>ENA-OSAE01000025-OSAE01000025.1-marine-sediment-metagenome-genome-assembly--contig:-NODE-25-length-121431-cov-28.359107_pt1 | contig 121431 bp, 119 predicted proteins | sample MGYA00237870_ERZ529317 | MGnify/ENA primary metagenome ERZ529317 (study PRJEB26369, sample SAMN03142812) | marine sediment metagenome | biome: marine; feature: borehole; material: sediment... | reverse complement strand
GGGTCTCCAGCATTCGCTTGACGCCTATGCGGCACGGAGCGCACTTCCCGCAGGACTCGTCCTTGCAGAACTCGATGAAGAACTTGGCCACGTCCACCATGCAGGTATCTTCATCCATAATCACCAGACCGCCGGAGCCCATCATGGTGCCAAGCTCGGCCATGGATTCATAGTCGACGGGTACGTCCAGGCAGGGCGCGGGGATGCAGCCTCCTGACGGACCGCCGATCTGAGCCGCCTTGAACTTTTTCCCGTCCGGAATTCCCCCGCCGATGTCGTAGATGATCTCGCGCAGGGTAATTCCCATGGGCACCTCCACCAGCCCGGTGTTCCTGATCTTGCCCGCCAGGGCAAACACCTTGGTCCCCTTGCTCTTCTCGGCACCGATGGAGGCGAAGGACTCGCCTCCCCCCAGGATGATGGGCGGGATATTGGCAAAGGTCTCCACGTTGTTGATGAGCGTCGGCTTCCCCCACAACCCTTCCGTCGCCGGGAAGGGCGGCCGCGGGCGGGGTTCGCCGCGCTTGCCCTCGATGGAAGCCAGCAACGCCGTCTCCTCGCCGCACACGAAGGCGCCGGCACCCACCCGGATTTCCACATCGAAATCGAATCCGGTCCCAAAGATGTTGGAACCCAGCGTCCCGTACCGTCGAGCCTGCTCGATGGCCACCGAGAGACGCTGCACCGCCAGCGGATATTCGGCACGCACGTACACGTACCCCTGGTTGGCGCCCACGGCAAACCCGGCAATGGCCATGGCCTCCAGCACGCTATGGGGGTCACCTTCCAGAATGGAACGGTCCATGAACGCCCCCGGGTCCCCTTCATCGGCATTGCACACCAGGTACTTGGGTTGCCCCGGAGCGCGGGCGGTGAACTCCCACTTGAGACCGGTGGGGAACCCCCCACCGCCGCGGCCCCGTAATCCGGACTTTTTCACCTCAGCGATGACCGCTTCCGGGTCGCCCTGCTGGAGGACCCGTGCCAGAGCCAGGTACCCATCACGGGCAATGTATTCCTCTATGGATTCGGGGTCGATCAGTCCAGTATTGCGCAGGGCAATTCGAGTCTGCCGGGAAAAGAAGCTGATCTCCTCCAGTACCGGTACTGGTTTCAGATTTTCAGTCCGGTAGACGAGATCCTCGACCACCCGCCCCTTGAGCAGGTGCTCCTCCACAATCCGCAAGGCACTCTCCGGCGTCAGCTGCCGGTAGAGCACACCCTCAGGATAGACCACGATCAGCGGACCCATATCACAGGGTCCCATACACCCTGTTTTCACCACTAGGACTTCATCCGCGAGATCATGGGTTTTCAGTCCCTCGAGCAGCGCCTCTTTGACTGCGTGGCAGCCCGAAGACACGCATCCCGTCCCGCCGCATACCAGAACGTGGGCACGGTATTGCTGCATGACGAAGAGCCCCCCTCTTGGTCGCTAGCTCCTGGCAAGAACCCAATCTCCAATGATCTGCCGGTTCACCACGTGCCGAGCCACAATCTGGCGGGCCTTGTCCGCGTCCACCCGGGCGTAGGTCACTTTCTGCTGGCCCGGCAAGATCACGTCCACCAGAGGCTCGTACTCACACAGACCCACACACCCCGTTTGGGTCACGGTAACGTCAGCGAGCTTCCGCTTTGCCACTTCGTCCAAGATCGCCGCCATGACGTCACGGGCCCCGGCCGCGATACCACAAGTGCCCATGCCCACCGCAATCTTGGTGGCTCCCTCCCCCTCGCGAACCCGCATGCGCTCCTGGGCCTTGAGCCTAATCCTTTCCAGGTCCTGCAACGATTTCATGGGTTAACACCTCCGTGCAGGTTATCCAGACTCTCGGCGAATAACTCCCGCAAGCACTGAAACACGGTCGGATCATTCAACGCGACTTCGCCCAATCGCGCCCGGAGCTCGCTGCTGGTGAAGCTGAACTCACGGTCTCCAAACCGATGCCGATAACAGAGCTCCAGGTCCGGATTGGCAGCCAGGATCACCGCCAGAGTCGTCGGCACATCACCCAGCGGAGGGCAGTCGATGTGGGAGGCATCGAAAACCGCCTTAACCCGGGTGCCCGCTCCTACCTGGGACTCCAACTCCACCCACCCTCGGGTGGCCTCGGCTGCTGCTCGGAGCAGCGCCAGCCCTAGACCTAGGCGCCGCGTGGTGCGAGTGGTATAAAAGGGATCAAATGCCGCAGCCCGCGCGGCCTCGTCCATTCCGCGACCATTGTCCCGTACTTCGATGACTATCTTACCATCAGCTGCACACTGATCGAGGAAGACGCAGACCCGATCGGCACCGGCTTCAATGGAGTTTTGAACCAGGTCAAGAATGTACAGCGCGAGCTCTTCCATCTTGCGTGCGCTCTGCCTCCCCGTCGTACCTGTTCAGGATGGCGGGGATCCCTTCCGGCTTCACCCGCGCGTATACGTCGTTGTCCACCGTGACGACAGGAGCCAAACCACAGGCGCCCACACAACGCACCACTTGAAGGGAGAACTTGCCGTCCTGCGTCGTATCTCCCACCTTGACCTTCAGGTCCTTCTCCAGCCTCTCAATGATGCGGTCGCTGCCGCGGACGTAACAGGCCGTGCCCATGCACACCGATATGGTGTGCCTTCCTTTGGGCTTGAGGGAGAACAGGCCGTAGAAAGTGACCGCTCCGGAAACGTCGCTCAACGGCACTCCCAATCCTTCAGCTACCCTGACCAGCACCTCTCGGGGCAGGTATCCCAGCCGTACCTGGATCTCATGCAGAACTTGTATCAGTGGCCCCGGCTTGTCCCGATACTTTGCCACCACCTCATCGGCCACCTTCAGCATGTCTTCATCGACGGCTGCCTGTCCCATGGCTCGGCAACTGCATGAGGACAATTCCATGAACGCCGCTCCTCCTTTCAGCAGATCTCCTGGGCCCTAGAGTCCTCTTGCCTAATCCAACACCACTACCTGCCGCCCGGCCTCGCCTCGTAACGCCAGACGGATTTCTTCCAGGACTGGGCTATCGATGTAGAATGTGGTCCTCGCCGGCACTATGCCGCTGGGGTGGTGGGCGTCAGAGAAAGAGACGATTCGATAACCTCCAAGACCTCCCAGCTGCTGGCGCACCTCCTGCTCGCGGGCGTAAGGAGAGATCTCCAGTGCCGGCACGTCGAGCCCCTCGGGAATCACCCCCAGCATGGCTAACAGACTGTACGCGGGACGGTCCACGTGAGCCGGTATGCATAACCCTCCCCGGGCCTTGACCTCAGCCACGACTTCGTCCAGGGAAGCCTCTATAGAAAGCGCCAGGAGCCGCTCCACTTGACCCGCCGGTTGCCCATCGGCCGTGAAGCGAATCTGGGGCCCGAACCTTCGCTCATCGTTGGGACGGTACGGCAGGTGGCGGTACACCCATTCCTGCCAGTCCCAGGCTGCCTCCAGCTGGGGGAGAAAACACAACACGTGCACTTCCTCCCGAGTCTCCACTTCCATCCCCGCCAGGCACGCGATCCCCCTGCTGGCCAGGGCCGCCGTCACCGCTTGGACGTTCTCGCAGGAGTTATGGTCGGTGACCGCGGCCAGCCGCACTTGGGCGACCGCCAGCTCCTCCGCGATGACGGCCGGCGTCATGTCCGCTCCCGCGCAAGGAGATAGAGCAGTATGGATGTGAAGGTCTGCTGAATACCAACGCATTTCATCCATCCCTGCTTAAAAGCGCGTACAACCGCCCCGCCGCCTCGAAGGTGGTGCGGTCGGTAGTGAGAATCGGGGTCCCTTCTCTTTGGGCCTTGGCGAGTAGCTCCGCAGAGGGTTCTTTCCCGGCCGTGACCACCACCGCGCTGAGGTTCAGCAAGCTGGCCACCGCAGCCACATTCTGGTGGGTCTGTATGGTCAGCCAGACCTGACCCTCGCTGGCATGCCCGATCACGTCGCTTAACATGTCCGAGCAGTAGGCCCCGGTGACCTCACCATCCAACGAGCACTCGGTCGTTCTCACCTTCAGATCGAGGGCCCTCACCAGATCTCTCACCTTCACCTCTCTTCACCGCCCTTCTCGCTTTCGGTACTCATGGCCGGCGGCACCTTCCGGGCCAGGTCCACCACCTGCTCGGCGAGCTCCTGCACCCGCTCGCGCAGCTTGAAAATGCAATCGGTCTCCATGGCGTCCTGACGCACGATGTCCTCGGCCAGCGCGCGGCAGCTGGGCGACCCGCAGGAACCGCAATCCAAGCCTGGTAGCCGCTCCAGCGTTTCCTCCAGCAGTTTCATCTTCACTATGGCTCGGTCGATGTCTTCGTCCAGCTTCATGACGGGACGAGGGAGTATTTCCCCTCGCATGTCGAAGTAACCCCGGGCGAAACGATCCTCCAAATAGTCCATGTCTAGAACGCTTCGCTTATCCCAATGCTGCTCCGCCAGCTGCCGTAAGCGCACCCGAGCTACAAAGGGGTTTTGGACCACCAGCGGGCCTCCCACGCAGCCCCCCACACAAGCCTGAGCCTCTATGAAATCGACATCACCCAGTCGTCCCCGTTCCAGCTCCTCTAGTACGGAGATGACGTAGTGGATACCATCCACCGCCAGCAGAGTTCCCCGCCCCACCGCCATCGCCTCGCCTCCGGCACGCCCCCAACCGATCCCGGCGGCGGTAGCCTGAGGTGCGACCTCTCGCCCCCGGTCCAGGCGTGTGAGCACTTCTCCATATATCAAAGACATGGAAATGACCCCGTCTACCGCGGATTCACTGGTACCCACGGGCTGCTTTACCGCTGTGACTTTGGCCGGGCACGGAGTGATGAAAAAGGCGCCCACTTCCTCCGGTTTGAACCTCCCGTCGGCCAAGGCACGCTCCTTGGCCAGCCTGGCAGCCACCTCCATGGGGGACTTGATACGCACGATGTGGTCAAGAAGACTGGGAAACCTCACCTGCATCAGCCTGATGACCGCCGGACATGCCGACGATATCATGGGGCGCCGTGCCACACCTAGCTTCAGGGCTCGGCGGAAAGCGTAGCTCACTGCCTCCGCAGCCACCGCCACCTCGAAAACCTCGTCAAACCCCACCTCGAGGAGGGCTCCCAGCACTCTGCTCGGGGAAACCTCCTGCCGGAACTGCCCGAAAAGGGAGGGTGCTGGAAGTGCGATGGCATGTCGAAACTTGGCCACTACCTCCATGGTATCGCTGACTGCGATCTTGGCGTGATTGGGACAGATGCGGATACACTCACCACAGTCGATGCAGCGCTCCTCGATGATACAGGCCTTGCCGGCGCGCACCCTGATGGCCTCGATGGGACACCGCTTTATGCAGTTGGTGCAACCCTTGCACTTGTCGCGGTCCAGGGTAACTGAATGGAAATGCTCGGTCATTGACCCTCACCGCTTCGCTTTATGATGATCCGCACCTGCGTGCCCTTGCCCACCTCAGACTGTATGTCCAGCTCATCGGCACAGCGCTTGATATTGGGCAAGCCCATGCCAGCACCGAACCCCATCTCGCGGATATGAGGAGGCGCGGTTGAGTAGCCTTCCTGCATAGCCAAGGATATGTCCGTAATACCGGGGCCCACATCGGTGGCCACGATCTCCACTTGGTCTGAAGTTATGGAGGCTTTTATGGCTCCCTCCCGCGCATGGATCACGATGTTCATCTCCGCCTCGTAGGTGGCTATGGCCGCCCGACGGACCACGCCATCGGGCATGCCCACCTGGATTAGCGTCTTTTTCACCTTAGCAGCCGCATCTCCCGCGGAGACGAAGTCCATGCCCCTTACGGGAAACTCGAGGATAAGCGGTGCAGGGGACCGGGCTGGTTCACGTCCTCCGGCACCGAAAGGGCGAGATTCATTCTGCTCCCTGTCTACCACCATCCTCAGTACACCCTTTCAGACCCGCGCAGTACAGCAGGCCGCAGCTGTCATAGAGAAGGTATCGAGTGGTGAGAAGCGGCAGCCTGATATCCTTGGCCATCTCCAGCACTGGCTCAGTGGGCAAAGGTCGCTTTCCTCGTACGAATACCACTGCCGCCGCATCCACCATCTGAGCGGCCCGCACAACTTGGGCATTCGTTATGCCGGTAAGCAACAGCGCACCCGGAGGTGCAAAGGCCAAAACATCGCTCATGAGGTCGCACCCAAAACCGCTAGTCACGACGCGACCCATCTGGTCATTACCCACCAGCACTTCGGCCTTAAGGATGTCCTTCACTTGCTGCAGGGTCAACACGCAATCCTTCAACTCCGATAGGAAAATCCAATAGTTGTGATTTTTTTCACAAATTGAGTTATCAATAAAGCGAGGTCCTGTACGGGCCTCGAACAGCCTGTGAGGCTTGCCGCGCTCTCACATTATATATCGGTCCATAATTCAGGTCAACCATTTGGAGGATGTAAAGTATGGGTAGTGCGCCCTGCAAAGGTCCAGGGTCGGGATCCGCGCGGATTCCGGACCAAATCGACCACCCATTCCGGAAATAGCCGACCACCCTGGCCCGGCGACGAAGCGGCGCTGGATAACCCATCAAGAGGGATGGCCCTCCTAGCACCGAAAGGGTTGGGGAAATGCCCAGAAAGGTGGCAGGAGGTCATGGCCAAGAGGAGGTTATCCATGCGGAAGATAAAGGAGTGCTACGGTTACGTTGGGACCTGGGCCTGGGGTTCGCCTGATTGCCCGGCGTCTATCGATATCTCATAGCACCGTTAGCGACCTGTTAAGCGGGCCGAGGCTGCGGGAACATCTTAGCCGTTGCCTACTGAACTCGGCTATACCCCGGTAACAGCGGGCGCCGGCGCACACGGCCCGAGCCTGGCTGGCATTGGGTATTACAGCTTCTATGGCCTGAATACGGTGGTGCGGTAAGCTGGATGTTGTCCTGCGCCAAAGGTACCGGGCCGGTGAGAAAGATTTCGTTGACTTCGCCGGTTTAACCGTCCCAGTGGTGGATCCGAAGAAAACATCACTCCCTGCTGCTCACCCATCCTGTGATATTCCATCACGGTCATAGTGATATCGCGCCAGTTTCTGCCGGCTGGGTGTCCTACGGCCCGCTGGTAAGAATATAAGGCTTGCTCGTGCCGGGGTTAGTCATTCACCCATGCCCTGCAACGGAGCCCGGCCTGACTTTGAGCACGTGGCGTCGACCCGTAGGCGTAGCCTCGGAATCTAAAGGGAGTAGCCTTTTCCGCGTCAACAACCGGGACCCCAGGTTCAAAGCAACTTCACGTCGTTGATCACCAACGAGAACAGGGCCTTTAGCCTCTTGGCGGCCCTCCGGCACATGACCATGCGCGAGAGGAATATCTCAAAGTAGTCCATCACCGGCGATATCTTGGTATCGATGGTGAGCTCAAGGCACACCAGCCTCGCCTCGCCGTCCACCCTTACGAAACTACGCTCCACGGCGTAGTTCACCCGGTCGTGGATGTCGAAGCTGGACTTCTCGGGGTTGCGAACCCGCGACCGGTGGACGTCGGACTTGTCGGCTAGGATCAGCGCAGCGGCGACATCGTTGACGGGCTGGCCGTACTCCTCCTCGTGGTTACCGATGGCGGCGATCACCTCGGCGACCTCCGCGGGGGGCATGCCCAGCCTCCGCAAGATGTGCCAGGCGAGGATGGCCCCCGACTGCCCGTGGGCGTATCTACTCACGACGTTGCCCATGTCGTGCAAGTAGCCGGCGATGGCCGCCAGCTCCGCCGCTCTGTCGTCGTGCCCGAGCCTGAGCATGATATTCCTCGCTATATCCGACACCAGGTTGGCGTGCCGAAAGCCGTGTTCCGTGAACCCCACGGCCCCGAGATGTTCGTGTCCTCGCTGAATATATATCCTGACCTCCGGGTCGGCCTTAACGTTCTTCACCGTTATGGACATGGCGGCTCCCTCCGATCTCCTCTAGGACCGTCTTGAGGACCTCCTGCGGCGTCATGTGGTCCGTCTTGATATACAGGTCACAGTGCTCACGGGCGTGCCTCAACCGGTACCTCTGTTCTCTCAAGTACTGTGGGCCCCAGGGGACTGAGCGCCTCTTACGCACGGTCTCGTATTCACAGTCGAGGACCACCAGGACGTCCGGGCGCCGGCGCGCCCACATGGACTTCGCCCCCGAGTGCTCCTGAGCCACGCTGTAGGCATCGTAGCCCTGCGACCTGAGCCCCTCAACGAGGGTCGTCTTGCCGGAACAGCAGACACCGACAACGGCTATCTTCATGCCGCCTCCCTCCCTCGCGGAGAGCCGCTCCCTCCTCACAGCGGGTAGGAAAGGGACAGGCGTCGTACCGTGTCCTCGCCGTCATCCTCCTCAACCACCATGCTGAGGACCGTCATATCGTCGGCCGGCTTTCCGCCGTCCCGGTTCACCGCCTCGTGTAGCAGCTCCTCAGCCAGGTCGGTGGAGATCTTCCCCCTGCGGAGCAGGAAGGCGAGGGGCCAGCGCGGGCTGTAGGAGCCGGAGCTCCTCCCCGCCGCCGATATGCCGTCGGTGAAGGCCACCACCGCCAGGCCCCGCTGCAGCCTGTACTCCCGGATGGTAGGCCTCATGAAGTTGTGCACCCCTATGGGCTCCACCCTCTCGTCCAGGTAATCGGGCTCTCGTCCCGGTCCGGGTATGACCACTACTACCGCGTTACCGTTCCGCGACGCCAGCAGGGTGCCCGTCATGAGGTCCACCGATATGATCGTCAGCGTGGAGAGGACTTTCCCGTCCTTCACCGCGTGAAGATAATCGTGAACGGCCCGGGCCACGGCGCCGTCCCTGGTGCCCTCCCCGAGGAGGGATACCGCCTTCTTGGCAACCAGGTTGCTGATCCGCTTGGCGGACGCACCGGAGCCCTGGCCGTCGGCCATCACCACCGAGAAGCCGCCCCGGGACCGCTCTATGACCTCCAGGGTGTCGCCGCTCTCACGGTGCCCCCAGCGAGGCACCTTCGCCGCTGAGAATCTAACCTTCATGCCGCTGCCTCACCTTCAGGCTCCTGAGCCTGTTGACGGCCGCGCCCAGCTCGAAGATGCGGACCATGGCATAGTCGCCCGGGTTCTGCCCGCGGAAGGGGGAGAGGACGTCCAACCCCCCTCTGCGTATATCCCCCATGACCTTCTCCAGCGCCTCCCTCAAGGTGGTCCTGCTGTCGAAGTATCTGGTGGCCGCGTAGTAAAGAGCGTCCCCAATGGTACGGGTCTGGCTCTCGTCCACCAGCTGTTCCACGGCTGAGAGGTCGATGTTCTCGCTGCCGAAGGTGATGGTATGCAGGCCGCGGGCGGCTATCTTGACCTTCTCCCTGCGGCCCCGCCTGGGGTTCAGGCTCTCGCCCAGGGGGCTACGGGGGGTCACCGGGCCGAAGCTGCCGCCCCCCTCGGCTTGGCGGCCCTGGCCGAACCTCTTGGCGATCTCCCGCGCCCGCGCGGTCACATCCTGTGGGACGTAGTTGTCCATCATGATCACCGTGTCGGCCACGTCGAAGTAGTCGCCGGAGCCCCCGACGACCAGGATGGTGGACACCCCTCTCTCCCTGTACAGCTGCCCGACCTTATCGATAAAGGGGGTGATGGGCTCTCGGCTCTTGGCCACCAGCTCCTGCATCCTGCGGTCCCGGATCATGAAGTTGGTGGCGCTGGTATCCTCGTCGAGGAGCAACACACCCGCTCCCAGCTCCAGGGCCTCGATAATGTTCGCCGCCTGCGAGGTGCTGCCGCTCGCCTGTTCGGTGCTGAAGGCCCTGGTGTCCTGGCCGCCCGGGAGGTTATTGATAAAGGGGCTGATATCCACCTGTTCTACCCGACGACCGTCCTCGGCCCGGATCTTCACCGCGTCCTGCACGGTGACCACCAGCTCACGACCGTCACCGGGGATGTGGTTATAGATCCCGCGTTCTAGGGCCCTGAGCAGGGTGGACTTGCCGTGATACCCTCCCCCGACGATCAGCGTGACCCCAGCTGGAACCCCCATGCCGGTGACCTCCCCGGCGTGGGGGAGCCTCACCGTCACCCGGAGCTCCGCCGGGGACCGGAAGGGGACCACCTTTGGACCCCTGAGGGGCCTGTCGCTGACACCGCTCTCCCGGGGTAGCACAGCACCGTCGGCCACGAAGGCCACCAGGCCCATCTCCCGCAGCTGGCCCCGCAGGTGCTCCTGGTCTTCGGCTACATCGACATGCCGCCTGAGGGCCGCGGCGTCGAGGCTGCGGTAGAGCAGCGCCGCCTCGACGATCCTGGGGAGCTCGTCGTAGAACATGCGCACGGCCTCTTGGCCGAGGACCCTTCTCCCGGCAGCCGGCAGGCCCATGACGAACCTGATCTCAACCCAACTCTCCGTTACCACCGCCGAGGTCCGTTCCAAGATCTCCTGCCCCGGGCGGTCCACGGCGATGATGCCGCTCTTCCCGGAGCCGCGATGACCCCTCGCGAACCTGGATATGGCGGCGGCAAAGGCCCGGGTCAGATAGTCCTCCACGGCCACCCGCCGGACATCGACCGAGAACAGCTCGGCGGGGAACCCGGCCCTCGCCGCCGGAACCCTCACCCTCAGCCGCGAGGGCGCCGCGAAGGGATCCCCCTGAACGTGATCCACGAACAGGGTGTACCCCGGGAAGTCATAAACCCCCTGAATGTCCTTGTAAGCTTTGTAACCCCGACCGTCTATGCGCCCAAGCGTTCTTCTGAGTAGGTCTGCGTCTCTCATGGGTCTTACTCTGATACCTCACGTCTTGATCTCTCTCCTGCCACTTCTCCGGTTCCTCTCAAGTTCCCGCACGATATGAAGCAGCTCCTCGGGGTCCCGGACGAGACAGCCGTCGTTGACCAGCTGAAACCGCACCGTTCCCTCCCTGTCAACGATAAAGGTGGCGGCCTGGGAGTAACCCGTCTCCTCGTTGAGGACCCCGTAGAGCCCGCTGACCTCCCGTTGGAAATCGCTCAGCAGCTGCAGGTCAACACCGAGCTGGGCTTTATAGGCCCGCTGACAGGGACTGCTGTCCACGCTGATGGCCAGAACCTCGCAATCGAGGCCCTCCAGGTCGCGGCAGACCTCCGCCAGGCTCCTGAGCTCAGCCTCGGCTGCCTCCGTCCAGCTCAGCGAGTAGAAGAACAGGACCACGTTTCTCCCCCTGAGGTCCCTGAGGGTTACCTCCTTCCCGCTATCACCCGGTAAGGAAAAATCGGGCGCCTCGCGCCCAACCAGGACTGCAGACGGCATGGCGGGTCACCTCCGGAGATAGTATCCCCACCTGCCGTGACGCCCTGTTATCCCTCGCCCTTCTCAACATCGCGGCCTGACTGCGTGACGTAGTTCATGCGCAACGTGGCGACGAGGTCGCGGAGCTCCCCCTTGGCCTTGGTGTCATCGGTATGTCTCTCCACGACGTCGGCCAGGGCCGCCACCCCGTCGATGGCGATGCGGGCCTGTTCGAGATCGGCTTCGACCTCTCCCTCCGTCCCCGGCATCAGCCCCATGGTCACCCAGGCCTTGCTGGCCAGGGCTCCGATGAAAGTCTGAAGCAGCGCCAGAGAGTCCAGCGACGCTAGAGATATACCCTCCACCTTCTCCTCATCGGACAACTCCAGCACCCCCTATGTCATGGGCACCTCCTCAGCCCGGCGGGCGAAGAACCTGGTTATCTTGCGGTAGCCGGCCTCCTTGGCCAGGAAGGCGACCTCCTCAATTCCCTGACCGGCCTCCTCCGGCTCGTGGGCATCGGAGGCCAGGGTGATGGGCACCCCGGCGGCAAAGCAGGCCTTCAAGAGGCCCCTCTCAGGATAGGCCTCTCGGACCGGCTTGCGGAGGCCGGCTGAACTGACCTCGAGGGCCGTGCCCGTCTGCGCGAGCGCCCTGACCAACCCGCTCCAATCCGCGGGCCGGCTCGGCCTGTGGCCGAAGATCTTGATGACGTCAGGGTGGGCCAACACGTCAAAGAGGCCGCTCCTCACGGCGCGGGCCACGGTGTCTATGTACTGGCGGTAGACCTCGTCCACGTCCTTGGCGGCCCACTCCCCCTCGAAGAGGGGGTTATCGAACCCCCATCCGTCCAGGTAGTGGACCGCTCCCAGCACGAAATCGAAGGGATACTGGCGTAGGAAGGCGGCCGTGGCCTCCTCGCGGCCGGGCACGAAATCCACCTCGATACCGAGCCTAACCGGGAGCCCCTTGCCCCGGGCCATGAGCATGAAATCCACGTAAGAGGCCACCGGCAGCTCAGCGCGGTCGGCCGGCCAATCCTCCGGCAGGAGGTCGGCGGCCTCCTGAAACCGATAGGCGTGTTCCACGACCCCTATCTCCTTGACACCCCTATTCCGCGCCGCCTGCACGAATTGCTCCAACCACTCGAGCTCGTAGGGCCCCCGTTCCAGATGCACGTGATAGTCGATCAACATCCGGCCCTCGGCCTCCCCTCGGAGGGTCACGACGTCAGCCGTCGGGCCATGGCGGCGATGAGGTCCCTGCGGGTGATGATCCCGACCACCTTGCGCTCCTCATCCACCACGGGGATCCTGTTCACGTTGTTGGCGGCCATGATGTCCGCGACCGCGAAGACGTCGGCATCCGGCGACACCGTGAGCACGTCCCGGGTCATGATCTCCTCCACGACCACCTCATCGAACCGCTTGGGATCCAGCTCCTCGATGATCTCCCAGATCATCCCCCCGACGAGCTCCTCGGTGACGTCATGCCGGCCCTCCACGACCCTGGCCATGTCTCTCAGGACGTCGGACTCGCTGATGACGCCCACCAGGACGCCGTCCTCCTCCCTGACCACCGGGAACCCGCTGAACCCCGTCTCGCTGAAGAGGTTCACCACCTTGAGGACCTTGTCCCGGGGGTATACACAGCGGACTTCGCGCTTCATCACTTCCCCAGCCTTCATCTCCAGGCCTCCTCTCTCAGTGCCCCCAGCGCTGGCTGATGTACTCCTCGGCGTCCACGGCGGCCACGGCGCCGTCGGCCACCGCAGTAACCACCTGACGCAGGCTCTTGGCTCGCACGTCCCCCGCGGCCCAGAGCCCGGGGATGTTGCTCCTCATCCTCTCGTCGGTGGGGATGTACCCCCGGTCGTCGAGGTCGACGCCGCTACCGCGCAGGAAGGCGGTATTGGGGTCGTTACCTATGTACACGAAGACGCCGTCACAGGCTACCTCCCTCTCCGTACCGTCCCTGACGTCCCCGAGGAGAACGCGCTCCACCTTGTCCTCTCCGAGGACCGACTTGACCACCGCGTTCCACTCGAAGTCTATCTTGTCATTGGCGAAGGCCCGGTCCTGCAGGACCTTGGTGGCGCGCAACTGGTCACGGCGATGTACGACGATCACGCGTGAGGCGAACCTGGTGAGAAACAGGGCCTCCGTTATGGCCGAGTCTCCTCCGCCCACCACCACGACCCTCTTGTCCCTGTAAAAGGCGCCGTCGCAGGTGGCGCAGTAGGATACGCCACGGCCCGTGAACTCCCCCTCCCCCGGCACCCCGAGCTTGCGGGGCTCGGAGCCGGTGGCGACGATGACTGTCCTGCTGCTGATGTCGCCCTCCGCGGTCGCCAGCAACAGGAGGTCGTCCTCGCCCCTTCTCACACCCTGGACCTCACGGAAGGCGAACTCCGCCCCGAATTTCTCCGCCTGCTGCTGCATGGCCACCCCAAGCTCAGGCCCCGTGATGCCTTGGGCAAAGCCCGGGTAATTCTCGAGGAAATCCACGTTGGCGATGGTACCTCCGGGGCCCATCTTGTCCAACACCAACGTCTTCAACCTCGCCCGCGCGGCATAGAGCGCCGCCGACAGGCCCGCCGGACCAGCTCCGATTACAGTCACGTCATATAGGTCCATCACGGCCACTACCCTCACTCCCCTTCTCTCTCAGTCGCTAGTCTACCACAAATTACCGACACCGTGAAGGCCACAGCTTGACGGCTCAGACCCCGGGCCGGCTCATCGCCCTCCTAATGGCCGCGTTATGGGCCAGCAGCTCGATGTCGTCGTCAAGGGTCCTGAGCTCTGCTGACCCGTAACGTCGCTCGAGAGCCCGGGCGATGAGGTAGTCCGTGAGCCAGGGGTTCTTGGGCAGGAGCGACCCGTGGAGGTAGGTCCCGATCACGTTCCGGTACACGGCGCCCTCAGTCCCGTCCTGGCCGTTGTTCCCCCCGCCCACCTTCACCCTGCCCAGGGGCTGCACCCCGGGCCCCAGGTAGGTGCGGCCCGAGTGGTTCTCGAACCCGACCAGCGTGCGTGGCTCCCCGGCGAGCGTCGACTCCACCACCACGTTGCCGATCATCCGGCCGTCGCCGGCCTCAGTGTATACGTCGAGGACTCCGATCCCGGGCAGCCTCTCGCCCGTTGAGGTCTGATAATACTCGCCCAGCAGCTGGTAGCCCCCGCAGATGGCCAAGAGCACGACCCCGTCCTCCACGGCCTCGGCGAGGGAAGAGCCCTTGGCCTCCTGGAAATCCCGGCAGATGATCCGCTGCTCCCGGTCCTGACCGCCGCCGATGAAGAGGATGTCATATCGCCGGAAGTCCACAGGTGAGCCCACGGAAACGTGGGACAGCTGAACCGTCAGGCCGTGCCAGGCGGCGCGGCGTGCTAGGGCGATGACGTTGCCGCGGTCACCGTATAGGTTCATCAGGTCCGGGTACAGGTGGCAGATTTCGATGGTCCGCTTGGCGTCTCTCATACTATGCCTCCCAGAAATGCCGCACGTACCCCTTCCTCTGCAGGAGCTCCCTCATCTCCAGCATCGCGGTATACGTGGGCATCAGGTACAGGGTGCCGCTCGCCGTCCGTCGCAGGGCCTCCTCCAGGGCCTGACCCAGGTCCTTCCGGATCAACAGCTTGTCCGGCGGCATGCCGGCGTACTTGAGTCGGACGGCCATGTCCTCGGCCCTGATCCCGCTGCAGACGACGAAGGGGATCTCCGCCTCGCTGCGGGCAAGCCTCTCGAAGTCGACGTCCCACAGCCAGGAGACGTCGGTGCCGTCCGCGAACTTGTCGTTGATGGCTATGACCAGTGGCTTGTCCCCGTCGTCCTCGAGGACCGTCCGGATGACCTCGTTGAAACCCACGGGGTTCTTAACCAGGGTCATGAAGGCGGTGACGCCATCGATGGTTATGGATTCCATGCGTCCGAAGGAGCTCGAGAACCCCCCCAGGCCCTCCTCTATCTGGGCCGGCGGCACGCCCAGGGCCACCCCGACTGAGGCCGCAGCCAGGGCGTTGTAGACGTTGTACAGGCCGGGCACCCTGAGCTCTACGCCCAGGACCTCCCCCGACGGCACGACGATCTCCAGCCGCGACCCGTAGGGGCCCAGCCGAACCAGGTCTCTGAGGAAGACGTGCGGGCTCGGACGTTCATCGCCGCACTGCTCACACCGGTACTTTCCGAGATGGGCGTAATACAAGGCGGTGTAACGGTAGGGGCTGCCGCAGCGGGCGCAGAACTTGGCGTCGGCAGCGTGCTGCGGCTCCTCGAGTCCGGGATAGTCGCTCTCCAGGCCGTAGTAGAGGGCCTGCGGCGACGAGCTGCCGAGGTGGGCCACCAGGGGGTCGTCGGCGTTGAGGACCACCGTGGCCTGCCCGGCCAGCTCCTCAATGCCGGCCCGCACCCTGGCCACGCTGTATTCCAGCTCCCCGTAACGGTCTAGCTGGTCACGAAAGAAATTGTTCACCACCAGGACGTCCGGTCGGACCTCGACGGCGGCCAAGGGCACTGTGGCCTCGTCGCACTCCACCACGGCGTAGTCGGCTGCCACCGACCCGAGGAGCCCCGCCTGGCTGACGAAAGCAGCCGTTATCCCGGTGATCAGGTTGGCCCCCGAGCGGTTGTGGACCACCCGTTCCTCCCCGAGGATGCTCGCGATCATGGCCGCGGTGGTGGTCTTCCCGTTGGTCCCGGTCACCATGATGCGGCCGCCCCGGCACTGCCGCGCCAGCTTGCCGAGGAGCGTGGGATCAATCCGCCTCACCAGCCGGCCGGGCAGGTTGGAGCCGCCCCGGCCCAGTAGTCGGCTCAGTCTGATGGCTATCTTCCCCGCCCAGAGAGCCAACAGGCCCCTGAGCCCGATCTCGCGCATCCCCTGATCACCGCCCTTATGTTAACGCCATTAGTATATCATACCCCACGCCGCGACCTGAGCCAGGACAGTTACGCAGCGCGGGGCGCCTTCTTGACCATATCCGGATGGAGGCGCTGTTAGGCCAGGTCTCCCTCTTAGTATCCCCCACCGACGCCTGATCAGCGAAGGAAGAGGGCGCCGAAGGCCAGCGCGAGGACCACCACTATCGCCGGGTGCACGTGGAAGACCTGGAGGGCGAGAAAGCCGGCCAGTCCTAGCAGCACCGTGGTGACGTTGATGAAGGAGGACGGAACCATGTCCACCACCAACAGGACGAGTAGGACCACCACGACCGGCCTTATGGCCGTCAGCATCCCCTCGACCATGGGCAGGTCCTTATACTTCAGGAGGGCCTTCAGCAGGAGGATCATGGCCAGGGCGGAGGGCGCCACAATGCCCATGAGGGCGCTCAGGGCCCCCGGCCACCCCGCCACCTTGAACCCCACGTACCAGGCCATCTTCGTGGCGATGGGACCGGGCAGGGCATACCCCAGGGCCAGCGCGTCGGTGAACTCCTGGGTGGTCATCCAGCGATAATTGTCCACCACCTCGATCTCCACCAGGGGAATGAAGGAGGGCCCCCCGCCGTACCCGAGGATCCCCACCCGAAGGAAGGCTATGAAGAGGTTTAGGACGTCTCTGAGCATCTGGTCATCCTTCTTCCGTTACTCTTAATACATTATACATCTTCCTTGGCAAGCTTGGGCGGAAAGACCTGCAACAGCTCGGCAGGGCGATAGAAGGCATAATCGGGTTTCAACGCCAGCAAGGCCTCCTCGTCCGCCGTGACGTCGAAGAGGGCGGCGCCGGCACGGGTCCCCGCGGCCCGCGCGGCCATTATATCGTAAGGAGTATCGCCCACCATCAGCGCCCTCCTGGGCTCCGCGGCACCCAGCCCCGCCAGGGCAGCCAACACCGGCTCGGGATGCGGCTTGTTCTTCGCCGTGGAGTCGCCGAAGACCATGTAGTCGAAATAGGGCCACAGCTGGAACTGGTCCAGGGCGAGCCGGGCCGTGACCTGGCGCTTGGAGGTGACCAGCGCCAGGCGTACGCCGCGGGCCTTGAGCGACTCCAAGACCTCCACGGTCCCGGGAAAGGGCCGAGCTAGGCGGTCGTGGTTCTCGAAGACGAAGACGTTGTAATGCCGCCAAAGCTCCTCTCGCCGCGTGGGGTCCAGGGTGTCTAGCGCCCGAGCCAGGGGCATCCCCCGTCGCTCCGCCACCTGGGCGTCCGTGAGCTCCACGCCCAGCGCCTCCCTCGCGGCGTGTTTCAGGGCCAGCCGAATGAGCTGCTCGGTGTCGATAAGCGTGCCGTCGAGGTCCAACAGACAAAACTGCAAGATGTAACCTCCAATTGAACACAAAAATGGTCGGGCTGCCCGGATTTGAACCGGGGACCTCTTGCTCCCGAAGCAAGCGCGCTGACCAAACTGCGCTACAGCCCGACGTAACGTCAATTTTGGAGCCCTTCAACAGGAAGTATACCACGTCATGTGCGTTCAGTGCAACTGTCTCGTCGGATCTGGAGACCTGGTCACCCTCGCTGGCGGCGGACACAAGGGCTAGAGGGTGACTCGTCCATACATCACCTCACTCTTCAGAGGGCGTCGGTTCGCCTGGCCGACGGCAACCCTTTTCTCTGGGTCAAGTAGGTAAAAGCTCGCACCAGACCGCCGGGGAAGAAAAGAACTATCAGGATGTAGACGATGCCGAAGAGGATCAGCCAGCGTTCAAATATTGGAGACAGGCGGGCCAGTCCCGAAAACCACTCATGGACTAAAGTGACCAGAGCCGAACCTACAATAGCGCCGTACAAGGTACCGCTGCCGCCGATAATGGTCATGATGAGAGCGTCAAAGGTCTTTTCCACCGACAGGACAGAGGTGCTCACAAAGCGTTCCTGTAAGCCATAGAGCACTCCAGCCAGACTAGCCGTAACGCCCGCCACCGCTGTGGAGAAGAGCTTGTAGCGGAAGACGTCGTAGCCAACGGCCTGCGCACGGCGTTCGTTTTCGCGGATAGCCTGCAATACCTTGCCTGTAGGTGAAGAGAGAAAGGTGCGCAGCATGCCGCCTACTACAATTAACGCCAGCAGGGCGAGGTAATAGAAGCCGACTCGATCCCGCAGGAGTTCCGGTATGCGAAAACTGAAGCCGTCCTCGCCCCCGGTGAAGGCCCGCAGCTTCAAGGCCGCTATGAAAAACAACTCGCCGAAGGCCAGGGTGATCATGGCAAAGTACGTATCCCGTACTCGCAGCGAGAGCACGCCGATGAGGAGGGCGACGACCAAGCCAAACACCATTGCCACAACTAGTCCCGCCAGGACGTTAACCAGGCCAGGCCCAGCGTTCTTCAACAACAGGCCGATGATATAAGCGCCGCTGCCGAAGAAAAGAGCATGGCCGAAGCTGACGATGCCCGTGTAACCCAAGAGGATGTCGTAACTCATGGCGAAAATAGCCAGGATGAAGATGCGCGTGAAGAGGTTCAGGGTGGCACGGGAATCAGTTAGAAAAGGTAGTACCACAGCCAAGATCAATATGATGCCCAGCAGTACATAGCCCAGCCTGCCTCTCATCAGACACTGCCCCCTCCGAATAAACCTGTCGGCTTCAATAATAAGATCACGGCCATCAGTAGGACGTTAACGGCCAAGGCGGCTTCGGGGACAAACCAGGACACCAGGGCCCCTGTAAGTCCCACGAGAAGGGCCCCCACCAGCGAACCGACGAAGCTCCCCAGCCCACCGATTACCACCACGATGAAGGCCAGGAGTTGGTTGTCGAGTCCCATGGCAGGGCTTATGGCTCCACCCAGAGGTCCCATCATAGCTCCTCCCAGGGCCGCCAGACCAGAGCCCAGGGCGAACACCATCGTAAAGACCCTCTTAATGTCAATGCCCAAAGCCTGCACCATTTCCGGATTCTCAACCCCGGCTCGAACGATGATGCCCAGGCGGGTACGCGTGAGCAAGAGGTAGACGCCGAGGGCCACCACCGCCCCGACAAGGATGGTGAACAGGCGGTACTTGATCAATATGATGCCGCCGAAGTCCCAACTGCCCTCGAGGAACTTGGGCGTGGGGCTTGGCAATATGTTAGGCCCCCAAAGGACCTTTAGCAGCTCACTCAGAACTAACATCAAGCCTACGGTCAGGAGCATTTGCAAGATGTGATTGCCATACACCTTGCTGATGGTCGTTCGCTCCAAGACCACACCCATTATCGCACCCGCCAGGATGGCGCTGATCAGGGCGAGGGCGAAACTGCCCGTGTATCCGAAAACCCACGCGCCCACGTAAGCGCCCCACATGAACACGGCCCCATGGGCGAAATTGAGAACGCTCATCAAGCCGAAGACGATGGATAGGCCCACCGCCAGTAAGAATATAGCCATCCCGGTAGCAATGCCGTTGGTCAGCAGGTTGACGAAAGTATCCACCGAAACCCCTCCCCCCGTTCGACAGTTGCTAGACAAAACAAAGCCGCAAAGGCTTGATACGAGGGGTCTAGCGAGCCCCCATTCTTAAGGCGCGTGTATCTATAGTTACCTTTTCCTGGCAGGGACCACGGAGAACAGCAAAGGTGGTTCCTTTACCTTTAGAGCTTTGAAGATCTGGCGCTGGGCGGGAGCAGTCTCTGTCCGCTGCACCAGCCGCCCTACGGAGCCCTCGAATACACCAAGATGCATACGCTGCATCGTCGCCCGGATCCTCGACCATGTCTGACCGGTCCTGAGCTCAGCTACCCGGATGAGGAGCAGCGCCAGCCAGCACAGGAGGATGTGGGAACGAATCCGGTCCTCAAGACGGTGGTAGATAGGTCTGAGCTCCAGGGTATGCTTTAGGGTCCGGAAGGCCTCCTCTACCTCCAGCAGCTGCTTGTAACCCAAGGCCACATCTTCAGCAGAAAGAGTATCATCAGAAGTGCGCAGGAGGTACTTACCATCAAGGTGCTCTTCGGCCCTGACCTTGGCATAGTCGATCTTTGGCTGTCCCAAACGGTCGGTCTTCACGTACCGGCCGTAAGTGGGATGGGCGATCAGCTGACAGCAGGCCCTGGTATGAGGCGCCCCCTTGAGATCACCGATTCTCTTGAGCGCCAGGCGGAGCTCTGACAAGATCCTTTCTCGCTCCGCCCGGTCCCTGGCGGCCTGTTCGGGATTCCTCACCAGTATATACCGCACCCGTGCCTCACCATCACCAACGATTATCTCCTTGACCTCAAGATTGTCTCTGACGGCTTTGAATCGGCCCGGACGGGAGAGGGCCTCTCTCACGCTGGCCTTGCCGGTACGCAATTTCTCCCCGGCTATGTAATGCCCGCCGGTCCTCTGCAGGTACTTGAGGTTATCCTCAGAGGCAAGTCCGCGGTCCACCACCGTAATCACCCTGCCAAGACGCCAACCCACCAGGTCCTGCTTCACCTGTTCTACGACCGACATGTCCGTTGTGTTGCCGGGCCAGACCCAGCAGCGGACCGGGATCCCCTCCCGCGTCACAGCCAGGCCAATGACCACCTGGGGAAGATCCGGACGACGATCTTTGGAGTGACCCTTGCGTCTGAGGCCTTCTGCATCCTCCTCTTCGATCTCAAAGTAAGTGGAGGTGGTATCGAAGTACAGGAGGTCAACCTCGAGGTTCAGGAGATCGGCCACGGAGAAGAATACGTCTCTCTGTAACGACTCCTCGGCCTCAAGCAGAAAGTCCATGGCCCGGTACAGCTGCTGTACCGGTACCTCCTCAAGCCCGCTGATGAACACGTCATCCTTTACCCATTCCTCTACCGCCAGCTTGCTCGAAGGTGCCAGGGCACGGTTGGCTACCAGCGCGAAAATGGCCCTCTCTACCGGCGCCTGGAACTTGCGGTCTTTGAGCATCCTCTCCAGCGTGGACTTTATCCCCATCTCCTGCCAGAGCCCATCCAGTATCCAGGCACCGCCCATGGGCCGGCTGGAGATGAACTTCAGCGTTTCCTTCCCTTCTAGCTGAGCTTGGGCCTTCAGCGCTTCCTCCGGTCCCAAGAACCGTGTGATGCTCCCAACGAGACGTTTGAGGGCTTCCCGGTCTACGTTCTCCTCCCGACCGAAGTTGAACAGGATACGGGCCCTGGAACGACGGGCCACAGGGTCCCATTCGTTGTGGGCCAGCTGTACGTAACGGGTTACCGAACCGTCTTTGTTCTTGCGCTGCGTAATTCTTATGTACATGTCTATATTATACTGCGTGTATTCCTGCCTTGGCAATACTTGCGGCTTAAGAACGTGTATCTATGCGTTTTCCGATTTTACAGCATCCTCAATGCCCGAAACCCTTGAAAATCAAGGGTTCTTGTTCCTGACCATGTTCAATTTTCACTCGTAACTGTCGAACTCGGGCCCTCCAAGACAGGCCCAAATCTAGTGCCTATGCAAGCTCACACCCAGGTAACGCTGTTGCAAAGAGGTGTCACGTACTAACTCCGCCACCTCGCCGTGGGCAACCGTTCGGCCATCGTCGACGATGTAATACCTGTCCCCGACGGCGCTGGCCAGGTTGAAATTCTGTTCCACTAAGACGACGGTAGTCTCCTCTTTGATTTGTCTTATGACCTCGCCCACCTTTTCCACCATAAAGGGAGCCAGGCCCTTGCTGGGCTCATCAATCAAGAGCAACCGGCTCTCCGTAACCAGTGCACGTCCCAGGGCGAGCATCTGTTTCTGCCCTCCGCTGAGGCTGCCCGCCCTCTTACGCAAGGCCACCTTGAGGTCTGGGAAGAGCTCCAGCACCTTCTCCAGGAGCTCTTCCCTCCTGGACCCCAGGGCCAGGCGTAAATTCTCCTCCACAGTTAAGGTGCTGAAGATCCCGTGGTCCTCAGGAACATAACCTATGCCCTTTCTGGCGATTATGTGGGCGGGGAGGCCTGTGATGGGTTGTCCTTGGAATTGGATCTCCCCCCGCGCCGGTTGTAACAGGCCCATAATAGAACGCAGGGTGGTGGTCTTCCCCGCGCCGTTGCGGCCGAGAATCACAGTTACCTCTCCCGGCGGCACTTCCAGGGAAACCCCTTGGAGAATATGGAATTCGCCGATATAGGTTTCGAGCCCCTCAACCCTGAGTATCAAGTCATGCCCCCTCCTAGATAGGCCCTCTGCACCCTCTCATCCTGCACGATCTCCTCCGGCAGGCCCTGGGCCAGCACGGTCCCGTTGAACAGAACCAGGATCTCATCCGAGAGAGACAAGACCATGTCCATCTTGTGTTCCACCAGCAGGATGGTCCGGTCCCGCTTCTGCTTCAGCCGTTCCAACAGCTCTATCATGGCCGGCACCTCTTCCAGGGAAATACCTGCTGTGGGTTCGTCCAGGAGCAGCACCTCTGGGTCCATGGCCAGCACGATGGCTATTTCCAGCTTTCGCTTCTCGCCGTGGGTCAGGGTGACAGCGAGAGAGCCGGCCTTCCCGGTCAACCCCACAGTATCCAGGACTTCCAGGGCTTTGGCCTCAAGCTCGGCAAAGCGCTTCGCCGGCGTCAAGGGACGATAGCCGATTTGCGCTTTGGCCTGCACAGCCAGCCTTACGTTTTCTAATACGGTCAACCTCGGAAATACGTTGGTTATCTGAAAGCATCGTCCAAGCCCAAGCCGGGCCCGGCTGTGCACCGGCAGGGAGGTAATGTCCATCCCCTTGAAAAAGACCTTCCCGCGTACGGGGGTCAACTGGCCGCTTATTAGATTGAAAAAGGTCGTCTTGCCGGCCCCGTTGGGGCCGATGATAGAAGTCAAGCTATGGGGTTTGATGTCCACACTTACACCATTGACGGCTAAGAGCCCGCCAAAGGCCATAGTGAGGTCCTCGGTTCGGATAATGGCCTCCATTATCGCCTTTTACCTCCCTACCACAGCCGAAGCCTCTGTGCTTCCCGGCGCAGTTCCTCGCGAAAGTCGGGGTGGGCGATGTTCACCAGTTGCCTGACCCTGTCCTTAATGCTCTTGGCCTTGAGGTGCGCCACTCCATATTCGGTTACGACATAGTCCACATCAGCTCGTAACAGAGTTACCTTAGCTCCCTCGGGTAAGACCGGCACGATGGTCGAGATAGTCCCCTTCTTGGCTGTAGACCTCAAGGCGATGATCGATTTACCGCCGGGCGACATCTGAGCACCTATTGCCGTGTCGTTCTGCCCGCCCGTACCGCTGTATTGTAAGTGCCCCACGCTTTCGGAGACTACCTGTCCGGTGAGGTCTATCTGTAAAGCCGTATTAACGCTAACCATTTTATAGTTCTTGGCGATCACGCAGGGGTCGTTGGTCACCCGGCCCGGCTGCAATTCAATAGACAGGTTCTCGTCCAGGAAATCATACAACCTCCGGGTTCCCAGGGCGAAGCTGCCCACCATCTTACCAGGCCACAGGGTCTTACGCCGCCCGGTGATAACGCCAGCCTCCACAAGGTCCACCATGCCGTCGGTGAACATCTCGGTATGTACGCCGAGATCTCTCTTGTCCTTGAGAAAGGTCGCAATTGCATTGGGTATACCGCCAATGCCTAGCTGGATAGTGGACCCGTCCTCAATTAGTTCGGCCACGTAGGAGCCGATAGCGCGCTCTTCCTCACTGGGCTCCACCGGCGAGAGCTCAATGAGAGGCGCCTCATTTTCTACGATAAAGTCAACTTGGCTGACGTGGACCTGGGTATCGCCGTAGGTTCGGGGCAGGTTGGGGTTGATCTCCAAGACCACAGTCTTCGCCACGGCCATGAGATCCTTCTCGTAACCAATGCCCAGGGACAGGGAGAAGTAACCGTGACGGTCCATGGGACAGGCGGTACCCCAGAAGAAATCGGGAGGGTCAAAGCGGGCCTTGCGGACACCCCAGTCACGACCGTGGGAGGGGATGAGCGAGACGGTGCCCAGCTCATGGCCCTGGCGCTCCCCAGCCCCGTAAAACCAGCTTTCCAGGAGAAAGTGCCCCCTCATGTCGGGGTCGAGGAAGAAATCGTATTCTCTCAGGAGCAGGGCTGAGAAGACGCGGACGTTCTCCACTTCAGCGCACCGGGTTCCCAGGGCGCCGAGAAGGCCAGGAGGCGCTGAAGCCGCCATGGCCGCGCCGATACTACAGCCCGAGGTGATCATGCTCACTGCCTCATCTATACTGATGAGTTTACGGCGGTATTCATCTTTGACGTTCACAGCAGCTCGTCCCCCTTACTCAGCAGATACACCGCGCTTCCTATCGTCCCTAACAGGGGCTTAGCTTTCCCATGACATCACTACTGGCAAGGTCCCCATCTGATGACCGTAGCGGCCCAAGCATAACCCACGCCGGCGCTGACCATCACCACCAAGTCGCCCTCCTTGATGCGGCCGCTCTTCAGGCCTAGCTCCAGGGAAAGCACCTGGTCCATCTGGCCGATGTGCCCGTAGTCTTCGAGGTAGATAGATTGCTCAGGCCGAAGGCCCAGCTCGGAAAGGACGTAGTTGTGGGCGGAGCGTTTCATATGCAACAGACAGAGGTACCCTATATCCTGAGTAGAATAGCCGCTCTCTCGGAGTGCGTCCCGGATCACTCGCAAGAAGTTGGGCATGGACACCTCTTCCAACCGCTCTTTCATCCCCTGCGGGTCAAAAACGTCCAGCGTATACAGCCCCTGGGCCAGCGCCTCGGGGGTCAGGGGCACCTTGGTGCCGCCAGCTGTGACTCCCACGGCGTCGGCCAGAGAGGGATCGGTTATGACCCGGCTGCCCAGCACCTGGTTGCACCCCAGATTTTTCTGTAAGACTATAGCCGCTCCGCCGGCCCCCAGATTGTACATGAAGCGCACCCGGGGATTCTTGTAGTCAATGAGATCACCGTTGCGGTAGCCCCCAGCCAACAGAACTGTGTTCAGGTTCTCATCGGCCAGCATCAAGTCGCGGGCTACCTTCAGGGCCATCACCGTGGTCCCGCAACGCATCTGGATATCGAAACCCCAGGCCCGGCTGGCTCCAACTCCTCCCTGCAATTTAATAGCCCCGGTCTGTAGCGGGTGTTCCTTGTACTCTTCTCCGACATAAATCACCAGGTCTATTTCGGCAGGGTCTACCTCTCCCTTTTCCAGGGCCCGGCGCGCTGCCCTGATACCCATCTCAATGGTGTGGTCCTCCGGGCCCGGTATGGGTTTACGACGAAAGCCCAGCTTGTTCTCCACCACTTCCTGGGGTAGCCCGCTCTCCCTGGCGATATCGGCGCTGGTCATATAGTTCGAGGGCAGGTACACCCCCGTGCTGCGTATGCCAATATGTTCCATATGGGACTTCCCCCGCCTCTTGTTTATGATTTTTCGAAGTCTAGCGGAATGACCTTGGCCTCTTTGGCCTGGCTTTCGGCCGCCACGATCTCCTCCAGCAGCGACCCTATTTCAGCGAGCTCCGCGAGCCGGTAGACCCGGCCCCTCTGAACATGCTGGATTGTAACGCTCCAGGGCATCTGCTCGTTACCCGGCTCATGTATGACCCGAACCAAAAAGGAAGCTACTACCCTTTCCCGCAACCTGTTCGCCCCTTCCCAAAAACAAATGCCTGCTATAACCTCTTTACATGGCATCATAGCAGGCTCAAGTTGCCTTCCAGTTACACCGCCGCCACAGTCTGGAGCAGCTCTTCGTAGAGCTTAACCGTCTTGTTCGAGGGGGCCACACCCAGCTCTGCCTGTAACACCGCCCGGCACTTTTGGTAGACCCGGGCCACCATGGCTTTGTTATTCAGCTTGCCATAACAGATCATCTTCAGGCGGTAGGCTTCTTCCCAGCAATTATCCTTGTCGAGGATCCTGTCCGCCCATTCAATACAACTGAGATAATCCCCCCGGCGGGCCAGGAGCGTGGCCAGGAGCTCCGCTGCGCGGATAAAAATCACCACTAGGCGTTCACGCTCCTCGAGGCACCATTCGTCCTGGTTCGTCCCCTGCAGGTAGTCGCCCTCATATAACTCCAGGGCCCGCTTAAGCAGGATTTCCGCCTGGTCCGGCCTCTCGTCCACTACCCCTTCCGCCCTCGTTACCAGGCCCTCGAACTCCTCTGCATCCAGCCAAAAACCCGAGGCGAGGTTGAAATAATAGGCCGCGCCCTTGCGCTGAATAAAGAAGGAGGGGTTCCGCGGCTGCCTCTGGGGCTCCAATACATTCAAGAGGTTGTTCAAGGCCACCTTAAAATCCCGCGCAGCTGCCCGCGGCTCCGCTTCCGGCCACAAGTAAGCCATGATCTCCTCCTTGTGCAACAAGACCCGCCTCTTGGTCAACAGCAGCTGGAACAGCCGCCTCGCGCTCGCACGGCGCCATTCATGGAAGCCGATCTCCTCGTCCCCACGCCAAACGCGGAACTTGCCGAGGGTTTGAATGCGCAGGGTGTAACCGATACAGGGAAGGTCTTCGGCCAGCCCCAACTTCTGTAGCTGCCAATCCACATAAGACCGGCAGATGTCCTCGCGCCTGGCCTCCCAAAGGAGAGGTGCCGAAGCACGGTCATCACGTGCCCCGAGGAGAGTGCCCCTCTGCAGCAAGAAATCGTACCCCAACCCCTCGCAGAGCTTCAGCAGCTGGGTAACGGCTGAGCGAAATTCCTCTCTGCGTCCTTCCTTGAGAGCGACGTAAGCCAACCACCAGCTGGAGACAGCTTTGCCAAAGCTGTCGCCACAGCGGCCGAAGAGCTCCTGGGCCCGAATCAGGTAATGCCTAGCCTCCGCTGGCAACTGGCAGGCGGCCGCGGCCATACCCAGGCAGTGATAGAGGACGGCAGTAAACCATCTATCTCGCACCCTCTCGGTAACCCTGACCCCCTCCAGGCCACAGAGCTTGGCGGACGGCCAATCCCCTTCCAGCCCGTGGACGAGACATTGGCCCATCAACACCTCCGTCCGTCCGCGGATCACTCCCAGGCTATCGTTGAGCTCCAGAGCGCGCTGGTACGCCTCACGACAAGCTTGTATCGGCCGGCCCTTTTGAATCAACAGGGCGTGACCCAGACGCACATAACCCATGGCCTCGATGAAGGGCGACTGGAGCTGCTGCCCCAAGCGGATGCCCTTTTCAGCCGCCACCTCCGCCTTTTCGGCTTCACCTGTAAGGGAATAGCAAAGGGAGAGTAGAATTGGCGTTTCACGAAAGGAAAGGGGAGCGTGGTAGCTGTCCTTTTCCAGGGGGACCCTGCTCTCTAGTAACTGAATGGCCGCCTCCAGCCTCCCCGTGCGCAGCAGCAACCGGGCCTCAAAATTCCCCCGGCTGGCCAGGTGGAGCATCTCATTGGCCAGCTTCCGGTAGCGCCTGGCGTGACGGGGTTTTCCCTGATTGACCATGTTTTCCGCCATTAGATTTAAGATCTCGGCCTTCTCTTCTGTGTGTTCTTCCCCGAGGGCTTTATAAGCCCGCCTTAGAAAATCCTCCGCCAGAGCAGGTTGGATCGTATCCAGGTAAGTCTCGCCGAGGCCCTTCAAGGCCCTGCTCAAGCCCAGGCTGTCACCGCTGGCCCTACACGCTTTCGCCGCCCGACCGTAAAACTCGAGCGCCACCTGGTAATTGGAGGCCAGCCTCTCAGTGTCCCCAAGGGCTACCAGAAACTCAGGCCGTTCCTGGAACTTGAGGGGCAGCCGCTGCAGGTATTGGCGCAGGAGCTGCCCTCTCCCACTGTAGACCAGCCTAGAGCTTATGCGAGATAATACCTCAGCTGCATCCGCCCATTGGCGGCCCCGTAGTAAATGATGGAGGGCTTGTTCTTCCTCCCCCTCCTTTAGGTAATAATTAGCCGCCCGGCAGTGAAGCATCTCGTAATCAGGCAGCCTCTTCCGGCCTTCCCGGCGCAGGAAATCCCGGAAAAGGTAGTGATAGCGGAAGAGCCCATCCCCCATCTCGCTCAAAAAGAGCCCCTTTTGCATGGCCCTGTAGAGAAGCTGGGGCTTAAATTCAGGTCCCATGACAGCTGCGCAGGCCGTTGTGCTCAAGTAATCCAAGACCGAAGACTTGAGTAAGAAGGACTGTAAATCTGGGTCCTGTCGCTCCAACACATCCAGAGCCAGGAACTCGAATAAGTTCTCCAGGCCACTGCTCAGGGTATCATCGAGCGGTAGCGAGACCGTCCCCTCCTCTATACCCCGGGCGATGAGCTTGAGGGCCATGATCCAACCCTCGCTATAATGATAGATCCGCCTGGCGTCCTCCCTAGTCAAAGGGTCAGAACGTCCCCGGGACAAATAGTCATACACCTCGTCAGGGCCTAGCGCCAGGTCCCCTTCCTCGATCAGCAACCTCCGTCCTCTGGCCCCCAACCGGCACACTTCCGGGACGTCGACCTTCTCTCGGGAGAGGATGACTACCCGCAACCATCCAGGCTTACAGGCCAGGAAACGGTCTAAGAAGGCGCAGACCTCGCCTACCTCGCCCAGCAGATGCCAGTCGTCCAGCACCAGGATTCCCGCATCCCTCTCCTCACCCTCCAGGCAATGTACCAGAGAATCCAGGGCTCTGTGCCAGCTCTCGGTTTCAGGAACGTTGATCTCCTTCAGGACCTGAGCAAATCTCTCCCTAATTCCCGGCACCATGCCTTCCAAGGTCCCCGCCAGATAACTAGCGAAAACCAGGACGCTGGCATCCTCCGGCCCCGCGCTGTACCAACCGTAAGGCACTCGCAGCAGGGACAAGATCTGGGCGACCGCAGTTGTCTTGCCGTAACCGGCACCGGCGCTCACTACAGTTACGGGATAATCCAATATCGCCCTTAATTTGGCCTCTAGTTTAGGTCTGAGCCAGGCATCTGCTTCTGGCTTAGGGACGGCCAGCTTACTTCCCAGTAAGGTTAACGGCCGCAGCATGTCCTGACCTCCCCGCTAACAGTTCCCCCTATGGCCTCAATTGTCCATCGGATGTCCCTTCAGGAACTCCAGGACCCTACGGTTAAAGGCCGGTGCCTGCTCCAAGAAGAAGAGGTGGCCTCCTCCAGGAAAGACCTCCAATACAGAATCAGCGATGGCTTTATGTAGCCGTTCTGAGTTCGCCATGGGCACCACCCTATCCGCATCACCTGTCAGAATCAAGGTAGGCGCTTGGATCTCACTGAGCTTTCCCTCCAGGTCGGCTCCCAAGATGGCGTTGAACTGTCTCTGCCAAGCGTACCTGGGAGTAGGCTCAGCCAAGCGCCACTCTATGATCTTCTCCAATTCTTCCGGATGCTGGGCCAAGTAACCAGGCCCAAAGGCAGGCCGCATAGCTTGCCGCAGAGCCTCCCTGGGCGGCAACCCCTCTTCGTTTAACATGGCCTTTATCGTCTCTGGGGGAGCGGGTATGGCCCTGCGCCCGCCGTGGGAAGTGCACACCAGGATCAAGGTATGTACCAGCTCGGGGTAACCTATCGCCAGGGCCTGGGCTATGAAGCCGCCCATGGAAACGCCTAAGACGTGGGCTTGTTGGATATCCAGCGCTCGCAGCAGTCCGGCGGCATCAGCCGCCATCATCTCGATGGAGTAGGGTATATCAGGCTTGTCGCTCTTCCCCACCCCACGATTATCGAAAATTATCACCCGGAAGTCCCTGGAGAACTCCTCCAGCTGGCGATACCACATCCACGTGGCGTAACCAAGTCCCTCGATGAGCAGCAAGGGCTCACCTGTTCCGTGTACCTCGTAGTAAATTTTTATATCATTCACTTCCACATGAGGCATTTTCCATCCTCCTCTGTTCTCCTAATTTTCGGACTTAACCGATAGTCGTAAAAAACCCTGCCCCAGGTGTGGCCTGCGGCAGGGTTATGACCGTGCTTTCGAAGTCCTACCGTTGGTTCATAATCGGAGGTGCTGTCTCCTCGGGCTTTATCTCCCGGATCAGAACAGGCACCGGGTAATCAAAGCCCTCCTTCCTCTCAAACCTGATGTGGTATAGGGTCTGAAGAGCCTGGTGGTCCTCTTTGCGGAAGGTCATAGTGCCCTTGGGCGTCTCAAAGCTCATGCCCTCCATGACCTCGATGAGCTTCTCGGCGTCAGTATCGCCGCCGGTCTTCTCCAGGGCCTCAACTATGGCCACTGCCGCCGCGAAGCCGCCAGCCGTAAAGAGGTCCGGCGGCTGACCGTCAAAGCGCCTCTTATGCTCCTCTACGAGCCAGTCGTTGACCTCGTTCTTGGGCAAGCCGTAGTAGTATACCGAATAACCTTCCTGTCCCTCCATGCCCCACATGGCCCTCATGGCAGCGAGGTCCGGAGTCCCCGTGATAATCTTGATGCCCCTCTCGGGAAGCTTCATATCCATCATCAGCTTCCACGGGGTATTCACGCTTCCAGCCCAGATGACGAAGAGATAGTCGGGCTTAGCATTTAAGATCCTTTGCACATGGGCCGTAAAATCGGTAGCGTTCAGGGGGGCGAATTCCTGCAGGATCACCTTGAGCCCCGCCTTCTCCCCCGCCTTAACAAAAGCCGCAGCTCCTTCGCGGCCAAAGGCGTAATCCTGCGCCAGTACTGCTACGGTGGCCCCGGGCTTAGCTGAGGCTATAGCAGCCGCCACAGCCAAAGCATCCTGAGAGGAGTTCCTGCCCGTCCGGAAGATATACTTGTTCCACTGAGCACCGGTGATGCTGTCCGCTACCGCAGGCTCGACGATCATGATGCGCTGGTATTCCTCGGCCAGAGGTAGAACGGCCAGGGTATCGGCAGAGCTAGCACATCCCACCAAGAAGTCGACCTTGTCCTCTTCGAGCAGCTTCAAGGCCTTCTGCTTGGCCACGTCAGGCTTCGTGGTGGTGTCTTCCACGATGATCTCGATGGGGCGCCCGGCGACTTCTCTCGTGCCGTTAGTGGCATAGTCTAGCCCGAGCTCGAAGCCATTGATCGTCATCTTGCCGTAGCTCTCCAAGACCCCAGTTAGAGAGGTCACTATGCCGATCTTGATCGGCTCTTTAGCCTCGCTTGCCTCGCCTCCCTCACCTCCACCGCCGGCACAGCCGGCTGACAGCATCAATAACGCCACTAGGATAACAGCCAAGATTCCTCTTCTCTTCAATATTCCTCCTCCTTTCGGGTTTTCTTAATTTTCGGCCTCTTCTTCATCTTAACAGCCTCCAGTTGCATCCCAGTTACCAACCGAGCCTGAACCCACCAAGTTGGCCCTCCCCCGTTACATGATACAAAGCTTTGAGTGCCACCCGGCCCCAAGCCCCACCACGGCAGTCCCGTGAGGTTAGAACGTCAAGCCACCGTCCACACCCAGGACCTGACCGGTAATATAGGAGGCTTCGTCAGAGGCCAGGAAGAGGTAGGCCGCGGCCACATCCTGAGGCTCGCCCAGGCGTCCCAGGGGGGTCCTTGATTTCATCAACTCCAATACCTTTTCTGGCACTTTGGCCGTCATAGCGGTGACTATGAAGCCCGGTGCGAGCGCGTTAACGCGGATTCCCTTCTTGCCCAGCTCCTTGGCCCAGGACTTGGTCATCCCGATTACTCCGGCCTTGGTGGCGGCGTAGTTGGTTTGTCCTATGTTGCCGTAGACGCCGACCACCGAGGAGGCGTTGAGAATTACCCCAGAGCCCTGTTCCATCATGATGGGAGCTACTACCTGGGTGCAGTTGAAAACCCCCTTCAAGTTGACGGCGATAACCCTATCCCACTGCTCTTCCGTCATCTTGGTCAGGAAGGCATCAGCAGTGAGGCCTGCATTGTTGATCAAAATATCGACGCGGCCGAACTCGGCCACGGTACCGTCCACCATCCTCTTCACACTAGCCCGGTCAGTTACATCCACTTCGAAGAAGAGAGCTTGGGCCGCCGTGGCCTTGAGGTCGGCCAAGGTCTGCTGCCCCGCCGTTACGTCAAAATCACCGATCACCACTTTGGCGCCCTCTCGAGCGAAGAGGAGAGCCGTCTCCCTGCCTATGCCCTTCGCTCCTCCGGTGATAATCGCCACTTTATCCTTCAGACGCATAACATCCTCCCCCTGCCTCTTTCTTCTCTTATCGTGGTGCCCGTCCATCTCGGGGATATCGCTTGGCCTTGCTCGGGCCCTTTATTACTTTATAGCCAGACGTGGTTACTGACAGGTTGCAGGACAAGAGGTCCCAGACAAGAAAGGAGACCTGCCCCGCAAGCCCCCTAACAGGCCTTTATGTATCTACCTCTCCCTCACTCGCTACGGCCCCAGCAGCTCGCGGGATAGTACGTGCGGCTTGGCATGTACCCATCCCCTATCCCTGCCAAAGTCCCCGGGCCGGCAGTAATCCCGCCATCACATTACGGTTGGTCAAGACCACCTTCACGCTAACCCGCCTTCAGCTTCGCCGGCGTGCCACCTCATCCCGCTCGAAGATGGCGTGGTCGAGCTCGAACTCCGAGGAGGTGGCCCGAAGACTTGAATCAAACCCTTGCCTCACCAATCCGCTTCGACGGCATTAGCTCCCGAGCAAGGCCGGCTTAATGAACTACTGAGAGGGGCTTATACCGCCAGCCTCATCGGCTCAGGCGGCTGTTCTTCTTTCCGGTTACGACCTTGAGCTCTATCTCCACCACTTCCACACCGGATAGCTCAAGGGAAACCGGCTCCCCCCCATACCTTGCCACGAGGAGGCTGAGGGCCTCCTGCCTCTCTCCTTGGTCCCGTAATATCCTGGCCTCACCGAAGGCCACAACGCTCCTGTATTCCTCTGACCAGTCACAGGGCCTGTCCGCCTTGATGAGCCCCAAGGCCTCGTCCACCTCGAAACAGACCTTGGGGTTGGACTGCACGTTCCGGAGGAAGTGTCCGTCCGAGGCACAGTGGATGACGACTGAGGTGCCCCGCACCGCATAATGAAAGGGCACGACATAGGGCCACCCGTCCGGCCCCGTCGTGGCCACCCTTGCAATACGTGCCTCCCGAAGGAAACCCCAGATCTCGTCCTCCGTCATGGCCCTATCCTGCTTTCTCAATCCCCTTCCCCGATTCCGGATCTCGATCACCTTCCGAGCCCCCTCTCCTCGCTAACTTCGCGCCGAGGCCCTGCTAGTTCCTGCTCCCCTATGCTGGCCCTGTACCATCGAGGTGTGAGTTAAGGGTTTGAGATCGGCGTTCCGCCTCAGCTCCCAAAGACCTGCCTCACCGCTCAGAAGTGAACCTTGACCCTACACTCGAGGTCTCACTGATGCTGTGCTCCCTACCCCGTGTACCAACTCGGGTCGAATTTCCCAAAGTGGGGGGTGACAATATCCTTGAACTATCGCCCCCTGCCTCCGAACCCTTTCGGGCAAGTTGAGAGACAACCTCAGCTTCAGGTCTCTTCTGCCTTACGAGCCTAGGTGTCCAGCCAAACCTTGGACGTTCGCTGGACTCAACCGGGGAATGATATAATAATCGGGGACTTTTCATCACTCATATCCTTTGGCCCCATGCCGCACCGTCCACGAGTAGAAGGGGTGAAAGCCAGGTTGAGCAAAGAAAAACCCGACCTCAAGGCCTTTACCCTAGAAGAGCTCGAGTCTTTCATCCGTGCCCTCGGCCAGCCCCGTTACAGGGCCGCGCAGATATACTCTTGGATCCATAAGGGCGTGAAGGAATTCGAACAGATGACCGATCTGCCCCGTGAGCTCAGGGAGCTCCTCGCCAATCAGGCCAGGATAGGCAAGATGGAGATCTCCGAGGTCAGGGTATCCCGGGACGGCACCCGGAAGTACCTGTTGGCCCTTGAGGACGGCAACGCCATCGAGGCCGTATCGATGGAACATCGCTACGGGTGGACCGCCTGCATATCCACCCAAATCGGCTGTAGGATGGGTTGTCGCTTCTGCGCGTCGACCATCGGCGGTATCGTCCGCGACCTGACCGCGGGGGAGATGCTGGAACAGGTCCTCGTCATGCAGGGGGACCTCGGGCGACGCGTCTCCAACATCGTGTTGATGGGCAGCGGCGAGCCCCTAGAGAACTACGATGAGACCATGAAGTTCCTCGAGATAGTCAATCACCCGCGGGGGATCAACGTGGGCATGCGGCGCATAACCCTCTCCACCTGCGGAATCGCGCCGGCCATCAGGGACCTGGCCGACAGGAGGCTTCAGATAACCCTCGCCGTCTCCCTGCACGCCCCGAACGATGAGCTACGAGACCGCATCGTGCCGGTGAACCGCCGCTATCCGCTGAGGACCTTGCTCGACGCCTGCCGCTATTACACCGAGACCACGGGGAGAAGGGTTACTTTCGAGTACGCGCTCATCGAGGGGCTCAACGATTCCCTTGAGCTGGCGCGAGAGCTCGGCCGCGTCCTGAGGGATATGCTGTGCCACGTGAACCTGATACCCGTGAACCCCGTAGACGACAGGCCTTACAGACCGCCGACGCGAGAGCGGGTCCACGCCTTTCAGAACATCCTGCAGGAGAGGGGCATACCCGTCACCATCCGACGGTCACTGGGAGGGGGCATAGACGCGGCCTGCGGCCAGCTGCGGAGACGTCACCTGCGCTAGGGGCCCTCCCTAGGGCCGCTCCAGGTTAGGATAAGAGGCCACCAGCAGCGAACCGTCGGGTGTCCAGGTGACGCCGCCGGTACAGGGCAGGTCAGTTATCCGCCTCAACCTGTCCTCAGTGAGGTCGAAGAGCCACACCCCGTCGCCGAACTCGTCCCGACCGGCCCGGACCAGGGCATAGGAAAGGTATGAGCCGTCGGGAGACCACTCGGGGCCCCAGCGCACGGAGACCGACTCGGGCAAGATGGCGATCATCTCTACCTTCTCCTCCACCAGGTCGTAGAGGAACACACCGTCGGCGACGTAGGCCAGGAAGCGCCCATCCGGCGACCAGGCGTGGCGATAGCCCCGTACCAGCTCCCGATAATCACCGGTCTGCATATCGACCCGGTACAGGGCCAGGGAGTCCCCCGCAGGGGTCTCCTCCTCGCTGATAATGAAGCTGCTATCTGGGCTCACGGAAAGGCCCCGGAAGAAGTACTCCGAGGCGCGGATGGGAAAGGTGGCGAGCTCCCGTGAGACCCCCTCCTGGTATACTACAATATGCGACTGCCAATCGCCCCACAGCCTGTAGACGAGACCTTCACCCCCGGGCATCCACACCGGGTTGGCGGCCTTGAGGGAGGCATCGAGGAGCTCAACGGCCGTCCTCTCTCCGGTCTCGGAGTCCACTATCCAGATCCTCGATTCGTCCGGGGACGTGCCCTCGGCGTAGGCCAGCTTAACCCCATCGGGCGACCACGCCCGGGCCAGGTCGTTGGACTGGCTCCAGACCAGTTCAGGGGCCACTCTCCTCTTAGAACCGTCGACAAGGGAGATGACCCAGAGCTGACCTGTAAAACCCACGGTGTCCGACGTCCAGGCCGTCCTCTCTCGGGTCAGGACCAACAGCCTCTCGCCCGCGGGACTAGCGGCGATATCGGCCACCTGCATGCCTACGGTCAGCACTTCCTCCTCGGACCCGTCCGCGGGGTCTACGCGCCAGATGGAGGTCCGGTTCTCCGTGGTGAATTGGAACTGAAAGCTCTCCATGAGGGTCCGGCCCGCCTCGTCCCGTGGACCCGGCAGCTCGCCGCCCGCGATCAGCACGCTGTAGGTGGTCCCCGGCAGCCACCCCTGCCGCGGCCGGAAGATGAGGGTGTCCCCATCGACGGTTAGCTCACCATCGCGCTCCGGCCAGATGTGGACGTACTCCTCCGGCTCCCCGGGAGCCAGCACCCCGTTAAACTCCACGTACAGCACTTGATCCAGGGGAACGTCCACGCTGCCGGCGGCGGGGGCCGTGGAGAGGACCATGAGATAGCCGCTGTCGACCCTCATCGACCACCTGAAGGGAGCATCAAGCGCGGCCCCGCGAACACCCCTGGCCTCCTGGCCCAATAGGAACCGGTATTCCGTCCCCACCTCCCAGGCCTCTGCGGGCCGGATAACGAGGGTGCGGTCGTCCTGCCAGGACAGGTCCAGGGGAAGGGCAGGCTCCACCCTGAGAGCCGCGGCCGTGCTCTCACGGTCCATGGGCTCGCTGAAGAAGACCTTCACGCTGGTCTTGACATCGGTGACGACGCTGCCCGACAAGGGCAAAACGCCCGTGACCATCGGAGGCTCCGCTGGCCCGTCCACAGGAACGAGAGGCTCGTCCTGGACACAACCGACCACCAGAGACACAGTTATAATAAGCAGAAGCACGTAGAGCCTCTCCTTCACCCCGCACACCACCCATGCCAATAAATACCTGTCGCCCCGAATATTGTACATCATCCTCCCCGAAGACGCCAGAATTCCTCCTCAGCGGGTATCAGCGGGGAGCGATGAGAGATACTAACAAGGGGAGGTGGAGGAATGACAAGGGACCACGTTATTACAGCAATCATCGCCGGCCTGGTCGCATCCCCGGTCTCCCAGGCCTTCATGTCCATCCTGTCGTCCTTGGGGCTATCTCGAGTGACCTGCCTTCTCTTGGCCATCTCCCTGTTCGGCAAGGCGACCATCGCCGGACCCGCCGACCTCCTCCTGGCTTGGGTCTCGCACATCCTGATCAGCGTGGTCTTCGCCCTGGGGCTCGTCGTCCTCCTGGCCGTAACGGGGTTTGACTATCTGCTCATCAAAGGGGCTGCCTACGGCGCGGCCGTCTGGTTCCTGGCCCTAGCCCTCGTCGTGCCCGCCCTAAAGGTCCCCATCATACCAAAGCTCGATGTGGCCTCTGAGCTCAGCCTGTTGGGACACCACCTTCTGTGGGGCATGGTCGTAGCGGGGACCGCCTCCCGGCTCAATTCCCGCCTCCGTTCTTACCGGTGAGTTCCTCCCGACTCCTTCCTCTGGACTAAGCAGGAACCCGCTGCCTCCCTGAGAAACCATACTTACCGGGAGGGATTGCATATGCCGGACCTCATCACCTTCACCTGGCACGGCTCCGCTAGCTTCAGCATCAGGCTGGGCGATACCGAGATCCTCGTGGACCCCTACTTCTCCTCGCGGGAGGAATACGGCGACTGGTACATAGAGAACAGGAACCGCCCCCGCTGGGCTGATTTCTGCGCCCACCATTCCCCCGACTACGTGTTCATCAGCCACGGCCACTTCGACCACTTCGACCTGCACACCGTAAAGAGAATCGACGCCGCCTTCTCCCCCGTCTTCGTCGGGAGCGAGGCGGTCACCCAAGCCCTCAGGAAGTACTTTTCCATACCTCAGGAGCGGCTGCTGGCCGTCGATGAGGACACGCCTTTCAACTTCGGCGATCATCCCGCGCGCGTACACCGTGGGCTTCACTGGCTGACGGAGGCGGAGGGTGACGAGGCGGCCCGCAAGCTCGACCGGCCGGAGAGGTACGGGGTTATGCCCTGCGGCGGCCCCATGTACGGGTTCAGCGTTCAATATGGGGGACGCCTGCTCTACGTCAGCGGCGATACCGAGCCCGAGGGGGTTCCGTCCCTCGAGGTCGACGTTGCCGTCCTCTTCCTGGGCGGTACGCTCCCCCACCCCGTCACCAAAGTAGAGGACACCCCGACTCTGACGCCGTCCGAGGCCGCGGAGGTCGTGCGGGCAAAGCTACGCCCCGACCTGGTCCTCCCCATCCACTGGGACTTCGCCTACGCAGGGGGCGTGGACGTGGCCGAGATCAAGAAGGTCCTGACGGAGGCCGTGGCCTCCTACGGGGGCAGGGTGCTGCTGCCGCCGCTCCACACGCCGGTGGCCATCTAAGCTGAGTCCTGGCGCTCTGGCGGGGCCAACCAGAGGTGGTCGAGCTCCCTGTAGGCGGCCGCGCGAGCCCTTATCTCCCGGGCCCGTTCGCGGAACATGCCCTCGGTCTTGAGGATCCAGTTCTCCACGTGCTCCCGTAGGGGCTCGTCGGCCCAACGGTGGTTTCGTACGCTGTCCTGCTCGAACTCCACAACCCCCCGGGCCTGGTCCACGATTCTCCCCAAGACGCGGCACAGGGGGCACCTCACACGTCCATCTCCCAAGAGCTCGAAGCTGGTGCCGTGGCAGACCGGACATCGCGTGCCCCTGGTCGCCGTGCCCTCTGTGGCCTCTCCGGCCAGGACCCCGGCCAACGCCCTCCCGAGATCAGCGGCCCGGCTGACCACGGCCTCGTCCAAGAGGATCTGCCCGGGCCCCGGGGCGTACGCCTCCAGGCTGCCCACCACCCGGTAGCGGAAGGCCAGCAGGAACTTGTTCAGCAGGGGAACGCCGAGGGGGTTCCAGCCCTCTATCCCGGCGCAGCTTATGCTCACCCCGTACCTTGGACGAGCGTTCAGCTCTGGGAACCTGAGGGCCAGCATCAGGAACCTGTCGACGACCGCCTTGATGATGGCCGCGGGCTCCAGGACGTAAGTTGGGGCTGATAGGATTAGCCCATCCGCCTCCAACATCAGATCAAACAGGTGCTCCGCGTCGTCCTCGACCGGACACCGGGCGCCCCGGAACACACACCTCATGCACCCGATACAGGATCGGATCTCGAGGTCCGTGATCCTCAGGAGCCTCACCTGAACCCCCGCCTCCAGCAGCGGACGAGCCGCCTCCTTGGCCAGCACCTCGCTGTTGCCCAGGACCCTGTCGGACGCTACCAGCCCGAGAACCTTCATTCTCCTAACCCCCCGGAAGATTCAGTTTCACCGCCTCCACCAAGCCAAAACACCCGCTCAGCATCATGTCCCCGTAGGGAGCGGCCTCGTGGTACCCCAGGCCCCGCGCCAGGCCTCGGTTGGGGCCCGTCACCACCACCGTCCGATACTCTCCGCCGTCGTGAGGATGGTCCGGCAGGGTACAGCCGTGGCCGCCGGAACCGAAGACCTCCTCGTGGGTCAGGCTCCCGTCCCTGAGCCGGCTGACGTAATGGGCGAGCCGCTCGCCGGTAAGCGCGGACGTGTGATGCTCGAAGAGGGCCGTGACCCGCCGCCCGCGGACAAGAGCGGCCAGCGTGTGCCCGTTCCCCACGTTCACCACCACCAGGCCCCTTTCGAGCTCCGCCGCGGCCACGGGGTCGCACAGCGCTCCCAGTATGGCGGCGGCGCCCGTATCCATCACGAAGGCCCCCGGCAGGACCTCCTGCACGGCCCTCATGCGGGTGAGCTCCGCCGGGGCCTCCCGGTACAGTAGATCAGGGAGCATGCCGCCACTGGCCAGGAATCGGCGCCAGCGTTCGAATCGGACCAGACGGTTGCTGCCCGAGGGACAGAAGCCGTGGTCCTGCACAGCCACCGCCCAGAGGTCTGGCGGCTCAACCTCGAAGGCCTCCAGGGTCCCCAGCAAGGCCCTGACGTCCACGTCACCGGTCTCGATCACGGCCCACTCCTCGCCCGGTCGCTCTGCGAGGATCTCCACGCCCATCTCCCGGACGCGGTCGATGTCATCGTGGAAAGTCCTCGCCGCCTCCTCCGTGGCAGCCGCCCTCAGGCCGGCCCGGAGGTGTTCCCGCAGGGCCCGGGTCGAGGCCCCGCCCCCCATGACCCTGCCCGTCAAAAACACGTTCCTGCCCTCGGCGGTGGCGCGCCGGATCCTCCGGGCCACGATCACCGTCGGGGACGGCAGGACCAGCTGAAGGGAGTTCTCCACTGGTTCACGAGCGTCGTAGAGAAGTACGTCTTGAGTGCCGGCCCCTACGTCTATCGCCAACAGCCGCACGGTCGAGCTCTACCCCCTATCTCAACAACGAGGCAGCTATGACCATCTTCTGTACCTCTGAGGTCCCCTCGTAGATCTCCGTGATCTTCGCGTCCCTGTACAGCCTCTCCACGTCGTACTCCACCATATACCCGTAGCCCCCCAGGATCTGCACCGCCTTGCGGGTTACCGCCACGGCGGTGTCAGAGGCCACCAACTTGGCCATGGCCGCCTCACGGGAGAACCTCACTCCCTCGTCCGCCGCCGCAGCGGCCCTGTAGGTGAGAAGCCTCGCCGCCTCCACCGCCGCGGCCATCTCGGCGAGCATCCACTGGATGGCCTGGAAGGAGGCCAGGGGCTTCCCGAACTGCTGGCGCCTCTTGGCGTAGTCCAGCGCCAGGTCCAGGGCCGCACGGGCGATACCCACGGCCTGGGCGGCGATGCCGATCCGGCCCCCGTCGAGGGCCGCCATCGCCATCTTGAACCCCTGCCCCTCCTGGCCCAGGAGGTTCTCGGCCGGCACCCGACAGTCCTTGAAGTACAGGCGGTTCGTCACCGAGGCCCTGAGCCCCATCTTGTTGAAGGCCTCTCCCACCTCAAAGCCCGGGAGACCCTTCTCCACGATGAAGGCGGAGATGCCCCGGCTCCCGGCAGAGGGGTCGGTCACGGCCGTGACGATGAAGACGTCCGCCAGGGCGCCGCCCGTGATGAAGCACTTCTCGCCGTTGAGCACGTAGTAGTCGCCGTCCCGGAGGGCCCTGGTCTTCTGGGCCGCGGCGTCGGTGCCCGCGCCCGGCTCCGTCAGGGCGAAGGCCCCCATCTTCTCACCCCTGGCCAGGGCCGGCACGTATCTCCCGATCTGCTCCTCCGACCCGAACCTGAGGATCGTCTCCGACACCAGGGCTATGTGGATGGCGTAGCTGAGGGCCAAGGCCGCGCTTCCCCGCCCGAGCTCCTCCACCACGCCGATGTAGGTAACGTGGTCGGTGCCGCGCCCGCCGTGCTCCTCCGGCAGGGGCAGGCCCAGATAGCCCATTTCGGCCAGCCTTTTCCACTGCGGCCAGGGAAACTCCCCCCTGAGGTCATACTCCCGTGCCCGGGGCCACACCTCTTCGTCGACGAACTTGCGAACGGGATCGATGATCTCCTGCTGAGCTTCCGTGAAGCGGAAATTCACTCTCGTCCCTCCTCACCCTTTGATAAGCAAAACTCCTCCCACCACCAGCGCGGCCCCCAGGACCCGCTGCCACGTTAGAGGCTCCCCGAAAAACAGGATCGCCATCAGGACGGTCACCAAGGGAAAGGCGGCGGTCACGGGCACGACGCGGCTGGCGTCGCCCAGCTTGAGGGCCTGGTAATAGGCCAGATGTCCTAACAGCGATGCCAGCAGGCCCTCGGCGGCGATCAGGAGGCCGGCCTTAAGTCCTATGCTGGTAACATTCGCCAGCTGGCCCGTAAAACCTCCAAAGAGCAACAGGACGACCCCCACCACCATCGTGCGCAGCGTCATGGCCGCCAGCGCATCGACCGACTCGAGGCCCAGCTTTCCGAACAGGGGGGCCATTCCCCAGAGCAGCGCTGTCAAAAGAGCGTATAGGTAGCCCATTGTAGCACCTCCCTAGCATCATTCCTCATGAACCGAAGCCTCGGCTTGACCTTTCTCGAAGGACGCCCGGGCCTCGGGCCAAGACGTTAGCTCACCGGGCCCCGCGGCGACCGGCGAGGCCGGCCCGTCACAGTAATCACTATACTTCTCTCCCGGCTAGGCCAATTCCTCGTACTGGAAGGAAAGGAAGCCCCCGAAAGAGAAACCCTAACCTCAGGTTACAACGAGGAGGTATGTCCTTGAGATCGCTGTTGAAAGCCGCAGTACAGGGTCAAAAGGCCGATTACGTGGAGGTACGGGTAGAGGAGAGCTTCGTCACCAGCATCGAGTTCCGCGGTCCGCGGCTGGAGTCGGTCAGCCAGAGCGTCGAGTTCGGGGGAAACGTGCGGGCGCTGGTGAGGGGCGGCTGGGGCTTCGTCTCCTTCAACTCCCTGGATGAGCTGGAGGACAGGGTGAAGGCCGCCATCAAGCAGGCGGCCCTCATCGCCAGGACGGTGGACAGGCCCCTTCGGCTGGCGCCGGTGCCGACGGTGGAGGACACCGTCCGCGTCAAGATCCTAAGGGACCCCCGCCAGGTCCCCTTATCCCAGAAGATCGACCTGATGGCCGGCTACAACGAGCGGATCCTGAGCCATCCGGGGATCTCGAGTTCACAGGTCCGGTACTTCGACCGCTTCACCAAGCTCTATTACGCCAACTCGGAGGGCACGTATATAGAACAGGAGAGGCTCGACCTGGCCGGCTCCCTGGCCGCCCTGGCCAAGGGCGCCAACACCATGGAGCGCGGCTCCTTCAGCTTCGGCAGCTCCAACGACTTCGGGGTCGCCGAGGGACACGAGAAGGAGATCGACAGGATCTGCCGGCTGGCCGTGGACCTGACCCGGGCCCCGGTGGTGAAGGGCGGCGAGTACACCGTGATCTGCGACCCGAGGCTGGCGGGGGTCTTCGTCCACGAGGCCTTCGGCCACCTGAGCGAGGCAGACCACGTGTACGAGAACGAGAACCTGAGGCGGATAATGAAGCTGGGGACCGTCTTCGGGACGAAGATCCTCAACATCTACGACAGCGGCCTCGACGTGGGGGCCAGGGGCTACCTGGTCTACGACGATGAGGGGGTCCGTACGGAGAAGACCTACCTCATCAAGGAGGGCAGGCTGGTCGGCAGGCTCCATTCGCGGGAGACCGCCGCCAGGATGGGAGAGAGGCCCACCGGCAACGCCCGGGCCTTAGATTACCGCTTCAAGCCCATCTGTCGGATGCGGAACACCTGTATAGAGCCCGGTGACGCCACCCTGGAGGACATGCTCGCCGGCGTCCGGGAGGGCATCTACGCCGCCAACTTCTACGGCGGCGAGACCAACGGTGAGATGTTCACCTTCACCGCGGGCGAGGCCTACATGATCCGCAACGGCAGGATAGAGGAGCTCGTCCGAAACGCCACCCTGACGGGAAACGTGTTCCAGACCCTCAAGAACATCGACATGATAGGACGGGACTTCACCCGCTTCGACTCCGCCGGCGGCTGCGGAAAGGCCGGGCAGGCCCCGCTGCCCACCAGCGAGTGGAGCCCGCACATCCGCATTCAGAACGTGGTGATCGGAGGTAGAGGCTGATGCAGAACACAGTGGAGAGAACACTCACCGCCCTGAAGGGGAGATGTGACCAGGCCGAGGTCTTCGCCTACGAATCGGAGAGCACCCCGGTCGATTTCGAGGACAGCTCGCTCAAGACCATAACCTCGCGACAGAGCCAGGGCCTGGCGGTGAGGGTCGTGCGCGAGGGCAGGATCGGTTTCGCCTCGACCACCGACCTCCGCAACCCGGTGCGCTGCGTCGACATGGCCGTGGAGAACGCGGCCTTCGGAGACGAGGCCAAGTTCGAGTTCCCCCGCACGGCGGCCGCGGCCGACCCAGCCATCAACGATGCACAGACGGCGGCCCTCTCGGCCGAAGAGCTGGTGGACATGGGGAGCGTCTTCGTCGAGGCCCTGCGGGAGGAAGACGAGCAGTTCCGCTCGCTGGCCCACCTGAACAGCGCACGGGAGCGCGTCACCATAGCCAACACCAACGGGCTCTCCGCGCAGTACGAAGCCACTCGCTTCGAGCTATACGTAGGGGGCCAGCTCGTAGAGGGCGAGAACATCCTGTGGCTGTACGAGGGATATTCCCTCCGCAAGATGGGGCCCAGCATCGAGGAGCTCACCGCCCGGGTCATCGACGACCTCAGGATAGCCAGGCACAACGTCTCCGTCCAGAGCGGCACCTACCCCGTCCTCTTCTCCCCCGGCGCCCTCATCTACCTCCTCATGCCGGTACTGGCCTGTCTGGACGGCAAGGCCGTGGTCAGGGGGCTCTCCCCCTGGAAGGACCGCCTAGGGGAAGAGGTGCTCTCCCCCAAGCTGACCCTCGTCGACGACGGCCTCATGCCCTACGGGCCGGGCACCGCGCCCTTCGATGACGAGGGCACGCCCGCCCAGCGCACGGTTCTCGTCCGAGAGGGGGTCATCGACGCTTTCCTGACGGACCTCAACACGGCCGCCGCCCTGGGCACGAGCTCGACCGGGAACGCCGTGCGGGAGGGCATAGGGTCGCCCCCCATCCCCCGGCCGGCCAACCCGGTGTTGACGCCGGGCTCACGCGAGAGTCAGGACATCCTCTCCGATATCGAGCTTGGGCTCTACGTCAAAGACCTCATGGGCGCCTGGGCCGGCAACCCCTATTCCGGCGAGGTGAGCGGGAACATTAGCCTTGGGTATCTGGTCAGAAAGGGGAAGCCCGTGGGCAGGGTGAAGAACGCCATGTTATCCCTGAACGTCTTCGAGGCCCTGAAGCACCAGCTCCTGGAGCTCAGCTCGGACCGGGACTGGAGCATGCAGGCCTTCGTGCCTCACGCTCTCATCGACGGCGTATCGGTGAGCGTGAAGACCTAGGGGAACGCCCCCTACCTGACCGGAGGCGCTGTGCAGAGGAAGCGGGCGGGGCTATGCCCTCGCCCGCCCTGCTTTCCGCCAAGGCCGCGGTCAATCCCTGACCAAGTTCTTGGCTATGACGATCCTCATCATCTCCGAGGTCCCCTCGTAGATCTCCGTGATCTTGGCGTCCCGCATGAGACGTTCGACCTCGTACTCCCTGATATACCCATAGCCTCCGTGTATCTGGACGGCGTTGGAGGTGTGCTTGTTGGCCACCCTGGAGGCGAAGAGCTTGGCCATGGCCGCCTCCCGCGTCGCGCGCCCCTTCTCATCCCAGGTGCGGGCCGCCCAGTAAACCATGTGCCTGGCCGCCTCTATGTCCGTGGCCATCTCCGCCAGCATCCACTGGATGCCCTGAAACTCGGCTATGGCCTTCCCGAACTGCTTCCTCTCCTTGGCGTAGGCCAGCGCTCGGTCCAGGGCCGCCTGGGCTATCCCCAGGGCCTGGGCGGCGATGCCGATCCGACCGCCGTCCAATAGGGAGAGGGCGATGCGGAAGCCCTCGTTCTCCTCTCCCAGGAGGTTCTCCGCCGGTATCTCGCACCCGTCGAGGAAGACGTCCGCGGTCCGGGACGCGCGGATGCCCATCTTGTCCTCGGTCCTGCCGAAGGACAGGCCCGGGGTCGCGGCGTCCACCACAAAGGCCGAGATCCCCCTGGCCCCCTTGCCGGGCTGCGTCACGGCGAAGACTATGTATTGATCAGCCTCGCCGGCCCCGGTGATCAGGGCCTTGGTCCCGTGGAGGACGTACCCCCTCGCGGTCCTCTCGGCCCTGGTGCTGATGGAGGCCGCGTCCGAGCCGGCATCGGGCTCGGTCAGGGCGAAGGCCCCCAGCCGCCGGCCCTGAGCCAGGGCGGGAAGCCACCGCCTCTTCTGCTCCTCGGTGCCGTATCTCACTATGGCCTCACAGTGGAGGGAGTTGTGGACCTCCATTATCACCCCCAGGGAGGCGTCAGCCCTCGAGACCTCCTCTACGCATATGGCGTGGCTGAGCATGTCCATGCCCGCACCGCCGTACTCCTCCGGCACCAACATCCCGAGGTAGCCGTACTGGGCCAGCTTCTCCAGCCCATCCCGGGGGAACTCACCGGTCTTGTCGTTCCGGTCGGCGTAGGGGGCCAACTCCCTGCGAGCGAAGTCCCGCACCGTCCGCCTCAGCGCCAGATGCTCCTCACTGAGCATACCCTTAAACTCACCCCTCCTCGCTCAAGAGCCCGTGCCTGGAGAGGACCTCCTCCGCGGCGGTATAGGGGTCGAGAGTGCCCTCGGACAGTCGGTCGACTACCTCCTGCCAGGTGCCCGCGGCCCGCGCCCTGCTCATGACCTCCGCGAGGAGGGACGAGGCCACGATCTCCTCGACCTGGGAGCTCACCTGGTCCAGCTTCTTCCTATCCAGGCCGCCGGAGCTTATGAGGTACTGCCGGTGTTCTTCGATCTTCTCGGCCAGCGCCGCGACGCCCGCGCCCCGGCTGGCCACCGTCTTCATCACAGGGGGACGCCACGGGCTCTCCGGGCCGAGGTCCAGCATCATCTCCAGATCCCGCACCAACCGGTCGGCCCCCTCCATATCCGCCTTATTGACCACGAGGATATCGCCGATCTCCAGGATGCCGGCCTTTATGGCCTGTATCTCGTCGCCCCCGCCGGGCATGAGGACGACCAGGGTCGTGTGGGCGTAGCGCATGACCTCCACCTCGCCCTGGCCGGCGCCGACGGTCTCCACGAGGATTATGTCCTTGCCGAAGGCGTCCATGGCCCGGATGGAATCGCCCGTGGCCCTGGACAGCCCGCCTACCTGTCCCCTGGACGCCAGGCTCCTTATGAAGACGTCGGGATCCGTCCCCCTCTCCTGCATCCTGATCCGATCGCCCAAGATGGCCCCGCCGGTGAAGGGGCTGGTGGGGTCTACCGCCAGCACACCCACCCTGAGGCCCTGTTGACGGTAGTAGGCGGTGAGGCCGTCCACCAGGGTGCTCTTCCCCACCCCGGGCGCCCCGGTCACGCCTACCACCGCCGCCCGACCGGTGTTAGGGTATATCCTCTTCATGAGAGCCCGCGCCTCCACGCCCCCGTCCTCGATGAGGCTGATGGCCCGGGCCAGAGCGCGCTTGTCCTGGTTCAGCAACCGGCTCGCCAGTTCCTCTATGTTCATACCCCGCTACTTCCTCTTCACGTTCTCCCGCGTGAACTCGATGATCTCGCTGGTGGGAGTGCCCGGGCCGAAGACGCCGGCCACGCCGGCCTTCTTCAGGAACTCCACGTCCTCCTCGGGTATTATCCCCCCCACCAGCACGAGGACATCGTCCAAGCCCTCCCTCTTGAGGCCCTCTATGACCTTGGGGACGAGGGTGTTGTGGGCCCCGGACAGGATGCTCAGCGCCACGACGTCAACGTCCTCCTGGACCGCGGCCTGAACTATCTGCTCCGGGGTCTGGTGCAGTCCGGTGTAGATCACCTCCATGCCCGCGTCCCTGTATGCCCTGGCCACCACCTTGGCGCCCCGGTCATGCCCGTCAAGCCCGGGCTTACCTACCAGAACCCTGATGGTCCTCTCCACCGCGACTACCTCCCTCTTAATGGTCGAGCCTCAGAAGATGGCCCTCTCCCTGTATTCTCCGAAGACCGTCCTGAACACATCCACGATCTCACCCAACGTAGCGTAGGCCTTGACCGCCGCGAGAATGAGGGGCATCAGGTTGGCATCCCCCCTGGCGCCCTCCTCGAGGTCCCTCAAGCACCTTCTCACCTCTACCTCGTCCCGTTCCCTGCGAACTCTGCGGGTCCTCTCGATCTGCCTGGCCTGCACGTCGGGGTCTATCCTCAAGAGGGGGATCTTGAGCTCCTCCTCTATCAAGTACTTGTTCACGCCGACCACGGTGTATTCCCCGCTCTCCACCCGCTTCTGATAACGGTAGGCGGCGTCGGCTATCTCCCTCTGCTGGAAGCCGGCCTCGATGGCCGCGACGACCCCGCCCAGCCTCTCGATGCGGTCGAAGTACTCTTGGGCCTCCCTCTCCATCCGGTCCGTCAGGGCCTCGACGAAGTAGGAGCCCCCGAGCGGGTCGATGGTGTTGGCCACCCCGCTCTCCTCGGCCAGGACCTGCTGCGTCCTCAGCGCTATCCTCACCGCGTCGGCCGACGGCAGGGCCCATGCCTCGTCCATGGAGTTGGTGTGCAGGGACTGCGTGCCGCCGAGGACCCCCGCCAGGGCCTGAATGGTGGTCCTGATGATATTGACCTCGGGCTGCTGCGCCGTCAGCGAACACCCCGCCGTCTGCGTGTGAAAGCGCAGGAGCCAAGAGCGGGGGTTCTGGGCCCCGAACCGCTCCCTCATGACGCGGGCCCAGATGCGCCGCGCCGCCCTGAACTTGGCCACCTCCTCGAAGAGGTCGTTGTGGGCGTTGAAGAAGAAGGACAGCCGGGGCGCGAAGCTATCTACGTCCAGGCCGGCGTCGATGCCCGCCTGCACGTAGGCCATGCCGTTGGCCAGGGTGAAGGCGAGCTCCTGGACGGCGGTGCTCCCCGCCTCCCGGATGTGGTAACCGCTGATGCTGATGGTGTTCCAGCGGGGCACGTGCTCGGCGCAGTAGGCGAAGATGTCGGTGATCAACCTCAGCGAAGGCCTTGGGGGGAAGATGTACGACTTCTGGGCTATATACTCCTTCAGGATGTCGTTCTGGATGGTCCCCCCGATGTCCCGAGGGGAGACCCCCTGCTTCTCGGCCACGGCGATGTACATGGCCAGGAGTATCGCCGCCGGCGCGTTGATGGTCATGGAGGTGGTGACCTTATCCAGCGGGATGCCGTCGAAGAGGATCTCCATGTCCGCCAGGGAGTCGACGGCCACCCCCAGCTTGCCCACCTCTCCATCAGCGCGCGGGTGGTCGGAATCATACCCCATGATGGTGGGCATGTCGAAGGCCACGCTCAAGCCCGTCTGCCCCTGTTCCAGGAGGTACTTGTACCTCTCATTCGACTGCTCCGCCGTCCCGAAGCCGGCGAACTGACGCATGGTCCAGACCCGTCCTCGGTACATGGTCTCGTGGATGCCGCGGGTGTAGGGGTAACACCCGGGGTCCCCGAGGTCCCGCTGATAGTCCAGGTCCGCCACGTCCTCCGGCCCGTATTTACGCTTAATCGGGGCGCCGGACACCGTCATGAATACCTCTCTGCGCTCCCTCTTCTCGTCCCGGTCCACAGCAGCTCCCTCCCCAATCGTTGTCCATCCAGCCTCCCAGCAGAACGCCTCTTCTACATTCTTCGCCCCGCGGCCCAATCCCTCCCCGTCGTCCCCCGGGCCGAGGGAAGGGGAGGATACCCGCCAGGGACGGCGAAATTAAAGCTCTAGCCGCCCAGAACCCCAATACGAAGGAGATGAACTGTGATGCAAGAGGCGGAGTTTGGCCGTTACGTGGACAGGTCGGTACTGGAGATAATGGAGCGGCAGCCGGTGTTCGCCACCTACATGGGGATACACACCTGGGACGACAGGCTGGCCGATTACAGCCCAAGCTCCATGGAGTCTTTCACCGCGGAGCTCAGGGCCCGTCTGGCGGAGCTTGAGCGAGTGGACGCCTCGGGCTTCAGCGAGGAGGGCCAGATCGACTTCGTCCTGTTCACCCAGCTGCTCAAGAGCCTGATCCGTTCCCATGAGAAGGTCGCCCAGCACTTGACCAACCCCAACTTCTACCTGGACGAGGCCATGAGCGGCGTCCTCCTATTGGTCATGAAGGAGTTCGCCCCCCTGCCGGAGCGGCTGCGCAGCGCCCTCGGCCGCGTGCGGGAGATCCCGCGCCTGCTGGCACAGGCCAGGGCCAACCTGCAGCCCGAGCGCGTGCCCAGGACATGGGCCGCACTGGCCCTGGAACAGGCGCAGATGGGACCTGGCCTCTTCCAGGGGCTGCTGCCCGGGCTCGCCAAGGACGTCCCTGACCTGGCAGGAGGGCTGCGGGAGGCCGGCGAGGAGGCCGCGGCCACCCTGGTTGAGTTCGCCCGCTACCTCGAGGAGGAGCTGCTCCCCGCGGCCCGGGGTGACTTCGCCGTGGGCGAGGACCTGTTCAACGAGCTGTTACGCGAGGACCACATGGTGGACTATGACGCCGACGAGCTCCTGGAGACGGGCTGGCGGCTGTTCCGCGAGACCGAGGCGCAGATGAAGGAGCTCGCCCACGAGATCGACCCCACCAAGACCACGACGCAGATCCTGGAGGAGGCCAAGGCCGACCATCCCAAGGCCGAGGAGTTGCTCGACACCTATCGCCGGGCCATGGAGTCCACGCGTCAGTTCGTAATCGACCACGATATCGCCACCATCCCCGAGGGGGAGAGGCTGACCATCGTCGAGACCCCCGAATACCTCCGCCCCTTGATCCCCTATGCCGCCTACATGCCGCCCGGGATCTTCGAGGAGGAGCTTAGGGGCTTCTTCCTGGTGACGCCGGTGGACCCAAGCTCGCCGGCCGAGGAGCGTGAACAGAGGCTCAGAGGGCACCATCACGCCAAGCTGCCCGTGACCGCCCTCCACGAAGGGTACCCCGGCCACCACCTGCAGCTGGTGCGCTCGGTCAGCCACGGGACCACGGCCCGCAAGCTGGGCATGATGCTCTCCACCCTCTTCATCGAGGGCTGGGCCTTTTACTGCGAGGAGATGATGGAACAGGCCGGCTACATCTCCACCCCCATCCAGCGCCTGGCCAGGCTCTCGGACCAGCTGTGGCGTGCCGCACGGATCATTATCGACGTAAGCCTGCACTGCAAGGGTATGAGCGAGGAGGAGGCCGTGGACTTCCTGGTTACCAGGTGTCAGCTCGAGCCCGCCAACGCCAAGGCGGAGGTCAGGCGTTACACCGCCACACCGACCCAACCTCAATCCTACCTGATGGGCAAGTTGGAGATCCTCGCCATCGTGGAGGAGTACAAGCGTCGTAACCCGGGGGCATCGCTGCGGGAGATGCACGACGCCATCCTGGCCTGTGGGTCCCTGCCGCCCCGCTTGATGCGCAGGCAGCTCTTCGGAGCCTAGAGGCAGGGCATCCGGTTAACATGAGGGCCCACCGCCCTCGGGGGCGTGGGCCCTCGAGCTTATCCTCTCAGGTCTCACCAGCCGGCCAGGTCATGTGCCCAGGGCCGAGAGGAGGACGATGCCGGCTATCATCCCGACCACTATCCCGGCCGTGGCGGTGTGGCCCTCCCCCATCTCGTGGGCGTCGGGGATCAGCTCGTCCGCGGTTATGAAGAGCATGGCCCCGGCGGCGAAGGACAGGGCCACTGCCAGGAGGCTCGGGGACACGTTGCCGACGGCGGCCCCCCGGGGCCGCCCCGACCCCCATGGGAAGCCCGGTAAGGGCCGTTGAGGCGACCACCACCTTCCAAGGGCGCCCCGATATGCTCAGAGGAAGGCCCATGGCCATGCCCTCCGGCAGGTTGTGCAGGGCGATGGCGGCCGCGAGGGCCAGCCCGAGCGCTTTGTCGTGGACGAAGCCCGCCCCGATGGCCAGCCCCTCGGGCAGGTTGTGCAGGGCAATACCGAGGCCCATCACCACTCCCAACCGCAGGAGCCGCACTGAATCTCGTCTCGAGCCCGAGAGGTGTCGATGGGGCACCGTCAGGTCTATGAGGGCGATCAGGCCCGCGCCGAGCACCAGCCCCGCCACGCTGACCCACAGTCCCCCGACCGACAGCGCCTCGGGCATGAGGTCGAAGGCGATCACGGCCAGCATTATCCCCGCCGAAAACCCCAACAGGGCGCCGAGCCAGTTTCTGCCGGGTCCGGTCAAGAGCACCGCCAGCAGCCCCCCGAGGCTCGTGCCCAGCATGCCTGCCGCAAATCCTATAAGACTAACTTCCGCTACTACCCTCATCGTCCCGTAGCTTGCATCCTCCATTGGGTGTTCTCTTGCTGCCTGTACCCGCGATCAGTCGAAGAACTGTACCTCTGCGTCCAGCGGAACTATCTGTATCCACGTCTGTCCGGGGGCGAGCTGTATCAGCTCCCCCTCCTCATCGAAGAAATAAGTCGGAGCGAGGGCTGACTTCTTCTCCCAGGTACCGCTCACCCTGCGGCCCCCGAGCAGGTACAGAGCCCGGCCCTCCCCGACCAGGCTGAGCTCCCTGCCCCCGTCCTCGTAGACCACCGCGTGCGGGACGAACTGGACTATGACGTTGGCCGCCTTGATCTGGGTCCCCGTCTCACGGTCCACGTGGGGACGGCCGTTCATGAACCGCAGGTACCCATCGCCGTCCAGCCTGTAGGAGACCACGTAATCCTCGTCGTACTCCACCGAGAGCGCCCTCACCGGCTCCGCGGCGAATTCGGTGAACTCCCACCAGGGCTTGGGCGTCCCCGTGTCGACCTTCATCCGCTCGCGCAGGCCCTGGGTGCTGGTATAGAGGTTATGGGGAGCCCTCCGGGACCCGTCGCGCCAGAACCCACGGGGGTCGAGCAGCTCGTCGGCGTCGAGGACCCCCAATTCCTTTATGGGCTTCAGGTCCTTGGGCAGGCCGTGACAATGAGCGTATATCGCATTCCACTCCCGCGCCAGGAGGACGAAGTAGGGGCGGGCGCTCCTGACCGGCCCGATGACGTCGGCCGCCCGGCTGTGATACAGGGCCAGGAAGCGGGTGATGTTGAACTCGGTCAGGGCCTCGTAGACCAGGTCCGCCCGCGTGAGCCCCGACTGGGGACGGGCATCGCGGTGGTTGTCCACCATCACCGCCACGATGCTCCCGGCCTCGGCCGGGTCGTAGGGGAGACCGGTGAGGGGGCTGGTGGGCCTGGTCTCCGCCTCGGGGGGCGGGGCGGTCTCCTGGACCTCCTCGGTCTCGCTGACCGTTTCCCCGGGCTCCTCCGACGGCGGCGGGCCTTCGGGCTCGGGCGCAGCGGGCCCACAGCCGGCCAAGAGCAGGATGAGCAGGACCAGTACCGGAACTAACCTCCGCATCGATAGACCCCCCTAGTTGTCCTAGTCATTGGTATGCAGCTTGGCCCGAAAAATGTCCAGGCCCTCACCCCGGTTTATCCTCACCCGCGGCCACTGGAAGGGGTCGTCCTCGCCGGCGGCCACGCCGTAGGCAGTCGTCACCGCCCCCAGGTAGCCCGCGTCCACCACCGCCTCCCGAACGCGGTCGTCGTACCTCCCCGCCGGGTAGGAGAAGAAGAGCACCTCCACCCCCAGCCGCTCCTCCAGCACCCTGCGCGATCCCTTGAGCTGGCGCTCAAGCTCCGCCGCGCTCAGGGTCCTGAGGTCGGGGTGGGTGATGGTGTGGGCCCCGATCTCCAGGCCCAGCTCGGCCATCTCCCGGGCCATGTCCCAGGTGACCGACGTCTCCCGGACGCTCACGTTGCCGGTGATGAGGAAGGCCGTGGCGACCATGGAACGCTCTCTGAGAAGGGGGAAGACGAGGTCGTAGAGGGTCCTGTACCCGTCGTCGAAGGTGAGGACCACGGGCCGCGGGGGAAGGGGCTCACCCGAGAGGAAGTGCTCGAGGAGGTGGCGCAGGGTTATGGTACGATACCCCTCCGCGGAGAGGTAATCTAGCTGAGCCACCAGGTCCCCGGGATCCACCACCAGGGGGCTCTCTACGTCCCCGAACTGGTGGTACATGAGCACCGGAACCGGGCCCCGGCCGCCGCCGGGAACCTCGCGCACGGGCCGGGAGAGGTCGATGCCGCCGGTCATCACCAGCGTCAGGGGCTCGCCCCCCACGGTGAACCGTACGGAATCAACCCCCTCCAGGGCGGTGAAGGCCTCGACTACCTCCTTGACGAACCCGTACTCATGGAAGAGGACGTCCCGGGCGGTAAGGCCCGGGGCCAGCTCGAGGTCCAGGGAGAGCTCCTCGCCGTCAAGGGCCGGGGTCATCCCCTCGAGGCCCGTCGGCGCCCTCGTGAGCAGCCGGCTCACGGCCTCAGCGAAGGGGTCCGGCGTCGTCTCACCTGCGTCAACGGCCGGGGCCGCCGGCTCCTCCGTCAGGGGCTCCGAGGAGGGGCCGCACCCGGCCGCGGCCAGGAGGAGGATGGGGAGTAGGGCCATCAGCAGTCTTCGCAATAGGGATCACCCGGTTATGATCTTCTCCCTCCGGCGCCGCCCTCCTCTTGGGATCCGCGTCCAGCCGGCCCTCGGGCCCCACAGTGCGGGCAGTAGGAGGAGAACAGCGGGATATCCCCACCGCAGCTGGGGCAGTCGACCCTGGCCCGTTCACCGCAGTCGGGGCAGAAGGTGGAACCCGTCCCCAGCGGGAAGCCGCAGTAGACGCACTGCGACCTTCGCCTTCGTAACCTCGCCAAGCGTTCGAAATCCAACAGGTGACGGCGCACCAGGATGAAGGCGCCGGCGGTTACTCCGCCGCCCACCACCGAGATGATGATCTGGGCCAGGTCCCGCAGCACCCGCAGCGTGAAACTGCCCAAGAGAAAGACCAGCTGGATGAAACCGAAGGCCATGAGAGCGGTGAAGAGCAGGAGGTACTTGTTGTGCCGGGCCCTCATCCTGAGCCAGAGGGCCACCAGCAGGACGTAGGTCGGCAGGGCGTAACCCATCCTCAGGGCGAAGACCCTAACCTCATATTCATTGAGAGCCCTCTCGTAGGCCCGGTTGGCCTCCGCCGCGGCCACCTCCATCTCCCGCCTGAGCTCCTCCACCTCCCTCTGCTGCTCCTCGAAGACGCGCTCGGCCACCTGATGTTCCCGGTCGGCCTGCTCTAGACGCTCCCTGGCGGCCACGTAAGCGGCCTGTAAGGCGGCGTCGGCCCGGCCCTCCTCCAGCGCCACGCGGTACTCCTCCCGCCTGAACTCATAATCCGCCCGGGCCTCCGCCAGAGCCCGTTCCTTCTCCGACAAGATCTGCCGCGCCGCCTCCAGCGACTGGTCGGCGCGGCTGAGCTCCCAGCGCTGTCTCTCGATATCGAAGGTCGCCTGAAAGGAGGCGTAGTCCGGCCTCGTCGGGATCGACCCCAGACGCTCCATCACCCACCAGCCGCCGATCAACAGGAACAGGACCAGTCCGACGGCCAGCACCTTCTCCGCCCGTGTGGACTCTACTACCTCGCTCTCTACGTTCGGACCCCGCAAGGCGACCGCCTCCCGTCATAGACTTTATGTCTACTTCGTTGCCGGTGGCGCTTTCTCCTGTATCCGCCGCCTCCACGGGGCCGTCTATACTCCCAATTCCGCGGCGAGCAGGGCGGCGCCCAGCGCGCCGGTGTACAACGGCTCCTCCGGCACCAGCACCTCGCGGCCCAGCACCTGCTCGAGGGCCCATCTCATCCCGACGTTGCGGGCCACGCCGCCGGTGAAGACCACCACCTCTCCCAGGCCCACCCGGCGGGCGAGGCCAGAGAGGCGCTTGGCGATGGCCAGGTGCACCCCGGCCGCCACCCTGTCCCTGGGCTCGCCCCGCGCCAGGTGAGAGATCACCTCGGACTCGGCGAACACGGTGCACATATTGCTGATCTCCACCGCTCCTTGGGCCTCTGCCGCGAGGGAGCCGAGCTCCTCCAGGGAGACCTCCAGGGCCCCGGCCATCACCTCCAGGAACCTGCCCGTTCCGGCGGCGCACTTGTCGTTCATCGCGAAGTCCAGCACCCTGCCGTCACGGGCCAGCCGGATCACCTTGGCGTCCTGGCCACCCACCTCGATCACCGTGCTGGCCTCGGGGAACAGGTGATGCACCCCCCGGGCGTGACAGGTGATCTCGGTGACGTCCCGGGCGGGGAAGGGGACGTTCACCCGCCCGTAGCCAGTGACCACGACGGGGAGGCCGTCGGTCGACCCCAGTGCCTGCGCCAGGATGACAGCGGCGGTCTCACCCGGCGGGCTGCCCGTCCGCCTGGCGAAGGTGGCCCTAACCCGCCCTCCCTCTAGCACCAGGACCTTGGTGGTCACCGAACCGATGTCAACTCCCACGGCCTTTGACACTGTCCAACCTCCCCTCCAAGATCTCGAAGAAGGCGTCCAGGCGGGTCCTGGTTGGTCCCTCGGCGTAGTTCCTCGGGTCGGCCATGTCGGCCTCTATCACCACCGTGGGCAGGCCGAGCTCCTCCCTGACCCTCCTGGCCAAGACCAGCTGCCCGAGGGAATAGGTCTTACAGCTCCGGCAGGAGTGGAAGACCACGCCGTCCACCCGATACCGCCGGATGGCCTCCGCCATGCGGCGGAACCTCTCCTCGAGCCCCACGTTCAGGAGGATGCGCGAGTACTGCCTGGCCAGGTCCTCCATGGGATGGCCGTCGCCGGCCTCGTACAGGTACTCCCCCCAGGCGTGGGTATAGGTCTCGGCCACGAAGACCCCGCCGCGCTGGTGCACGTACCTCACCAACCCGAAGGCGAACCAGATGGCGATGTTGTCCCACAGGAGCCGGTAACGGGCCTTCGGTACGGGCCCCGCCCCGGCCGCGACCCTCTCGGCGAGCTCCTGGTCCAATCGCTGCAGATAGGAGACGCACGCCCTCGTGCCCCGCAGGGTCACCATGGGGAACATGCTCGTGAACATATCAAGGGCGCTGGCGGGGCTCGGGTCGGCCATCCGGCGGTCCTGGATACGTCGCCACAGCAGCGTCGCCTCCGTGCTCAGGGCGAGCACCCGGCGCAGCCGTCCTTCCCGCAGCCGCCTGCCGGTGTGGCGAGCTACGAACTCCACCATCTCCTCAAGCCCCTCTCTCACGTAGGCCAGCTGGTGTGCCGTCACCTCCCGCCCGCTGGGCACGAAGGGGACGTCCAGCACGTACAAGGGACAGCCGAGGTGCCGGGCGGTGACCTCCCACCATTTGACGACGACGTGGCAGATGTTGTTGACCGCGATGAGGAGGTCGGGCTTGGGAAGCCCCCTCCCGCGGAGGGGCCCTCGGCCCGATAGCATCGAGCCAATGTTCAGCCTGGCGTAGGAGCAGAGGTCCCGCCTATAACCCGCCGCCTCCGCCTCCTCGCAGAGCTCCACCGCGACCCTCCTGGCCCCGCACAGGGCCCCGTAGTTCTCCGGGTAGACCGGGAGGACGCCCATGGCGCGCAAGAGCTCCACCGGGGCCCCGCTGGTCACCCAGGCCACCGGCCGCCTCAAGTACCTCGCCCGAAAGGCGCTCGCGTAATGGCCGGCAATCAGCCTCTTGAGGTCCTGGCCAGTCTTTAGACGGGATACCTTCAAACCACCTCACCCCCTGCCGTCTCCAGGAAGGCCTGAACCCTCGTGGCGGTCTGGCCGCCGAAGGTAGACCCCTGCTCGATCTCTACCATCATACACGGGACCCCCGCCTGCCGCAGGACGTCGACCAGGTGAGGATAGTCGAAGGCGTGAGACTCACAGTACTTCTGAAGCAGGAAGATCACCGCAGTGGCGCCCGAGGCCTCCACCTGGCGGAGGAGGTGCTCGATCCGGCCCTCCGCCGGGTGCTTAGTCGGACAGTGAACCCGGTCGAGGTACTTCCTGACCAGGGCCTCCCAGGGGTCGGGACAGGTCGTGGCCTGGTAGGCGAAGGCCCTGCTCCCCGTGCACAGGTCGTCGGCCACCACCCGGAGGCCGCAGCGCTCCAGGTCGTCCAGCACGGCCGGGTCCTCCACCGCCCCGCCCGCCACGAGGACCGGCCTTCCCCCATGGGATGCCCCCCCGTCCTCCATCAGGAGCCTCTGTACCAGGGCGGTGGCCTCCTCCAGGGGGAGGCTCTCCCGCGCCCAGGCCAGGGCCAGGAAATCGCCGGCGGAGTACGCGCTCGAGCCCCGTCTCGCCCACAGGGCTCGGTACATCCCGTCCATAGTCCTCTGCCGGCCCAGCTCACCGGCCAGCGCCGGAGCGGGGTCCCGGAAGGCCTCGGCCAGCCTCCGACCTAAGTGCTCGAACTCCTCACGCAGGAAGGCCGCCGCTGCCCGTCCGTCCATCCGCAGCGGCAGGTTCAGGAAATGAAAAAAAAGGCCCGGGCGCTCTGCCTGCCAGATCTCCGCCGCGGCCCGGAGGGAATCACAGGTGTAGGGGAAGACGATGCCATCCAGGTAATCGAGGGAACCGTCGAAGAGGGCCTCCACCACGCCCCTGGCGAAGGAACAGGCGAAGGATTGGATATGGGCGTCGGCGTGGCCAATAGAGCGGGGCCCCGGGTTAAGCCGCACGGGCCAGGTGCCCGCGGCCCGCAGGAGCTCCACCGGGGTGTAGGAGCAAAGGTAGCCCACCACCGGCGTCCGGCGCCTCGCCTTCTCCCTCTCTATGTGCTCGCCCTGGTTGAGGACCAGGGACCTCAGGAAAAGGACCTGCTGCCCAACCGACTCCGCCGGCATCATAGCCATCTCCTCCTCCGGGAATAGTGTTACTTTTCATTCTATTTCCGGAGGCCGGATCCCTTCCCAGAGTTGGATATATACCCTGCGGCGCCGTGGGCCGTCGAACTCGGCCAGGAAGAGGGACTGCCAGCTGCCCAACTGGAGCCTCCCCTCGCTCACGGGGAGCAGGAGCTGGTTTCCCACCAGAGCGGCCTTGATGTGGGCATCGGAGTTCCCCTCCGCATGCAGGTAGTCGCCCCTCAGCGGAGCCAGGTCGGCCAGGCGACTCAGGAGGTCGCGGGCCACGGTGGGGTCGGCGCCCTCGTTGATCAGGATGCCGGCGGTGGTGTGTGGTACGAAGAGAAGGCAGAGCCCCTCGCGGAGGCCCCGTGCGCGGATATAGGATTTGACCTCCTCGGTGATGTCAACCAGTTCCTCCCTCCGGGTGGTGTTGACCGTAAGCTCCTCCAGGGCCGGATCACCCCCCTAACGCTTCCGGACGTGCCTGCGGAGGCGCCGCGGCAGGTTCGGCCTCTTCTCCGGCCGGCCCGAGAACAAGTCCTCGCCCAGGTGGCTGATGAGGCCCGCGGTCAGCATCCCCCACAGCAAGTGGTTGCCGAGAAGAACCCAGTTGGTCTGCGGGGACAGGGGATACACCTTGGTGGCACCTAGCCTCGACATCACCCCGATGCCGAAGGTCCAAAGGCTGTAGCCCAGCATGGCCCCCTTGACGGGCCAGTAGTCCCTCCCCACCCGCTCCAGGGCGAAGGCCGCCAGCACGCCGTAAAGGCTGGCCAGGGCGAAATCGACCACGCATCCCAACATCATGCCCGCGGGCATGTTGACCATGGTGGAGTCCATGAACATGCCCGCCGCGATCTCCCGGTGAGTGGTCGAGGCTAGCCTCCGGGCCTTGGCCGCATGCCCCACCATGACCTTGGGGACGTTGGCCAGTAGCCCCGCCGTCATCCCCAGCATCATCCTGTCTCGCATAACTGTATTCACCTCCCGGAATTAGTACTTTCCAGGAGGCGTGGAAAAGGAAGGGGCCCGCGGCATGTAACTTCTGGAATAATCGCGGCCCCTACATTACATACTTCATGCTGGTCTTCTTGAACTCCCTCACGCTTCTCAGGAGGGCGTAGTCCGCCTCCCCGAGGTCGAGCCGCCGCGCGATGTCTCGCACCGCCCGCATGTACTCCTCCTCGGACCGCCCGTGTAACATGGTGTAGAGGTTGTAGGGCCAGCCCGGAAAGGTGGGGCGCTCGTAACAGTGGCTCACCTGGGGGTAGCTGGCCATCAGCTCACCGGCCGCCTCCACCCGCTCTTCGGGCACCCTCCACACGCCCATCACGTTGTGCTTGATGCCCGCGTTCTGGTGATAGAGGATGGCGCCGAGCCTTCTGAGGTAGCGCTTCTGCAGGAAGCCACGCAGGCGCTGCATCACCTCGTCCTCGGAGATGCCCAGCCGCTCCCCGATCTCCTTGAAGGGCCGCTGGACGAGCGGCATGTTCTCCTGCAGCTCGCGGATCAGGCCCCGCTCCACCGGCGTCAGCTGGACCCTGCCTCCACGCTCGTAGGTCGTCGGCCCGAGTCCCACGTCCTCTGGCGTGAGGTCCTCGCCGGTGAGGTCGAACTTGGTCCCGATCTTGAACATGCGCAGGGTGGGCAGGTTCCAGACCTCGCGGATGCCGGTCCGGGCCCGGATCTCGTCGATGATCTCCCTGACCTGTGCCTCCTCCTCCGCGATCACGGTAAACCAGAGGTTGACCTCGTGAGCCCGCAGATAATTATGGGTTACGCCCACGTAGGAGTTCACCACCTCGGCCACCTCCTCCACCCTGGCCGGGGGGACCTTCATGGCCACGAGGGTGCTCGAGAACCCGAGCCCCCTGGTGTCGAACACGCCGCCGAGCCTCCGGATGATGCCGTCCCGCATCATCCTCTTTACGTCGCCCAAGACCTCCTCCTCGGTCATCCCGAGCTCCTCTCCGAGGGCCGCGAAGGGCCTCTGGCACAGGGGGAAGTCCCGCTGGAGAAGGGTAAGAAGACGTCTTTCCCGAACATCTCTAGGCATCCTACAACCACCTTGCCGCGTCCAGGGCGAAGTAGGTGATGATCATGTCCGCCCCGGCCCTCTTGATGGACAGCAGCGCCTCCAGGGCCACCGCCCGCTCGTCCAACCAGCCCCGCTGCGCGGCGGCCTTGATCATGGCGTACTCGCCGCTGACGTTGTAAGCGGCCAGCGGCAGGTCAAAGCGTTCCCGCGCCGCGCGGATGATGTCGAGGTAGGGCAGGGCGGGCTTGACCATGACCACGTCCGCCCCCTCCTCCACGTCCAGCTGTATCTCCCGCATGGCCTCCCGCGCGTTGGCGGGGTCCATCTGGTAGCTCCTCCTGTCGCCGAACTGGGGCGCGGAGTGGGCCGCCTCCCGGAAGGGCCCGTAGAAGGCCGACGCGTACTTCGCCGCATAGGACATGATGGGGACGTGGGCGTACCCCGCCTCGTCCAGGAGCTCGCGGATGGCCCCGACCCTCCCGTCCATCATGTCCGAAGGGGCCACCATGTCGGCCCCGGCCTTAACGTGGGACAACGCCGTGCGGGCCAGCAGCTCCAGAGAGGGGTCGTTTAAGATCCTGCCCCCCTCCACCACGCCGCAGTGCCCGTGGTCGGTGTACTGACAGAGGCAGACATCGGTGATCACCACCACCTCCGGGCAGGCCTCCTTGATGGCGGCCACGGCCCGCTGCACGGTCCCGTCCGGGGCGTAGGCCTCAGAACCCCTGGGGTCCTTGCTCTCGGGCAGCCCGAAGACTATCACCGCCGGCACCCCGAGGCTCCACGCCTCCCGCACCGGGTCGTGAACCAGGTCCACCGACCAGTGGTAGACGCCCGGCAGGGCGGCTATCTCCTCCTTGACGCCCTCACCGGGCACGACGAACAGCGGGAGTATGAGGTCATCCGGCGACAGGCTGACCTCCCGGACCATCCTGCGCAGGCTCTCCGTCTCCCTCGTCCTCCGGCCCCTGTGGGTGGGAAAGGCCATCTCGATCACCTCTCGGTCGTGGGATATCACACGGCCCCCTTGATCTCCTCATCGGTCAGGTAACAGGTCGGGTCGGAGCCCCAGACGTCGCCGTGGACGACCTCGGCCCTGATACGACACCCGCCGCACAGGTCGTTGTAGGCGCACTCGGCGCAGCGCCCCTTGAGGTGCTCCCTCTTCGTCCGCAGCTGGCACTGGAACTCGGAGGTGTCCGCCCAGATCTCCGAGAAGGGCCTCTCGCGGACGTTCCCGAGGGTAACGTGGGGCCAGAACTGACAGGGATGTACGTTGCCCTGCGGGTCCACGTTGGCGGCCTTGACGCCGGCCGAGCAGCCCCCGTGCATGGCCAGCAGCTGGCGCACCTCAGCCTCTCTCTCCGGCTGGTGCCGCTTGATGTAGTTGAGGATGTACACCCCGTCGGCGTGGTTGTCGGTGGTCAGGATCTCGACCTCCACGCCCCGCCGGTGCAGGTCGAAGGTCTTCTCACTGAGCCACTCGATCACTTCCCGCCTCTCCTCCGGCGACAGGTCCATATCCACCATGTCCCGGCCGCGGCCCGAGTACACCAGGTGGTACATGCAGAACCGCGGGATCCTCTCCTCCTCGACTATCCTGAGGACCTCGGGCAGGTCCCGGTAGTTGTACTTGTTCACCGTGAGCCTGACCCCGGCCTTGACCCCGACCTCGTTGCAGGCCCTTATGCCCTCTATGGCCCGCTCAAAGGCGCCCTTGATGCCCCTGAACTCGTCGTGGGTGGCGGGGCCTCCGTCCAGGCTGATCCCCACGTACTGGAAGCCCGTCTCCTTGATCTTGCGGGCCACATCACGGTCGATGAGGGTGCCGTTGGTGGAGATGACGGGCCTGAGGCCGACCTCGACGGCGTGCCGTCCGAGCTCGAACATATCCTGTCTCACCAGCGGCTCGCCGCCCGAGAACATCAGGACGGGCACCTTCATCCGGCCCAGGTCCTCGATGAAGGCCTTGGCCTCCTCAGTGCTGAGCTCGTCCTCGTATTCCACGTCCTCGGCGTTGATGTAACAGTGCTTGCACCTGAGGTTGCAGCGATTAGTGGTGTTCCAGAAGACGACCGGCCGGGCGTCCGACGAGAACTGCAGCAGATGAGGCGGCAACTTCCGGGTGCTGCGGCCGTGCCGCATCGCCTCGGACACCGTGGCCGTGCCGCACAAGAGCTTCGTAAAACCGATCATTGTGATATCTCCTCCTCCGGGGTCCCCCGTAACCGTCCCATGATCGCCCCTATCAGGCCCTCGATGGTATACTCCTCCGCCACGATGTTTACCGACAGGCCCATCTCCCGCGCGGTGGCGGCGGTGATGGGACCTATACAGGCTACCTGAGCGCCAGAGGCGGCCACCAGGTCGGCGACCTCCCCCGCCGTCAAGCCCTCGACCCCGCCCAGAGCCTTAACGAAGTTCTTGACCGTAGAGGAGCTGGTGAAGGTGATGAACTGGATCCTGCCCTCCCGCAGGAGCTTCAGCACCTCCTCGCGGCCGCTGCCGTCGAGGACCGTCCTGTAGACGGTCACATCGTCGACCTCCAGCCCCCCCGCAGCGAGCATCTCCGCCAGCACCGGCCTGGCTATGTCCGCCCGGGCCAGGAGCACGCGCTCACCGACACCGGCCCTCGCCAGCAGCTCTCTTGCCAGGGTCTCGGCCCGGAACTCCTCCGGGACCAGCTCCACAAGCAGCCCCCTCTCCTCCACTGCCCGCGCCGTGGCCACGCCGATGGCAGCCACCTTTATGCCCTGCAGGGCCCTGATGTCCACTCCCCGGCTTCTCAGCCTGGCGAAGAAGGCCTCCACGCCGTTGGCGCTGGTGAACACCAGCCACTGATACTTCCCGATCTCCTCAATGGCCCCATCGAGGGCCGCGTAATCCTCGGGCTCCGCGATGGCGATGACGGGGAACTCCCAGGCCTCCCCTCCCAGGGCCTCTATCCTCGCGCTCAGGGCCGAGGCCTGGGCCCTCGACCGGGTGACCAGCACTCGCTGGCCGAAGAGGGGCATCTCCTCGCGCCAGTTCAGGCGGTCACGCAGCGTAACGACGTCCCCGACCACGATAACCGCCGGAGGCCGGAGCCCCGCCTCCTCGACCGCCTGCACTATGTCCCACAAGGTCCCCCTCACGGTCCGCTGTTCGGGCAAGGTGCCGTAACCTATCACCGCGACCGGCGTCCCGGGGTCCCTGCCGTGCCTGATCAACCTCTCCACGATCATGGGGAGGTTCTTCATCCCCATCAGGAAGACCAGGGTGTCGACCCCACGGGCCAGGTGGGCCCAGTTGAGGGCCGACTCCGCCTTGGTGGGGTCCTCGTGACCGGTGATGAGGGCCACCGACGAGGCGTGCTCCCTGTGAGTCAGCGGTATCCCCGCGTAAGCCGGAACGGCTATGGCCGAGGTCACCCCCGGCACGACCTCGAAGGGGATGCCCTCTTCGCGCAGCACCTCGGCCTCCTCCCCGCCGCGGCCGAAGAGGAAGGGATCTCCCCCCTTGAGCCGCGTCACCACCAGGCCCCGCGAGGCCCGGTCCACGAGCAGGGCGTTGATCTCCTCCTGGCGCAGGGTGTGCCTGTCGGGGGCCTTCCCGACGTAGACCATCTCCGCGTCCTCGCGGGCGTACCCGAGCAGACGTCGCGAGGCCAGGCGGTCGTAGACCACCACGTCGGCCTCGGCTATGCACTCCACCGCCCGCAGGGTGATGAGCCCCGGGTCGCCCGGGCCCGCTCCCACCAGGTACACCTTTCCCTTCCTATCCATGACATCAACTCCAGCTTCAATCTGCATTACGGCCCGGCGCGGCGGCCAACCTGGCCAGGATCATCTCGCCGCCCATGGCCAACAATTCCTCCGCCAGCTCCACGCCGACCTGGGCCGCTCCATCCGGCGACAGGTCGGCGCGCTTCTCTCCCCTCACCACAGCGCTGCCGTCCACCGCGGCCACCAGGCCCTCCAGCACCAGGGCCTCACCCTCCGCCCGCGCCAGCGCGGCGACGGGGACGTGACAGCCGCCCTCCAGCCGCCGCATAAAGGCCCGCTCGGCGGCGACCGCCAACCTGGTCTCCCGGTGGTCGAGGGCTCCGACGACCTCTCGGACGAGGTCGTCATCCTCCCTCACCTCGACCCCTATGGCGCCCTGGCCCACCGCGGGCAAGCACAGGGATAGGTCCAACCTCTCGGTGATCTCGTGGGCCCGGCCCAGGCGCTCCAGCCCCGCCACGGCGAGGACGGCCCCGGCCAGCCCCTCGGATCTCACCTTGGCCAGGCGGGTGTCGACGTTGCCCCTGATGGGCACGATCTCGAGATCCGGGCGGGCGTGCTTGAGCTGCGCCCCGCGGCGCAGGCTGCTGGTGCCGATGCGCGCGCCTGGCTTCAGCTCGGCAAAGCCCCTGCCGTCAGCGGAGACGAAGGCGTCCCGCGGGTCCTCTCTTTCGCACACCGCCCCGATGACCAGCCCGTCCGGCAGCTCGGTGGGAAGGTCCTTCATGCTGTGCACAGCGAGGTCGATCTCGCCCTCGAGCAGGGCCTTCTCTATCTCCTTCACGAACAGGCCCTTGCCGCCCACCTTGTCCAACGAGACGTCGAGGATCATGTCCCCGCGCGTCTTGATAACCCTCTCCTCGAACTCCAGGGCCGGGAAGCGCTCCCTGAGCCCCTCGATCACCCAGCGGGTCTGGACGAGCGCCAGCTCGCTCCCCCGCGTGCCGACCACCAGCTTTCTCTTCACCCCACTGACACCACCCGATCTATCAGCTCACGGACCTCGGCCAGGGCCCGTTCCTCGTCGCCCGCCTCGACCAGGCCGAAGAGGTCGTCGCGGTCGTAGACTATCTCACGGAAGACGGCCGGCCGCCTCTCAGCCGGGACGTCCCGCACGACGAGCTCTCGCACCCGGCCCAGGAAGTCCACGTACGGGCCGTACTCGGGGCCGAATCTGCGCTCCAACTCCTCCCGGATCTTACGGGCCAACATGGGGCTCTTGCCCGAGGTCGAGACCGTGATCACCAGGTCCCCCCGCTGTACCGTCGCCGGCACGATGAAGCCACATCTCTCGGGGTCGTCCACCACGTTGAGGAGGACGCCCCGCTCCTTGGCCTCCGAGGCCACCCGCGCGTTCATCTCCTCGTCATCAGTGGCCGCGATAACCAGAAAGGCGCCCTCTAGGTCGCCGGCCCTGTAGCCGCGCCGCAGCCACTGTACCTCGCCCTCCCCGGCCAGAGAGCGCAGGCCCGGGCACAGCTCCGGGCTGATCACCTTCACGCGCCCGCCGCAGGCGAGGAGGCTCCTCACCTTTCGCAGCGCGACGTTGCCGCCGCCTATGACCACGCAGGGCCTGTCCTCGAGCTTGAGATTAATGGGATAATAGGCAGTCATGTCACACCTCAAAGGTTCACGTACCTGTGTAGTTCGGTCATGTACAGGTTGATCACGAAGAAGTTAAACAGCACGGCGCCGAAGCCGACCACCGCCAGCACGGCCGCGCGCCTGCCGCCCCAGCCCCTGACCAGGCGGAGGTAGAGATAAAGGGCGTATATCACCCACGTGAACAGGGACCAGATCACCTTGGGGTCGGTCCCCCAGGCCCCTCCCCACACCGGTATGGCCCCCAGGGACCCCGAAAGGAGGGCCAGGGTCAGCAGGGGGAACCCGAACAGGATCAGGTAGTAACCCATGCTGTCCAGCACCTCGAGGGGCGGCATGCGGTAGTACATGGGCCGGAACTCCTTCCGGCGCAGCTGCCAGTCCTGGATGAGGTACATGACCCCCGCGATGAAGGCCAGGGCGAAGCCGCCGTAAGAGAGCACGCCCAGCGAGACGTGGGCCATAACCCACGACCCGTGCAGCCAAGGGGCGGCCGCCAGCGCTCCCCTGGGCAAGGTGCCCGCGGTGAGGAGCAGCAGGGCGGTTACGGGGACGACGAAGACCCCCACCACCTGCAGGCCGAGCACCAGCTCCAACACCAGGTAGTTCAGCATCACGAGCCACGTGAAGAAGGACACCGTCTCGAAGAGATAGAGAAGCGGTGGCCTGCCCGTCTCCACCACGCGTAGGAGCAGGGCGACGGTATGCAGCGACCACGCGGCCCAGGTGAGCACCCTGGCCCATTGCCCCCATCGCTTGAAGTACACGTATCCGACGAGGGCGGCCGACGCGGCCCCATAGAAGAGGATGGCTATTCCGTACAGGACGTACTCGTAACCCATGGCGCTAGCCTCCACCCTCTACCTTCGCGACGTCGGACTCGTCCTCCCGCTCCCCCAGGTTGAACAGCTCGCTCACCGTCTCGATGTACAGCCGGCCCTGCGATCCGTTGGCGAACTCCTTGATCTTCAGCAACGGGTCGTTGAGGAGCTTGTTCACGATCAGGGAGGTCATGGCCTCGATCACCTTCCTCTCCCTCTCGGTGAGGTCCGGCAGCTTGTTGAAGGCCCGCTGTACCTCCCTCTTGCGGATGTCCTCGGCCTTCTGCCGGAGGGAACGGATGATGGGCACCACCTCGAGGGAGTTCAACCAGGCCTCGAACACCCCGGTCTCCTCCCGGATGATCTCCTCCACCTTCTCGGCCTCCCTCTGTCGCTCCCTGAGGTTGGCGGCGACCACCGACTTCAGGTCGTCTATATCATAAAGGTACACGCCGTCCAGGCTCTGCACCTCGGGGTCGATGTCGCGAGGGACGGCGATGTCGATGAGGAAGATGGGCCTGAAGCGCCGAGCCCGGAGGGCCTCGCGCATGGCATCATACTTGATGATCACGTGGGGGGCACCGGTGGAGCTTATGACTATGTCCACCCTGGACAGCCAGTCCACGATCTCGGAGAAGGGCACGGCCCTGCCGTCAAAGCGCGCGGCGAGCTCGCTGGCCCTCTCCCAGGTGCGGTTGGCCACTATGACCTCGCCGACCCCGGCCTGCACGAGATGTTGGGCCGTGAGCTCGCTCATCTCCCCGGCCCCGATGATCATGGCCTTCCTGCCCTGGAGGCTGCTGAAGACCTTCCTGGCCAGCTCCACCGCCGCGTAGCTGACGGACACGGCGTTCTGGCTGATCCCGGTTTCGCTGTGGGCCCTCTTGCCGACCCTCAGGCTGTGCTCGAAGAGATTGTGCAGGACCTTGCCCACGGCGCCGCAGTCAACCGCGGCCATGTAGGCGTCCTTCACCTGACCCAGGATCTGGGTCTCCCCCAGGATCATGGCGTCGAGGCCGCAGGCAACGCGGCCCAGGTGGGTTACGGCCTCACTGCCCGAGAGGACGTAGAGGTGGTCCTCAAAGGCCGCCCTCTCCACCCCGTGGAAGGAGGACAGGAAGGACTTCACGGCCTCGAGGCCCGCATGATACTTCTCGACCACCGCATATATCTCCGTGCGGTTGCACGTAGACAGGATAACGCACTCACGGACCGGGCCCCCGTGCAGGGCCTCGTAGGCCGGCTCGATACGGTCACGGGTGAAGGAAAGCCTCTCCCTCACCTCCACGGGTGCAGTCCTGTGATTTAAGCCCACCACGATGATGCGCATGTGAAAAACATCTCCTACTAACAATCGCACTATTGATATTTTATATGACGGATACTATAGAAACAAGGTCAAAAGCCGCACAGGACGGCTTCAGTCACTGGTGATGGTTCGCGAACCTGACGGTATCATCCTGCCCCATGACGGTTAAGTCTGTGACAACGTTCACTTAAGAAACCTTAACCTCTCCACGACCGGGGGTCACGCCCGGCCCCTAGCCGCGCACCGTCCCCACGTGTACGGCCACCACCCCCCCGGAGAGGGAGTGATAGTGCACGTCCCGGAGCCCCACCTGTTCGAAGATCTGGGCCAGGCCATCTTTTCCCGGGAAATGGGTGAGGGAACGCGGCAGGTAGGCATAGGGTTTGAGGGAGAGCCCGCGGCGGCCGCCCCTGGTGAACAGGCCCATGAGCGGCACTAGATGGTAGAAGTACAGCTGGAAGGGGAGGCGCACCAAGGGGCTCTCGGGCCGGGAAATCTCCAGCGATATGACCCTGCCCCCGGGCCTCACCACACGGGCCATCTCGGCCAGGCACCGCTCGATGTCCGCCACGTTGCGGAGGGCGAACCCGATGGCGGCGCAGTCGAAGGAATCATCCGCATAGGGCAGGTTCAGGGCGTCACCGAACCGCAGGGTGACGTTGGACAGCCGCCGTGCCCTCACCTTGCGCCGACCGACCTCCAACATGCGCTCCGAGAAGTCGACTCCCTCCACGGCCCCCTCCTCCCCCACCTGGAGGGCCATGATCAGGGCGAGCTCCCCGGTCCCGCAGCACACGTCAAGGGCCCGGTCGCCGCGCTCAAGGCCCGTCTCCGCGGCGAAGACCCTCTGCCAGCGCCGCAGCATGCCGGCGGTCATGATCAGGTTCATGAGGTCATAGGTGGGAGCGATGGCGTCGAAGAGCCCCTTGACATAGCTGGCCTTGCCGCCCTCAGCTCTCAACGGGCACCCGCTCCTCCACTATGACCTCGATCTCGTCCCCCTCGGCGATGCGGCCGCCCTTTAACACGGCGCAGAAGATCCCCTCGCGCGGCATCACGCAGTCTCCGGCCTGGAAATATATCGCGCACCGCGTGTGGCACTCCTTGCCGATCTGGGTCACCTCGAGCAGGACTTGGTCGCCTATCAGCAGATGGGTCCCCACGGGGAGATCGGCCAGGGGTATGCCCTCGGTGGTGATGTTCTCCGCGAAGTCGCCCGGCCCCACATCGAGGCCCTTGTCCCGCATCTTCTGGATGCTCTCCATGGCCAGCAGGCTCACCTGCCTGTGCCATTTCCCCGCGTGAGCGTCGCCCAGGAGGCCGTGCCCCTCTCTCAGGACAGCGGAGCCGACGGAGGTCTTGCGCATCCCCTTGTGTTCGCTCTTACATACCGCAACGACTCTTCCCCTCAAGATTAAACCCCTCTCTTCGGTCTGGTGTCCCTAAAGATTCTAACACATGCGCTCGCCCGGCAACAATATGGCCCGTCCCGGCCGAAACTAGGGACCTGACAGACCGACTTCTTTGCTGAAGTGCTCCGCCAGTTTCGTCGTCCTGCCGAAGTCCCCGAAGGCCGCATCCAGGGCCAGGAAGGTCTCCGCCAACCTCGCCCTCGAGGCGTTATACCCCATGTGGCCTATGCGCCAGACCTGTCCCGCCAGACGTCCCCAGCTGCCCGCGATCATCACCCGGTACTTCCGCCACAGGTGCCCGCGGAACTCCTCGTCGTCCAGTCCCCGCGGTATGACGAAGGCCGTGACGGTGTTGGCGAAGTGGCTCTCCGGGTACAGCTCTAGCCCATTCGAGGTCAAAGCATGCCGGGTCGCCGCAGCGAGGGCCCTGTGCCTCGCCAGGGCGCCCTCCAGGTCCTCGAGCAGGATGTCGCAGGCTTCGTCGAGGGCGTACAGGTCCGAGACGGGTTGAGTATAGGGGAAGTAGCCGCCCTCCAACCACGCCTCCCGCCACGTGTTGAGGTTCAAGTAAAACCCGCGCACGGGCTCCCTGCGCGCTTTGATCTTCTCCCAAGCTCGCTCGCTCACGGAGACCATGGTCAGCCCAGGCGGCGCCGACAGGGCCTTCTGACTGCCCGCCAGCAACACGTCGATCTTCCACGCATCTGCCCGCACCTCGTCTCCGCCCAGGGAGGCGACGGCGTCCACTATGGTGATAATGCCCCTCTCGCTGAGGAAGGGACACAGCTCCTGGACCGGGTTCAGCAGCCCAGAGGGCGTCTCGCAGTGGACCATGGTCGCGACCCTTACCTTGGGATGGCCCGCTAGCACCGCCTCGAGGTCTTCTACCGTCAGGGGCTGTCGGAAATCCCTCTCGACCTTGACCGGCACCCCGCCGTACATGGCCACGAAGTCCGCGAAGCCGTGGCCGAAAACCCCGTTGGCCAGGCACAGGACCTCCTCTCCGGGCTCCACCAGGCTGGCCACGGCGGCCTCGAGGCCGAGGATCCCCTCCCCCGCCATGATCAGCACCGTCTCATCGGTGTGAGCTATCCTCGCGACCTTGCGACAGACCTGTTTGTAGAACTCGAAGAAGGCCGGGTCCAGATCGGGGTTGGTGATGGGCCTGCTCAGGGCCCTGCGAACTCGCTCATCTATCGCCGTGGGCCCGGGGGTCATGATTAGCGGTCTTGTGTTCACGCTCCGCTCTACCTCCCTCACGCCGAAACTGCCCGCCGCTTACCATAACAAGGCGCCCTCACGCAGGAGGACTGGGGGAGGCCGGCCGGCCTCCCCCAGCGCCCATATCCCTCCGGCCCTATCTCCTCAGGGCCTGCTCCACCAGTCGTTCGGTGTGCCGGGCCACCTGATCCGGATCTACCTCCAGGCGGGCCACGCCCGTCTCCATGGCGGCCCTCGCCACGCCGGCGGCCACCGCCGGCGCCACCCGCCTGTCAAAGGCCTCCGGGATGATGTAGCCGGGCGAGAGCTCCTCCTCGGATACCAGGGAGGCAATGGCCTCCGCGGCCGCCACCTTCATCGCCTCATTGATGTCCGTAGCCCTCACGTCCAGGGCGCCCCTGAGGATCCCCGGGAAGGCCAGGACGTTGTTGATCTGGTTCGGGAAGTCGGAACGGCCCGTCCCGATGACGGCCGCCCCCGCCTCCCGAGCCTCGTCCGGCATGATCTCGGGCACCGGGTTGGCCATAGCGAAGACTATAGCGCGCTCGGCCATCGACCGGACCATGTCCCCGCTCACGAGGCCGGATCCCGAGAGGCCGACGAAGACGTCGGCGCCCTTCATGGCCTCGGCCAGGTCGCCCTTGACGCCCCTGTTGTTGGTGATCTCGGCCATCTCCTCCTTGCCGGGGTTCATCCCCTCCGGCCGTCCCCGGTAGATGGCGCCCCTGCGGTCGCAGAGGATCACGTCGGCGACGCCCATGTCCAGGAGCAACTTGGTGGTGGCGATACCGGCGGCGCCGGCGCCGTTCACGACCACCGTGACGTCCTCGACCCTCTTCTCCACCACCTTCAGGGCGTTGATGAGGGCCGCCGCGACCACCACCGCCGTGCCGTGTTGATCGTCGTGGAAAATGGGGATGCTGGTCTCGGCCTTCAGGCGCCTCTCGATCTCGAAGCACCTGGGAGCCGCGATGTCCTCCAGGTTCACGCCCCCGAAGGTGGGCTCCAGGGCCTTGACGATGGCGACGATCTCCTCCACGTCCTTGGCGTTTACGCAGATGGGAAAGGCGTCCACCCCGGCGAAGGACTTAAAGAGGACGGCCTTGCCCTCCATGACCGGCATGGCCGCTGCCGCGCCGATGTCCCCGAGGCCCAGCACGGCCGTGCCGTCGGTGACCACGGCCACCAGGTTTCCCTTGACGGTGTACTCATAGGCCAGGTCGGGGTCCCGCTGGATCTCCTTGCAGGGCTCCGCGACGCCTGGGGTGTAGGCCAAGCTGAGCTCCTCTCGGCCCGTCACGGGGACCTTGCTGGCCACCTCTAGCTTGCCGCGGAAATCCCTGTGAAACTTCAGCGCCGTCTCCCTGAGAGACATGAATGAACCTCCTTCTGGCCCCCTCAGAACAGGGCCTTCCTCACGGCCAGCTTCTTGAGCTGCTGCAGGGACCAGGTTATGTTAATAGACCTCGGGCATACCTCGGCGCAGTTGAACACGGTGTGACACCGCCATACCCCTTTCTCCGTAGATACCACGGCCAGGCGCTCCTCTGACGCGTCGTCCCGCGAATCGGCCACGAACCGGTAGGCCTTCAGGAGGGCCGCAGGCCCCAGGTAGTCCTCACCGGTCCAGACCATCGGGCAGGAGGAGTAACAGGCCCCGCAGAGGATGCAGTTGATCATCTCGTCGATCTTCTTCCTGTCCTCCGGGTCCTGGGGCCGCTCCTTCTCGGGCGGCTCGGAGTTGGCGATGAGGTAGGGCTTGATCTCCTCGTACTTGCGCCAGAAGGGCTCCATATCCACGATCAGGTCCCGGATCACCGGCAGGTGCGGCAGCGGGCTCACCGTGACCTCTGGCCCCAGGCTCTTCACCTGGGTCTGGCAGGCCAGGCGGTGGGAACCGTTGATGAACATGGCACAGGCCCCGCAGACGGCGCCGCGACAGGAGAACCTGAAGGCGATGGAGCCGTCCTGATGGTCCAGGACCTCAAAGAGGGCCTCGAGGACGGTCATCCCGTCTCGATAGGGGACCCTGTAGGCGTCGAAGCGAGGCTCCTGGCCGTCCTCGGGGTCGAAACGGAAGATCCTGAGGGTGAACTCGTCCACGGCCTAATACCTCCTCGCCTGAGGCTGGTACTTGGTGATGATAACTTCCTTGAAGTCGAACCTGGGACCGTCGTCTGTGCGGTAGGCCAGGGTGTGTTTGAGCCAGTTCTCGTCGTCCCTCTCGGTAAAGTCCGTCCTGGCGTGCGACCCCCGGCTCTCCTCCCGCAGCAGGGCGCCCCGGGCGATGACCTCGGCCACCTCCAGCATGCCGCCGAGCTCCCAGGCCCGCGCCAGGTCGAGGTTATACCTCTTGCCCCTGTAGGAGAGCCTCAGGTTCCGATACCTCTCCTTAAGCTCCACCAGCGTCTCGATGGCGGCCTTGAGGTTCTCGGCGTCGCGGAAGATCCCCACTTTGTCGAACATGACCTTCGTCATCTCCTCACGGATGGCCGCCGGATCCTCACTGCCGTCGGCCGTCCTCAGGCCCTCCACGAGCTCCGTGCATCTCTCCAGGGCCTCCTCCACGGCGCGGCGCGAGGGGCCGCTCTCCCTGCCCTTCACGTACTTGAGGGCGGCCTCACCGGCCCGCTTGCCGTAGACGATGGTCTCCAGGATGGAGTTCCCGCCCAGGCGGTTGGCGCCGTGGGCGCTCACGCAGGCGCACTCGCCGGCGGTGAAGAAGCCCTTCACCACCGTGACGCCGTCCACGTCGCAATCTATGCCGCCCATGGTGTAATGCTGCGCCGGCTGGATGGGTATGGGGGCGGTTATGGGGTCGATGCCGGCGAAGTCCAGGGCGATCTCCCTGATGCCCGGGAGCCTCTCCATGATCTTCTCCGCGCCGAGATGCCTGAGGTCGAGGTGGACGTACTCTCCCTCGAAGCCCCGGCCCTCCTTTATCTCGGTCTGGATGGCCCGGGCCACTATGTCGCGGGGGGCGAGCTCCATGGCGCTCGGCGCGTACTTCTCCATGAACCTCTCGCCCTCGCTGTTAATGAGGTAACCGCCCTCGCCGCGGGCCCCCTCCGTCATCAGGATGTTGGTGCCGTAGAGCGAGGTCGGGTGGAACTGGATGAACTCCATGTCCTTCAGCGGCACCCCGGCCCTGTAGGCCACCGCCATGCCGCTGCCGGTGTTGATTATGGCGTTGGTGGACTTGGAGTATATCCTCCCCGCGCCGCCGGTGGTGAAGATCACCGCGTCGGCCAGATAGGCCTCGAGCTCCCCGGTGACCAGGTTCAGGGCGACGACGCCGTGACAGGTCCCGTCCTCCACCACCAGCTCTATGACCATCCTCTCCTCGTATACCTTAACCTTCTTCAATACCGACCGCTCATACATGGTGTGCAGGAGAGCGTGGCCGGTCCGATCCGAGGCGTAGCAGGTCCTGGGGAAGCCCCCGCCGCCGAAGGGCCGTTGGGCTATCTTGCCGTTCTCCAGGCGGCTATAGGGACACCCCCAGTGCTCGGATTCGTAAACCCTATCGATGGCCTCCCGCGCCAGGATCTCGGCGGCGGGCTGGTCGGCCAGGTAGTCACTGCCCTTGATGGTGTCGAAGGCGTGCCGCTCCCAGGAGTCCTCATCGCTGACGTTGGCGAGGGCGGCGTTGATCCCGCCCTGGGCCGCTATGGAGTGCGACCTCACCGGGTGGACCTGAGATAGGACGGCGACGTCGAGCTCGTCCACCGCCTCGAGCGCGGCCCTGAGGCCCGCCAGGCCCCCCCCGACGATTATAACCTGGTGATGTTTCACGTCCCCACCTCCCCTAGCCGGCTATGAAGGGCGTCAGGGCGTACGCCCCGTACACGAAGAAAATCATGCCGATGATTGTCAGTGCCCAGTTAAGGACCCTCTCCTGCCCCGGCGTGATGTTGTAATCCAGGACGACGTTCCTCACGCCGTTTAACCCATGATAGAGGACGAAGGCGAGCAGTGCGTAGTCCACCACCTGGAAAGTCAGGGTCTTGAGACGAGCGCTGACCTCAGAGAAGACTATGGCCTCGCCCCCCCGGGAATAATGGACCGTCCAGAGATGAATGCCGAGGACCAGGAAGAGGCCCGCTCCGGTCACCCTCTGCAGAAACCAGGCCCAAATCCTTCCCCTGTTCATCTACGATATCCTCCCAGACTCGTATTTCTCACAGCAGAGGCGCCACCTTAGCGACGGCCACCAGGAACAGCGCCACGGCGACCACCATCACGGCCCAGAACATCTCCCTCTGCCGCCTGACCCCGATCCCCAGGTCGAAGAGGAGCAGGCGTATGCCGTTCAAGGAATGATACAGGGCCCCCGCCAGTACCACTGAGTCCATCACCAGGAAGACGGGGCTGTGGAGCCTGTGCAGCATCTCGTCGAAGCTGGCCGGCCCCGCCAGGCCGGTCGAGATCACCAGGATGTGCAGGAAAATGTAAAGAACCAGGCCCAGGCCGGTGATCCGGTGCAGAACCCACGCCCACATCCCCACCTTGTAGTTGCCGGGCCACGTGTCCCGGCTCCTCCGCAAAACGGAGGGATCGGTAACTCTTTCCGGCAAGACCGACACCTCCTCAATCTTCTATCCGGTACCTCCGCGCGCCCTCCTCGTACAGGTCGTTGCCTTGAGTATCGTTAACCACTATGAGGGGGAAGTTCTCAACCCGCAGCCTCCTGATGGCCTCCGGGCCCAGGTCCTCGTAGGCCACCACCCGGGCCTCCTTGATGCACTTCGCTATCAGGGCCCCGGCCCCGCCTATCGCCGCGAAGTAGACGGCGCCGTACTCCCGCATGGCCTCCTTGACGGCCGGCGTGCGGGAACCCTTCCCTATCATCGCCCGGAGGCCCCTCTCGAGGAGGGGCGGGGTGTAGGGGTCCATGCGAAGGCTCGTGGTGGGCCCGGCCGACCCTATAACCTGCCCCGGCTTGGGCGGGGTGGGGCCGACGTAGTAGATCACCTGCCCCTCGAGCTCTATCGGCAGGTCCTCCCCCGCCTCGAGCAGCTCCACCAGGCGCTTGTGGGCCGCATCCCTCGCGGTGTATATGTACCCGCTCAGGAGGACGCGGTCTCCCGCCCTCAACTCGCGGACCCCTTCCTCGCTAAGAGGTGTGGTCAGACTTATCTCCGCCACGGCTCGAACCCCCAATCGTTAGATGACAGCCTCCTTGTGCCTGGCCGCATGGCAGTTCAGGTTCACCGCAACCGGCAGGGAGACTATGTGTGCCGGGTGGGTCTCCACGCTCACCCACAAGGCCGTCGTCCGGCCGCCGAAGCCCTGGGGGCCGATCCCCAGGTTGTTGGCCCTGCGGAGGATCTCCCTCTCCAGCCGCGCGTTATCCGGGTCCTCGGAGTACTGCCCCAGCGGGCGCAGCAGGGCGCGTTTGGCCAGAAGCGCCGCCATCTCGAAGTTGCCGCCGATCCCGACGCCAACGACCACCGGCGGGCAGGGGTTGGGGCCGGCCCTCTCCACCTGGCCCACCACGAAGTCGATCACACCCTCCTCGCCGTCGGCGGGCTTCAACATGGCCAGCGCGCTCATGTTCTCGCTGCCGCCGCCCTTGGGGGCCACCGTGATCCTGACCCTGTCCCCGGGGACTATGCGGGTGTGGAGCACCGCGGGAGTGTTGTCGCCGGTGTTCTTCCTCCTGAGGGGGTGTTCGACCATCGATTTCCGGAGATAACCCTCACGGTACCCCCGCCTCACGCCCTCGTTGACCGCCTCGGTGAGGTCGCCGCCCACCAGGGACACCTCCTGGCCGATGTCCAGGAACACCACGGCCAGTCCCGTATCCTGACACATGGGCACCCGCTCGGCCGCCGCCAGGTCGGCGTTCTGCATCAGCAGCTCCAGGATCTCCCTCCCCGCGGGGCTCTCCTCGGTCTCCAGGGCCTGGCGGAGCCTCTCCCTGACGTCTCCTCCCAGGTCGTAGTTGGCCTCCTGGCACAGACGCGCCACCGTACGGGCCACCTCGTCCACGGATACCTCGCGCGCCACCTGACTCACCTCCCCAAGCCTAGAGGTCCAGCGCCTAGCCGACAGCGTCGTCGACCTCGGGACGGGGATACAGCCCGGCCCTCTCCACGATGGTCGGGACTATCTCCTCCCAGTACACGGCCATGATGTGCACGCCCTTGACTCCCTCGATCTGCCGGAGCTGCTCTATGATCTCCACGCAGATCTTGACCCCTTCCTCCTTGGGATCCTCGGCCGCCTTCATCCTGTCCAGCAGCTGCTTCGGTATCCGCATGCCGGGGACGGTGCTCATGTACCTCATGGCGCCGTAGGATTTCACCGGGATGACCCCGCCCATGATGTATACCCTCTCGTGCAGGCCCATATCCCGCACGGCCTCCATCCACTTGGCGAACCGCTCGACGTCGAAGATGGCCTGGGTCTGGATGAAGTCGGCCCCGGCCTCCACCTTCTTGGCCAACCTCATGACCCGGTACTCAAAGGGATCGCCGAAGGGGTTGGCGGCGGCCCCGATGAACATCCGGGGCGCGACCCTCATCTCCTCGCCGCAGATGAACTTCTTCTCGTCCCGCATGTCCTTGACCGCCCGGATGAGCTGGATGGAGTCCAGGTCGAAGACGTTCTTGGCCGTGGGGTGGTTGCCGAAGCTCTGGTGGTCGCCGGTGAGGCACAGGATGTTCCTGACGCCCAGGCTGGCCGCACCCAGGATGTCGCTCTGGATGGCGATGCGGTTCCGGTCGCGGCAGGTCATCTGCATCACGGGCTCGGCGCCGGCCCGCATGACGTGTACGGCCGCGGCCACGCTGGACAGCCTGACGATGGCCGTCTGGTTATCGGTCAGGTTGACGGCGTCGACGTGGTCCTTCATGTGCTCGGTGTGCTTGACGATGCCCTTGCTGGACGCGCTCTTCGGCGGGCCCACCTCGGCCGTGACCGCGAAGTGCCCCCCCGCGAGAACCCTCTCCAGCTTGCTGCCGCTCTTCATATCCGCGCCTCCTCCTTCACGACCTTCCGCGGGCCTCCGTCTCGCGCCCGGGACCAGTCCTTGGGCGGTGTGTAAGCGTACATCAGCTCCAGCCTATCGAGCCCCTTGAGCCGGTCGTAGATGAGCTGCCAGGCGCAGTCGACCTCGGAGTCTATCTCGCACTTGCCGTCCTGGGAGCCGCCACAGGGGCCGTTGAGCAGGCTCTTGGAGCAGCGGATTATCGGGCAGATCCCGCCCGTCTTGTGCAGGATGCACTCGCCGCAGAACCCGCAGCGCTCCTCCCAGACCCCGGCCTCGACGGTGCCCCCGCCGAACTTGGTGTTGAGGGCGGGCACCACCCAGAGGCCCGGGTACCTCTCGGCTATGAACTGGACGCCCACGCCGCAGCCCATGGACACCACGCAGTCGACGTCCTTGACCTTCTTATCCAGCACCTCCAGGTATTCGGGCTCGCACTGGCGGACGGGGGTGACCCCCTCCCACTGGAGCTCGCGGCCCTCCTTCTTGCGCATCATGCCCAGGGCCGTCCCAAGGATCCCGACCTGCTTCTCCCCGCCGGCCTGGCAAACGGTCACGCACTCGCTGCAGCCGACGATCAGGACCCGCTCGGCGTCCTTGACCATCTCGGCGATCTCGGCCAGGGGCTTCTGCTCCGCAACGATCATGGCCCAACCTCACCCTTTCTGTGCTGTCGGTTAAGGGGGCTTGGCCCCAACTTGGTGATCCTCTCCGTCATCTCCTGGGCTATCTCGGCGAACCGCGGGCCCATGGACCCCGAGAGGTTGTACATCTCCAACCTCTCGGGCTCGAGCCCGATCTCCTCGAGGAGCCTCTTGGCGTAGGCCACCCGCTGCTTGGCCCTGAAGTTGCCCTTGAGGAAGTGGCAGTCGCCCTCAAGACACCCGGCGACGTACACCCCATCGGCGCCCGCCTCCAGGGCCGCCAGCAGCACCCCGACGTCCACCTTCCCCGTGCAGGGCAGCTCCACCACCCTGATGTTGGGCGGATACTGGAGCCGCATGGAGCCCGCCAGGTCCGCCGCCGAGTAGGCGCAGTAGTAACAGCAGAAGGCCACTATCTTGGGAGTCCACTCGGACACGCTAGATCACCTCCGCGAACAGGCCCCGGACCTTTTCGCGGACCTGCTGATCGGTGTAGTGTTGGAGCTGGATGGCCTTGGCCGGGCACTCCGAGGCGCAGATGCCGCAGCCCTGGCACTGCACGGCCTCTATCTCCGCCACCCCGTCGTCGTTTATAAAGGGAACGCTGTAGGGGCAGGCGCGCACGCAGGTGAGGCACGCGGCGCACTTGTCGGGGTCCACCACCGAGACCACGCCGCCCACCATCAGCTGGTCCCTGGACAGGAACTGCGCGGCCCGGGCCACGGCCCCCTGGGCCTGGTAGATGGCCTCGGAGATGAACTTGGGCGAGTGCCCGCTGCCGCACAGGAAGATGCCCTGCGACGGGAAGTCCATGGGGCCGAGCTTGATGTGCGTCTCCAGGAGGAAGCCGTTCTCGTCCACCGGCACCTTGAGGGCCGAGGCCAGCTCGGCCGTGCCCTCCGGCGCGACGGCACCGGCGGCAAGGGCCAGGATGTCCGCCCTGACGGTGACCTCCCGTCCAGAGAGCAGGTCCCTGGCCGCCACGTAGAGGCCGTCCTCCCGCGCCTCGACCCGCGGCCTGTCCTCGTCGGCGAACTGGATGAACAGGACCCCTGCCTCGCGGGCCTCCCTGTACAGCCTCTCGTTGAAGCCGTAGGTCCGCATGTCCCTGTAGAAGACGAAGACGTCCATGTCAGGCCGCCGCCTCTTGAGCTCGAGGGCGTTCTTCACCGACTGGGTGCAGCAGGTCCTGCTGCAGTAGTTCCTCTCCTCGTCCCTGGAGCCCACGCACTGGATCATGGCCACGCTCGTGGCCTCGGAGACCCTGGCATCGCCCCGGGCCACGGCCTCCTCGAGCTCGGTGCCGGTGAGCACCCGCGGGTCTTCGCCGTAGAGGTAGTGTCCGTCGGGCCGGAACTCCGGCGCGCCCGTGGCCACGATCACCACGCCGTGGTCCAGCTGCACCAGCTTCCTGGGGCCTCCCTCGCCGTGGGGCAGGGAGATGGTGGTCTGGAAGTGCCCCACGTGGCCGGAGAAGTCCTCTATGCGGGCCTCGGTGTACACGTGCACGCGGGGGTTGGCGTCCACGCGGGCGAGCAGGCTCTCGAGCAGCTCAGGCGGCGCCTGGCCCTCCACCGGGAAGCGCAGCCGCCGCAGCATGCCCCCGAGCTCCCTCTCCCTGTCCACCAGGAAGGCCTCGTAGCCCTGCTCGGCGACCTCGAGGGCGGCGGTCATGCCCGCCACGCCCCCGCCGATGACCAGGGCCTTCTGGACCACCGGCACCGGGGAGAGGTGGAGCGGACGATGCTCCCGCACCTTGCTCACGGCCATCTTGACCAGGTCCTTGGCCTTCTCCGTGGCCAGGTCCGGGTAATCCCTGTGGACCCAGGAACACTGGTCGCGGATGTTGGCCATCTCGAAGAGGAACTGGTTCAACCCCGCCTCCCGCAGGGCCTCCCGGAACAGGGGCTGGTGGGTCCTGATGGTGCAGCTGGCCACCACCACCCGGTTCAGGTTGTGCTCCTGGATCCTCGTCCGGATCTTCTTCAGGCTGTCCTGCGAGCAGGTATAGACCGACTCCTCGGCGTGCACCACGCCCGGGAGCCCCCTGGCGTACTCCACCACCGCCGGCACGTCCACCACCGAGGCGATGTTGATCCCGCACCGGCAGACGAAGACGCCCACCCGTACCTCCTCGCCGGACACGTCCCTCTCCTCGGGGTAGCTCTTCTCGCGCACCATGTCGCCCCGGACCTCGGCTAGCAGGCTCGAGGCCCTGGCGGCCGCGGCGCTGGCGTTCATGACCGTGTCCGGGATGTCCTGGGGGCGCTGGAAGGCGCCGGCGACGAACACGCCCTCCCGCGTGGTGCGGGTCGGGTCGTAGGGGTCGGTCCTGGCGAACCCGTATTCGTTGAGCTCGATCCCGGCGGCCCGCGCCAGGTCCTCGGCCCCCGTAGGCGGCCTCACGCCCACGGCGAGGACGACCATGTCGAATTCCTCTTCCCTGAGCTCGCCGTCGGTGTAGTAGCGGATGATCAGGTTCGCGGTGCGCGGGTCCTCCTTGACGCTGGAGATCATGCTCCGGACGTACCGGACCCCGTAGTTCTCCCGGGCCGACTGCACGTAGAGGTCGAACTTCTTGCCGTAGGATCGCACGTCGAGGTAAAAGATAGTGGGCTCGATGTCCGGGTCATGTTCCTTGGCGATGACGGCCTCCTTGGTGGAGTACATACAGCAGATGCTCGAGCAGTACTCGGCGTCGCAGCTCACGTCGCGCGAGCCCACACACTGTATGAAGGCTATCCTCCTCGGGTGCGCGCCGTCCGACGGCCGGACGACCTCCCCCTTGGTCGGGCCCGAGGAGGAGAGCAGCCTCTCGAACTCGATGCTGGTGAGCACATTGCGGTACAGGCCGTAGCCGTACTCGCCCGCGAGCTCGGCGTCGAAGAGGGAGTAGCCGGGCGCGAGGATTATGCTGCCCACCTCGAGCTCGATCTCCCGCTCCGCGTCCTGATGGCGCAGGGCGTTCTTCTCGCAGGCCTGCTCGCACTGCAGACACTCCGAACAGATCCCGCAGTGCACGCACCGCTTGGCCTCCTCTACGGCCGTCTCGCGGTCAAAGCCCAGGCTGACCTCGCGGAAATCCCGCGCCCTCTCCGCCGGGTCGGCCATCCTGACACTATGCCGGCCCGCCGGATGCCGCGGGGTGGTCTCCGGTGGCGGCAGCTTCTCGCCCTTCTCCTTCGCGCGCCCCTCCCTGAGGTCCCTTCCCTCCAGGTACCGCGCCACCGACTCGGCCGCCTCGTGCCCGCCGGCGATGGCCTCGACCACCGAGGCGCCCCTGCCGGTGATGTCCCCGCAGGCGAAGATCCCGTCCTCGGAGGTGGCCAGGGTCAGCTCGTCCACCGCGATCAGGCCCCGCGAGGTCTCGACCCCGCTCCCCTCCAGGAAGCCGAGCTCGGAGGCCTGGCCGATACACAGGATGACCATGTCCGCCTCGAAGACGCGGTCGGAGCCGGGCTCGTACTGGGGGTTGAAGCGGCCCTCCGCGTCGAAGACCGACAGGCACCGCTGCATCCTGACGCCCACGACCTTCTCGCCCTCGACTATGTACTCCTGCGGGCCCCAGGCCGGGTGGAGCTTGACCCCCTCCTCGAGGGCCTCCTCGATCTCCCACTCGTGAGCCAACATCTCGTGTCGGGCCTCGACACAGGCTACGTGTACTTCCGCGGCGCCGAGCCGCAGCGCCGTCCTGGCGGCGTCCATGGCCGCGTTGCCGCCGCCGATGATCAGGACCTTCTCGCCCACAGGCGGCCTGCCGCCCAGGGCCGCCTCCCGGAGGAAGGCCAGGCCCTCCACGATACCCTCGGCCTCAGCCCCCGGCAGGGGCAGGCTGCGCCCCCGCGGAAGCCCGACGGCCAGGACCACGGCGGCGTGCTTCGAGCGGATCTCCTCGAAGGATATATCCTCGCCAACCCTGGTGTTCCCCACGAACTCAATGCCGTGGGCCAGGAGGTACTGCGTCTCGCGCTCGACGATCTCCCTGGGCAGGCGGTAACGGGGGATCCCCCCTATGAGGAGGCCGCCCGGCGCGGGCAGGGCGTCGTACACGGTCACCCTGTAACCCCGCCTCACCAGGTCAAAGGCGGCTGTCAGGCCGGCCGGGCCGCCGCCTATGACGGCCACCCTCTCCTCCCGCCGCTCCCCCTCGGGCACCGGAGTTGGGGGATGATTCTCCACGAACTCCTCCCACCCGTAGTCGGCTGCCGCCCTCTTGAGGGCCGCGATGGACAGGGGCTCGTCTATCTCCCCCCTGTTGCATTCCGACTCACAGGGGTGGTGACAGATCCTCCCGCAAATGCCGGGGAAGGGTATTCTCCTCTCGATGACCTCCAGGGCGTCCCCGAACTTGCCCTCGCCGATCATCGCGGCGTAGCCCTGCGCGTTGCACCCCGCCGGGCACGTCTGCCGACAGGGGGGCGTGCCCCGCTTCTCGATCAGGTAGGCGTTGGGGACCGCCTGGGGGAACTGCTTGTAAATGGCCCTCCGCTCTCCCAGGCCCTCGTTGAACTCGTCCCGCGCGCGAACGGGGCAGACGGCCTCGCACTCGCCGCAGGCCGTACACTCCTCAACGTCCACGTAGCGCGGCTGGGCGCGCAGCTTGACCTTGAAGTTCCCGGCCTCGCCCTCCACCCCGGCCAGGGTGGTCATGGTGTAGAGGTCTATGTTGGGGTGGTTCTGGCAGTCGGTCATCTTCGGGCCCATCAGGCACATCGCGCAGTCATTGGTGGGGAAGGTCTTGTCCAGCTGCGCCATCTTCCCGCCGATGGAGGGCTCATCGGTCACCAGGTGCACCAGGTAGCCCGACTCTGCCAGGTCGAGGGCCGACTGCATGCCCGCTATGCCCGCGCCGACCACGAGCACGGACCCGTTAGCCTTCGTCTCCTTGGCACGACTCATAGCTCTCCCATCCCCCTTTGCGAGTTAACCGCCGCCAGAGCCGGCGCGGGGTCCACCAGGTGCCGTCTCCCGAGCCCGGAGGCCTCCGGCAGTTCCATAGCCCACGCGAGGGCCTCCGTCACGTACAGGACGGGCACCGGCCGCTCGCCTGCCCCGGCCTGCCTGGTATCGAGGTTGGACTGGCACAGGGGGCAGGCGGTCACGATGGCCTCGGCGCCCGCGGCCAGCGCCGCCCTCACTATCCCGGCCACCAGCTCGACCACCAGGTCGGGCCGCGCCACGGCCAGGCTCCCGCCGCAGCAGTCGGTCTTGTACGACCAGCGGACGACCTCCGCCCCCGCCGCCTCCATGAGACGGTCCATCGAAACCGGTCGCTCGGGGTCCTCGAAGGCCACCTCCCGGGCCGGCCGGCCCAGCAGACAGCCGTAGTAGGTGGCCACCTTGAGGCCCCGCAGGGGGCGGGTGACCTTCTGCCTCACGGCCTCCAGCATCTCATCGCCGCCGAGCAGCTCCAGGGGATGGAGGACTTGGACATCCCCCCGGTACTCCCGGCCCAGGATCTGCTCGAGGGCCCTCCTGGCCTCCTGCCCTTCCCCCTCCTCCGCCGCGGCCTGGGCGTGCCGCAGCGAGTTGTAGCAGGCCGCGCAGGGCGCCAGGACGTCCAGCCCCGTCTCCTCGGCGATGAACAGGTTCCGCATGGGCAGCGCCACGCCCAGGAACTTGTCGCTGCTGTGGGCGGGGGTGGCGCCGCAGCAGCTCCAGTCCTCAAGCTCCAAAAGCTCGACGCCCAGGGCCTTCATCACCGCCCTGGTGGAAATATCGTACTCCTCCGCTGTAGAGTGCAGCGAACATCCGGGGTAATAAGCGTATCTCATGGTCTCTTCCCCTTCGCCAGGCGGAATATCCTGCCGATCTCCGCCCGCCTCCTGATCCGCGAGGGCCGGATCTTGAGCTTACCCCTCCGGAACATCTCCAGGCCCAGCGTGAGGTCCCCGAAGAGGTCTCTGGTGCGGGCCTTGAACAGGGCCACCGTGCCCAGCTCATAAGCCCGGCCGAGCCCCTGGACCGTCCGCAGGAAGGCCTCGTGAAAGGCGGCCACCCTCTCGTCCCCCGGCCTGTAGCCCCTTTCCCTGGCCAGGGCCCGGAGCCCGTCCATTACCCTGGAGGCGTCGATATCGTTGGGACACCTCGCCTGGCACGTCTTACAGCCGATACAGATCCAGATGGCCTGGCTCTTGAGCACCTCTTCGTCGCGGCCCAGCTGTACGAGTCGGATCACCTCGTGGGGCCGGAGGTCCATGGCGAAGCTCACCGGGCAGCCGCCGGAACACTTCTGACACTGATAGCAGCGCGCGATGGGCTCGCTGCTCTCACCGGCCACTCGCCTGTAGAAGTCGAGGGTTACGGCTGTTGACATGATCTTGACCCGCCTCCCGATGGTTGGTTGAGGGGCGGGCGAACCCCGCCCCGGCACAGCTCCGCTACTTGCCCCTGGACCGGAACACCTTGAGGTAGGACTCGGCGTAGACGTCTTGGTTCAGGAGAATCCTCGACGTGGCTATGGTATCCAGGAGTTCCTCGTCGTTTACGTTGAGGATGGCCGCGTCCAGGCCGGCCGCGAGCGCCATGGCCAGGAAGGTCCTGTCCACGAGGCTCCTGTTCACGGAGTTCTGCGACACGTTGCTGAGCCCCACCACGGTCTTGGGAGCGGGGTTGGACAGCGTCTTGACGTTACGCAGGGTCTCGAGGACCTCCGGCGCGTGCTCCTGGGCGACGTTGACCGGCAGGATGAGCGGGTCGATGAACAGGTCCTCTAGCGGAAAATCGTACTCGGAGGCCACCACCACCAGCTCCATGGCCAGCGCGGTGCGGTTGTCGGCGTCCTTGGGGATGCCCTTCTTGTCCATGGTCAGGCCGATGAGCTTGGCGTTGTACTTCTTAGCCATGGGGAAGACCCGCTCGATCTTGGGCCTCTCCACCGGGACGGAGTTGATTATGGCCGGCCTCTTGCACAGCTCAAGCCCCGCCTCGATGGCGTCGTAGTTGGTGGAGTCCAGGCACAGCGGCAGGTCGCATACCTCCTGTATGGTCTCCACCAGCCAGCGCATGGCCTCCACGGGGTCCTCGGCGTTGGGGCCGGTGTTCACGTCCAGGTAGTCGGCCCCGGCCTCCTTCTGCGCCCGGGCCCAGTGCTGGACGGGGGCGGGATCCCTCTCACGGACGGCCTTTCCGATATCCGTAAACATCCCGTTGATCCGTTCACCTATGAGAATCATCTCAGGTAACCCCCCTGATCTTAGAACTCGTTGGACACCATCAGCTCGTCGATCTGCTCCCGGAGCATCCGGATGGCCTCGGGATGCCGCATGACTAGGAGATGCGCCCCGGCCTGCAGCAGGGTGCTGGCCGTCATGGCCTCCCACAGGATCCCGCGGCTCACCTGGTCCCCCCAGCCCGGGAACTCGCTCTCGGGTGCGAAGGCCTCCTTGGCCCTCCAGGCCTCGTAGCCCACGTTGCAGATCACCGGCATGGCCAGCATCTTATCGCTCTGGAGGGTGCCGAGCCTGATGCGCTCCATAATCGAGTACACGTACTCGATGCCGTACCCCAGCGCCCCCACGGAGGGGTCGATGACGATGCGGTCAAGGGGCATGTTCATCTCGTTGATGAGGATGTTGAGCTGCTTGCAGATGTTGATGTCGATGGGACTCAGGGCGATGATGCTGTGCTTGTGCACCATGCAGGCCGCGGTGAGGGTCTTGTAGTTCTCCTCCTCAGCGGTGCCCAGCAGGAGGTTCTCGCCGGCGCCGGCCTCGGCCACCACCGGCATCACCTCGTTGTCCTTATCGAAATCGCCCGAGCCCTTGACGATCAGAGGCACCTCCACGGCCTCGAGGACCTTCTTCACCACCTCGGCGCACTCCTCCGGCGACCGGTTAAGCCCGTCGGGGTCCGCGCCGTCCAGGGTGAGGCATATGAGGTCGGCGCCGAACTCCTCCACGGCCTTCTGGGCCCACTGGGTCGGGTCGCCCCAGACGTCGCGGTAGTGCTCGGCCAGGGCATCGTTCCACTCCGGCTCATGGTCCAGGACCTCGATGGCGATGACGGGACGGTTCTTGACCTCGCCCTCGAAGTGCAGGAAGGGCAGGGCTGAGTCCCCGCCGATGGTTATCGTATGGCTACGGGTGCCACCCTGGTCGGGAGTGGCACCTAAGACCACTTCACGGACGCTGTCGCTGTACTTCCCCACTACCTTCTCGACAGCCATTTCTCAGCACTCCTTTCTCAGACGTTAGCGCGAGCCATGATATCTCCAACGGCCCTGACGGCCGGTGAATCATCCGGTAGCTCTACGAGGGGGCGCCCCACGAGGTCGAACTCCATGACCCCTTCGTCCAGGGGAATGGTCCCGACGAGCTCAAGCCCCGTCTTCTCGATCTCCCCGGCGAGGGCCTCCACCGTCTCCCCGCTGGCCCGGGATATGACCAGGTAGATCTCGCCCACCTTGGTCTTGAGGCCCTTCACCAGCTGGTGGATCCTGGCGGCCGACCTCACGCCCCGGGCCGTGGCGTCGCTGACCACGAACAGGATGTCCACGTCCTGGGCCACCCTGCGGCTGAGGTGCTCCATCCCGGCCTCGTTGTCCATAACCAGGTAGGGATAATTCCCGCTGAGCCGCTCCATGTACCGCTTGAGCAGGTCGTTGGGGTAACAGTAGCAGCCGGGGCCCTCGGGCCCGCCCATGACCAGGAGGTCCACGTCCTCCGACTCCGAGAGGACGGCGTTGAGCTTATACTCGATGAACATGTCCTTGCTCATCCCCTGCGGGACCCCGCCGTAGGCCTTGGTCTGGTCCAAGATGGAGGCGATGGTCCCCTCGACCTCCATCCCCAGGGCCTCGTTGAGGTTGGCGTTGGCGTCGGCGTCCACGGCCAGGATAGGCGTCTTGCCCTGCTCCTTGAGGTGTTTGATTATCAGGGCGCAGAGCGTCGTCTTGCCCGTGCCGCCCTTTCCAGCCACCGCTATGTGCTTGGGCAAGGTCTTTACCTCCCTTCTCGGCCAGCCGTCCCCCTGACGGAGGGGAACAGGCTGAGGTCGGTATGCGGCAGGAACATGGCCGAGGTGAACTCCTCCATGAACATGTTCCCGGCCGACAGCTCCAGGTAGGTCATCTTCCTGGCCACCTCCTCCGCCCCTCGCAGGGCCTCCCGGGAGAGGAGGGCCATCCTGGCCCCCTTGACGGAGGCGTTCCCGATGAACACGTATTTCTCCCGCGGCAGGTCCGGCAACAGCCCGATCTCCACCGCGTCCTTGATGTTCAGGTAGTTGCCGAACCCCCCGGCGATGTATATCCTCTCAATGGCCTCCTCGGGAAGCTCCACGGTCTTGAGCAGGGACCGTATCCCGGCGTAGATGGCGCCCTTGGCCCGGAGGAGGTTCTTGACGTCGCTCTCGGTGATGACGATATCCCCGTCCGTAGCGGCTTCCTCCTGCCACACCAGCACGAACTCCGGCCCATCGTCGCTATCCCGTCTGCGGGGGGTGTCCACCTCCTGGAACCTCCCCGCCCGGTCGATGATCCCAGCGGCCAGGAGCTTGGCCAGGCAGTCCACCAGTCCCGAGCCGCAGATCCCGATGGGCTTGGCGCCGCCCACGGTCTCCACCCGAACCTCGTAGTCCTCGTCGATCTCGACCCGCTGGATGGCACCAGGGGTGGCACGGGTCCCGAAGGTTATCCCGCCGCCCTCGAAACACGGCCCGGCGGAACAGGCACAGGCCACCAGCCAGTCACGGTTCCCGAGGACGATCTCCCCGTTGGTCCCGATGTCGATGAACAGGCTCACCGGCTCCGCCTCCGCGGCCCCCGACACCAGCACGCCGCTCACGATATCCCCGCCCACGTAGCTGGCCACCGCCGGGAAGCTCAGGACCGGCGCCTCCGGGTTCACCTCGAGGCCCAGTTCGCCCGCCCGGACCACGGGGAACCTCGCGGCCGCGGGGATGTAGGGCTCGAGGCGGATGAAGTCCGGCGGTATGCCCAGGAGCAAGTGAGCCATGGTGGTGTTGCCGGCCGTGAAGACGACGGCCACGGCCTCCCGGTCCAGTCGGTTCGCCCGAAGCAGCTCGCCCGTGAGCGCGTTGATGGTCTCCAGGGCGGCCGACTGCAGCTCCCTGAGCTCCTCCGGCCCCTGGGAGGCGTGGATGATGCGGGTGATGACGTCATCGCCGAACCTGAACTGGCGGTTGTAGGAGCCGCGCCTGTCGACGGTGGCCCCCGTCTCCAGGTTCACCAGGGCCACGACGATGGTGGTGGTGCCCACGTCCACGGCGAGGCCGTAGGGCGGCGTGCGCGAGGGGCCGGGCTCCACGGCCACCACCTCGGCCCTCTCCTCGTGCTCCGCCAAGGTGACCGTTACCCGCCAGTTGCCCTCGCGGAGGACCTCCGGCAGCCGGCGCAGCACGCCTAGGCCCACCCTGACCTCCGCCACGCCCGCCTGCTTGTTCAGGGCGGCCAGCAGCCGCGTCAGATCGCTCGCGTTCTCGGTGAGGGTCGGCTCCTCGAGGGTCAGGGCCACCTTCCTGGCCAGGGGCTGGAAGCTGTACTCGCCCAGGACGTCGGGCTCCGCCTCGACCAGGACCTCGCCCCTGTCGATCTCCTCCAGCAGCACCTGCTGCTCGGTCACCCGCGTCTCGTCGGGGACCTCCACCACGAGGTCGGACAGGGCCTTGGTCCGGCAGGCCAACACGTAGCCGGCCTCCCTGTACTTACGGGGCATGTTCCCCTGCCCGACCTCGGCCTCGCCCTCCACGATGGACACCGCACACTGGCCACAGGTCCCCTCTCCGCCGCACACGGTCTTGAGTTCGATCCCGGCCCGGGCGGCGGCCTGTAGGACGGTGGTCCCCGCTGCGACCTCCACCTCTCGTTTGTCAGGCAAAAAGAGGATGGTGCACCTCTTCATCCGATTCACCAGCTCCTACCTGCCGCCGTATCTCTCTCGCACGAAGGCGGGAATGCCCGCGGCCTCTCTGGGCCCCACGATCACGTTCCAGCCGGATACCTCCTTGAGCTTTCCGCTCAGGACCGCGACGTAGCCGGGGATGATGACGTCCCTGTGGCTTACCTTCTCGGCCACGCCGGTCTTCTCCAACATCTCCGCGATGTGCTCGGCCTCGAACTTACCGGCGGCCCAGGCCGTCAGCACGGAGGTGCCGTCGGTGTTTACGGGGATAATGTATGCGGGCACCTTGCTGGCCTCCACCTCTCCCTCGACGGTGAAGTAGGTGAGCGAGAAGTTGGTGGTGACGTACACGGGCGAGTCCGCGTTGACGTTGCCGACCTCGTAGAGCTTGGACTCGACCTGAATGGGCTTCTGCGGATCGGTGTAAAGATTCTGCCGCCACGATAGCAGAGGCAGAAGATGCTCGCGTTCGCAGGCCTTGAGGACCACGATGCCGGCGTACTTGGCCACGAACACGCTGGCCTCGACGACCTCCCTCTTGGGGTCGTCCTTGGTGGTGAAGGCCACCGTGGGATATCCGAAGGGGCGGAACCTCTTCTTGATGGCCAGGCGCCGTATCTGGGTCAGATCCGCCAGCACCCGGGAGAGCTCCCTGTTCCCGGAATCGAGGACTAGCTCCTTGTGGCCCAGGCCCTCGACCTTCTTGACCAGCTCGGCCAGGTCATCGAGGCCCGTGCCCTTGACCACCAGGGGGCAGCCCTTCTCCTTGGCCAGGTTCGTCATCTCCTCGTAGTTCTCGGCGTCGGCGGCGTAGAGAAGGGGCTTCCGGTCGGCCACGATATCCAGCGCCGCCCGGATCTCCTCGACCCCGCCGATAAGCATCAGAGCGAGGTCGGTGCCCTGAGCCACCTTCTCCACGGCCGCAGCGAACTTGCCGGGGTCGCCCGAGTCCGCGCTCACCGCGACCAGGTCCACCTCGTAGACCTGTCCGACCCGCTCGAGGACCAGGTCCTTGATCTTGGCCAGCTTGGCCTCCACGTCCTCGGCATCGCTGACCCTGATGGCGATACCCGTCGGGTGGAAGAAGGTCTTCTCGTGACGGAAGATGACCGTCTCGTCGCCGACCTCGACGACCTCGTCGCCGGTCCCAATCTTTACCAGCCTTATGGGCGGCGCGGCCGCGGCGGCCAGGTTCTCCTTGGCCTCCTCGGAGACGTAGGGACAGGCCGACAGCTCGGCCTTGCCGGCGGCCAGGGCCATGGCGAAGGCCAGGCAGGTAGGCGGGCCGCATTCACCGCAGTTCTTCTTGGGGAGCTGTTTGTAAATATCAAGACCGGTCAAACCCATCTTCCCGAACTCCTTTCTCTATAACTTCGGACGACCGCGGACCGCCGGGCGGCGATCCGCGGTCCCTCCTCGTTCCTTTACATCAACGGGTCCATGGTCAGAGCCGGGTGGCCCTTCTCCTCGAGGAAGGGCAGGATCTCCTCCACCGTCGTGCCGATGGTCTCGTCGGCGATCTTGTCGACGAAGTCCTCGCCCAGGCCCTGCTCCTTGGCCCTCTGGACCAGGTCATCCCGCAGGGTCTCCTTGAGCTCCTTGGGCATCCAGACCACGCGCGCCAGCCCGCCGTCGGCGGCGATGAACTTGCGGCTCGCGATGTAGGACTTGCCGATGCCCATGAAGCCCGGGGTCTGGACCCCGCCGCCGACCATCCCCGCCAGGGTGGAGAAGGTCATGCCCACGGGCGTCATGCCCGAGTGCTCCCGGGTGGTAATGACGATCCCGTTGGCCTCCGGCAGCAGGGCCATGATGGCCTCGAAACAGCCGCAGGAGGTCATCGGGTACTGCATGAAGGAGTACAGGGCCACTTCCTCTACGTTCTGATTGGAGGTCTTGTAGACGTACTCGTTGACGCTCTTCCAGCGCCCGGTCTGCTCGTCGATGACCCCCTCCTTGGGTATGGGCTGGTTGGGCCCCGTCTTATCTATCTCATAGGAGGCCTTGCCGTCCAGCCAGCTGACCGCGCCGCACAGCCCCACCCGCTCGGGGGTGACCACGCAGACGTGGTTGGGGGCGAAGGACTGGCAGAGGACGCAGGAGTAGAATTCGTCGACGGAGTCGTCGGTGAGGCCCCTCATCCGCTCGTCGCGCTCGTGGTACTCCTTCTTAGCCAAGGCGTGGAGCTCAGATACCTGGGCCGGGTCGGTGATGATGGTCACCTGCACCCGGTCCACGATGGACGGGAACTCCGACTTGAATTTGGCTATCAAGATGTCGCCGTAGTGGCGGAACTTGAACCCCTTCTCCTTGGCCTCCTTGGCGACCCGGAGCCAGCAGAGGTCCCTCTGGGCCACGTGCCAGAGCCCCTCGGCGTAGTTGATGAAGTAGTGGATGCGGCGTTCCAGGACGCTCTCGAAGTCCTTCTGCATCTTGCGGCCGTAGATATCGACGATGAGGCCGAAGGGAAGCCTGCCGCCCTCCTCCACCTCATCGATATCGGGCCCGATGAGCTCCACCTTCTCGTCCTCGATGGCGTCGATATCCACCATGCGCAGGAGCTCGAAGGCCTCGGTCCGGCCGCCGCCCATCTCGCACCAGTACTCGCCCTTGCGGATGGTCTCGCCCTCAAAGGCCGGGCCGTAGTTGAGCGGTATCGGCACCTCGATGTCGGTGATCTTGATGCCCCGGAGCTCCATCGCGAACTTGACCAGGTCGCTGTAATCGGGGTGGGAGACGTACCAGTCGGGGATCTCCTCCTCGAGCGGCTGATCGCAGATGACCGGGAAGCCCAGGAAGAGGGCCCCGAAGTGGGCCGCCACCTTAACCTCGTCGATCTCGCCCAGCTGCAGCACGAAGGCCCTCACGCGGCGGCGCTGGTAGTCCCTCTGTTCCATGCGTCGGCCGGGCTGGATGCCGCCGAAGGCGAGGCCCGCCCTCAGGGCGTAGTTCACCGCGTGAACGACCTGGGTGAAGTTGCCCAGGGGGAAGCAGATGTAATCTACGCCCATCTTCATATTCTCTTCCAGCAGCTGCTCGATAATCTCGTCGCTCAGGAAGATCATCATGCCCTTGCCCATGAGCTCCTCGACGATCTTCCTGGCGTCGGTCGAGGTCTTCGCCCGGCCGAGGATGACGGCCTGGCCCGGGATGGTCCAGTCGACCAGCTTGATTCCGTACATCCTCACCGCGGGGTCACTGAGGAACCCCGTCCACGGGTCCACCTTGGGCTCATCCTTCTCCAGGTAGTGGATGGCCTCGATGATCTCCGCCGCGTACAGCGTGGCCTCGCCGCAGAGCCTGGCGTTCTCGAAGGTGAGCGCCTCGCGGATCTGGGCGCGCATGCGGTTCAGGATGGGGGGCAGCTCGCCCAGCTTGGTCACCTTCTCGCCGCTCAGGGCGGTGATGACCGGGAGGTAGTAGGCGGTATCTGGGTATCGAATCTCGGCGTCGGGCCCGAACTCACGGATGGCCTTGTTCAAGAGGATCTCCGCGTAGCTCGTGGCGATGATAGCGCCGTTGTAGGCCTTTTGGAACAGCCCCGGCGCCACCTCGTTGTTATCAGCTCCGAACAGCTGCTCGGAGAGCACGCGCTCCTGCTCGAACACGTCCATGTCCGGGTTGTTCTCGAACACGCTGAGGTCTATCATGCCGCTGCCTCCTTTCGAAAATCCTTATGATCACCAGCTCGCTGCCAGCTCGGTGTCGTACTTCTCGGCGGCCTTCCGGTGGAGCCTGAGCTTCCAGACGCGGTACTCAAGCGCATCCAGCAGCTTCCGGGCGCCCTCCTTCGGGTCCTCCTCCAGGATGAAGTGGCCGCCGTAGACGTCGTGAGCGATCTGGGTAACGATCCCGTACACCAGGGGGCTGCCTTCGACGGGGGGCATGACTCCCACGTGGGTGGGCACGCCCATGGTCACGCACCAGGCGCCGATGGAAACGGCCTTCTCGTGCATGGCCTCCGGGGCCGTGGCCACGAAGGGCACCTTGGGCGTATCCACCCCGAGCTCGTTGGCCATGGCGGTGAGGAGATCCGCCGCACGGGTGTTGTCCACGCAGGAGCCCATGTGCCACACCAGCGGCAGGCCCGGCTCCATGCCAGAGGCCTCCTCCAGCCTCCTGAGGAAGCTCTTCAGCCCCTCTCCGGCGTAGGCCTCCACCGCCGCCGGGGTCATGAGGCCAGCCTTGGCCAAGGCCCCAGCTGAACAGCCCGTCGCCAGCAGCAGGACGTCCTTCTTGGCCAGCTCCTTGGCTATGGTCAGGTGTGCCTCATCCTGCGGGGACTTCATGTTGTTACACCCGGCGAAGAGACACAGGCCCTTGATCTCCCCGGCCTCGATGGCATCGGTGATCACCTTGATGGGCCGGTCGGGGTTCACCGCCGCCAGCATCTCCTGCACGGTCTCCAGGCTGAAGCCGGCGATAACCTTGTGCTTCTCGGCCGGAATGTTCACCCGGCTGGCGTCGCGGTTTTTGTAGGCCTCTATGGCCAGGCGCACCATGTCCCTGGCCTGCTCGAGCGCCCGCTCCTCCTTGAAGTCGAAGTGGTAGGAACCGGGGATCTTGGCCATCTCGTTGGTGGTGATGAGCCTGGTGTGGAAGCATTCGCTCAGGGCCTTGAGGCCGGGTATGAAGCACTGGACGTCCATGATCACCGCGTCCACGGCGCCGGTCATGATGGCCAGCTCCTGGGAGGCCTGGTTGGCGGCCAGGCTCACGCCCTGTCTCATCAGGAGCTCATTTCCCGTGCAGCATATCCCGACCACCCGGATGCCCTTGGCGCCGGCCGCCTTGGCCTCATCCTCGAGCTCCCTCGCGGCCTCAACGACCATCTCGCTCAAGGTCGGGTTGTGGCCGTGGGTGGCGATGTTGACGTAGTCGGCGTCCAGCGTGCCCAGGTTGGCCTCGCTTACGATGGGCTTCGGGGTGCCGAACAGGATGTCCGAGATGTCCGTCCCGATGTGCATCCCGGTGTAGTCGACGAGCGCCGTCTTCAGCCCACCGAAGATGATGTTCACCGGGTCCGCGTCCATGCCCATCACGGTCTGCGAGAGGAGCTGCGCTATGGTCTTATCGATCGCCGTCGGCGCTATGTCGCAGTGGGTGAACTTCTTGCGGCGTCCCTCGGTGATGGTGCTCCACAGGAAGGTACACGGCTCGTCGGTATGACGCCCGTAGTCCTCGAGGGCCTTCAGCGCCACCTGTTTGGCGAGCTCCTTGGTCGGCACGCCCTCGACCTCGAGCCCGATGCGGGCCGCCACGCTGCGCAGCTTCTCCTCGTCGGTGATCTTGTAGTCCGGAGCCTTGCCCTCGGCCACCTTCAGCAGCGTCTCCGCCGCGTGGCGCCCGTGGTCGGAGTGGGAGGAAGCTCCCCCCGCGATACTCCTCACCAGGTTGCGGGCCACGATGGCGTAGTCGCGGGCGCCGCAGATGCCGCGGTTGCCGGGCTCCTTGGGCAGGATCCGGCAGGGGCCCTGCAGGCATAGACGGCAACATATGCCCGTCAAGCCGAAGCTGCACTGGGGCTGCTGGGCCAGGTAGCGGTCGAACTGAGATAGCTGGCCCTCGCCACGCGTGGTGAGCATGTGCTCGCTGGCCGGGTCACAGGTCCTGCAGGGATCCTTGGGCCGCTGTCTGGTCTTGGCAACGGCCTGGTTGGTGATCTGCCCGATGGTAGATTCCCTGTATCTCGGCATCCTCTTCCAACCTCCTTACGTGATTAATCTACGCTCCACAAATACAAAAGCTCTCCAAGACACAAGTAATGCGGACGGAAGGCATACCCTTCGCAGTCCGCTCAGCTCCAAGGCGAGGAACCGTCTCTGAGCCCCTACGCTCCCTTCGACAGAGCCACTTGACGTTCCTGTGAAAGCAGCTGTACGCTTTATGGTAAAGTAGGTACACTACCCCCCTTCGACCATGTCGGGACATGGCCTGGCCTTTACACAGGAAGCTCCAGTTGGCAGTACAGGAACACATACCCGGCAATGCCCACCTCGCCCCTTGCAAGCCCGGTAATTGGAACTTAAGCACGAACCGGGATATTTCCTCCCGGTTCAAATATGACATAATTATCATTCAATTGGGCGAGGTCAGACAAGTGCGTTACTCAGCGGGTCGGGTGTGGTCGAGGATCCATTGGGCCACGTTACGGGAGTGATCTCCCACCCGCTCCAGGTTGCTGATGATATCCAGGAACACCACGCCCGAGGTGGGATGACACTTTCCCTCGTTCAACCGGCATATGTGCCGGGCGCGCATCTCCCTCTGCAGGTCATCGATGATATCCTCAAGCTCCAGCACCCGTGAGGCCTCGGTAGGGTCGCCCTTTCGCAGGGCGCTCACGGCCTTGTCAACGGCCGAATCCACCTCGGCGTAGATCCTCTTCAGGTCCTCGACGGCGGTGTCAGAGAAGGTGAGCTGATGGTCGATCTTGTACTCGGCCAGCTCGGAGATGTTGTCCGCGTGGTCTCCAACCCGCTCGATGTCGTTGACGATGTTGAGCAGCGCGTTGACCCGCTCCGCCTGGTTATCGGTGAGTGACAGCTTGGAGAGGTCGACGAGGTAGTGGGTGATCTCCTTCTCGAGATCGTTTATGACCACCTCCATCTCCCGCGCCGAATCCACCAGCTTCTGGTCATTAGTCAGGACGGCCTGCATGGAGGTAGCCAGCATCTCCCTGGCCACCCGGCCCATCCTATCCAGCTCCCGCAGGACCTGGCCGATGGCTATGGACGGGCTCTCCAGAATACGCCTGTCCAGGAACTTCGGCCCGTGCTCCACCACGGCCTCCTCGCCCGGGATCAGCCTCTTGACGATGTAGACCAACAGCCCGATCATGGGCAGCTGAAGGATGGTGTTGGTCACGTTGAACAGGGTGTGGGCGTTGGCGACCTGCCGCAGGGGGTCGGCCGAGGTGAACTCCACCACGGGGATCAAGATGGGGATGATCAACAGGAAGACCGCGGAGCCGATGACGTTGAAGGTCAGGTGGGCCAAGGCCGCCCGGCGGGCCGCGACGGTGGTGCCGATGCTGGAGAGCAGGGCGGTGGTGGTCGTCCCGATGTTGTCCCCGAAGAGGATGGGCAGGGCGGTCCTGAGGTCGACCAGCCCCTGAGCGGTCAGGCCCAGCAGGATGCCGATGGAGGCGCTGCTCGATTGGACCACGGTGGTCAGGGCGAAGCCGGCGAGGACTCCGAGGAGCGGGTTCTGCCCCAGGGAGACCAGCATCTGGCGGAATTCCTCGATCTCCCGCAGGGGCCGCATGGCGTCCTTCATGACGCTCATGCCCAGGAACAGGATGCCGAAGCCGAGAAAGATCTGGCCTATGTAGCGCTGTCTTTTGGTTCTGCCGAAGAGATAGAGCGCCGCGCCCAGGCCGATGGCCGGCAGGGCGTATTCGTCCAGCTTGAAGGCGATGAGCTGCGCGGTTATGGTGGTGCCGATGTTGGCGCCCATGATAACCCCCACGGCCTGCCTCAAGGTCATGAGGCCGGCGTTGACGAAGCCCACCACCATCACCGTGGTGGCGCTGCTGCTCTGCACGAGGGCCGTAACCACCGTACCCACCATCACGCCCATTACGGGGTTGGTGGTGAGGATCTCAAGAAGCCGGCGCAGGCTGTCTCCGGCCGATTTCTGGAGCCCGTCACCCATGAGCCGCATACCGTATATAAACAGACCCAAACCCCCGAGCAGGCTGAACCACATGTCTACGGTCACAGGTTCTCCCTCCATGCGTTCTCAATTACCCTGACGTCTACTTCACCGCGGCCAATAGGGCGTAGACCAGGGCGGAAGCGGCAACTACGATGTCTTCGGTTGGAAGGTAAACAGGAGCCGTGGCATCGTAAAGCACCGTAGCTGAGGGGGCTATCTCCTCGTCCCCCAGCCAGATCACGGTGGTCACGGGAAACCGGGGCAGCACCCAGAAGGTGGCCGCCAGGTCCCCGAGGGATTCCCCCTGGCCACCTAGGGCCTCGACGGCTCTGGCGAACAGCTCGGGCCGGGCTCCGAAGGTCCTCTGCAGCGGGCGGATGACCCGGTTCTGATAGGGTCCGAGGTAAACCTCGCCGCCCGGGACTTCCTTGAAGGATATCCTCCTCCCCGCCAGGCGCACCCCGCCGGCGCGGGCCAGGTAGTGGAGGACGAGCACGGCGTGGGGGTCCTTCAACTGCGGCCGCAGGGTGCCGTGGGGGTAGCTAACCTCTACCGTCTCCCTTAAGAACTCGAGGCGCAGCCTCTCCCCCGCCGCATCCCACAGGGCCCCAGCGTCCCTGGCCATCACCGCGGGGTCTTTACGGGCGAAATCCCTCCTGGCCTTGTCCAGGGCCGGGCCGTAGTTCATAGTCCTCGTTCATCCTCTCAGAAGGCACCGAGGACGGCTCGGAAGATGGCGTCCCGCCTCGGCGACCCCACGGCGACCCACACCACCCGGGCGCCGCGGCCGTAAAAATAGTGGTGCATCCCCATGCCAGTCGAGGAGTAATAGGTGAGGCCGTCCAGCTCACCGGGCCGGGGCGGCGAGAAGACCTCTCCCCCGTGCATGCTGCGGACCATGGCCGTGAGGAGCTCCTGCGCCTGCGTCGGGCCCTCGGCCTCAGCCACCCAGACCAGCGCCCTCTCAGAACCGGCCGCATAGGTGGCGATCCAGCCCCGCACCATTCCCTCGATGGCCTTGCCGTGCAGCCTGTCTATGGCCCGCAGGGCCTCATCGCCCTCCGTGAGCTGAGTCAGCCTCAGGCCGGCCAGCTCCTCCGGGAAGGGCGCCTGGGCCGGTTTAGTAAGGTTATAGGCAGCGTAGACCCCAACGGCCAGGACCAGCAGGACGACCGCGAGGACCAGCCTCCTCATTGGGACCGGCCCACTCGCTTGAGGGCCTCTACCTCTCTCTCCAGCTTCAGCTGGCGGCGCACCAGGCTCTGGTTGTACACCAACAGGGCCACCCAGATCAGGCTGTAGCCGACGAACAAGTATATCAAATTCCCGTCCACGTCTTGTTCCTCCTTGTGCTAGGCGTTGCGCGCCCTCTCCTTCAGCTTACCGACCTCATCCGCCAGCCTCTCGGCGGCGATACGCTGCAGCAACAGGTACGCGTAGAGGGCGGTGAAGGTCAGGACGCTGAAGATGAGGGCCACGAGCATCTCCGGCGACAGGCTGATGCCGGAGGTGGTTATGACCGCCTCAGGATGCTGTCCCCTCCACCAGTGAATGGACATGTACACGATGGGCACGTCCACGAATCCGATGATCCCGAAGACCGCGGCGAACCTGGCCTGCTGTTCTCTGCCCTCTACCGCGGCCCGCAGGACCAAGTAGGCGACGTAGATGAACCACAAGATGAGCGTGGTGGTGAGGCGGGCATCCCAGGTCCACCATATCCCCCACACCGGTCGAGCCCACAGCGGCCCCGTGATCAGGACCAAGGTGGTGAACATCACCCCGATCTCGGCCGAGGAGACGGCCACGATGTCCCACCGCCTCGAACCGGTGAACAGGTACAGTAGGCTCATGACGAACACCACGAAGAAGGCCAAAAAGGCGTTCCACGCGGTGGCCACATGCCAGTAGAACATACGCTGGATATCGCCCATGGTCCGCTCGGTGGGCGCGTACACGAAGACCAGGTACAGCGACACCACCAGGGCTAGGGCCACCAGCCAGCCGAGGGCCAGTCTCCAGCTTCCTCGCTCCCTCATAACCCCTCACACCTCCAGTAGGTAGTCGAACAGCAAAAAGGGCACTACAAGAAAGATGATATCGTAAACCACCAGGACCCTCAACCAGGCAGCGAAGGAAGCAGTTGAGGACCCGGCCAACGTGGCCGCTGTCAGCTGCACCGCGGCGATAACCACCGGGACGACGACCGGGAAGAGCAGGATGGGGAGAAGTATTTGGCTCGTCCGGGTGTTGGCCGCCAGGGCCGCGAGGAAGGTCCCCACGGCGACGAAGCCGAAGGTGGCCAGCAGCACCACTGACACCAACCCGGGAAGCCTTCCCGCCGGCGAGTAATCGAAGAAGACTAGGAACACCGGCGTGGCCACCAGCTCCACGATCAACATGAAGGCCATGTTGGATAGGACCTTGGAGAAGTACAGGGCGCTCCTGTCCACCGGGGCGATCATCAGCCCGTGCAGGGCCTGGTTATACCGCTCCCGGGTGAAGGAGTGGTTGAGCCCCAGGACACCGGCGAAGAAGAAGGCCACCCACAGGATCCCCGGGAAGATCTTCCGCGTAACCTGGCTGGTGGGGTTGAAGGCGAAGCCGAATATGACCACCACCAGGAGGGCGAAGATGAGCATCACGCTGAGCATCTCTTTGGTCCGAAACTCGGCCCTGAAGTCCTTCTCCACCAGGGCGAGCACCTTGCTTAGAAAGGACATTTTCCCGGTCTCCTCACTGCTTCTGGTCCACCCCTGCGTACTTGCCCCCCACCAGCTCCTCGTATCTCTCCCTGATGAGGCGCAGGCTCTCCGAGGTGACGAGCTCGTCCAAAGCCACCCTGCCCCCCGCGAGGATGATGACCCGATCCGCGAGGGCCACGCCCTGATCGAAATCGTGGTTCACCATCAGGATGGTAACCCCGCGTTCCTTGAACCGTCTGAGCAGGCCCGTGAGGACCTCGCCGGCCCTCCGGTCCAGGCCGGTGTAAGGCTCGTCGGCCAGGAGCACCTCCGGCTCGTGGATCACGGCGCGGGCGATGGCCAGCTTCTGCTGCATGCCGCGCGAGAAGGTCCTGACCGGGTCGTGGGCGAAGACGCTGAGGCCCACCTCCTCCAAGAGCCGACGGGCCCGCTCCGGCGCATCCTTCACCCCGTACATCTTACCATAGAACACGAGGTTCTCCAGCGCGGTGAGATCGTCGTAGAGATAGGTGTGGTGGGAGACCACGCCCACCATGGCCCTCAGGGCCACGCTGTCGTCCTCCAGCCGCGCTCCTCCCAGGTAGACGTCGCCCCCCGAAGGCCTCATCAGCCCTGACAGTATCCGCAGGAGGGTGGTCTTCCCGGCGCCGTTGGGGCCGAAGATGGTCACGAACTGGCCGCGCGGCACCTCGAGATCGATCCCCGCGAGGACGTCCCGCGCGCCCAGCCGCTTCCTCAGGCCGCGAAGGACGATCACCTGCCTTCCCCCTCGATCTTCTTGAGCTCCACGGTGACGTCGACCAGCTTCGCGCGCAGCTCTTCCCTCAGCCGCCTGTAATCCTCGTCACCGAGCTCTCCGGCCTCCCTCTTCTTCTCCAACTCCAGCAGCTCGCTCATGAGGGCGTCCCTCTTGGCTGTGAGGGCCTTCACTTTCTCGCGCACCTGCTCGCGGGCCTGCTCGAGCCGCGCCCTCCTCCTGTTACGGTAAACCGCCACGCCCACCCAGACCACGACAACGACGATGAGGGCGAAGATGAGGACCCCGGCGAGGCCGGCGTGGTCGGGCCTACCGGTGAGCCGCATCCACAGCTTGACGTTGGCCGTCCCGCCGTGGAAGGACGTCGTGATCACGTCGTCGGAGGTGAACCGGAGGGTCAACACCTGGCCCGCGCTGAGCTCCTGGGCGCGATAGTCAGCATAGCTTCTATCGGATATCGTCATCTCGCCCACGTGGGTGAAGCCGCCCTCGATGAGCTCCAGGCCCGTCACGGTCTCTATGAGCAGGTCCAGCGCCATGGTCCGGTAGGTGACCTTCTTGCTGACCCCCTGCTCCAGGTCCTCGCGGTTCAAGTAGTAGCTGAAGGCCACCGGCCACATGCCGGCGTGGGGCACCTTGATCAGGATGTCCTCCGACCTGATCTCGAGCACGTACTCGGTCAAATCGGCCGGGAAGGATGGGTCCTGAAAACCGGCCAACGGATCGATGATCACCTGTTCGACGCCCTCGGGGACGGCGAACTGCACCATATGCACGGCCTTGATCCGGCCGTCCTCGGCCTGCCTAAGGGCCACGTGCTCCGCCGCGATGATGACCTCGTCCACCCTCACCTCGCCCTCGTTCTCAGCCAGGGCGGTGACAGGGGACAGGCAGAGGCCGATTATCAGCAGGAACGCCAGCAGTCTCTTCAACCTTCATCGCCCCCCAGCGTGGCTCCACAGGAATGGCAGAACTTCTGCCCCTGCCGGAGGAGCGTCTCCCCGCATTCCGGACAGGTCGCCGCCTTCCCAAGAAGCTTCTCGATCTCCGCGTCGATCTCCTCATCTACCTTGCGGCGCAGCTCCGCGTCGTCCAGCCCCTCGTAATCGGACACAACGGTGAGGCCCTCTTTCTCTTCCCTCTCGATGATGGCGGCCACCTTGACCGTCAGCTCGCGCCTCATCCGCTGGTAGTCCTCCTCCGACATCTTGCCCATCTGGTAGTCGTACTCCAGCTCGCTCAAGGCTGCGTAAAGGGCCTCCTTGCTGGACTCAAGCCCGTCGCGTTCTTCACCGAAGAATTCCTCGTACAGGGCCTCCTCCCCTTCCTGACCGCGTAGGAGGGGGATGCCCACCAATCCCAGCGTTATCAACAGCAAGACGAATCCCAAGAACAAGGTCATGGTAACCACCACCTAGAAGTAGTCCTTCCACTCCTCCTCGGCCCGGCGACGGTATTTATCGTCGAACATCCCCTCCTCGGCCTCCCCTGCTTCGTCCCTCCTGTCGCGGTAATTCCTTACCCAGGCGCGGACCAGGAAGAATATGAGGGTGCCGCCGGCGGCAACGCCCAGGAAGGGCATCACCCAGGCCGTGAGGTTAAAGGGTACCGCCGGGTCCGGGTAGGCCAACACCGTATCCCCGTACTGGGCGACGTAGGCGGCAAGGATGTCGTCCCTGTCCTCGCCGGCGGCCAATCGCTGCCGGATATCGGCCCTGATCTGCTCCGCCGTCCCGCAACTACAGCTGGCCACCACCATCGTACAGCCGCAGTAGCAGATGAGGCTGCTCTCGATGTCCCGCGCGATGGTCTCCAGATCAGCTGCGAGGACGGGGCTGACGGCGGCCAGAATTATCGCCACCACGATGAAGAGCGCGCTTCCTCTCATCCGCTACCCCTCCCAATCGCCAGGTTGACCTCGCGGTCAGCGGCAAGCCTCCTGCCCTCGGGCCAGACTGCGAATACCGTGCCGGCCACCAGCAGGTACGCGCCGAACCAAAGCCAGGCCACCAGGGGGTTCACCTTCACCTTGAAGGTCGCCACCCCGCGATCGAGGTCCCATCCGGCCAGGATGACGTACACATCGTGGGCTAGACTGCTCAGGATGGCCACCTCCGTGACGGGGCCCTCGCTGTTGGGGTGAAACGCTTTCTCGGGCCTCACTATCCCGAGCCTCTGGCCGTCCTTGAACACCACGACGTTGGCCACCACGTTCTGTAGGGCCGGCGGCCGCTGTTCCAGGTCTATCCCGGTGTATTCCAGCGTGTACCCCTGGATCTCGATGACCTCGCCCACCCGGACCGTCTTGGTGACCTCCACGTCGTAGATGCTCGAGCCGGCGATACCGATGATCATTATGACCACGCCGAGGTGAACCAGGTACCCCCCGTAACGGCGCCGGTTTCGGGTCAGCATCCGGAAGAGGGCCACCACCAACCCCTCGCCGGTGACCCGCTGACGGACCCGCAGGGCCCTCAGGACGTCCAGGACGATGGTGGCGATGACGAAGGTGGACGAACCGTAAGCGAGCAGAGCTCCCAGGTTCAAGTTGTCGCGGAGGTAGAAGGCCAGCCCGGCCATCACGACCAGCATGACGCCCAGGGGATAGAGGAAGTTCCGCCTCAGGTTCTCAAAGCTGGACCGGCGCCAGGCTATCAGCGGGCAGATGCCGGTCAGCACCACCAGGAGGATGCCTATGGGTACCAGGACCCGGTTGAAGAAGGGGGCGCTCACCGTAACCTCCACGCCACGAAGGGTCTCGGAAATGAGGGGGAACACCGTGCCCCAGAACACCGCGAAGGCCGCCCCCACCAACAGCAGGTTATTGAGAAGGAAGCTCGACTCCTTGGACAGGGCCGACTCGAACTCGTTCTCCTGGGCCAGGACTTCCATGCGGTTGAAGAGGACGTATAGAGAGCCCAGGGTCATGAGGGCCAGGAAGCCCAGGAAGTACATCCCGAGGGTGGACTCGCCGAAGGCGTGCACCGAGGACAGGATACCGCTCCTGGTCAGGAAGGTCCCGAAGATGGTCAGGAGGAAGGTCATCATGACCAGGGACACGTTCCAGACCTTGAGCATTCCCTTCTTCTCTTGGATCATCACCGAGTGCAGGAAGGCGGTGCCCGTGAGCCAGGGCATCAGGGAGGCGTTCTCGACCGGGTCCCAAGCCCAGTAGCCGCCCCAGCCGAGCTCCACATAGGCCCACTGCGCCCCGTAAATGATGCCGATGCTCAAGAACATCCAGGTGATGAGGGTCCAGCGCCGGGTGAGCTTGATCCAGATCACCCCGCTCTTACGCAGGAGCAACGCGCTCACGGCGAAGGCGAAGGGCACCGCGAAGCCCACGTAGCCTAGGTAGGTGGTCACGGGGTGAATGAGCATGCCCGGGTTCTGGAGCAGCGGGTTTAACCCTTGGCCGTCGGCCGGCGTGAAGTCAAGGGTCTCAAAGGGGCTGCTCACGAAGGTCAGCAGGTACAGGAAGAACAGCCCGATGAACATCAGGATGGCCGAGGCGTAGGGCACCATGTCCCGGCCCTCGCCACGGTGGAAATACGCGACGACGAAGGCATAAAGAAACAACACCAGAGCCCACAACAACAGCGAGCCGGCCTGGCCCGCCCAGAAGGCGCTCACCTTGTACAGCGTGGGCAGCGCCCGGTTGGTGTACTGGGCTACGTACAGGACCTTGAAATCCCCCACCAGAAGGAGGTACACGAGCACCGCCGAGGCCAGGCTCACCAGCAAGGCTACTCCGCCCACCCCTCCCCTGGCGCTGGCCACCAACCGCACGTTCCTCGTAGCGATGCCCACCACGTAAGCGAACACCACGTACAGAGTCGTGAAGAAGGCCAGGAATAGAGTTATAGAGCCCAATTGCGCCATGTTAACGTCCACTGCGATACCTCCTCGGTTAGGAACCCTCGCCCTCTACCTCGGGCTCGTACTTCGACGGACAGCTCAAGATGAGCTCATCCGCCACGAACACACCCTCTGGGGTCAGGTAGCCGCCAACGGTGACCTCCGTCCCATCGACGAAGTTATCGGGGATGATCCCCTCGTACCTCACCGGCAGCAGGGCCTGCTCTCCCTGCAGGTCAAAGGTCAGCAAGATGGACTGGTCATCCCAGTTTATGGAGTCGCCCACCACTACCCCTCTAACCCGCAGCTGGGCCCCCACAGCGGCGCTGCCCCGTTCGAAGAGCTCGTCCACGGTCAGGTAGTACACGGTGGCGCTCTCAAAACCCGTGTACCCCAGGTAGGCGATGGCGCCCAGAACCAGGACAACCGCTATGGTCACCTTCCAACTCTTCTTCATGGACAGAAACCCCCGTTCCCTCGCTTATCGGTTCCTGCTCTCCCGCTCCAGGTCCCTGAGGATCTGCCTGTAGGTCTCCTCGCTGATCCTCCCGTCCAGCAGGGCCTGCCTGGCCTTGCGACGTTCCTCGGCGATGTAGTCGCCGCTGGAGCGACGTGACGGGCGCGGCCCGGCATCCTTTCTCCTCTTCTTCTTCCGCGCCGGCTTACTACCCCCTCGGCTGGCGTAGTAACCAATGAGGGCAAAGGCGGCCACGGCGACCACACCCAGGAACACCAGGGTGGCCGTGCCGGTCAGATCCTCCCCCGATGCGGACGTTCCAGCGGCGCTGACCTCCGACGGCGCCGTCTCCTCCCGGGTGTACTCAAAGGTAACCGCCACGCTCTCACCGGCCTCTATGGCGCCGAAGGAGTACTCGCGGACCATATAACCCGAGGTCGCCCGGTAGGAGTTCACCGCCGGCGGGGTGGAGGAGAAGCCCTCAGAGCCCTTCGGCTCCACGAAGACGAGCCGTAAGGCCTTCACCGGGTAGTCACTGACGAACTCGTAGTTCACGACCTTGTCGATCTGCCCCTCTACCCCGGGGTAGTAATACTCCAGGTGGATCTTCAGTTCCTCTCCGGGCCCGATGGGCTCAGGCTTGAAGGTCAGCACCGACTTGCCGTCGATCTCCTGCTGGGACCACTGGTAGGCGAAGTGGTTGTCCTGCTCGTCCAGCCGACAGGCGGAGTTCCACTGCGCGCCCGCCGGCGCGGTGAACCTGAGCTCGCCCTCAAAGGGCGTGGTTCCCTTGTTGACTATTCTCCCCCACTGGATGACCAGGACCTCCGGGCTCGGCTGGTCGTATTCCGGCATCACCTGAACGTCTAAGGTCTCAAACTCGAGCTCCGGCGAGGCCAGTACGCCACCGCCCGCCACCAAGATCCCCAAGACCGCCGCGACCAGAGCTAATACGAACCTCTTTCGCAATTCCTTCACTCCCGGTGCGCATAGTCGTTCCCTTATTCACAAAATCTGAGGTAATTATAACGTTGTAATGCCTATGACTACAACGTTTTTACGGTTAAGATTTATTAATCTATAGCTCTCCCACCAACATGAATTAAGGCCGGGAGGCTTCCCGACCTTAAGCCACCGCTCGTCACTAGAGGACCTTATACCCCACCTCTTGGATAGCCTTCTTGACGCGAGCGGAATCGACCGCAGACCCCGAGACCACCACGGTACCGGAGCTGAGATCGACATCGACCGAGGTCACTCCGGGGACCGCGCTGACGGCCTTGGTCACGGCCATCTTGCAGTGGTTGCAGGTCATCCCCTCCACCTTCAAGTTCAGGGTGCTAGAAGAACAGCAGTGAGACACGATGCGCTCACCTCCTTGTACCATACTGGGGTATCCTATATGCTATTCTACACCATCCCTTCCCTACCGTCAATTGCTATAGGCAATAAGCGGAGGCCGGGGAACGGCCGGGCCAGCGCCCGGATGCCTCCCTTTACATCGTAACTAAGTTGTCGGCAGGTCTAGCAGGGAAAAGCGACCAGTCAAGGAGTGCTCTGAGCCTGACCAGCAGGCCTTGCGCCTTTGAGCTTTGGCGTGTACGATTGGTAATAGGTGGGTGAGGCAGGAAAGGGGTGTTAGGCATGGCAATCTCCGTCGCCGTCTACTGGCCCGGCATGCTCGCCTTTCTGGCACTCTTGGGCTTGTTCCTGACGGGCCTTCGGTATTACGCGCCTTCTCAGCCGCGACGGTCGGTATTGTTCTGGGTGGTGGGGCTTTCAATAGGCATCATGACTGCCTATTTAATCGCCGCCTTCATGATCGTCCCGTTGCTGCAGCGAATTCTCCCTTGAGAGCCCTCCCAAAGCGGGTCACTGAGAACCCGGTGGAGCTCCAGACTCGCCGACGGGCCGGCCTCATGCGGCGTTGGTGTAGACCGAAAAAGACCGATTACATCCCTCAAGACATGGCACGTCTCCCTGAGAACGTACCGCCCGTAGTCCAGGCCGGCTTCTCTTTGACCTGTAGGCGTTGAGCCCCCCAATTCGCCTTACCCCTCGGCACCATTCTAGACTCCCTCAGTGGAGGACATAAGCGGCCTGGGCCGGGTCACCCGGACGGCTCGCCCTGGGAGCGGATATAACGGGACACCACCTGTCTGGGGGAGAGCCCGTCGACTTCCGAACCCAGCCCTTCTCTGCCGCGGACCGCGGCCCGGAAGGCCCGTACCACTTCGGGGTCAAATTGCTCACCGCCGAGCCGCCCTAGCTCTTTCATCGCCCATTCGTGTGGGTGCCCCTTACGGTAGGGCCGGTCTGACGTCATGGCGTCGTATGCGTCCGCCACACGAACAATCCGAGCCAACAAGGGTATCTTTTCCCCGCGAAGGCCCTCCGGGTATCCACCGCCCGCGTAATCCTCGTGATGATAGAGGACCGCCTCGATAACCTCTCTCGGGAACTTCGCCGGCTCCAGGATCCTCGCCCCCACCACGGGGTGGCTCTCGACCTCTCTCCTCTCTTCCGGCGTGAGCTGACCCGCCTTTAGGAGGATCTCCTCTCCAACTCCGATCTTGCCTATATCATGCAGGAGGCCGGCCAGGTAAAGGTGCTCCTGCTCCGCTTCGGAGAGGCCTAGCTCGCGGGCACAGGCCCTCGCCCACCCCGCCACCCGCCCCGAGTGGCCCCGGGTATACTCGTCCTTGGCCTCCAAGGCCGCAGCCAGCGCTCGCACTCCGTTCATGTAATACTCGCGTAATGACTCGTACAGGCGGGCGTTCTCCAGCGCTAGGGCAAGGCCCGTACCAAGGGCACTCAAAAGGCGAGCTTCGTCGTCGCTAAAGCTCGCCCCCTTCTCCCCCCCGGCTATGGTCAATACCCCGGTTACCTTCCCCATGACGTTAAGGGGTACCGATAGCACGGGACGGCCTTGTTCGCCCATGCCATCGGCGGAGTTATCGCGGTAGTGCATCGGACGCGCCTCTCGCATCAGAGCCGCAATCAACTCCCCACCGGGGATAGCGGGGCACTCGTCCTCCGGCTCCACGGAAGCGGCGACTTCAGTCTCCTCCGAGAGCATCACCACTGACCCGCCCGTAGCTCCGGTGAGGCGAAGCACGGCCTCCAGCGCCCGCCTCGCCACCTCGGAGACGTGGAGGGTGGATGAGATAGCCCGGCCGAACTCAACTATAGTGGAAAGCTCCTCGGTCTTATGCTGTAATTCCTGCCTCGAATGCGCGAGCTGAACGAGGGCGTCAGCGGCCGAGTGGAAGAGGTCAGCCGCCTCCCTCAGCCGCTTCTCAGACCATACCGGGACACGCCGGGCCGCCTCTTTGAGCTCCTCCTCGTCGATCCCGAGGTCGGCGGCAACCCTGGCGACCTCTTCCTCCCCAAAGTCCCCGATGGCCGCCTTCCCCACCATGACCACGGCGACCACCTCGTCCCCGACGTTGACAGGTGCTGCCACATAGGCCAGCCCGGCGTGGCAAAGCCGCCTTAGACGCTTACCCGATGCGGCGACGTCGCCCGCCAGTCGAACCCGCCATGCCTTACAGCGCGCTCGGCCCTTGTCGGTAGAGTTCACCAGGCGACAAAAGGAGCAGAGGTTGCTCGCACGCGTTATGGGCTCGCCGCGCGCGTTAGTGACCAGGGCGGATAACCCCACGGCGACGCCCAGGCGGTCCTGTATTCGTTGCAATCCCGTGACCTCTCTTTGAGCCAATGGTATAGCTTCCTTTCCCATCTCTTCCCCTGCCTATCCCGCCTCCTGCAGCTCCACCCTCCCGACCACGATCACCGGTTTCCTGTCCTTCTTGGCCCTAGTGGAGGCCAGGCTGGCCATATTTATGAGGTCGGCGACCGTCCACTTCTCGTTCGCCTCCTCACGCATGTAGCCCCGCCGTCCTCCGGCGACCCCGGCCGAACCCGTCACCGACACTCCGTGCGGCCACCTCTCCTCGGCGAGCACACGCACCATCCGCCAGGCAAGCTTCCTCGCCTCGTCAAAGGACCTGGTGGTCACTACGGCGAATTCATCCCCGGCGTAGCGAGATAGGTAGTCAACCCCGTCCTCCATCACGCCCCGCAAGACCTGTGCCACCTGCTGTAGGATCTTGTCTCCCCACACGTGGCCCAGCTCCTTATCAACGGCGCCGAAATCATCCAGGTCCAGGAAGATGATGGCGATCTCTTTCCCCTGCTGTAGGAGGTCCGCCGCCTTACGCTGGAGGAACTCCGCTCGGTGAAGGCCGGTCAGCGCATCCACATACTTGCCCAGCTCAGCGTAAAGCCGTGACTTGGTGATCACTCCCACCGGACGCCCGTCCTCCACCACCACGAGGCGCTCGATGCCGTGCTGCTCCATGAGCTCCTTGGCCTCCCACAGCGAGCAGTCCTCCGAGACGACCACCACTTGTTTGCTCATGGCATCGACAACCAGCCTGTTACCGTGAGAACCCCTCACGTCTCTGGAGGTGATGATCCCGACAAGCCGCCCATCCCGCACCACCGGCAGGCCGCCCACCCTGTAGCGGTTCATCAACCCGGCCGCGCGCTCAATGCTCTCATCCGGACCTATAGTCACCAGATCCCGAGCCATGATATCGCCTACGCTCAGCATTACAGGTCCACCACCCGGCTCACGTGAACTCCGATGTGTACCCGGGCCTTCACCACCATCTTGTCGGTAGCGAGGCACGCGCCCTCCTCCAGGATGAGGGGCAACAGCTTGTCCTGGGGGAGGAGCTTCACCAACGACTTCTTGATCACCGCCGCCTCGAAGATGTCGTGGTCCACCCGGACCACCTCGTATTGGTCCGGAGACAGGGCGCTCACCATCTGTCTTATGGCCTCCGGGCCTATGGCTGCCTTCTTCCCCACGAGCAGGATGTCCTGCATCGGCGGTATCTCGAACTCCGACAACCCTATGTTTATGTCGATCTTGCGCATGGATTCAGACGGGGGGAAGGGGGAGGTGAATCTGGAGACATGAGCACTCACCCTCCTGTGCGACAACAGGTTCGCCTACCTCTTCCAGCGCTGCCCGTCAGCATCTCGCGTCGGGACGTCAGCCGTCCTTGTGGGTCCCCAAAGCCCTCTGCCTCCAGATACCGAGGGTTCTGACTCCAAAGCCCAGTTGGATGCGGATATCAATACTAGCGTACCACAGAGCGACAGGACAGTCCACGCAAGACCTCTCACCCCAGTCGTTCGGGCCGGCGGACGACGGTCGCTTTGGGCCTGCCTCGCTACCGGATCCCTCTACCGGAAGGGGCCTCCCGTTGCCGCTTCCGCCCGAACTCATATCACAGCTCAGACTGCCCTGCTCTGCCGGGCGAGATCAGCCCTCACGTTGGGCGGTCGCGAGGGTAGCCCCAAGGGGACGCTGGTGGTGAGAGGTAAAGGGTAGGGACAGCATGGCTATCATGACGGTTATCACCTTAGACCGCCTTCAGACTGCCTCTCCTCGCCCCTCTCCTGCGCTCCAACAGGTCCACAAAGGCCTCTAGCCGGGTAATCATCCCCGCCTCGCCCGAGTGCTCGTCGAGGAAGAAGGTCAGTACCGGTATGTCGTAGTCCTCGGACACCCTGGGGAGTATGCTCCTGGCCACTATCTCCGGGATGCAGGAGAAGGGCGCCAGCTGAATGACCCCGTCGAAGCCCCTCTTGGCGTAGAGTATGGTGTTACCGATCGAGTCCTGGCCGTGGCCCCCGATCATCTCGGGCAGGTAGGGAGACGCAACACGCTTGATCATCTCCCCGTGGGACATCCCCTCTGCGTCCCTGACGGTGTTCTCCTTGGTCCACCCGGTCATGAAGATGGAGCGTTCAACCTGAACGCCCATGTGCCCCAGGTTCTCCTCGATATTGTGGTTAGCAGTCGGCTCGACCACCACGTAGATCTCGCCCACGATGCCTACTTTGAGCGGATCACGGCTCTCGTCGATGGGCACCCGTCTCAGGGCCGAGAGGGCGCGTTCGCGGGCGGCGTCGATCTCCTCGATAGTACGGGCCCGATCCAGCCACTCCAGGCATCTCCGGTACACGGAGGTGGTGGTGCCCCGCCTAAGCTCCCTGGGCCTCACCCAGTGGCTCAACCTCTCCACCTCATCCAGGGCCTTCAGCTTGTGCCAGGCTTTCATTATGTCCCGGTAGACCCCAAGCCAGGACTTTCGGGCGGCGTTCAGCCTCCTGATCTTGCCCAGAAAGTCCAGTATGTTGCAGCGAGGGGGCTCGAGGACGATCATCTCGAAGTCGTATCCCAGCTCCCTCAGAATCGCCTCCTGAATCTGCGCGTACTGTCCAGCCCTGCAGGGGCCAACGCCGCCGGTAGTGACGATGGTGTCCGCTCCCCTCTCCAGGACCTCGATGTACGTCCCCAGTACGATCTTAAGGGGCATGCAGGCGAACTCCGGCGCATACTTCGTCCCTAGGCTGAGCGTCTTGGCGGTCGGCACCTCGGGCACGATGACCGCGTGGCCCAGGTCCTCGAGGAGCATCTTCACCACTATCGGGACCGTCCCCATGTAGGCGAAGCCGATCCGAGCCATCACCCCGCCTCCTTTCTCCGCCTCACCATGTCGCAGAAGGCCTCTACCCTAGTCATCACCCCGGCATCGCCGGTGTGCTCGTCGATCATCAGGGTCATGTAGGGGGTACTGTGCTGGAGGGAGGCGAGGTCCAGAAGCTTATCTACCATGGAATCCGGGCCGCATCCGAAGGCCGTGACGTGGATGACCCCGTCCACCAACCCCTTGGCCAGGTAGTAATAGCCGGCCCGCAGCGCCCGGTCAGAGAAGGTCCAGAACATGTCCTTCCTGAGGCCGCCGCTATAGGGCAGAAGCCGCCTCCAGCTCAACATGTCAGCCGTGAGCACCGTCGCCTCTTGCCGCCTGACCTTCTTGAGGAGGTTGGCGTTTATGTAGGGGTCGTATACAGCATAAGGGTAACCTAGGACCGCGATGCGCAATTGGTGGTCGGCCGCCTCCTCGGCCGACCGTCTATGAGTGAAGCGAGTCTGCCGTCGCCCAAGCCGCCTCCTGGCCTCCCAGAAGGTTAACCCCTGCGCCAAGAGCCTGCGAAAACGCCTCAGCTGCTGGAGAGACCTCCTCATCGCCCGCAGGAAGGTCCCCACTTTATCCGTGAACAGCCGGCTGATCCTGTGACACTGCTGCAGGAACCGCAGCCTGCCCTGCCTGAGATCGACTCGTACATCGATGATCTGAGGCAGGCCGGACATGGTGAACTTGACCATCTCCGGCAGGCCCAGGAACTTGGGGCAGAAGACCTTATTGTCTATCACGTTGACCAGCCTTGGGATGAAGAGGAAGTCCACCTTGTCCGCCAGCTCGGCTACGTGCCCCTGAAAGACCTTGATGGGCACACATGCGTCGCTGACGGTGTCCTCTATCCCCCGATCCAGGATCTCCTTGGTCGTCGCCTGGGATACTAGGACCTCCGCCCCCAGTTCCTCGAAAAAAGTCTGCCACAGGGGCAGATATTCATAGGCTCCCAGGGCCAGGGGTATGCCAACGCGCTTCCTCAACTTTCGTCCTCTCCCGCTCTCCCTATTTCGCCAGCTTCTCCACCACTTCCATCAACTCTTTGATGGCCGCGTCTCCCTCTCCTTCCTTTATGGCCCGAGTCACGCAGCCCCTGGTATGTCCCTCGAGAAGAATCAAACCTACGCTGCCCAGGGCCGCCTTCACAGCGGCCACCTGGTTGAGGACGTCGACGCAGTAGCGGTCCTCCTCGATCATCCGCTGCAACCCGCGGACCTGGCCCTCGATCTTCCGAAGGCGCCTGAGCAAATCGTCCTTATCACGCTCGTAATGGGCCATCGATTAGCCTCCGTCCTAATACAGTTCTAAGCACCGGTGAGGTTCGCCCGCACCCTTCACGTCCACGGCGACTGTCACCGGGGCCTTCGCCTGCGAAGTAGAATAATACCTTCGCTGTTCTATTTTACCACATAACCGCCAGCGGTTAACACCGCGCTCCGTCGCGGGTCCGTGTAAAGAGAAGGTAGGTAACCCCTGAGCTCTGTAATGGTACAAAGGAGCAGATATTGGCCCTTCGCAAGACAAGAACTTTCTCCGACTGCGATTATTGGGTTTGGTGCCTCTCAGAATACCCGTGACCACCCTGCTGGATGGGGTCAGGGTGACCTATCCCAGAGTCATCGGCTGGAGTGAGAGGTCTAGCCCGCCGGGAATACGAAGGTCACTGGGTGCGAGCGACCACCCGACTCCAACCGGCCCGGTAGAAGACCAAAGCTGGACCGGTACCGACTCTACAGGGCCTTCGAATTCTTCGGTGACCTTACCCGTGTCCTTAAACCCCTGGGGGCTAATAACTCCCCTTGTACAGGGGGAATCCACGCCTAAGGTGGAGAATAGTGTTCGCTAACCTTCGAAGTCCCTCGCGCCTCGATTCCCCAGTTAGAGATAGCAACCTTTCAGAAGGGCTGGTCGTTTATGCCTGAGGTCAATGGTGGGATTGAGGGGAAATCCAGGGTTACAGCTCAGAAGGGAAGGAGGGTAATGGATGAAAAGTCCCGCTTATGGGGTTTACGATTTTTGCTATGACAACCCGCGAGAGCATGCTGATGCGAATTGGGAACCTTACGTGCCTTCGAAGCGAAGAGGGACATTACAGATAGAATTCCAAAGATACAAGAAGGGAGACAAGTGCCCAGCTTGTCGAACTCGGAACTACAGTAGGAAGAATGACGTCTGTCTCTATTGTGGCTGGCGGGAGGAATATCAACGATGAGGTAGCAGTAAGTGCTTCTAACCTGTATTTTCACCATCCCCATCGGAAGAGGGGCGGAGACGTAGATGTACCTTCACCGCTCCCTGACCCCTTCTTACCCTGCTCAGCCCCTGGTTTGACGCTTTTTAAAACCAGGCCCAGCAGACCAGCTTCCAGCTCACCCCAGTCCTCGGCCGTGTGCTTAATTCATAGATCCCCCTCCCCAGCAGCAGAACCACCGCTGCCGCTCCTCGAACACTTTATAATTTAGAGACCTCACCTCTTTCCTCGGGCCGTCCTCTCGGACGGCCTCAGGTGAGGTCTGTTTATATGCCTAAACCTTCGTACGCTCCCTCAAGCAGACAAGTTGCGGGATGCGTCGGGCCCCCGCTAGTCCGAGATGGAGGTCGTGGCCACCTTCACCTCCCTGGTGACGACATAGGTATTCCAGGTGGTTATCCTCTGGTCAGGGAACACGTAGTTGGTCTTCACCGTCACCGCGGCCCTCACCGTGAAGGTCCCCGGTTTGTTCCAGACCACGGTGAACTCGTCGGAAGGGTAGCATCTGTAAGTCACCCTCTCTGCGTGGGGCGGCGCTGTGATGTGCGGGACCACCTGGAAGTTGGCCGGACGTCCCGTCACCCATAACATTGGGCCCTTGAGCTCGAGTTCCACCCTGGGTTCCTCCACCGTCTCGACGTAAAAGGTCCTCACCAGATCACCGGGGCTCACCTCCACCGTCCACTCCTTGCGCCTCAAGGGCCTCCCTTCGTTACTGTAGGAGGTGGCACGGACCACATAACGCCCGGGAGAGGGGAAGGTGTGGGTGACCTGGACGCGCGTGTGGGCCGGGTCGTCGTCAACGCTTACCGTCCCGTCGCCGAAGTCCCACTCCCACCGCACGTGATAGGTGCGGTCCTCTCGTTTGCGGGTGGTCATTCGCGATTTACGGATCACCTCGATGAAGGCCGGCTGCGTTTCCACTGGTTGGGGAAGGACTACCACGTCCTCTTCGGGCGCCGCCTCTTCCGCCTCAAGGTCGCCAGCCGGAAGGGGACTCTCCATGACCGCGGTGAGCTGGAAGGGCCGTACCTTCCCCTCGAAGAGATGTAGCGTGGCCGGCGCCAGGTCAGGGTGAAGGGCGCGGACCCCGACGATCAGCCCCTCCGCCCCAGGAGGGAGCCTGAGACCCGTCAAGGTGACCACGTCGGACCCCTCTGTCCTGCCCACGAGCTCCACCCCCCAGGGGCCCTCCGCGTAGGCCCAAAGGGCCACGCGGCTCCCCGGCGGTCCCCCTTCGTCGGCCTTGACCGTGAAGGTGAGACCCTGGAGAGAGGCCTGCCCTGTGAATCGATAGTAGACTGGGGCCAGGAAGGATGCACTTCCATCTATCGTCCGTGACCAAGGGCGGCGGGCGCCGACCTCCAGAGTGAGCCTTGAGGGGAAGATATCCCTCAGGTGTCCGAGCACGTACTCTATCACCCCGGGCTGGCGCGTGAGGCCAAGGAAGGTAGCCGCAAAGGGATGTTCATAGACGAAGAAGTGGTCGTCCAGGTGGGGGCGCCGAAAGGTGGCCTCCACCTCTACGAAGCGGTCGTTATGGCCTACTCCCCTGGCCACCTCGCCGAACAGGTCGTAGGCCCGCCCCGCCACGATGGCCGACTTCAGCGGTTTGCCGGAGCCCTCTCCCGCGGCCGTCTCCCAGCTCCGCCGGTTCCACTCGGCGAGGAAGTGGTTGGCCTTGACGATATCGAAGATCTCCCGTCCCGCGCCGTCCCTGCCCACGGGGAAGGCCACCTCCTCCTGAACCAGACGGCGTACCGCAGGCCCGTCCCCCTCTATCCCCGCCAAGCGGGCGGCCTCAACGGCCAACAGGCTGGCGCCGCGGTGTTGTAGGAGTTGCCAGAGCCGGTTGGCGTAAAGCCGCACGACCTGGAGGAGGTAATCGTACAGGACCTGCTTGAGATCCCCTGCTGGAACGCGTGGCCGGGAGAGGGCCCCGATAACACCTCCCTTCTCAGTACCAGCGATCTCCCTCATGAAGGCGGTCCTGGCGACAATCACTGCCAGCAGGTCGTAGTAAGCCGCCGTGAACTCGCTGGGCTTCCCATCCTGGGAGAGGGGCTCCTGGGCCCGCAGGATATTCTCCTCGTAGATCTCCTGCTGAGCCAACCAGTGCTCGAAGGCCAGGCCCCTCCCCACAGCGGCCGCAAGCGGTGAGGGCACGAACTCCACCTCCACCAGGTAGCGGCGAAAGGCCGGCTGGTAGATAGCTTCCGCACGCCGCCAGATATAAGGTACGGGGTCGCTTAGGTCGAAGACGTAGTCCGGGTCGCGCAACCTGGCCCGCTGGCGCGGGTCCAGCTCGAGGCACCTCTCCGTTATCGCCGCTGCGTAGAGGGCGGACGCCAGAAAGGTGCCGTGATTGGGGGGCGCCAACATGACCAGGGCCCTGATCCGGGGGTCCTCCTCCAGGGCGGCGTACCTCACGACCAGCGCCCCGCTGCCGTGAGTTACCACGTCCACCCGGTCGGCACCCGTCCGCCGCCTCACCTCCGCCGCGAAGGCCAGGAAGTCCGGGGCAGCAGCGACGTAGTCTCCCGAGGGCTCGAAGATGAACAGGCTCTCCCCCGGTACGTATCCCTCCTGCAGGAGCGCGTTGAACAGGCTCGAGCCGCGGAGGGGGATATAGCTCCCGTCAGAGGTCCTCTGGCCGATACCCCAGGTGAGGGCGGGGCCGAACAGGAAGCCGTTGACCAGTATCAGCGGGGGACGCCGTGGCCCGGCGACGACGGCCGGGCTCGTGGCCAGGAGCGCCGCCAGAAGGATCAGGGTGACCAGCCGTCTCATCTGCTCACCACCTCGACCATCCCCAGGTTCTCAATGGCCAGCCGTGTGATAGCCAGGCCGGCGTCCAGGGCCGCCTCAATGTCAGCGGCGCTCGTCACCACCCGTCTCCCCTCCTCGTCCAGCACGTAGACCTCCACGAAGGCCTCGCCGGGGCCGAGCTCGAGTAACCTGCCGCCGTACTTCAAGACCACCACCTGTCCCTCTACCGACATGATCTCGACGTCGCCCTCGAGAAGCCGCGCTGCGCTGTCCACCTCATGGGGTTTCCCATCGGCCAGGAGGACAAGGGGCTTGGTAATCCCCAGGGCGGCGGGCGGGGTCAGGCCTATGAGACGGCTCTCAAGCAGCAAGCCCAGGTTGCTGACCTCGAAGACCGCCAGCACCTGGCCCCCGGGCACGGGCCCCTCACGGAGGACCAAGGTACCTGTGTCCGCGTCGAAGACAGCCGACGGTTGAATATCGGACCTCAAGACCGCCTCCCGTAAGAGATGGGAGCCCGACTCACGCACGTACACAACCAGGCGCTGGTCGACGGCAGCGCTCGGTCGCATCCATAGGGCCGCCAGGGGGAGAAGAAGGATGAACAGGGGTACTATACGTCTCATGTAGACCGCCTCCCGTTAGCCAAATACTTCCAGGTTAAGTAATATTATACGCCTTGGCAGCAATTTCCTGCCGCTGCATAAAATCACTTTCCAGGTTATGCGGTGTCCACATTCTATCCCCGCGTGGGCGGGTAGTTATCCACAGGTTATCCCCAGCTGTGCATAACCAGAACATTTGTTTGCTGGGTCAAGTTACCAGTTTATGCGCTGGGCCCGCCCCTTAGAACCTCAAATTAGAGGACTGGGCGGGCCCAGGGGTGAATAGGGTATGTGCCGGTAAGACCGATTGGAGGTGGAAGGTTGCCCCGGAGTTCTCCCGACAGGCTAGTGGACAACGTTTCCCGGGCCATCTACGGCAAGAGGGATGTAATAGAGCTGTTGGTGGTGGCGCTGCTGGCGCCTGGACACGTCCTCATAGAGGACGTGCCGGGGGTGGGGAAGACGACCCTTGTGAGGGCCCTGGCCCTCTCCACCGGCTGTCGCTTCAGCCGAATCCAGTTCACGCCTGACCTGCTGCCCTCTGACGTTACAGGGGCGTCCGTACTGGGGCCCGACGGGAAACTGCGTTTTGAGCCCGGGCCCATCATGAGCAACCTCGTGCTGGCCGACGAGATCAACCGGGCCTCGCCGAAGACCCAATCGAGCCTCCTCGAATGCATGGAGGAGAGACAGGTTACGGTGGAAGGCAGGACCTATCGCCTCGAAGAACCCTTTATGGTCCTGGCGACCCAGAACCCCATCGAATACGAGGGCACCTTCCCTCTGCCCGAGGCGCAGCTAGACCGGTTCCTGCTGAAGGTTAAGGTAGGCTACCCGGACCCCCGGGCGGAGAAGAAGATGCTTATGACCTGGGGGAACTCTGAGCCGCTCACAGGGCTGGAGGCCGTCGCCACCCCGGCGGACGTAGTGGAAATGCAGGCTTCAGCACGCCGCGTCAGGGTTGACCCCTCGATCACCGACTATATCCTCCGGATCGTCCGCCGTACGAGGAACCACCCCGGCGTCTACCTCGGCGCCAGCCCCAGGGCGTCCTTGGCTCTGTACAGGGCTACAAGGGCCCTGGCCTTCATCAGGGGACGTTCCTATGTCACGCCTGACGACGTCAAGGCCCTCGTCCTGCCAGTCCTGGCCCACAGGATACTGCTCGAGGCCGACTCCGGCGGAGCCGGTGCCGATGAGTTCTTAAGGGACCTCCTCCGTCAGGTCCCGGTGCCGGTAGAAGGTGGGAACTCCGGTGAAGCTCAGGGTTGAGGATTGGCGGCCGCTTCTGGCCGCAGCGGCGATGTCACTGTGTGCCCTGTTCCTGGGCGGTAGGTTTTTTTACTTCCTGTTGTACTTCTCAACCTTCACCGTGGCCTTGGCCCTAGGGTGGGTCCTCCTGCTTCGCGCCAACCTCACCTGGAACGCCTCTCCCCAGGTGCGCCATGTGGTCCGGGGAAGGCCCCTACCCCTCGCCCTCCGGCTGTACAACGAGGGGCTGCTGCCGGCTCCCTCGATCTCAGTCAGGGGCCCGGGGGTAGAGGAGACCCTTCAGCTAGACCCCTTTCGCAGCCGGGTCTGGGAGGTGGAGCTCTCGGGACTCCCCCGCGGCAAGCACCGGCCGGGACCCTACACCTACAGCTTTACGGACCCCTTCGGCATCTTCTCCGCGGCCCTCTCGGCCCGCTCTGACGTCGAAGTCGTCGTGTACCCGAGGACCCTGCCCGTCAGGGACCTTCGCCTCGCCAATTTGCGGCCCTACGGCAGAGCGCGCAGCATGGTCAGGGGTTACGAAGACCCCGCCCAGTTGGCCGAGATCCGCCTCTACCGACAGGGAGACCCGGCCCGGCGGATCCACTGGCGAACCACGGCCCGTCGGGGACTTCCCCACGTCAAGGAGTTCGAGCTATCCGCTGCAGCGGCCGTGCACGTCTTCCTGGAGATGGGTATCGCCGCCTATGCCCGTCGCGAGGAGGAAGACCTCTATGTGGAGGCGGCCTTGTCGGTGGTCTCCCGGGCCCTCAGCTCGGGGTACACCGTCAGCCTGCACGCCAACTCCCGGCGGAGCCCGAGCCTGGGACCCTGCGCCGGGACGAGAGCCCTGGGGAGATTCCGGGAGTTCCTCTGCTACCTGCGGGCCGACGGGACGGCCCCCCTGGCCAGAGTCGCCGGTAGAAAGGCGGCCTACCTAGAGGGGCGCACCTCGGTGCTATTCGTGATCCCCCACCTTGACCCTCCCCTGCATCACCTGTGCGAGCGGCTCCTGCGGGCGAGGTTCGCCCTGACCATCATCACCGCCCGGGACTCAGCCAGGACCCAGGCGCTCGCCCGTGGGGGAGCGCACCTGCTGATGCTCTCGGAACGAGGGATCGGGAGCGAGGCCCCATGAGGGTGGTCCTCGGCGCAGCCCTGCTCTCCTACATCATCCTGCTCTCTACGGCCGGTTTCCTCGGGCTCGCAGTCCACCCCTTGGCAGGCGCCGTCGTTGTGCTGACCGTCACCCCGCTTCTGCACCTCTTCTTCAGGCGGCCCAGGTACGCGCTGGCCACACTCCCGGCCCTCCTGGCCGCCCTGGCCTGGGTCCTGTACCGAGAACCCCGCCATCTCTTCGCTTGCCTCGAGCTGCTGGCACGCACAGCCCACGCCCTCGCACAGGCCTTGGCGGGCGTGCCGACGGTCTTCGGAACTGGGGAGCTCTGGACCCTAGTCGCCGCGCTCTCCACGGCCCTGGCGATCGTGTTCCTGCTGAGCAGCTACCGGCCGAGAGGGCTCTTCTGGGCCATCGTGGCGGGCTGCTCGCTGCTGGGGCTGGAGTGGGCCCTCTACTACGACCCGGCCCTGTCTTATACCGGCCTGTTCCTGGTGGCTGGCTGGGCCCATGTGAGCTGGCTACGCTCCCGAGCCACGACCCCGGCCCTGGTGATCTGGCCCCTCGCCGGCCTGTTGGCGGTTGCCCTCCTCTCCGCCATCCTGCCCGGCGATTACGGCCCCCGCGGGCCCGGCAAGGCCCTCGAGGAGATCATCGAGGTAACCGGCATGCGAGGATCGGGAAAGGACACACGCGGCGCCTTCGCCCTGGATCAGGTGGGCTTCGGGGGCCCCCCAGAGGACCTCGGCGGGCCAGCCCGGCCCTCGCGTGGAGTCGCCCTGACTGTATCCCTCCGCCTCCGGGACCAGCGGGCGCCGGCTCCCTACCCGGGGGCCTACCCCCTCTACTTGAGGGGCACGGTCTTCTCCCATTACACCGGCAGGGGCTGGGCTGCGGCTGCCAGGCGGGCCACCCCTCCCGCCGGTAGTGAAGGGCGCCTGGAGCAGGAGATCCGGCTCGTCGACCTCCGGACCACCACCTTGTTCGCCGTCTATCGCCCCGTGGCCTTTGACGGAGTCGAGCCCCTGTGGGGGCCCGCCGCCACCGCCCGGGCCGGGCGATGGCCGGGGGGTTATACCGTCCTCACGGCTCCCACCTCGGACGAGGGACCCTCGCCAGAGTATCTACAGCTTCCCAACGACCTGCCGCGAAGGGTCCTCGACCTAGCAGAGCGGGTAACGGCGGAGCATAGCACCCCTCTACAGCGCGCCCTGGCCCTTCAGGCCTACCTCAAGACCATCCCCTACGACCTGTCCGTACCGCGGGCGCCAGCTGGCAGGGATTTCGTGGACTACTTCCTCTTCGACCTTCGGCGGGGCTACTGCACCTATCATTCCTCGGCCCTGGCCGTCATGCTCAGGGCCGTCGGCATACCCTCCCGCTGGGTTCAGGGGTTTAGAGCGGAAGCCCCTCCCGACGGTACCCCGGTCGAGGTCCCCTTCTCCTCGGCTCATTCTTGGGTGGAGGCCTACATCCCCGGCCGGGGTTGGGTGACCCTAGACCCCACGCCCGGCTTCGAGGCCCCGCCCCTCTGGGCGCCGACCGTCGAGGACGACGCGGGCCAGGCCCTGCCGCCCTCGCCCGCCCCACTTCAGAAGGCCTCGCCCCTGGCCGAGCTCACGGCGTACGACGGTGAGGAGGTACCTGCTGCTGCCAGACGGGCACTATACCCTCCCTGGCTCCCTCTCGCGGCGGCTCCGCCGGCCGCCCTGGTCATGGTCCCCCTCCTGGGGACGGCCATCACGGGACTGTACCGCAGGCGTATGCTCGCGGCAAGCGGCGGCAGGGCCTACCTCGCGGCCTACGCCTACGCCGCCTTCCTCCTCACCGCCTTCGGCCTGCTTCGGGAACCTCACGAGACGGCCCTTGAGCACGCCTTGCGGATGGCCCGGCACCTCCCACGCTTCCGCGGCCTCTTCCTTCGCCTGGCGGAGGCCTACGCCGCGGTGAGGTACGGGCAAGAGGAGCCCGCAGGCCCCTTCGGCGAGGTCTACCGCGACCTCATGGACCTCGAGGCCCACTTCCTCCGCCTGTACGGCCGCCTCAAGTTCTCCCTCCTGGTCCTCGGGGCCTGGCTCGGGCTCTGGCTACGCAGGCGCGCGCGCCAGCCGGAGCCCTAGTGTCGGGCGAGGGGGGCTCCTCAGGAGGAGGACCAGTTGACTGCCCTCCCAAGAGACTAGGACGGCATCGCAGGTACCCGGCCATGGTAACCCACGATGCCGTCCATCAGTTGAACGCGGATGGGGCCATCCAGGGAGACATAGGGCTTCGCTGCTAGGGCTCTGGAGCGGAAGGAACGCGAGGGGAGCCGCGTCCTCTCCACATGGGTCCGGGACCCTTATGGCCCCTATCCGCAATGCTTCAGTCCTCCAACATCACCTCGGCCATGAAGGGCACGGCCTCAAAACTCACTACCCTCTCGCTGCCGCAACTCGGGCAGAGGGTGAGACCGCCCGGGGCGATGAAGATATTTCCGCACTCGGGGCACCTCAGCTGGCCCTCCAGCTGCTGGACCTCGATCTCGGCCTCCCTCAGGACGGGATGGTCCACGCACACCTGCAGGAACTCGTCGACCCGCTCTGCGTAGTCCTGGCCCTCTACCTTCAGGAGAACTCGGATCTTCTTCACGTCCACCTCGTCCAGGGAGTCCAAGAGCTCTCGGAGCCTGGCCATTAGCTCCATCTGCCTCACCCGCTTGTGAATCCCATCACTTGGTGTATATTATTCTCGCCCCGGGCCCCCTTTCCTCCCCGGGGGCGCAAATTGCCAATGTTGCGACTATTGCGGGCGCCCTTCCTCGGGCGGCCTCCCCCTTCCGGGCCATGGGACGCCGGGTTCCGCCGCCACTTCCTCTCTTAGCGTCGTCCGATACCCCTCTCTCCGGACCGACCTGCCGTGCCACTCGAAGGATCGGGTAGGAGGGGGCGGCTAGCCCCCGTCCCCCCACACCACCGTACGTACCGTTCGGTATACGGCGGTTCACCAAGCTTGACGAATGCTTTGGTAACGTGCGGTACCTTGGCACCCGCGAGATGAACCTCCGCCTTGTGCCGACGAAAGACTCAGCCCTTCTGCGGTACCCCGCGGATTCACCGCGTCTTCCCGCAGACAGGCCCTGCTATGGGTTTTCTGCTCTCCTCGCCTTCCGTGCGAACTCAACGGGTTCACCTCTGACTCAGTGTTCGGGCCTTCCCTGGCCGGGTGTGCGCCGTTTAGGTTCCGGCCTATCCGTTTCTGCCCCTTTCGTCTGGCAGTGCCTCACTAGCCGAACCGTGCGTCGCTCCTCGGCCAGGTACTATACCGTCTGCTGACTCCTGCCGGTTCAACCGGGCCTCTCGACCCGGCTTACCAGTACCCC
>ENA-OSAE01000024-OSAE01000024.1-marine-sediment-metagenome-genome-assembly--contig:-NODE-24-length-121462-cov-24.737824_pt1 | contig 121462 bp, 108 predicted proteins | sample MGYA00237870_ERZ529317 | MGnify/ENA primary metagenome ERZ529317 (study PRJEB26369, sample SAMN03142812) | marine sediment metagenome | biome: marine; feature: borehole; material: sediment... | reverse complement strand
CGAAGCGCTCCGGTTCGAGGACCAGCTGCATAGCGCAGTTGTCGACGTACATATGTTCGAGGTGTACGTTCTGGCCCACGACCTCCTCGACCGTCTCCCGCCAGAGGCGAGAGCTGGCCAGTACGTTGGCCTTGTCCACGGAGGTCAGCCGGCCCCTGCGGGAGCGGGCGAGCGAGGTCGCCAGGCGGACCACCCGCTCGATCTCCTGTTTGGTATAAACCATGGTGTCCCAGGCCCGCGCCCCCTCGCGCCCCCTGGGCCCGTAGTAAATCCCCCCGGTGAGCTCCCGGACCACCAGGAAGTCGACGGGCCCCCGGGCCCTAACGGGACTATCGACCCCCGGCCAGAGCCGCACGGGCCTCAGGTTGGCGTAACAGCCCAGCGCCCTCCTGAGCTCGAGGAGGCCGGCCTCGGGCCGCCGGGCGGGGGGGAGGCCATCCCACTTCGGGCCGCCCACTGCTCCCAGCAGTACGGCGTCCGACATCCGTGAGGCCTGTATCGTCTCCTCGGGCAGGGGGCTGCCGGTGGCCTCGATGGCCGCTCCGCCCACGAGAGCGTGGCGGAAGTGGAAGTCCCCCACGGCCCTTAGGACCTTCACCGCCTCGGCCGTCACCTCCGGCCCGATGCCGTCCCCCTCCAGGATGCATATAACCCTCATCGCCTCACCTCCCGCCGCACGTAGGGGACGAGGCCGCCCGCCTCGATGATCTCGCGCAGGAAGGGCGGGAGCGGCGTCGCCCGGTACTCCTCGCCGCGGGTCAGGTTCCTGATGAGGCCGGCGGCGGGATCGACCTCCAGCTCATCGCCCGTCCGGATAGCATCCGCCTGTGGACACTCCATTATCGGCAGGCCGATGTTAATGGCGTTGCGGAAGAAGATCCTGGCGAAGGAGACGGCGATCACCGCCGCCACCCCGGCCCCGCGCAGGGCCAGGGGCGCGTGTTCGCGGGAGCTGCCGCAGCCGAAGTTCTGGCCGGCCACCACGAAGTCCCCCTTCCGGACCCGGTGGGGGAACTCGGGGTCCGCCGGCGTCATGCAGTAGGCCCCCAGCTCCGCCGGGTCTGTGCTGGTGAGGTACCGGGCCGGGATGATGATATCGGTGTCCACGTTATCGCCGAACTTCCACGCCCTACCCCGCAGCATAGCTCACCACCTCCCTCGGGTCGGTGATGTAGCCGGTGAGGGCGGTGGCCGCCGCCACGGCGGGCCCGGCCAGGTAGACCTCACTGGACTCATGTCCCATCCGCCCCACGAAGTTCCTGTTGGTGGTAGCAAGGCAACGTTCACCGCCGGCCAGGACGCCCATGTGCCCGCCGAGACAGGCCCCGCAGGTGGGCGTGCTCACGGCGGCCCCGGCCTCCAGGAAGACCTCGATGATGCCCCTGCGCAGCGCGGCCAGGTACACCGCCTGGCTCCCGGGCACCACCAGGACGCGCACCCCGGGGGCCACCCTGTGCCCCTTGAGGATGGACGCCGCGGCCTCCAGGTCCTCCAGGCGGCCGTTGGTGCAGGAGCCGATGTACACCTGGTCCACCCTGACGTGACGCAGCTCCTCCGCCGGCCGCACGTTGGAGGGGAGGTGGGGCGCGGCCACGAGGGGCGGGAGGCCGGCGACGTCCAGGACCTTGGTGGTGAAGGAGGCGTCGGGGTCCGTCTCCACGCCCCGCACGTCCTTGCCCAGGTATTCCCGTGTCTTGGCGTCCACGGCGAAGAGGCCCACCTTGGCGCCCGCCTCCACCGCCATGTTGGCCATGGTCAGCCGGCCCTCCACCGATAGCTTCTCCACTGCCGGGCCGCAGAACTCCAGGGCCATGTAGCGGGCCCCCTCCACCCCGATCTCGCCGATGGCGTGGAGGATCAGGTCCTTGGCGCCCGCGGCCGGAGAGGGGGTGCCCCGAAACTCGAGGCGGAGCGTCTCGGGCACGCGGAACCACAGCCTGCCCAGGGCCATGGCCGCGGCGACGTCCGTGCTGCCCACCCCGGTGGCGAAGGCCCCCAGGGCCCCGTATGTACAGGTATGGGAGTCGGCCCCCACGATAACCTGGCCGGGCATCACCAGGCCCCTCTCGGGGAGGAGAACGTGCTCTATTCCCATCTCCCCGACCTCGAAGTAGTGGGTGATCGCTTGCTCCCGCGCGAACTGGCGCAGGAGCTTGGCCTGCTCGGCCGCTCTCACGTCCTTATTGGGCACGAAATGGTCGGGGACCAGGACCACCTTATCGGGGTCGAAGACGCGCTCTGCCCCCATCTCACGGAAGATCTCGATGGCCAGGGGACCGGTGATGTCGTTGGCCAGGACTAGGTCGACGCTGGCCTCCACGAAGCTGCCCGCCCTGACCTCTTCCCCGGCGTGCGAGGAGAGGATCTTCTCCGCCGCCGTCATGGACATGTCAGGTGCCCCCCTCTCCGGCGCTCGCGGCCTTATTGATAGCGTTCAGGTAGGCCTTCACGCTGGCCTCGATGATATCCACGCTCACCCCCCGCCCTAGGAAGGGCCTATCGCCGGCCGAGATACGGACGCTGGCCTCGCCGAGGGCGTCCTTGCCGCTGGTCACGGCGTTCAGGGAGAACTCCAGCAGGGTGTAACCGTGGCCCGTGGCGCGGTCTATGGCCCTGTAGACGGCGTCGATAGGACCGTCGCCGCAGGCGGCCTCCGTGACCTCGCCCTCTGGACCGCTGAGGGTGATGGTGGCCACGGGCTGGCCGTCGTTTCCGGCCGAGACGTGAAAGCTCTTGAGCGAGTACGCCTCGGGCACGCCGTCGTACACTGCGTCCTCAACCAAGGCCCTGACGTCGTCGTCGCTGACCTCCCTCTTGCGGTCCGCGAGATCCTTGAAGGCCCGGAAGGCTCGGGCCAGGACCTCCTCGGGCAGCTCCGCGTAACCCAGCTCCGCCACCTTCTGGCGGAAGGCGTGCCGGCCGGAGTGTTTGCCCAGGACCAGCGTGCTCTCCCCGAGCCCGATGTCGGTGGGCGACATGATCTCGTAGGTCTGACGCTCCTTCAGGACGCCGTCCTGGTGGATGCCCGACTCGTGGCTGAAGGCGTTCCGGCCCACTATGGCCTTGTTGGGCTGTACGGGCATTCCCGTGAGCCTGGACACTATCCTGCTCAGGCCCCCGATGGCCCTCGGCTGGACGGTGACGTCGAGGCCGTAGTGATCGCGGCGGGTGAGCAGGGCCATGACCACTTCCTCCAGGGCGGCGTTCCCAGCCCTCTCCCCGATGCCGTTGATAGTGCCCTCCACCTGGCGTGCCCCGGCGGCCACTGCGGCCAGGGAGTTGGCCACGGCCATGCCCAGGTCGTCGTGGCAATGTACGCTGATCACCGCCTTGTCGATGCCCGGGGTCTCCAGCCGCACCTTGCGGACCAGGGCGGCCATCTCCTCGGGTGTGGTGTAACCGACGGTATCGGGGATGTTGACCACCGTGGCCCCCGCCTCTATGACCGCGGTGAAGAGCCGTACCAGGAAGTCCGGGTCGCTTCGGGTGGCGTCTTGAGCGGAGAACTCGACGTCGGCAGAGTGGTTCCTGGCCTGCCTCACCGACCTCACCGCGAGCTCCAGGACCTCCTCCTCGGTCATGCGCAGCATGTGCTTCATGTGGATGGGTGAGGTGGAGATGAAGACGTGGATCCTGGGGTTCTCGGCCCCGGCTAGGGCTTGAGCCGCCGTCTCGATGTCGTCGCGGTCTGTACGGGCCAGGGCGCACACCGTTATCCCCTTGAGCTCACGGGCTATGACCGAGACGGCCTCGAAATCGCCGGCCGAGGCCACGGGGAACCCGGCCTCGATGACGTCGACCTTCATGGCTGCGAGCTGCCGGGCGATCTCGAGTTTCTCCCGCGGGTTGAGGCTTACCCCCGGGCTCTGCTCCCCGTCGCGGAGCGTGGTGTCGAAGAACATGACCTTCGGGCGCATCTTGCGAACCTCCTCTCCATATGCAACAGGTCCTGCCGTCACATAGGGACGACAGGACCATCCTCTCGTGGTACCACCCTATTTCGCCCGTCCGGGCCTCTTGTGAGGTGTAACGGCCTCCGCCGGCCCAGCCTACGCGGGATGTGACCCTCTCGGTGGGCAGCTTCGGGGCGAGTTCATCCCTACCCCTATACCGGTTCGCACCGTTCCCCGGCTCTCTTCGATAGGGGATGGGGACTACTGCTCCCCTTCATCGCCTATTTAAATCCCTAAACATTCTACCCCTACCGGTCCTTTCCTCCTAAGGGCCAGACAGTCGCAATATTCTGAATCTCATGCCCCCGCGGATCCTTGCCGAGATATAACGGTCCCCTTAAAACTTCCTGGCCTCGGCCCCGCCTACCTTTTCGGGAGCTTGCATTAGACTTGCGATTCGGCAATCGGCTAGGAAAGGGCCAAAACCACCAGAAATCAAAGCAGAGGCGAGATATTCATCCATAATTCAATTTTTTGAACATTTGTTATCAAAGACGAAGCAAAGCGAGGTCCAATTTCAGAAATGCTAACAAGGAGGGGGTAGGGGAATGAGGGCCGTTCAGTCGCAGGTTCCCGGCAGGGGGCCCCTGCCGGTCGTCGGGGAGGCCGACCTCGACGGTAAGTTCGTGGTGACGGTGATGGAGCTCTCCGGCGAGGACGGGCTGTTGGGCTGCATCCAGTGCGGCACCTGCACGGGGTCCTGCCAGCTGAGCTCTTGGATGGACTACACGCCGCGCAGGATCGTGGACATGGTGAGGAAGGGCCTGGCCCGTGAGGTTCTGGCCAGCCGCGCCATCTGGTACTGTGCCTCCTGCTATTACTGCACCGTGCGCTGCCCGCGGGGCATAAAGCTCACAGAGGTCCTGTACGCGCTGAAGTCGCTCGCCCTGGCCCGGGGATACGCGGAGCCCGGGGCGCCCGCGCCGGCCTTCTACAGGACCTTCTTCGAGGTCGTGGGCCGGTATGGCAGGCTCTATGAGCCGGGCCTCATGATCGGGGTGGCCCTGCGGAGCGGGTTCGGTAGACTGTTCAGGTTGGCCCCCCTCGGGCTCGGGATGCTCAGGCGGGGCAAGATGGCCCTGCTCCCGGAACGCGTGCGTGCAGTCGACGAGGTCCGAGCCCTCATGGAACGGGTCTCAAGGGGGTTGGTGAGGCGATGACGATGAGGCGGTACTGGTACTACCCCGGCTGTTCTGGCCACGCCTCCGCGAGGGACTATCAGCGGTCGGTCGCCCTGATTTCCCCCGCCCTGGGGCTCGACCTGGTGGAGGTCGAGGACTGGAACTGTTGCGGGACCACGGCGATGACCTCCGTGGAGCCGCGCCTGTCGGTGGTCCTGTCCGCACGCAACCTGGCCTTGGCCGAGGAGGCCGGGGGCCGGGCTGACCTGGTAGTCACCTGTAACTCCTGCTACGCTATCCTGCGCCGGGCACAGGAGCAGTACGCGAGGCGAAGGGAGGTGCGGGCCGAGGTGGACGAGGCCCTGGCCGGTATCGGCAGGCGGTACAGCGGCACAGTGCGCGTGAGGCACCTCTTGGAGGTGTTGGTCCGCGACGTGGGGCTCGACGCACTGCGAGAGAGGGTCAGACGACCGCTCTCCGGCCTGCGCCTCGCTCCTTATTACGGCTGTCTCTTGGGCAGGCCGAGGAACGACTTCGAGGACCCCGAGGAGCCGCTTAGCATGGACCGCCTGCTCGAGGCCACGGGCGCCACGGTGGTGAGGTTCGACAGGAAGAGCAAGTGCTGCGGCGGTGCCCTCATAACCACCCACGAGGAGGCGGCGCTAGAGCTCGTCAGGGAGGTCCTCTCCGAGGCGGCCGCCAGAGAAGCCCGGGCGGTGGTCACAGCCTGCCCCATGTGTCAGTTCAACCTGGACGCCTACCAGGCCAAGGTCAACGCGGCCTTCGGTACTCGCCTGAGGCTCCCGGTACTCTACTTCTCCCAGGTCCTGGGCTTGAGCTTGGGGTTCGGCGCATCAGAGCTCGGGCTCGGGCAGCGTTTCGTGCCCGTCGGGGGAGTCGGGAAACTTTGACAGATAGGGAGGTGCTGGAATGTCGGAGGTGAGGATCGCCGTCTACGTCTGTCACTGCGGTACCAATATCGCGGACAAGGTGGACGTCGCCGGGGTTCGAGAGTTCGCGCGGAGGTTGCCCGGCGTCGAGGTGGCGCGCGACTACCAGTACATGTGCGCTGACCCCGGCCAGGAGCTCCTTCGCAGTGACATACGGGAGCGGGGGATAAACAGGGTCGTTGTGGCGTCGTGCTCGCCGCGCATGCACGAGGCCACCTTCAGGCAGGTGCTCGAGTCGGCGGGGCTGAACGGGTACCTCTTTGAGATGGCCAATATCAGAGAGCACTGTTCGTGGGTGACGGAGGAGAGCGAGCTGGCCACCCACAAGGCCAGGGCGCTGGTGGCCGCCGCCGTGAAGAGGGTGAGGTTCCACGCGCCGTTGGAGGAGAGATACGTTGAGGTAAACCAGAAGGCCCTGGTGGTGGGCGGGGGAATAGCCGGGATCGAGGCGGCCCTGAAGATAGCCAGAGCCGGGAAGAAGGTCTGGCTCGTGGAGAGGGGGCCCTCCATCGGAGGCAAGATGGCCGGCCTGGACAAGACCTTCCCGACCCTGGATTGTTCGGCCTGTATCCTGACGCCCAAGATGGTAGAGGCCGCCCAACACCCGAAGATCACCCTCCTCTCCTATTCCGAGGTGGAGGGTGTTGACGGCTACGTGGGCAACTTCCAGGTGACCGTGCGGCGGAAGGCCAGGTACGTCAGGGAGGAGGACTGCACCGGGTGCGGGACCTGCTACCAGAAGTGCCCCAAGAAGGTGCCCAGTGAGTTCGACGGCGGCCTCAGCCACCGGAAGGCCATCTACGTCCCCTTCCCCCAGGCCGTCCCCAACGTCCCGGTCATAGACCGCTCGAACTGCATCAGGTTCCAGACCGGTCGGTGTGGGGCGTGCGAGAAGTTCTGTCCGCGGGACGCCGTGGACTTCGAGCAGGAGGACGAGTTCCTGACCCTTGAGGTCGGCGCCGTAATCGTCGCCACGGGTTACGAGACCTTCCAGCCTCAGGAGGCGCCGCAGTGGGGCTGGGGCCGCTACGAGAACGTGCTCACCGCCAGGCAGCTGGAGCGCCTGGTGAACGCCTCGGGCCCCACCGGCGGAAAGGTACTCCTGCGGAGGGACGGGGAGTTCACCGACGAGGTTCCGAAGAGCGTTGCGGTGCTCCATTGTATCGGCAGCAGGGACGAGAACTACTACCCCTACTGCTCCCGGCTGTGCTGTATGGCCAGCCTAAAGCTCGCCCACCTGATCAGGGAGAAGACCGGCGCCCAGGTCTACAGCTTTTACATCGACATCCGGTCGGCCGGCAAGGGCTACGAGGAGTTCTATACGCGTGTCCAGGCGGAGGGGATCCAGTTCATCCGCGGCAAGGGCGCCGAGGTGCTGGAGAGGGACGGGCAGCTGTACGTTCACGCCGAGGACACCCTCCTGGGCGCATACCGAGAGGTGCCAGTGGACATGGTCGTGCTGTCCACCGCCGTGACGCCGGCTCCCGGCGCGGAGAGGGTGGCCCAGATCTTCGGCATCCAGAGGGGCCAAGACGGGTTCTTCCTGGAGTCACACCCCAAGCTTGAGCCGCTCAAGACCGCCACGGAGGGGATATATATCGTCGGGTGTTGTCAGGGCCCCAAGGACATACCCGATAGCGTGGCCCAGGGAGCCGGGGGCGCGGCCGAGGTGTTGTCCCTGTTGACCGCCGGGCGAGTGCAGATCTCGCCCGTGGTGGCCGAGATAGACGCCGAGGCCTGTTCGGGGTGTAAGGTCTGCGTGCCCCTGTGCCCCTACTCGGCCATCAAGTACGACGAGGAACGGGGGGCCTGCGGCGTCAACGAGGCCCTGTGCAAGGGCTGTGGGACCTGCGTCGCCTCCTGTCCCTCAGGTGCCCTCAGCTGCCGGCACTTCACCGACGAGCAGATCTACGCCCAGATCGAGGAGGTGTCTAGTCTATGACGGAGTCCTTTGAGCCCAGGATCGTCGGGTTCCTCTGTAACTGGTGCTCCTACGCCGGGGCGGACCTCGCGGGTGTGTCCCGCCTGAAGTACCCGGCCAACCTGAGGATCATCAGGGTGATGTGTTCGGGCCGCGTGGAGCCCTCCTTCATCCTAAAGGCCTTCCGTGACGGCGCCGACGGGGTGCTCGTCGCCGGCTGTCACCCCGGCGACTGTCACTACATGGAGGGCAATTACAAGACCATGAGGCGCTGGGTGATGATAGAAGGGATCCTCGAGGATTTCGGCGTGGAGAAGGGGAGGTTCCGGCTGGCCTGGGTCTCGGCCAGCGAGGGAGACCGGTTCGCCGCATTGGTGAGAGAGATGGTCGAGGACGTGAGACGGCTTGGCCCCTTCCGACTTCCTGAGGGGACGCCGGATCAGGCGACCCTCGCGGTTGCAGCGGGGGGAGGTGGTTCGGGTGCCTGAGAGGACCGGTAAGCTGAAGTTCGCCCTCTACTGGGCTGCCGGCTGCGGGGGTTGCGAGGTGGCCCTCCTGGACACGGACGAGAGGCTCCTCGAGCTGGCCGAGCTGGCGGACATAGTGTTCTGGCCCATCGCCGTGGACGCGAAGCGCGAGCACGTCGAGGCCATGGGGGAGGGGGACATAGACGTCGCCTTCATCAACGGGGCGGTCCGGAACTCAGAACAGGAGGAGATGTGCCGGCTGCTCCGTGAGAAGAGCGGGACCGTGGTGGCCTTCGGGTCCTGCGCCTGCTTCGGCGGTATACCCGGTCTGGCCAACTTCTTCTCCCGCCGGGAGATCCTGGACTGGGTGTACTCGGCCTCCCCCTCCACGGCGAACCCGGACGGAATACGCCCGCTCCCCCAGCATCAGGTTCGGGAGGGGAGGCTCACCCTGCCCGAGTTCTACCGCCAGGTGTACAAACTCAACGACATCATCCAGGTGGACTATTACCTTCCCGGCTGTCCCCCTCCGCCCAACCTCGTCCTCGAGGCGGTGACGGCCATAGCAGAAGGCAAGCTTCCCCCACCCGGTTCGACCCTCGCGCCGGACACCACGGTGTGCGAGGAGTGCGAGAGGGTGAAGGAGGAGAAGAGGGTGCGGGCCTTCAAGCGGCCCCATGAGATCGTACCCGACCCCGACCGGTGCCTCCTCGAGCTGGGGATGGTATGCTGCGGGCCCGCGACGCGGGCGGGCTGCGGCGCCCGCTGCCTCTCCGCCAACATGCCCTGCCGGGGCTGTTTCGGCCCCACGAGCAGGGTTCTGGACCACGGGGCCAGGATCGCCGGCGCCATCGCCACGCTGGTGGACTCGCAGGATGAGGAGGAGATAAGGGATATCCTCGAGGGGATACCAGACCCCTCCGGTACCTTTTATCGGTTCGGCCTGCCCGCATCGCTGCTCGGGGGGAACAGGCGGAAGTTGAGGGAGGGGGTGAGCTGATGAGACGGATAACCATCGACCCCGTAACGCGGCTTGAGGGACACGGAAAGATCGAGATCTTCCTCAACGACGACGGCGACGTGGAGAACGTATACTTCCAGGTCCCTGAGCTACGGGGCTTCGAGAAATTCTGCGTGGGCCGCCCCGCGGAGGAGATGCCCCGGATCGTCTCCAGGATCTGCGGCGTCTGCCCTGAGGCGCACCACCTCTGTTCGACGAAGGCCTTGGACAACCTGTACGGCGTCCAGCCGCCGTCAGCCGCGGTCAAGCTGCGCGAGCTCTTTTACTGTGCCCACCAGGTCCATTCGCACATCGCGCACTTCTACGTCCTCGCCGCCCCGGACTTCGTCCTCGGGCCCCATGCGGAGCCCGCCATCAGGAACATCCTTGGCCTGATCAAGAGGGTCGGCGCCGAGGTGGGGTCTGAGGTCATCAAGCACCGCTCCTACGCCCAGAGGGTCCAGGAGATAATCGGCGGCAAGGCGACTCATCCCGTATGCGGGCTTCCGGGTGGGGTGAGCAAGTCCATCTCCGAGGAGGAGCGGAGGGAGATCGAGGCCCTGGCCAGGTCCTGCGTGGAGTTCGGCGAGCTCTCCGCCAGGCTCTTCGATAATCTGGTGCTCAGGAAGGAGGAGTACGTCGACCTCATCACCGGCGACGTGTACTCCTCCCCCACCTACTACATGGGCCTCGTGGACGACCGAAACCGAATGAGCTTCTACGACGGGACGGTCAGGGTGGTCGACCCGGAGGGCGAGGAGGTCGTCAGGTTTCCCGCGCGGGACTACCTCCGACACATCGCCGAGGCGGTGGAGCCGTGGACCTATCTGAAGTTCCCCTACCTCAGGGAGGTCGGCTGGCGAGGGCTCGTGGGGGGAAAGGGCAGCGGCGTCTACTGCGTGGGGCCGCTGGCGAGGCTCAACGTGGCCGAGGGCGTGTCCACCCCGCGGGCCCAAGAGGAGTACGAGAAGATGTACTCCACGCTGGGCGGCGGGCCCATCCACGCCGTGTTGGCCAACCATTGGGCTAGGATAGTGGAGATCCTCAACGCGGCGGAGCGGATGCTGGAACTCAGCCGGGACGAGGAGATCACCAGCGACGAGGTCAGGACCGTCCCCACGGGGACCCCGAGGGAGGGCTTCGCCGTGGTGGAGGCGCCGCGGGGCACCCTCTTTCACCATTACGAGACCGATGAGGAGGGCATCATAACGCGGGTCAACATCGTAGTGGCAACGACCCATAACAACGCCCCCATCTGTATGTCCATCAAGCAAGCCGCGGCGGCCTTGATCAGGGGAGGGGAGGTCAGCGAGGGCCTCCTGAACATGGTGGAGATGGCCTTCCGCGCCTACGACCCCTGTTTCGGCTGTGCCACCCATTCCCTGCCGGGGGATATGCCCCTTGAGGTCCGGATCTACGACTTCTCGGGCCGGCTGCGGGAGACACTGAGGCGGTGACGGTGCGGGCGCTGCTGCTCGGACTCGGCAACACCATCCTCACCGACGACGGCGTGGGGATATACGTGGTGAGGGCCGTGGCGCAGAGGCTCGAGGGGGAGCCCATCGAGGGGTTGGAGCTCGACGTGAGGCAGGCCTCCGTCGGCGGCCTGGGCCTCCTGGACCTCATGGCGGGATACGGGGTCGCGATCATCGTGGACGCCCTGGCCGATGAGAGGGTGCGGCCGGGGGAGCTGTGCCGCGTGGACCTCGCCCGGGGGGCGGGACACGAAGCATTCTGCCTCCACGGGGTGGGGCTCAAGACAGCCCTGGAGCTCGGGCGCTCCATCGGCCAAGCCCTGCCCGAGAGGGTGGAGGTTTACGGGGTGGGGACAGAGGACGTGACCACCTTCGGGGAGGAGTGTACCCCCGCGGTAAGGGCGGCCATCCCAGCGGTCGCCGGCCGCCTGTACAGGAGGCTACGGGCCCTGGCGAGGGAATAGGGCCACCCTGGGGGAAGGGAGGGGAGCGCCTGTTGAGGGCGGCTCCCCTGTGTCTAAGAGCGCAATTGTGACCCTGTACTATGGGTACAAGGAGTTGGTGCTCGGAACGACGAATAATTTCCAGAAGGCTGTCCCGCTCAGGTCCTCGCCTTTGGGGGATGGGGGCAGGTTCGACATGGCGAGGGACGATGGGAGGCGGAGGAGCTCCCCAAGAAAAGAGCGGGGAGCAAGCATCATTGGTGTTACACGAGGAGGGAGTCGACATGCCAGTGGATTTGTCGAGTTGCAGGGAACAGTTCCCCGCGATGTCCTGCCAGGTCAACGGCAACCCAGTAGCCTATTTCGACGGGCCCGGGGGGACGCAGGTGCCGAAGTCCGTCATCGATAGGATGGTCAGGTACCTGTCTAGCCAAAACGCCAACATACACGGCGAGTTCAAGAGCAGCAGAGAGACCGATGCTGTCATCGAGGAAGCCAGGGAGCGAGTGGCCGTCTTCCTTGGAGCGTCCAAGGAAGAGATAGCCTTCGGCGCCAACATGACCACCCTCAACTTCGCCCTCTCGAGGGCAATTGCCCGGGATCTGGTGCCGGGCGATGAGATCATCGTCACTGAGTTGGACCACGAGGCCAATATCGGGCCCTGGACCGCCCTCAGCGAGAAGGGCATCCGGGTGCTTCAGGTTCGGGTGGACACGGAGTCCTGCACGCTGGACATGGCTGATCTCGAGTCCAAGCTAGGCCCCAGGACCAAGGTGGTCGCCGTAACCTATACCTCCAACGCCGTCGGGACCATCAACGACGTCAAGAGGATCGCGGCGATGGCCCATGAGGTCGGGGCCGTGTGCGTCGTCGATGCGGTCAGCGCCGCCCCGCACATCTTGATCGACGTGAGGGACATCGACTGCGATTACCTGCTCTGTTCGGCGTACAAGTTCTTCGGGCCCCATGTGGGCGTGCTCTACGGCAAGAGAGAGAAGTTCCGCTCCTTGAGGGCCTACAAGGTCCGGCCACAGGAGGACTTTCACCCGGAGAAGATCGAGACCGGGACGTTGAACCACGAGGGCCTGGCGGGCACCACGGCGGCCATCGATTTCATCGCCTCGCTCGGTGAGCCCTTCGTCGACGAATTCGCTCCCGGCGACGTGCCGGAGGAGAGAGGGAAGATCATCGCGGCGATGCGTGCTATGGCCGAGTACGAGGACGCGCTCCTGGCTCGGCTAATGGACGGCCTCTCCGACGTACCGGGCCTTAAGATCTACGGGCTGCCCGCGGGGGCCTCGCGAACTCCCATCGTCGCCTTTACCATGGAGGGGTGCTCGCCGGCTGAGGTGGCCCGGGAACTGGGAGAGAAGGGCCTCTTCGTCTGGCACGGACATTTCTTCGCCCTGACCTTGATTGAGCGGCTGGGGCTCGCGGAGAAGGGCGGAGTCGTCAGGATAGGGATCGCCCCTTATAACACCGCCGAGGAGATCGACCGGCTCCTGGAGGCGATCCGCTCCCTGGCGTCGGGACGCTGAAGACCGGCCGGCGGGGCAGGATATGTCATGGGGGCCCTAGAAGCTCTAGGGGAGCACGAGGACAGGGGGTAGTGGTGTGGAGAAGATACTCTGGGTGGATATGACTACGGGGCGGGTGGAGATGGAGGCCCTCCCGGAGCCGTACCAGCGGCTTGGGGGCAGGGCCCTCACTTCCCAGTTGGTTAGGGACGCGGTGCCGGCGGAGGCCGATCCCCTGGGATCTGAGAACCTGCTGGTCTTCGCGGCAGGGCTCTTGGGCGGCACCACGGCGTCCAGCGCCAACCGGATATCGGCGGGCGGCCTGAGCCCCCTGACGAGGGGCATCAAGGAGTCCAACGCCGGCGGTAACACGGCGCTGTACCTGGCGGGTTCCGGTATCAGGGCGATAGCGATAAAGGGCCGCTCGGCAGGGCTGCGTTATCTCTACGTGGAGGGGGAGAGGGCGGAGCTCCGGGATGCCGCGGATCTCGCAGGCCTGGAGGTGGGCGAGGCCACGCGGCGGCTGAAGTCCGTCCACGGTGAGGACGTCGGGATCATCGTCATCGGGCCGGCGGGGGAGATGGGCCTGCGGGCGGCGGGGATCGCCAACACGGATATGGACGGGGTTCCCGGCCGGTACTGTGGCCGCGGCGGCCTGGGCGCCGTCATGGGAGCCAAGGGCCTGAAGGCGGTGGTTATCAGCCGCAGGGGCTTCGAGTACCGCGCGCCGACAGACCCTGTCCTGTGGAAGGAGGCCAACCGCCGCTACGTCGACCTGCTCAGGGAGAACCCCGTTACGGGCAAGGCTATGCCCAAGTACGGGACGGCGGCGACGCTGGAGCTGGTCAACGAGTTGGGCGGGCTGCCGACCCGCAACTTCAGCTCGGGCTCCTTCGAGGCCGCGGACCGGATAGGCGGCAGGGCGATGTACGAGATAATCAAGGAGAGGGGTGGGGAGGGCACCCCGACGCACGCCTGCATGCCCGGCTGCGTGGTCAGGTGTTCCAACCGGTACGCGGACCCACAGGGTAAGCTATTCGTGTCGCCCATGGAGTACGAGACCAACACCCTCATGGGCTCGAACCTGGGCATCGCCGACTTCGACGTCATCGCGGAGCTCAACCGGCTGTGCAACGAGCTCGGGCTGGACACCATCGAAGTGGGTGCGGCGCTCGGCGTGGCCATGGAGGCGGGCGTCCTGAAGTTCGGAGACCAGAGGGGCGCCGTGCAGGCGGTGCGGGAGATCGGCGAGGGGACCGTGCTGGGCCGTGTCCTGGGCAACGGGGCCGCTGTGACGGGCACGGTCTTCGGCGTAGAGAGGGTGCCCGTGGTCAAGGGCCAGGCCCTGGCGGCCTATGACCCCCGGGCCATCAAGGGTAACGGGGTCACCTACGTCACCTCGCCCATGGGCGCGGACCACACGGCGGGCAATACGATAGTGGTCAAGACCGACCACCTGGACCCCTCGGATAAAGCGGAGCTATCGCGTACGCTGCAGATCAAGACCGCTGTCCTGGACAGCCTGGGGCTGTGTGCCTTCGTGCGGGCGGTCTTCTTCGACCGTCCCGAGGTGGTGGCGGACATGATGACCGCCCTGTGGGGCGAGAGGTGGACGGCCGACGACCTCATGGCTCTGGGCCGCCAGACCATCAGGACTGAGCTCGAGGTGAACCGGGCCAGGGGATTCGGGCCTCAGGACGACCGGCTCCCCGCCTACTTCCTCACCGAGGCCCTGCCTCCCCGGGATTCGGTATGGGATGTTCCGGTGGAGGATATAGATAATTTCTGGAGGGATCTGTAAGCGGGCCATAGAGTTGCCGGAGGTGGTGGAGCTGAAGGAAGGAGAGCGGTGCGACGTCTTCTGTTTCGACCAGGACAAGGTGGAGAGGCTGAGGGATCAGATCCCCGACGTCTCTGAGCTGGTGCGCTTTTTCAAGGCGGTGGCCGACGAGACCCGGGCGAAGATCATCTCCATCCTGTCCAAGGAAGAGGTATGCGTGTGCGACCTGGCGGCCCTACTCGGCACCACGGTCTCCAACGTATCGCATCACCTGAGGATACTGAGGTCGGCTAGGGTAGTCAGGTCACGGCGCAAGGGGAAACAGGTATATTACTCCCTCGACGACGAGCACGTCATGACGATCATCAGGGAGGGCCTCGATCACGTAGCCCACAGGTAACGTGACGAGACCACTCGACGAGGGCGAAGACCAGCCCGAAGAGGAGGGCGCCGCCCAGAGGTGCCATCGGGCCGAGGAATAGGACTCCTAGGGCCAGGACGATGACCGTGGCCAGGAGGAAATCCACCAGCGTAGTGAGTGGGTTCCCATAGGCCGGCAGGGCCCTCCGGTCCACGAAATGGCCGGCCGTTCCGACCAGGAGGCCCAGGGTGATCCCGTGGGCGAGCCCGGCCCCTCCGAGGAGGGGGGACAGGCCCGCCGCGATGGCCAAGGCCAGTACCGTTCTCGTGAACAGCGTAGAGAGCTCGTGCAAAGGGACACCTCCGGGGATATATTCTCACCACGGCCGCGAGGGGTTACTCCCGTCGTCCCCGAGCGGCCGGTTTGCGTTAGGGGCACCGGGACGGGGTCATGAAAGGGATGGAGGGGGGCCGGGAGTTGATAAGGGGGATCCACTTTCTCCTAACCTACCAGTGCACCAGAGCCTGCCTACACTGTTTCCTCTGGGCCCGACCGGGCTCCCTCGCCACCATGAACGTCGAACAGGTGACCGCCTACCTCGATGCCGTCGCCGGGACCGCTGTGAGGCAGGTGTTCTTCGAGGGCGGGGAGCCCTTCCTCTATTACCCCACCCTGCGGCGGGCCGTTCAGATGGCCAGTGACAGGGGCCTCTACGTCGGGGTCCTCACCAACGGGTACTGGGCCACCGGGCACGAGGAGGCCCTCGGGTGCCTCGGTGAGCTCCTTGCCGCCGGGATGGACGCCATCATGATCAGCACCGATGATTTCCACGGTGGCGCTGAGGAGTCGAGGCGCGCAACTCTGGTGATTCAAGCTGCGAGAGACCTGGGCCTGGAGCCCGACGTCGCGCCCACCTGCCTTGAGGATGTGCTCTTCCGGGGTCGTGCGGCGGTGACCCTAGCGCGGCAGGTGCCGGGGCGGGAGGCACGGCACTATGACGGGCCGTGCACGCTGGAGGACCTGGTCCATCCCTCTCGAGTACACGTGGACCCTCTCGGTTACCTTCACCTGTGCCAAGGGCTGGTCATGGGACGAGTGGGCGCGGATGGTGACCTGGCGGAGATCCTCGTAAACTGGGACGTGAGCCGAAATCCGGTGGCCCACTTGCTGGCCACGGAGGGGCCCTACCGGCTGGCCGCGGAGTACGGGGTCGCGGTGGAAGGCACCTTCGCGGACCGTTGCCACCTGTGCTACGAGGCACGACGGGCCCTGTTCCTGCGAGGGCTGTCCGCCCACCTCGGCCCGGGGCAGATGTACGGGGTGTTCGATGGCTGACGGCGTTTAAGTAGAGCGCGGCCGCTAGAAGGGAATCGAGAACCGCTCCATGTACCAGTCATCCGTCCTGACGCGGGAGCAAAACCATCTCTCCCGGTCCCGTAGGGCGGAGCCCAGTATCACCTCCGACAACAGCCTGTTGCCGGTATGAGACAGGAGCTTCACCGTGCGCGCCAGCCTCTTGACGGAGAAGTGGCTCACCGCCATGCGCAGGAGGTTATAATCGGTCTCCAGGTGGGTCACGCGATAGGGATGTCGCTTCCTGAACAGGTGGCGGACCGTGAGGGTCCTGAGACAGAAGAGGTTGTGGCCGAAGAGCCAGAGCCTGAGCGACAGCTCCTCGTCCTCGTGGCCCCACCCCCTGAAGCCGCGGTTGAATCCCCCCACTGCCTCGAAGGCTTCCCTGCGGACCACCAGGAATCCCCCCGGTAAGAGGGGCACCGGCGCCAGCTCTTTCTTGGGCCGCGGGAGCCACCGTACCCTTAACCGACGGTCCCAGGTCTGACCGTAGCCGACCCTATCCTCGTCCCCAAGGGCGGCTATGGCGGGACATAGGCCCGCCACCGCGGGGTTCTCCAGGGCTTCCAGGACCGCCCCTAGCCACCCCTTGGGCACGAGGACGTGAGCGTCCGCGAAGACCAGGACGTCGCCCCGTGCCAGCTCCGCACCCCGATTACGCGCGTGGGCGGGGCCGATCCCCCCGGTGCGCAGCAGCCGCACCTCACCATAGCCGGCTGTCAGGAACTCGGCGCACCCGTCCTGCGAGCCGTCGTCCAGGACGATGAGCTCAGCTATATCATAAGCCCCGAGGAAGGAATCCACGGTCATCTTCAGGTTATTACCCTCGTTCCGGGCGGGGATGATCACCGAACAGCGCCTTCCTCTCACCGGTCCCACCTCTTGTGAATAGTGTGTTTCAGACCCCGGAGCGACGGACAGCGAAGGGCAGCGCGGTCCGTCCTCCTCGGGCCTACGTCAGGGGGAACGGGGGTGAGAGGTTGGAACACCTCCAGGAGGTGCGGCGGGCCCACTGGGCCGAAGTCTACGACTACTTCTTCGCCAGCGAGTACCTGAAGTGGGCCAAGGCCTACGGGAAGAGGCAGGCCGCCTCTTGGGTCGCTTACGCCAGGGACGTCTTTCGCCACTGTCGATGGGTCCACGGCACGACGCGGGTCGATCGACTGTTATATCTCCGGGTATACCCTGGTGTGGAATGGGTGACGGCCCTGGCCTGTGCCGAGCACACGGGCCGGGGCTGCCGGCGCTGCCGGGCGAGGGTGCCCACTTTCTCGGACCTACAACGCAACTTCGCCAGGAACGCGGGGTTATCAGGGGCGAAGAAGGTCCTGGAGATCGTAAGGGCCCTGGAGGAGGGGTTGATGGTGCAGCCGACGGTGATCGTCGTCGACCATCCTCGGCTCTACCACAGGCCCTTCGTCTTCGACGGCAACTCGCGCCTGGCCGCCCTGGCGGTGTGGAAGAAGGCCCATCAGCCGGTCTTCGTCTATTACGGCCTGGGGCGATAGGGTTATCCCTCAGCGTCGCCCCCTTTCCCCTGCGATCTGCTGCATACTATGTCGTAGATCGGCCGGGTGTGAGGGTGGGGAGCGGTGTCAGATGACCCCCTCCCGCCGGAGACGGGCGATCTCAGCCGGGGTCTTCCCCAACGACGCGAGGATCTCCTCGGTATGTTGGCCAAGAAGCGGTGGGGGGCTCCAGGTAGGCTCCGTCCCCTCCGACATGTGGATGGGGAACCCGCACACCTTGAGGTCTGGGACCTTGGGGTGCGGGAGGCTTGGGACCATGCCGAGGTCCGCTGCCTGGCGGCTGCTGAGGACCCTATCGACGGTATTTATCGGCGCGCACGGTATCCCGAGGGGGGTCAGGATATCGAGCCACTCGGCCGTGGTACGTGTCGTGAGGGTGGATTCGAGCTCCTCGACCAGGGCCTCCCTGTTCTGGACCCTGAGGGGGTTGGTCCGGAACCTCTGGTCCTCCACGAGGTCCGTGCGCTGGAGCGCAGAACAGAAGGTGGCCCAGGCGCGGTCGTGGCCGATGGCCACGACCAGGTAGCCGTCTTGGGTCTTAAAGGCCTGGTAGGGAGCCACCGACGGGTGGGCGGAGCCCAGCCGGCTCGGCACGCGTCCGGTGGCGAAGTAGCCGACGGCGTGGTAGTTGAGCCAGGCGATCTGGGCCTCGAAGAGGGATGTCTCTATGAGCTGCCCCCGGCCCGTCCGCTCGCGCATGAGCAGCGCGGCCAGGATGCCGGCCACAGCGTTGGTCCCGCAGGCCAGGTCGAGCACCGACGTCCCCGTCTTCACCGGAGGGCCATCGGGGATGCCGGTTATGCTCATCAGCCCCGCGTCGGCCTGGACGAGGAGGTCGAAGGCGGGGCGGTCCTTGGCCGGCCCGACGCTGCCGTACCCCGTCATGGAACAGTAGATGAGGCGCGGGTTTTCGCGGGCTAGGGTCGCGTAGTCGATGCCCAGCTTGCGCGTGACCCCGGGGCGGAAGTTCTCCACCAGGACGTCGGCGCCTCTTACGAGCTCCAGGAAGATCTCCCTTCCCGCCGGTTTCTTAATGTCCAGGGTGAGGCTCTTCTTGTTCCTGTTAACGCTCAGGAAAAAGCAGCTCTCCCCGTTCCAGAAGGGGGCGAACTGCCTGGACTCATCGCCCGACCCCGGACGCTCGATCTTGATGACCTCAGCTCCCATATCCCCCAGCATCATGGTGCAGTAAGGGCCCGCCAGGTACCGGGAGACGTCGACGACCTTCACACCTTCGAGCGGCGACTTCATGATCTACTACCCCCAAAGCAAAGTTATTGGTGAGAGCCCTGCCCGAAGCCCTTACTGCATTTCCACGAAGGAACACGAAAACCCTTTCTAGGAAGGCGGGAAGGAGGAAAGGGGCCGCCTGCTGGCGGCCCCGTCGCTAGGTGTTCAGGTGTTGCTGGGAGGTCGGCTGTCTGTCGCGTCCGTACCGCGAGCGCGCTCTGGAGAGGTCGGCCTGGCTCGCGGGCCGGGGCTGGTACCAGCCCCGCCTGTTCATGTGCTCGCAGGCCGAGGCCTCCAACATATGCTCCTCTCGCAGCAGGTCTATCAGGTCGCCGCGGAGCTGTTCCCCGGCGGCCTGACTGGCGGCGGCGCTGTAGCTCTGACAGAGGAACTTCTGCATCATGAGGAAGTCGGCCATCATATCCCGGTCGTCGAGCATCCACTCATCCCCTTCAGTGGGTGATAACGCTCCCGGCGTTGAGGTGGGTGAGGAGGGTGTTGTAGTGGTTCTGATGCTGTTGGGTGTAATGCTGGAAGAGCCGCCTGAGCTCGCTGTCCCGGCACTGTTCGGCGAACATCTGACACTTCCTGATGGCGAGCGCCTCGGCTTCCAGAAGCTCCTCCACACACAGAAGCTCCCTCTGGGTTATCTCGGCCAAGTTCATCCTCCTCCCTAGTGCGGGGGCGCCTCCTGGTCCTTGGGGTTATACTGACGCTGTCCCATGGGCGCCGCCTTCTCGCCCTGATAGGGCCCTATGTTCTGCCCGCCGGTCCTCGGGTTCTGGAAGCTCGGGGGCGTCGGCTGCGGGCTCTGGAAATGGCGTCCCGGCGTCGACAGGTCGAAGTACAGGCGCGAGTCCTTGGTGACGCCGAAGTCCCGGTTCGACCCCTGGTCCTGCATGCGGTTCAGGGCCTCCCGCAGCAGGGCGTTGTGGGCCTCCTCACGGTTGAGCAGGAAGTCGATGGTCTCCCGCACGCCCTTGTCATTGATCTGGCGGTAGAGGTACTCGTAGACTACCTTGGCCCGTTGCTCCGCAGCGATGTTGGACAGCAGGTCAGCTATGATGTCCCCCGTAACGGCGACGTAGGCCGCGGTCCAGGGGTTGCCCGAGGTATCTGACAACATGGGGGACAGGCCCGACAGGACGTGGTGCTCCACCGTTCCCACCGTGGCCTCGGTAGCCCGGGGTTGGTTGCCCAAGAGGAGGTTGATGGTCTCGGCTACCATCTCCATATGCGAGAACTCCTCGGCCCCGATGTCGAGGAACAGGTCCCTGACGGCCGGGTCTTGGACGCGGAAGCTCTGAGCGATGTACTGCAGGCCTGCGGTGAGCTCGCCCATGGGCCCGCCGAGCTGTTCTTGGAGCATCGCCGCGTAGGTGTGATTAGGCCCGTCTACGCGAACCTGGTGCAGCAGCTGTTTGTTGTGAGAGAACACGTCCAACTCTCCTTTCTCAGTTTTTCACGCTCCTAGTATTTGTCGGCCACGGGTTCCTTAGCCCAGGGAATCTTTTGTTAACACCTGCCTGGAGGGTTTTTCCTGCAGGAATGAGGGACGTTAACGCTTAAAGAATATGGTTGTTCGGATAAACTTTGACTGCTCGACCTTCAACGTAGTGGAAGTGGAGGTAAGAAGTTGATGATTCGTCGGCTAGTGTGGTGGGCATCCGGCCTGCTGTTCGTGATCTTGACCCTTATTGGCTCTGTACCAGCGCAAGCAGAGGACGTCGATTACAATTACGACGTCCGCATCGAGATCAATTCGATGCGGATCCCCTACGACGTCCCTCCCCTGATCAAGGAAAATCGTGTGCTGGCGCCCCTACGCGCCACCTTCGAGGCCCTTGGCGCCTCTGTCCTTTACGACCACGCGACGAAGGAGATCACCGTCCGTCACCCGCGGGCTGAAGTCCGGCTGCGGGTAGGGGGCTCCACCGCCCTCGTGAACGGTCAGGAACGGCCCCTTGATGTGCCGGCTATGTTGTTTATAAACCGCGTGCTGGTGCCGGTCCGCTTCATCGGGGAGGCCATAGGGGTGAAGGTCAGCTGGGATGGGAACAGTAGGACCATAGATATAACCGGGGGGTCGCCGGCAGCCGTCGCCTCTGTCGGCCATCAGGATCCCTTCGTGTATGATTACGAGCCGGAGGATATCGAGCTCCTGGCCCGCCTCATAAGCTCAGAGGCGCCCGGTCAGCCCTATGAGGGCCAGGTCGCCGTCGCGGCCGTAGTGCTGAACCGCGTCCGGGATCCGCGCTTCCCGGATACCATCAGAGAGGTCATCTTTCAACCGGGCCAGTTTACGGTCATCAGCAACGGCCAGTTTTATAAACGCCCGGTGACCGCCCAGGCCTATGAGGCGGCCATCGACGCCCTGCGCGGCAGGGACCCGTCCAGAGGGGCTCTGTTCTTCTTCAACCCGCGGAAGACCTCCAACAAGTTCCTCTGGAGCCGGGAGGTAACCGTGGAGATAGGGGACCATAGGTTTGCCAAGTAGAGCCTGGGCCTGGCGATGACCGCCAGGCCCTTGCGCTTATGGGGGGAAGGCGCCAGTGGAGATCTCACCGCGGCTCGAGGCGCTGGCCCGGCTCGTGACGCCGGGGGGCGTCGTCGCGGACGTGGGCACGGACCACGCCCTGTTGCCGATATACCTGATCAGAGAGGGCCTGGCCACCCGGGTCATAGCCACGGACGTTGAGAGGGGCCCCTACAGCCGTGCCCTGAGTCGTGTCGAGGCTGAGGGCCTTGGCGACCGTATTGAGGTCCGCAAGGGGGACGGGCTGGAGCCGCTGGCTCCGGGGGAGGTCCAAGAGGTGGTGATCGCCGGGATGGGGGGCCAGACCATCGCGGCCATTCTGACCCGCGCTCACCCCTCGCTCCTGGCGACCATCGACGCCTTCCTTCTCGGGCCCATGACCGGCGCGGCCGACCTCCGCTACTGGCTGGATAGAAACCTCTACGCCCCGGTAGCCGAGCGTCTGGTGGAGGACTCGGGGAGGATTTACGAGATCATCAAGGTCTCCAGGGACCCAAACCACCTTCAGGGCTCCTACCTCGGGGAGATCTGGGACGGTTCGCCGCCCGAGGACCTCAGGCGGGTGGAGCGGGCCTTTTTATACGAGGTCGGGCCGTGCCTCTGGTCGCAGGGCGACCGTCTGTTGCGCCGCTACCTGGAGGAGAAGCTGCGCGCGGTGAGGGCCGTCCAGGAGGAGATGGCCTCGGGCGGGGCGGCGGGCGGCCTCAAAGAGGAGTTCGTCAGGCGGGAGCGGCTGCTTCGGTACCTTCTCGAACGGGCGTGAAGGACTTATCGACGGACGCGTGGAATTCGTTACCACCGGAGGTGGGAGCGTGACCGACGTCGCAGCGGTAATCGGGGCCCTGGAGGAGCTGGCCCCGGTACATCTGGCCGAGGACTGGGACCATGTGGGGTTGCAGGTCGGCGACCCCGGCCGGCCGGTCTCGCGGGTTCTGGTGGGGCTCGAGGTGACCGAGGAGCTCCTAGCCGAGGTAGAGGATTTCCGTCCCGACCTGGTGGTTACCCACCATCCCTTGATCTTCACCCCGATAGATGTGCTGCGCACGGACAGGGATCCGGGCCGGAAGGTGGCCCGCCTGCTGGCCGTCGGGGTGAGCCTCTACGTGCTCCACACCAATTACGACGTCGCTCCGAGGGGCCTCAACGACCACCTGGCGCAGTCCATGGGGCTTAGCGATGTAGGGGTGTTGGGCCCGGGCAAGGGAGAAGAGCTCTTGAAGCTGGCCGTGTTCGTGCCCCGCGGCCACGTGGAGGATGTGATGATGGCCCTCACGGAGGCCGGCGCGGGCTGGATCGGGAACTACAGCCACTGCACCTTCCAAGTCCAGGGGACCGGGACCTTCCGCGCCCTGGAGGGGACCGATCCCTTCCTCGGTGAGGTCGGACAGATCGAGCGGGTCGAGGAGGTGCGTCTGGAGACCATCCTCCCAGCTCGGCTGCGGTCGGCCGTGTTGCGGGCCCTCTTGGAGGCTCATCCCTACGAAGAGGTGGCCTATGACCTCTACCCCCTGCTCAACGAGGGCCGCGTGGCGGGCTTGGGACGAGTGGGCTCCCTTCCCGAGCCCCTCTCTCCTCGTGGACTGGTGGCCCTGGCCCGGGAGGTCTTCGGCGGCGTGATGAGGTTTCTGGACGGGGGGCGCGAGATCCGGCGCGTGGCCGTGTGTGCGGGCGCCGGTTCCGGCCTGCTGGAGGCGTGCCTCCGCAGGGGCGTCGATGCCTACGTGACCGGTGAGCTCGGTTATCACCAGGGACGCGTGGCCCAGGAACGGGGGCTTACGGTCGTGGAGGTAGGTCACGCCAACAGCGAATACCCGGCCGTGGGAGCCCTCGCCGCCTATCTCCGTGAAGCCTTCCCGGCCCTGGAGGTGCGGGAGGCACGTCATCCCGGGGAGCCCCTGAATCCCCCGGCTGAGGAGGAGGGCTAAGGTGCGAGAACAATTGCTGACGCTGCTCGAGATCCAGGAGTTGGACAGGCAGCTTGACGACCTGCGATCGGGGCTGGCCGAGCTGGAGGAGGCCCGAGAGCTGGCCGGCCTGCGCGAGGAGGTCGAGTCGGCTCGCGAGCGAGTTAACGGGATCAGGAACAGGCTGGAGTCCCTCAACAAGGACGTCCGCTGGCTGGAGCGGGAGTCCGACGTCCTGTGCGCTAAGTGGCAGGAGATGGAGGGCACGATGTACAGCGGCAAGGTGAAGAGCGCCAAGGAGCTCGAGCAGATGCAGGAGAAGGTGGCCGAACTGAAGAAGGAACAGGCGCAGCTGGAGGACCGTGCCCTGAACGGGATGGAGGAGATCGAGCGGCTCACCGAACGTCAGGCGGAGGAGGCAAGACGCCTGCAGTCCCTCGAGGCCAGGCTCGCCGCGGCGGAGGAGGAACACCGTCAGGAGGTAGACCGTGTCAGGGATATCCTCGCGGAGGTCTCCTCGAGGCGAAGCGCCCTGGCCGCGGCGGTCTCAGAGAGGATTTTGGCCGAATACGACAGGATCAGGGAACGTCGCGGCGGCGTGGCCGTGGCCGAGATGAAGGACGGGCTGTGCACCGGCTGCAGTGTATCGCTCTCCCATCTGCTCATCGAGCAGGTCCGCAGGGGAGAGGGGACGTACAAGTGCGAGAGTTGCGGCCGGTTTCTGTGCTACAGGGGGGAATGACGGATGCGCGAGCTGATCCTGCGGACGGACGGCGCCTCTTGGGGCAACCCGGGGCCCGCCGGTATAGGGGCCGTCCTGGAGGACACGGAGGGGCGCGAGGTAGCCGCGCTATCGGAGTATATCGGCACGAGCACCAACAACGTGGCGGAGTACAGGGCGTTGCTGGCCGGCATGGAGAAGGCCCTCTCCCTCGGTTGCCGTAAGCTCACCGTTTACTCCGACAGCCAGCTACTGGTGAGGCAATTGAAGGGGGAGTACGCGGTGAGAAACGCCGGGCTCCGTCCGCTGTACCAGCGTGCACTAGCCCTCATGGCCGAATTTTCCAACGTCAACTTCCAACACGTGCCCAGGGAGCAGAACAGGAGGGCGGATGAATTGGCCACCGCGGCCATAGAGGCCGCGGCGGACTAATCACCCTCCTCAATGTTCACCTTGACCCCCTCATCCCGATCGCCCTCGAGGGGGATCCTGATCTCGAGCGTCCCCCGACGATAGGAGGCGCGCGCCTCCTGTGACTTCACCCGCCGCGGCAGGGGGATGGTTCGGTAGAACTCACCACGCCTTCGCTCAAAGTGATAGTAGCCGTCGGCCTGAGCTCTGCGCTCTTCTTCGACCTTTCCCTTTAGGCGGACGGTATCCTCCGACACCCTGACCTCAATATCCTGCGGCTTGATACCGGGCAGGTCGGCCTGGATGACGATATGACCGTCCTTTTCGAAGAGGTCGACCTCTGGCCATCGCCACGGCTCTCTGTAATCGGGTCGCGGCAGAGCTCGGTCGAAGATCCTGTTGATCTCCTTTTGCAATCGTTCGATGCTGCGGGCAGGGTCCCATCTGATCATGTCCACGGCTGTCCCTCCTTCCCACACATAGTTTTGCACCTGTGCCGAGAACGATGCGGAAGCAGATCGCTGACAGATGATGCCAATCGGCCACTTGCATTTGTCTGTGATGTCTGTTACAATACAAATCCGACGAAAGGAGAATATCAGCAAGTTAACCGGGTGGCCGCGGGCTTAAGGGCCCGAGGAAAGTCCGAGCTCCACAGGGCAGGGTGCTGGGTAACGCCCAGTGAGGGCGACCTCAAGGAAAGTGCCACAGAAATCAAACCGCCGCCCGTCGGGCGGTAAGGGTGAAACGGTGAGGTAAGAGCTCACCAGCGGCCTGGCGACAGGTCGGCTAGGTAAACCCCACCTGGAGCAAGATCGAATAGGAGGAGGATGACGTGGCCCGCTGACTCCTCGGGTTTGATCGCTTGAGGCGTCAGGCAACTGGCGTCCTAGATTGATGGCCACCACGCCGCACAAGCGGTTTGACAGAACTCGGCTTACAGGTTAACTTGCTGGAAAAGGGGGTCGGACGACTGACCGACCCCCTGCCCTCTGTGGCGGGAAAAAGAACCGCCCCCTCCGCGTGGGGGGCGGTTCTGATGACCTGCCTACCCGCCGGCGACCGGCGGGAAGATCCCCACCCTGTCGCCGTCCTTGAAGGTGTAGTCCAGGTTCACCCTCCTGCCGTTCACGTAGACGAGCTTGGCCTGCTCTAAAGGCACACCCATCGTGACCAAGAGGTCCTCCACGGTGGTTCCGTCTTCGATCTCCAGGACACCTTGGTGGCCCTCCGGCTCATATTGCCTCAACGTCGCATACAGGTGCAGCTCTATCTTCACCCTCTCAGTCCTCCTCCACCGGGAAGTACTGGCGGTAGAGAAGGGCCATATCTTTGGGGAATATCCCCAGCCGGTCCCCCGCCTTGACCTTCCGCGTGGCGGCTGAGTACTGGCCGTTGAGGAAGATATGGGATACCTCCTCCTCGGGGATCCCCAGCCTCCGTATGACCCCTCTGATATCCTCTGGGCCCGTCACTTCCAGGTCCACGTAGCTCTCCGCGGTGGCGTCGGACACCGGAGCCAAAGAGCGGAACTTGCCGTACAGGTAGACCCGCAGGGTGTGCGTCATCTAGCCTGCCCTTTCCGCCTTATCTTCAACTTCGTAGTCGTGGACCGCATCCAGGATCTCGTCGGGCACATCCCAGACGGTGTTATGCGGCGGCAGCTCCTCGTAGCGCATGAACTCCGGCAGCCTGTCATCGGCCTTGGTGAAGCCCGCGGCCTCGTTGAACTCTCGTTCCCTCTTGAGCCACTCGAGGCCGAGCCTGGTCACGTCGTCGGTGGTCCAGTTGGTGCCCAGGACCCCGTTTACCGTCTCCACCATGCCCTCGAACCCCTCGGGGATGTCCAGGATGGCGAAGGCGATGAACAGGCAGTAGCCCGCGGTATCGATGAACACGGTAGTGGCCTGGAAGGCGCGGGCCAGCTCGGCCTTCTCGGTGGTCGCAGGATCCACGTCGCCGCCCACCTTCAGGATCTCGGGGGCGATGGTGTACCCGGCGGTGTGGTCGGCGCCCATGGTGGTCGTGGCGTAAGTCACGCCGATGCCCTTGACCGCTCTGGGCTCATAGGCGGGCATGGACTGTCCTTTGACCGTGGGACAACGCGTTACCCCGAAGGCCTTGGCCGTGAACTCGGTGCCGTTGCCCAGAATGCGGCCTAGCGGCGTGCCCTTGCCGACCTCGCGCAGCAGCTCAATGGCCTTCTGACCGTCGCCGAACTCCGCCAGGCCGGCCTCCATAGCTACCGCCAGGGTGCAGCCCGCTTCGATGGTGTCAAGCCCGGTGTCGTTGCAGATGTAGTTGAGCTCGGCGATGACATCGAGGTCGTCGATCCCGCAGTTGGCGCCCAGCGCCCAGTCCGACTCGTACTCAATGGGAGCGACGTGATAGCTGCCGTCGGGCTTGGCCCAGACGTTGGAGCACCTGATAACGCACCCGGGGTGACAGGGGTGGCCAGTCTTGCCTACGCCGCCCCTCTTGCCCGTGGTCTCGTTGATAGCCTCACCGCTGATCTTGGCAGCGCCCTCGAAACGACCGGCGCTGAAGTTCCGGGTGGGCAGCCCGCCGGCCTCGTTCATGATGTTGATCAGGACGGCGGTCCCGTAATTGGTCAGCGCGTTGGAGGTGACGTCATGGCTGGTCAGAGCGTCGGTGAGCTTCTTGCGGCCCTTATCGAAGAGCTCCTTGTTGGCGATGGGCACCCGACGCTTCTCGTCCTCGATGACTATGATGGCCTTGAGGCCCTTGCTGCCCATCACGGCTCCCAGGCCACCGCGTCCGGCGTACCGGCCCGGACCGTTCTCCATGTCGTTACAAGAGATGCCGGCGTTCAGGAGCTTCATTTCGCCGGCGGGACCTATGGCGATGATGCCCGTGCCCTTGCCGTACCTGTCGCGGACCAGGGAGTTGAACTCGTACATCCCCTTGCCCGCGAGGTCGCCGGCCGGGAGAAGCTCGGCCCCGGAGGCGTCGATCTTCAGGATGTACATCTCGTCGTCATCCGGCTGATCCTCGACGATGATGGCCTTGATGCCGAGCCTGGCCAGCATCTGGGCCGGGATGCCGCCCGCGTTGGACTCCTTGATGGTGCCCGTCAGAGGGCTCTTGCCCCCCACTGACAGACGTCCCGAGCTGGGGGCCACGGTCCCGGTTACCAGGCCCGGGGCGAAGACCAGCTTGTTGTTGGGCCCCAGGGGATGACACTTGGGGTCAACTTCGTCGCAGATGATGGACGAGGTCAGGGCCCTGCCGCCCAGCAGGCGGTACTTCTCCGGGATGTCCACAAACCCTACGCTGCGGTGCTTCATGCAGACCCGAAGCAGCTTCACGCCAGGATCACTCCTTTAACATGATTTTTCCGCCCCACCAAAGCAAAGGTCCTCCTGTCGAAGAAGGCCTCCTTTGCTAACGGGCGGGCGGAAGGATTGCTCCCATCGCCTTATCGTTCCCCGCCTCCCAGAGGGACGCGAGGAATCGGAAGCTAGGACACTTTCAATCCCTATCATATCTTGTGCGGGCCCCCATGTCAACCAGATAGTGGAACCCCAACTCGGAACTACTTTTCGGGGCCTCCCGCCTTCATCCAATCGGGCTTGAGGTCGCGGAAGGGCCTGCGGCCGTAAAGCCAGTCGTCAGCCGCCAGGGCCAGACGGCGGGCCAGGGAGGAGCGCCGTACGAGGAGCCGTACGGGCCTGTGGACCGGCGTGTTCGGCTTGCTGTAGGGGCAGGAGCTCATACAGATGGCGCAGTCCGTCCCATTCTCCCGCCAAAACCGATAGCATCTCTCCTGGTCGATGGTCCATTTCAGTATCCCTCTGTCAAGGCGCATCTCGTCCCTGGGGATGGCGCCGGAGGGGCAGTTGTCGGCGCACTTCATGCAGACCCGGCAGAAATCCTCGATTCCCAGGTCAACCGGGCCGTCGGGCTCGAGCGGCATATCCGTCGTTACCACTCCGAGACGTACCCGCGGCCCGTAGTCTTCAGTCACCAAAATCCCCATGCGGCTCACCTCACCGAGCCCGGCTTCGGCCGCCAGGGGCGGCGCTACGACGAGGTAGTTCCCGTCGATGTGGGCCCGGGCGTCCCAGCCGAGGACGCGAAGGTAATGCGCCAGGCTGAGCCCTATCTTGGCCGCCTCCAGATACTGCTTAGAGGATTCGGCCCCGATCTGTACCCTGGGCGCCCCCTTGACCATCGAGTAGTCCATCTCCACCGCGTAGACCAGGGCGAAGCGGTGATCAGTTCTAACCGGTTCACCGTACTCTGCCATCCTGCGGCCGATGTGAGAGTAGAGGTATTCACGATACAGGGGAGCTACTCCGGCGGAGACGGCCCCCAGGTAACGAGCCATTCCCTTCAGCCTGCGGCTCATCTCGGCCGGCGGCACCCGAACCCTCGGCCCCTCCACTCCGGGCGAGGCCAGCGGGCGCAGCTCCTCGAGAAGCGAGAATATCGCCACCGGAATCTCAGCGTTCAGGGGCTCGTAGCACCGGCTTCCCGGCGCGTACAGGCCCGGCAGCGCGCGAAGCTCGGCGTCGATATCCTTCTTCTCGGGCCGCAGGGAATAATAGGACTCGTACTGCGGCGTACCCGGGACCAGGGCTGCCCTGGAGAACATCGCGTCCCGTTCGTCCAGGCGGACGCAGGAGCCGTGGGCCCTCTCCTCTATCAAGGGCCGCGACCTCTGCAGAGGGCGACGGGCGAGTAGCCATTGGCCCCCAACCAGCGCCGGCGGCAAAAACAGCAGCAGGGCGAGGAGGGCCAGAAGGGAGGGGCTATAGAGCGAGGCGCCGGCCCAGGCCAAGAGGAGGAAGAAGGTCACGGTCAGGGTACGCCTCATGCCCCTGGGTTCCCTCTCACGGTACAGGCTCCAGGCGGTAATAATTAGGGCCAGGAGGTAGACTGCGATCACCAGATGATACAGGATGTGCAAGGGCCTCTCACCCCTTCTTGACGTCTGCTTCTCAGGTCCTTCTACAGCGGAGGCTCTTGTACCTGCCCGCGCCGGCCTCCTGGGGACTGCTAATACCCCCCTTCGCCCATATCCTGCTCCGTCGGCCAAGCAGGCAGCGAGCTTAGGGACGTTATCCTGTTGACATGAAAGGAAGGGCGTGGTATGGTATAAATACCCCCAGGGGTATTTTGGAGGCTGGTGCCCGTGCTTAAAAAGATATTCACTTACCCCGCCCGGAACCTATTGCTGGTCATACCTTCGGTTATGATCTTAGGGTTCGTGGTGGGCTTATTCCACGACACGAGCTTCTTGAAGAGCTACATCCTGCTCTTCACCGTCCTCATGATCTACCCCACCATGGTCGGCTTTCGATTTGGAGAGGGGCTCAAGCTGGGCGACGGCAAGGTCTTCTGGTTGGCCCTCCTGGTGAACTTTCTCCTTACGCCGGTCGTGGCAGTCGCCTTAGCTAGCGCCTTCTTCAAAGGCTCAGCCGACCTCATGGCCGGCCTCCTGGTGATGGCCATCATCCCCACCAGCGGCATGACCATATCCTGGACCATGCTCTTCGGCGGGAACGTAGGGGCTGCCGTCAGGCTCACGGTCATAGGCCTGGTCCTGGGCGCCATGGTAGCTCCCTGGTACTTAGTCCTCACCGTGGGGAAGCACGTCCCGGTCGACCCCCTGGCCATAACCAGGACCATCCTGGCCGTGATCGTCATACCGCTCCTCCTGGGTTACCTCACCCAGACCCTCCTCCGGCGCTGGCTGGGGACGCGCGGCTTTGACGAGAAGGTCCGGCCCTATCTCCCGTCGCTGAGCGTGTGGGCCATGCTGGGCCTGATCTTCACCAGCATCAGTTTGAAGGCCAAGGGGATAGTCGGCGACCTTACCGCCCTTCTGAACATCCTAGCAGCCCTCGTCCTGTACTACGCCGCGGTCTTCGTCGCAAGCACCCTCATCGGCCGGTGGTTCCTGCGTCGCGAGGACGCCGTGGCCCTAGTCTACGGCACCGCCATGCGCAATCTGTCCGTGGCCTTGGGGCTCGCCGTTACCGCCTTCGGGCCGAGCTCGGCGTTGATCATAACCCTGGCCTTCCTGATCCAGGTGCAGGGCGCGGCCTGGTACGGGAAACTGCTGGGGACCTACGAGTGGTTTTCGCGGACGTCTAGGGTAGGAGGGGGTGTCAAGGCGTGAGAGCTCTGGTAGGGCTGGTGGTCGGTGGCGTAGCCGGCTATCTGTACTGGCGTCTGGTGGGTTGTTCCACCGGGGCCTGTCCCATAACCAGCAACCCCTATATCTCCGTCCTCTACGGGGCCATGGTCGGGGCCCTGGCGATGTCGATGTGAATACCCACTTTACGTGACGATACAAGCGGTGTATCATGATAGCACAGGCTACCCTAGGGGGTACCTGTTGGCCCGCCGCCCTTCGGGGCGCGAAGCTAATGGTCGGAGAGGGGGGACAGTTGTGAAGCTCACGGTAACCGAGAAGGCCAAGGAGAAGCTCAAGGAGATCATCGCCGCGCGCGAGGGTCAGGGTTCCTTTATCAGGATTTACCTGGCTGGGGTCGGCTGAGGCGGTCCCCGGTACGGATTGGCTCTGGAAGAGTCAAAGAGAGAGGGAGATCTGGAAATACAGGACGACGGTCTGACCCTGCTCCTCGACAGGCAGGCGGCGTACTACCTCTCAGGGGCCACGATAGACTATCATAAGTCGGTCCTGGGAGAGGGGTTTTCCATTAGGGCTCCCGGCAGTTCAACCTGCTGAGGCTAACTTAGGCGTACTAGCCCGACGAAGGGCCGGGAGGCCCGGCTTGGCCGCGGCCTCCCCTCCTCGTTCTTCTACGGCCAGCTAGACCTCAGTGAGCTGGATAGCTTTCTCCGGACAGAGCTCCTGACAGCAGTAACAGGTCACGCAGGCCTTTGGCCGAACCTCAGGGTACTCGGCCATGGTCAGCGCAGCCGCGGGGCATTCGGCCACGCAATTCCCGCACAAGCTGCAGCGAGCGGGGTCTACCTTGGGGAGGAACAGCTTGCGCTTGTGAGCGGTCCTCATGGCGGCCCTCAACGCCGACGGATCCTCGGTGGCGAAGCGCTCAGGTAGCCGCCAACCCTCTAGACTCTGCAGGTCGCCGAGGAGCTCGATGCGGTCGAGGTCGCCCACACCGAGGCCCCTTTCGGCGGCCAGTTCAACCGACCGCAGCATATCATAACCTATCCCCATCATCTCTCCCACAACCCGGTCTAGGGCCACCCCGTCACGCGCGGCGAGGAGGCGGCCTACGTACCTGAGCTCGCGGGATACCGGGCCGTTTCCCTCCATGGCCAGGACGGCATCGACTATGTACAGATCCGGTACCCTGATGCTGAAGACGTCCACCAACATCTCGGCAAAGGCATATGGGTTCCCGGCTCGAACGTGTAGGTCGGCCTTCTGCCTCCCGGGGATATAACCATAGCAGTTCTTGATGGCGCAAGTGAGCCCGGTGAGGCCGTGGGTCTTGAGCTTAGGCAGGCTTAGGACCACGTCGGCCTCGAGAACCGCTGTCGAGACGACTACCTTGCCCCCGAACCGGGGTGAAAAGGGCACCTCCCGGACGTCGCTGCCGATGTTTCGATAGTACCGGCCGGCCACGGCTAGCAGGCCGCTGGCCTCAAAGGCCTCCCTGTTCTCGCCCCCACCCCCGGGGTTATCGCCGACGATTATCTCCCCTGCCCCTCTCTCCTCGAGTTCCCTGAGTACCGCCTGGAGCACTGCGGGGTGGGTGGTGATGCCCTCCTCCGGTTCGGCGCGGCGCAGCACATTGGGCTTAACCAGCACCCTCTTACCCGCCACGTCCAGTGGGAAGTCCTCGAAGGCCTTCCTCACCGCTTGTTGACAGTCCGCGTAACTCGCCGCATAGATGGCCACTCTGCTCACCGATTAAGCCCCCCTTCCAGTTAGAGTATCGTGTTTTTGGCGTCCGAGGTCAACCTGCCAGTTTTCGCAGGAGCCTTAGGGTGTACAGGGATTTGGAGGGCCGAATCGTATTAGTCATAATGAGAGGAAGGTGATCTCTTTGTCCCTGAGCAGACGCATCATCCTATCGGCAGCGGACAACGTCCTGATTCGTTCCATCGCAGTACGGTACGGTCTACGCCTCGGTGCGAGCCGGTTTGTGGCCGGGACCACCATCGAGGACGCGCTACGGGTAGCACGGGAGCTGAACTCCAAGGGCCTCGTGGTGACAATGGACCTGCTTGGTGAGAGCGTTTCCAACCGCGATGAGGCCCTCGCCGCCAGGGAGGAGATACTGAAGATACTGCCGGCGGTGGAGAGGGAGGGGATAGATTCCGGCCTGTCCATCAAGTTGACCCAGCTGGGCCTGGACATCGACGGGGAATTCTGTCTCGATAACGTGGACAGGATAGTACGGCAGGCAAAGGAGCTCGGCAACTTCGTACGCATCGACATGGAGGACTCGCCGCGCGTTCAGGCCACCATAGACATCTTCCGGGAGCTACACGACAGGTACGGGGACCACGTGGGGTTGGCCGTTCAGTCGTACCTGTACCGGACCATGGACGATGTGATCGAGCTGGGCCCGCGCAAGGCAAACCTCCGCATCGTAAAGGGCGCCTACAGTGAACCCCCTGAGGTGGCCTACCAGTCCAAGAGGGACGTGGACGAGGAGTTCTGTCGGATAGTGGAGAAGCACCTGGAGCTCGGCGGCTACGCCGCCGTCGCCACCCACGACCGAAAGATCATAGATTTCACCAAGCGCCTCGTCCAGGAGAGGGGAATTCCCCACGACCAGTTCGAATTTCAGATGCTCTACGGCATCTCTAGGGGCCTGCAAGAGGAGCTCGTGTCCGAGGGGTACAAGGTCCGGGTTTACCTCCCCTTCGGCTCGCACTGGTACCCCTACTTCACCCGACGCCTGGCCGAGAGGCCGGCCAATTTGTTCTTCGTGCTACGAAACCTCCTGCGGTATTAAAGAGGGCTCGAGCGAGGGGAGGGTGCCGGCTTACCTTCCCCTCGCCCGTTAAGTCCCGGTGCTCGATCATGAAGTCATTAGTAGCTATCAGGAGACCGCGTCCCGCTCCCTGTGGAACCTCTCGTGCTCGCCGCGGTCGATGATGGCCTTGAGGTGCTGTACCGTCCTCCATACGTCGTGGAAGGTGTTGTACAGGGCCACCGGCGCGAGCCTGATGACGCTAGGCGGGCGGAAGTCCGGTATGACACCGCGCGCCCTAAGGGCCTCGCAGATCCGCACCGCGTCCTCGTGTTCCACCGCGACGTGACCGCCGCGGCGTCCGTCCTCCCGCGGCGTGCCTACGCTGAAGTTGTAGGGCGGCTTGGCGAGCGTCTCATCCACGAGATAGATGAGGTAGGAGGTGAGCTGCAGCGACTTGGCCCTGACCCTATCTATGCCTGCCTCGGCGAATAGGTGCAGGGAGCCGTAGAGGGGCGCTGCGCTCAGGATGTTGATGGTCCCTATCTGCCAGCCGGCGGCGGACGGGGCGGGTTCGAACTCCAGCCGCATATCAAACTGCCTGTCCTTCCTGTACCCCCACCACCCGGCCAGGCCGGGCTGGCGGCCAAAATGCCGGCGGTTCACGTACAGGCTGGCGATGCCGCCGGGGCCGCTGTTGAGGTACTTATAGGTACACCAGAAGGCGAAGTCGACCTCCCAGGCGGAGAGCTGGTGGGGCACGGAGCCGACCGAGTGGCTGCAGTCGAACCCGATGATGATGCCCCTCGCGTGAGCCTCGCGGGTCAACCTCTCGATATCCAACAGCTGCCCGCTTCTGTACAGTACGGACGGGAAGAGGGCCAAGGCTATCTCCTCGGACATCGCGGCCACGATGTCCTCCTCCTCCAGGGTCCTTCCATCACGGCTCTTCACCAGGACTAGGTCCGCGGCAGGATCCAGGCCACGTAGTCTCAGCTGGCTCTGTAGCGCGTAGATGTCCGAGGGAAAGTTGAGCTCGTCGGCGAGGATCTTCCCTCTTCTCCCCTCGGGCCGGTAGAAGGTGCTGATGAGGCTATGTAGGTTGACGGTAGTGGAGGAGGTGGCCACGACCTCCTCTGGGGCCGCCCCCACCAGGGGCGCCTGGAGCTTACCTAGCTCTTCGCCCAGGTAAAACCACGATGGTTCGGCCGCGAGCCAGCCTCCGATACCTAGCTCCTTCCATTCCCTGAGCACGTTGAGGAGCGTCGCCTCGGCGTCGCGTGAGAGCAGACCGAGCGAGTTTCCGTCCATGTAGATCTTGCCCTGCGGGACATAGAACCTCTCGCGAAAGGGCCTTAGCCCGTCCTTCCGGTCCAGCTCGAGCGCAAACCCCTCGGTCGTATCAAAGCCCATGTCCCTACCTCCCCGGTCATTGCTTCCCGCGACGTTGTGCCGCCTTCGGGTCTCGCTCCAGGCGTCTGAGCTCCGTGACCTCCCTCTCCAGCCCGCCGACGGCTTCGAGGTCAGCGTCTAGCAGCTCGATCAAGCCCTTGAGCTCCTCCCTGAGCTTATCTTTCTCCAAGGAGTAAAAGACCCACTGCCCCTCCCTCGTCTCCTTGAGCAGGCCGGCCTCCTTCAGTATCCTGACGTGCTGGGAGACCGCGGACTGGCTCACCCCCAGGATCTCCTCCAGCTCACATACACAGAGCTCTCTTCCGTTGAGGAGTAGGACTATCTTAAACCTGCTGTTCCCCGCGAGAGCCCGCAAGATCTTGAGGTGTCGCTCCATAAACCATGCCTCCCCTTCCGCTCGCGTCTATCCTACCCCTTGCAAGAGGCCGGTGTCAACCAGCATACGGCGGCCGCGCCTTGGCCCCGGTAAACTCGAAAAGGCGCAGAAAACAGTCGAGAGCCCTTTACGCGGTCGGGGGGATATAGTAAAATTATGTTGGCGAAATACTTGAGCAAGTATCGAAATGAGGGGAGACCGTTGCAGGAGAGCACGTATAGACTATCCAACTTGGACTGCGCCGATTGCGCCGCCCACCTCGAGGAGGCCATCGGCTGTGTGCGCGGCGTGCGCGAGGTGTCGGTCAACTTCGCCGCAGCGCGCATGACGGTTCGCCACGAGACGGACGACCACGAGATCATCGCCGCCGTACGGAGATTGGGTTACGAGGCGCACCCAGAGGGGGCTGAGATGCGAACCGGATCGGTCCTCAGGGAACCCAGGACCATAGCTACGGCCCTCTCGGGCCTGTTGATTCTGGGCGGCCTGCTCCTCTCCCGCCTGGCTTCGGTAGACGTGACCCTCGCGTACGCCGGCGCCATAGCTGTGGGTGGGTTTTATCCCGCCCGCGCCGCCTACCACTCCCTCAAGAACAGGCTGAACGTGGACATGAACGTCCTGATGATGACAGCCGTGGCCGGGGCTGCGGCCATAGGCGAATGGGTGGAGGGCGCCACGGTGATATTCCTCTATTCCCTGGGCCACGTCCTGGAGTCCTACACCATAGAGGGTACGCGCCGCTCTATCAAGAAACTGATGGACCTCTCCCCGCCGACGGCGCGCCTGCTGCGAGGGGGGGAGGAGGTGGAGGTCTCAGTGGAAGCCGTCGCCGTGGGTGACGTAGTGGCCGTTAGGCCCGGAGAACGCATCCCCGTGGACGGGGTGGTGAGAAGAGGCAGGTCGTCCGTCGACCAGTCCCCGATCACCGGGGAGTCGATGCCCGTCCTCAAGGAGGCGGGCTCAGAGGTGTTCGCCGGGACCGTCAACGGTGAGGGCTACCTCGAGGTCGAGACCACCCGCACCAGGGCCGATACGACGCTGGCCCGGATAATCAAAATGGTGGAGGAGGCTTCCGCCACCAAGGCCCCGTCCCAGAGGTTCGTGGACGTCTTCGCCAGGTACTATACCCCGGCGGTGATCGGCCTCGCCGTCCTGTTGGCGACAGTTCCCCCGCTCTTCGGGGGCGAGTTCAAGGTGTGGTTCTACCGCGCCCTGACGCTGCTGGTAATAGCCTGTCCCTGTGCCCTGGTCATCTCCACGCCGGTATCCATCGTCTCGGCCATAGGCAACGCCGCTAGGCACGGCGTGTTGATCAAGGGGGGCGTTCACCTGGAGGAAGCGGGGCGGATACGTACCGTGGCCTTCGACAAGACGGGGACCCTGACGGAGGGGGAGCCCTCTGTGGTGGATATCATCTCCCTAGATGATGTGGACGTGCTTGAGATAGCCGCTTCGGTAGAGCTCCACTCCGAGCACCCCATAGCCGCGGCCATAACCCGAGAGGCGGCTGCGGGGGGCCTTAGACCTCGGAGGCCGGAGGGCTTTAAGGCCCTGGCGGGGCTCGGCGCCCGGGCCACGCTCGACGGGGAGACTTACCTGGTGGGAAGCCCCCGCCTCTTCGCCCTGGACCCCGACCTTCAGGCCAGGGTACGCGACATTGAGGAGCAGGGGAGGACCGTGGTCGTGGTGGGGACCGAGGAGAGGGTCCTCGGCCTCCTGAGCGTGGCCGATGCCACGAGGCCTACCAGTCGCGGTGCCGTTAAGGAGCTTCACGACATGGGCGTTGATACTGTCCTGTTGACCGGGGATAACCCGCGCACCGCACGGGCCGTGGCCGACGCTCTAGGGGTCGGCGAGTTCAAGGCGGGGCTTCTGCCCGGGGACAAGGTAAGGGAGGTCCGTGACCTCATGGCAGGGGCCGGACACGTGGCGATGGTAGGTGATGGTATCAACGATGCACCGGCCCTGGCGACGGCCAGCCTGGGCGTCGCTATGGGGGGAGTAGGGTCGGACGTCGCCCTGGAGACGGCGGACATCGTGGTGCTCTCGGACGATCCCGCGAGGGTTCCCTACACCCTAAAGCTCGGCAGGAGGGCCCAGGCCATCATCAAGCAGAACGTCACCTTCGCCCTGCTAGTTAAACTAGCCGCCGTGGTCCTGGTGTTCCTGGGCCAGCTTAACCTCTGGCTGGCGATCCTGGCAGATACGGGGGCCTCGCTGGCGGTGATCTTAAACGGCATGAGGCTGTTGGCCGGGCGGCCTACGAGGCCCAGCTCCTCACCTGCCCTGTGACGGTCCGCCCTATCGTCCAGCCCCCTCCCGTGAGAGATACCTAGGACACAAATTGTGCGATATTTCACAACCGGGGTTTCCCTTGTAATACGTTGAAAAAGTAGAGAAACAAGTAATTTGGCGGCAGGAGATTAGATAGGCAGTGTTGAATATTCGAAATGGAAGTGAGTTTTGCGACACGTTTTGTGATGTGATTCACGTAACGTACTTCACAGTAAAGGGGATGTCGAAGGTGAAACGGACTTTCGCTGTTCTGGTCACTCTTGAGGGCAGGGACGTCTGGCTGCAGGTACCCGCCTTGAACCTGAGCCAGGCGAGGCTGCAGGCGATTCGTCAGCTGAAGGCCATGTATCCGGGGAAGAAGCCGAGCATAGTCCTCATACGCCCCGAGCGTCGCGCCACGGCGTAGGGGCGAGCGTAGGATAGCGGCGGGCCCTGTCCTCGGTCGCGTGAGCCTGCGCTGGGGCCGGGCCCTCCCTTCGTGGCCCCGCTTCTCAAGACACCTGCTGGCCGCTCACTGAGTCATGCGGTACTCGGGTGGGTTGCCGAGCCAACCCTTGATCTTCCCGTACTTCACTATACTGTCATAAGCATCCAGTTCCCTCTTCAGGAATCTGATGAACATCATCCTCAGGTCGTCGTTTAGCATGATCCTGAGGTCAGAGACCTGGAGGCCCAGGAAGTACTGCAGTCCGGAGATGATCTGCAGGAATACGAACTGGTCCCTGATGACCTCCGTGTTCACCGGCGTGTTGACGCTCTTGGGAGGCCGCGGCGGCAGCGGGATGCCGTAGGAGTTCAGTTTGCCCTCGATCTCCTTGATCTCGACCTCCAGGTTCTGAGTTATCCACCGACCGACCAGCAGCTTGAACTCCAGGTCGTGGATGAAGTTCTGATGGATGGTCGTCATCTCGAGGTTCTGATAGCGCAACATCAGCTGGCTCCAAAGGGCGAAGGCCTCCCCGCTGTGGATGGCCTTTGCGGCTTGACCGGGCCGTCCGAGGATCGGCATCACGTGACCTCCCTATATATACTGTCTTTAGTATGAACTTGAGCGAGGCGAAAGATGAGTCCACAGGATGTCTGGCGGTGAGGTCCGGGACGGGCGCTTCGCGGCTCCCTGCTCAGGGCTCTCACTCCTGCACTTCAGGGGCCCAGCTCTTCTCGCTGGCCGTGTAGAAGAAGACCAGCCGCCTGGCGATGACGATCCCCTTCACCTGAAGGACGTAGGGTTTCTCCCCGAGGTCTACGGTTCGCCCGTCGAAGACGTAGTAGAGTAAGAGCGGGTCTATCTGTTCGACCTCCCTGCCCACCAGGGTCTTCAACATCTCGCCCAGCTTCTTATCCAGGTTAATCCGTGTGGCCGAATCGGGGAGGTCGCCCACGACCTCTATGTCCTCCACGGTGACATCTCTCTGATAGTGGGGCTCGGACAGGCGCTCCTCCAGAGAGCTCATGCGGTTCCTGAGGTTCTCAAGCTCCACTTGGAGCTGTTCCTTCTCCAGGAGGGCGCGCTCCACCTGATAGCCCGAGAGCGGGCTCACGAGGGCCGCGCCGGTGAGGGCACCTAGGAGGAAGGTGACGACCAGCCGCCTCTTCACTTTCAGCGTCGCCCCGCCATTACGCTCACCAAGAGCCACCCCAGGTTGGCTCCGGCGAAGGCCACGAGGATGTAAAGCATCTGGCGCAAGACGGTGGTGAGCTGGCCCTCGAAGAGGCCCGACTCGATGGACCTGATGGTGGCGAAGGTACCGCCGAGCGCCGCCACCATGGCCCAAAGCTTCAGCCTCTCGGCCAGGGTAGCCATGGTGGCCAGGGGGTACTGGCCCGAGAGCAGTCCGGCGAGGGACCCGAAGAAGGCCCCCCCGACCACTACCCCGATGGATATGAAGAAGGTGAGGAGGAGATCTCCGGAAAAGGCGGTCATTGGCCCACCTCCGCGGCAGTTAAGTATATGCCGGGCGGGGCTCCCTTATGATGTTCAGGGCCGGGAGCAGGAGTAGCAGCCCCCGGGGAAGAACTCTATCAGGGTCCTCATGTCAGACCCTCAACTTCACTTGCCGGGAATGATGTTCCGTGTTCGCACACCTGCACGTACATACTGAATACAGCCTGCTTGACGGGCTGGCCCGCATTGGCGGTCTCATAACCCGCGCTAAGGAGCTCGGCATGCCGGCCCTGGCCATCACCGACCACGGGGCGATGTACGGGGCCATCGACTTTTACAAGAAGTGCAAGCAAGCGGGCATAAAGCCCATAATCGGCTGCGAGGTCTACGTGGCCAGGAGGACCCTCGCGGACAAGGAGCCGAAGATAGACGATAACCCTTATCACCTAGTGCTCCTGGCTCGGGACGAGAGGGGCTACAAGAACCTGCTCAGGCTGGTGTCCACCGCCTTCATCGAGGGCTTTTATTACAAGCCCCGCGTTGACCACTCGCTTCTCGAGAGGCACAGCGAGGGCCTCATCGCCCTGAGCGCCTGCCTGGCCGGTGAGATCCCCTCTCACATCCTCGAGGGCCGGCTCGAGAGAGCCCGTGAGGTCGCGGCCCTGTATCGGGAGGTCTTCGGGCCCGAGAACTTCTTCCTCGAGCTGCAGGACCACGGCCTGCCCGATCAGAGGCGGGTCAACCTGGAGCTCGTGAAGCTGTCGCGGGAGCTCGACATACCTCTGGTGCTAACCAACGACTCCCACTACGTGAACAAGGACGATGCCAGGGCCCATGAGATCCTCCTCTGCATCCAGACGGGAAGCCACGTGGACGACCCCGACAGGCTGAAGTTCCCGAACCGGGAGTTCTACCTCAAGAGCCCCGCGGAGATGGCCCGTCTCTGCGACTACCTGCCCCGTGAGGCGGTCGAGCAGGCCCTGACCAGCACCCTGGAGATAGCCGAGAGGTGCGACCTTGAGTTCACCTTCGGGGAGCTCCACCTGCCCGATTACGAGTTGCCGGAGGGGTACGACGCGGACACCTACCTCGAGAAGCTCTGTCGGGAGAGGCTCGGGCAGCGCTATCCCGAGCCCAGTGAGGAGGTCCTGGACAGGCTCGAGTACGAGCTCTCGGTGATCCGCGAGATGGGCTTCTCAGGGTATTTCCTCATCGTGTGGGATTTCGTCTCCTTCGCCAAGGAGAGGGGGATACCCGTCGGCCCGGGCAGGGGCTCGGCGGCGGGGTCCCTGGTGGCCTACGTGTTGGGGATTACGGATATTGATCCGTTGAAGTATAACCTCCTCTTCGAGAGGTTCCTGAACCCCGAGCGGATCAGCATGCCCGATATGGATATCGACTTCTGTTACGAGAGACGGGGCGAGGTCATCGATTACGTGGTGAATAAGTACGGGAAGGACTCCGTCTCTCAGATCATCACCTTCGGTACCATGGCGGCCAGGGCCGCCATCAGGGACGTGGGCCGGGCCCTGAACATGCCCTACGGCGAGGTGGACAGGATCGCCAAGCTGGTGCCGGCCCAGATCGGCATCACCCTGGAGCGGGCCTTGGAGATGTCGCCGGACTTCCGGAACGCCTATGAGGAGAACCGCCAAGTCAGGGCCCTGGTGGACCTCGCCCGCTCCTTGGAGGGGCTGCCCCGGCACGCCTCTGTCCACGCCGCCGGCGTGGTGATAGCCAAGAACGCCCTGGTGGAGCACGTGCCCCTGCAGAGGACGGCCGACGGCGCCATCGTGACCCAGTTCCCCATGGAGACCCTGGAGGAGCTCGGGCTGCTCAAGATGGATTTCCTCGGCCTGCGCACGCTGACCGTGCTTGATCAGGCCGAGAAGATCGTCCGACGCACCCAGGACCCGGGCTTCTCCTTGAGCGACATTCCCGTGGACGACGAGGAGACCTTCTCGCTCTTCCAGGCCGGCGACACCCTGGGGGTCTTCCAGCTTGAGAGCGGCTGGGTGAGGGAGATGCTCCGGGACCTCAAACCCAGCCGGTTCCTGGATATTATCGCCGCCGTCGCCCTCTGCCGGCCGGGTCCCATGGAGAATATCCCGGCCTACGTGAAGGCCAAGGAGACCGGGGCCAGCTATCCGCACCCCGATCTCAAGCCGGTCCTCGAGGATACCTACGGCATCATGATCTACCAGGAACAGGTCATGCAGGTGGCGTCGGTCATGGCCGGCTACACCCTGGGCCAGGCGGACATCCTGCGTAAAGCCGTCGGCAAGAAGAAGAAGGAGCTTATCGACCAGCATCGCGAGATATTCATCAGAGGTTGTGTGGAGAGGGGCTACGGCGAGGAGCTGGGCCGGCAGCTCTACGACCTCATAGAGAAGTTCGCCAACTACGGCTTCAACCGGGCCCATGCGGCGGCCTACGCCTACATCGCCTACCAGACCGCCTACCTCAAGGCCCACTACCCCGTGGCCTTCATGGCGGCCCTGCTCACCAGCGTCATGGGGTCGAGCGACAAAGTCGCCCTGTACATCGACGACTGCAAGAGACGGGGCATCAGCATCCTGCCTCCCGACGTGAACGAGAGCTACGCCGGCTTCACCGTGGTCGGCGATTCCATACGGTTCGGCCTCGCCGCGGTGAAGAACGTGGGCCACGGCGCCATAGAGTCCATCATCCGGGCCAGGAAGGAGCACGGGCCCTTCAAGTCCCTGAGGGATTTCTGCGAGAAGGTGGACACCCGCCTCCTCAACAGGAGGGCCATCGAGAGCCTGATCAAGGCCGGGGCCTTCGACTCCCTGGGGTTCAAGCGGTCCCAGCTCCTGGCGGCCCTGGAGAGGACCCTGGAGGCCGCCCATCAGGCCAGCCGGGCCAGGCAGAACGGCCAGCTCACCTTCTTCGACATGACCGCGGAAGAGGGGTTCGTGGACGAGGACATCGAGCTGCCGGATATCGAGGAGTTTAAGAAGAACAGGCTGCTGGCCATGGAGAAGGAGGTCCTTGGGCTCTACATCACCGGCCATCCCCTGGCCCAGTACGAGAGGGAGCTCAAGCAGGTCGCCGATTCGGACAGCTTGAAGGTCAAGGAGGCCGAGGACGGCAGCAGGGTATGTCTCGGCGGCATGGTGGCCAACACCAAGCAGATCATCACCAAGAAGGGCGCGTCCATGGCCTTCGTCACCCTGGAGGACCTGGTGGGCACCGTGGAGGTTATCGTCTTCCCCAAGGTCTACGAGAGGTGCAGGTCTTTCCTGGAGGAGGATGCGGTGGTAATCGTTGAAGGCAGGATATCACACGAGGAGGACGAAGGAGAGGTAAAGGTCCTCGCGGAAGAGGTAAGGCCGCTGGCCAGCAGCAAGAAGGTCTACGTGACAGTGCCGAAGATGGAGGACGAGGAGATGGCCTTGCGGAGGCTCAAACAGATCCTCCTCGCCCACCGCGGCTCGTCGCCGGTCTACCTGCACCTCGTCGCCCACGACAAGGTTATCCTGACCAACGCCGAGTACTGGGTGGAGAGAAGTCCGGAGCTGGTCGAGGCCCTGGAGGGGCTGCTCGGCCGGGGAGCGGTGGAGATGGACCTTTAGAGACACAGCAGCGTAGCATATGGGGGAGGCAGGCACTATGAGCATGGCTGAACCGAAGGTCAAGATGTGCCGCAGGCCGGAGGCCTTGAGGGACTATACCCTCAAGCTCCTGGAGGAGCGGGGGGTGACCCTGCGGGCCATAGCCGAGGTGGTGCTGGTCATCCAGCAACCCTATTACGACGACCTCTCTCTCGAGGATTGCCTGGCCAGCGTGGAGGCGGTCATTGAGAAGCGAGAGGTCCAGCACGCCATCATCACCGGCGTCGCCCTGGACAAGATGGCGGAGGAGAACCAGCTGCCCGAGCCCCTGAACACCATCCTCAGGACTGACGATTTCCTCTACGGGGTGGACGAGATCCTCGCCCTCTCGGTGACCAATGTTTACGGCTCCATCGGGCTTACCAACTTCGGCTACCTGGACAAGGAGAAGATCGGTATACTGGGACGGCTGAACAACGAGAGGCACAAGGGCGGAAGGGTCCACACCTTCATGGATGACCTGGTGGCCAGCATAGCTGCGGCCGCGGCCGCGCGGATAGCTCATCAGCACGCGTGAGGGCCGAGGGGCGTGGTGTGCGCCGGGCATGCCCGCCCGTCCGGACCGTAGTGAAGCAGGAAGTTCGCCCACCGTCCACGTGGGCGCTATACCTCCTAAGGAGCTCCCACCCTGACATGCTCACCTATACGGGGAAAGGGGACGAGCCCGCATGTGATGACGCTCCCCGGGGTGGGCATCTCTGCCTTCCCGGCGCATTGTACCCGATAGGTCAATACGACCTCTCGGGCTCTCTTCGCCGGGTTTCTCTTCCCCGATGAACATGTCTTCTGCCGGAAGCTCCGCGAGTAGACCTTCTCCCCGGCAGGACTCGGGTGACCCGTGGGGTAAAGGCTATTCGGGGGGAATTTACATGAGAGTAGAGCTTCCGTACGGCGATGGCCGCATAACCGGAGAGATCGCTGAGGGTTACCGGACCCGGGTCCTTGAGAGGAAGCTGCCACCTGCGGTAGAGGACCCCGGGGCACTGGTGAGGGCCGCCTTGGCGAACCCGATCGGCGCCCGGCGTCTTGCGGAGGTCGTGAGGCCGGGGGAGAAGGTGGTGGTGGTGACCAGTGACATCACCAGGCCCTTCCCCGCCCGCGTGGTGCTCCCGCATGTCCTCGAGGAGCTAGAGGCGGCGGGCGTCAGCCTGAGCGATGTCACGGTGGTCTTCGGCCTCGGCATCCACCGCCCGCAGACGGAGGAGGAGAGGCGTCGCCTGGTGGGGGAGGAAATCTACTTACGGGTACGGTGCGTGGACAGCAGCTCCGGCGATGTGGTGTGCCTGGGCAGGACCCGCAGGGGGACCCCCTTGGACGTGGACCGGCGGGTGGTGGAGGCCGACAGGAGGGTGTGCCTGGGCAACCTGGAGTATCATTACTTCGCCGGTTACAGCGGCGGCGTTAAGGCCATCCTGCCGGGAGCCTCAAGCCGCAGGACGGTTGAGGCCAACCATTCCATGATGGTGATGGACGCTGCCCGGGCGGGGAAGCTCGAGGGCAACCCCGTGAGGGAGGATATCGATGAACTGGTGGAGCATCTCCCGGTCGATTTCATCGTGAACGTCGTCCCGGGCAGCCACGGGGCGCCGGCCGCCGTGGTGGCAGGCCACCCCATAATGGCCCACAGGGAGGGCTGCCGGTTGGTGGACCGCTGGAACTCGGTAGCAGTAGACGAGCTCGCTGACGTGGTGCTGGTCAGCGCCGGCGGGAGCCCGAAGGACGTAAACCTCTACCAGGCCCAGAAGGCCCTTGACAACGCAGCCCATGCCGTGAAGGACGGAGGGCGGCTGATCCTCGTGGCTAGGTGTCAGGAGGGCTTCGGCGAGCCGACCTTCGAGATATGGCTGCGAGAGGCCCGGGGGCCGGAGGATTGTCTGCGCCGGGTGAGCGAGCGGTTCGAGCTCGGGGGCCACAAGGCGGCGGCCCTGGCGAGGACCGCCGCCAGGGTCAGGATCATCATGGTGACGGACATGCCCGAGGAGGACGTGGCAACGGCCTTTGCTGAGAGGGCGGGGAGTTTAGAGGAAGCCCTGGCGGGAGGAGGGGGCCTGCTTTACGTCATCCCGGAAGGAGGGTCCGTGCTGCCCCGGCTGGGAGCTTCCGGGCATTGACCAGATGGTATCTCTTGGGGCCGGCTACGATTACGTTGACCGGTCTTGCACGATCCTCGCCCACGGCGGTGTGTATAGCTTCTACAGGGTGATGGCGACCGACCCTGAGGGCGTCGAGGCGCAGATAAAGGGCCGGGAGGGGGTGGTCGTCGCTGGCCGGATGAGACCTGCTCTCTGTGGGCCTCGAAGCCCCCGTCGGGTGGAGGGTTCCTCATCAAAACCGAGGGGCGCTTTTACCCCGCAGCCGAAGATGACCTCATCTCGGTTGGTACCGACAGCAGGTCCAGCTCTTCCTACACAGGTTGAGCGAGGCTGAAACCGTCAGGGGCATAATCCTCCGCGGCGATCTGGTCAGCCCCCACCGCTGGGTAGCGCCGGAATCAGGTATCGATCTGCTCGTCCTGGTGGATTTCGAGCAGACCGACGTGGCCCTACGCGTACTGGGCGCTGCGGGGCTCTCCCGGGCGGGTGCTGATGGATTTTACAGGGATTGACCACGAGCTGGCCAAGGTAGCGGGCCGGGCGGTGAGGTGATATACGATTCGGAGATGATCAAGGACGCACCGGGTGAGCCGACCGTGGGATATTCGGTGTTCCCGCTGCCCGATTTCTACCGCTTAATCGATTCGGGCAGGTTTCAGCTCCGGAAGTACGTGATCGAAGCGGTGCTCCATACCGAAGTCGTGTTCGAGAGGGAGGGCGAGGCGCGGAGGTTCCTCAAGGCTGTTCTCGACCTGCGGTGAACCCCGTCCCCGGCCATCAATCGGGTCAGGAATGAGTTATGGACAACAAGGAGGGTATGCTTGTGAAGGTATATATCTCCGTTGACATGGAAGGCATCGCTGGCGTGGTGGCCTGGGAGCAGACGAGCCCCGAAGGCCGGGATTATGACCGGTTTCGCCTCCTCATGACCAAGGAGGCCAACGCCGCGGTTGAGGGCGCCCTCGCGGGCGGGGCTACGGAGGTCGTAGTCAACGACTCCCACGCGAACATGAGGAATATTATCCCGGAGGAGCTCAGCCCGGAGGCGAGGCTGATCAGCGGCTCCCCGAAGCCCATGAGCATGGTCGAGGGCCTAGACGGCTCCTACGATGCAGCCTTCTTCATCGGGTACCACGCCCGGGCGGGGTCGCCGGGTGTACTGAGCCACACCTACAGCAGCACGGTCATGGAATTCCGGGTCAACGGCCGTCCCTTCGGCGAGGTCGGCATGAACGCCGCCCTGGCCGGTGCTTACGGGGTCCCCGTCGCCCTGGTAGCCGGTGATTCCTCGGCCGTAGAGGAGGCCCGTGAATTGTTGGGCCACCTCGGGCCGCTCGGGGCCGTGGCCGTAAAACGCCACGTCGGGCGGTCCGCTGCGGCGAGCCTCCATCCCGAGCGGGCGCGGGCCCTGATCCGAGAGGCCGCGGCGGAGGCCGTCCGACAGTCCGCGAACATCAGGCCGTTCATCGTGGAGCAGCCGGTGCGAGTAGAATTGAGGTTTTCCAACTCAGGCCTGGCCGACGGCGCCGAGCTCATGCCTGGCGTCGTGCGGGTGGACGGCGTCACCGTCGCGTACGAGGCGCCCGATTACCCCACGGCCCTGCGCGCCGCCCGGGCCATGATCGCCCTGGCCGGCCGGGCCTGACCTCAGGAGCCGGCGGGGGCCGGCTCCCGGAAAGGTCGCTACTTCAGCCTCGGGTCCAAGGCGTCGCGCAGCCCGTCTCCCAGCAAGTTAAAGCCGAGGACGGATATCATGATGGCTAGGCCGGGGAAGGTCATTACCCACGGCGCCCGCTGTATATACTCCCGGGTGTCGCTAAGCATGGCTCCCCACTCGGGGGTGGGTGGCTGGGCCCCCAGGCCCAGGAAGCTCAGGGCGGCCGTGTCCAGGATGGCCGTGGCGATGCCCAGGGTGGCCTGGACGATAAGCGGCGCCAGGCAATTGGGCAGGACGTGCAGGAGGATGATCCGCAGGTCGGTGGCCCCGATGGCCACTGCCGCCTCCGTGTACTCGTGCTCCTTCACCGAGAGGACGGAAGACCTCACCAGCCTGGCGTAGGTGGGGATGGCCACAATGCCCACGGCGATCATGGCGTTTATGAGCTGTGGCCCCATGATGGCCATGATGGCTATGGCCAGCAGGATGCTGGGGAAGGACAGCATGATCTCCATCACCCGCATGACGATGAGGTCCGCCCAGCCGCCGTAGTACGCCGACACCGCGCCCACCAAGGTGCCGACCACCAGCGCGATGCCCACGGCGGCCACGCCCACCTGGAGCGACACGCGGGCGCCGAAGATGATCCGGCTGAGGATGTCCCTCCCCAGGTAGTCGGTGCCCAGAGGATGGCTGGCGGAGGGCGGCTCTAGGGGCGGCGCCACGGGTTCCAGGGGGTCGTAGGGCGCCAACAGGGGCGCGAAGAGCGCGCTGACGACGAACAGCCCCACCAGGACCGCTCCCACCATCGCGGCCTTGTTCTTGGTAAGTCTCCTGTATACCATCATCCAGCCGCCCTGAGAGGCGGCCTTGGTGCGTATTTCTCTCTCAGCCACTGCCATGGTCATACCCCCTACCCATACCTTATCCTGGGGTCGATGAAGGTGTACAGGATGTCCACCAGGAGGTTCACGAAGACGAAGGTGGTGGCGATGAGCAGCACAGTCCCCTGCACCACAGGGTAGTCCCGCTCGTTTATGCCCTCGATGATGTACCGGCCCACGCCCGGCCACGAGAAGATGGTCTCCGTCAGTATGGCCCCGCCGAGCAGGAAGCCGAACTGCAGGCCGACTATGGTGACCACCGGCAGGAGGGCGTTCTTGAGGGCGTGTCTGAAGACCACCACCCGCTGGGCCAGGCCCTTGGCCCGTGCTGTCCTGATGTAGTCCTGGCCTAGGACCTCCAGCATGCTGGACCTAGTCATCCTGGCGATGATGGCCATGGGGATGGTGCCCAGGGCCAGCGCGGGCATTACGAGGTGCCAGAGGGCGTTCAAGAAGGCAGCCAGGTTACGGTTGAGAAGGCTGTCTATCAGGTAGAAGTTGGTGTAGGTCTCCAGGAAGAACCGCACGTCAAGCCGGGAGGACGGCGGGAACCAGCCCAGGTTCACCGAGAAAAACCAGATCAGCATAAGGCCGAGCCAGAAAATGGGCATTGATACCCCGATGAGCGCCAGGAACATGCTGACGTGGTCGAAGAGGGAGTACCTCTTCACGGCGGATATTATCCCCGCGGACACCCCTACCACCACGGCCACGAACATGCTGAAGAAGGACAGCTCTATGGTGGCCGGGAACCTCTCCGCCAGCTCCGAGATGACCGGCTTGTTGCTTCTTATGGAGCGGCCGAGGTCACCGGTGAGCACCCTGCCCAGAAAGCGGAAGAACTGTACGTGCAGGGGTTGATCCAGCCCGAGCTGCTTCTCCAGGGCCGCCAGGGCCTCCGGCGTGGCCCTCTCGCCGAGCATCAGCTGGGCGGGGTTTCCCGGGATGAGGTGGATGATCAGGAAGACGGTGACCGAGATGCCCAACAGGACGGGAAGCAACATGAGCAGCCTCTTGGCGATGTAGGTGGTCAAAGAACTCCCCCCAATTAACAGGGTACATGTGGGGCTAGCCCACATGTACCCTGTTCCCATCTGTCTTTCTTATTCGGTCTCTAAGTACACGGTGTTCAGCTTCTCTGAGCCCGTCGCGTGGGGGATGTATCCCCTGATGCTGGCCTTAGCGGCGATAGGCTGCTGGGCGTAGACCAGCGGCACCCAGGGGGCATCACGGTGAATTATGACCTGGGCCTCCTCGTACAGCCGGGTCCTCTCGGCCTTGTCGAAGGTCCTCTGGGCCTTGATCAGCAGCTCGTGTACCTTATCGCTCCGGTAGAAGGCGATGTTGCCGGCACTGCCCTTGACAGCGTTGTCCTTGTCCAGGAGGACGTAGAGGAAGTTGTCCGGGTCACCGTTGTCGCCTATCCACCCCAGCAGGGCCATGGGATGTTCGCCGTTCTCCACCTTCTGGAGGTAGGCGCCCCAGTCGAAGCTCACGATCTCGGCCTCTATGCCGATCTTGGCCAGGTCGGCCTGGATGGCCTCGGCGATCTTCCTGGGCTGAGGCATGTACGGCCGCGGGATCGGCATGGCCCAGAGCTCCGTCTTGAACCCGTTGGGGAAGCCCGCCTCGGCGAGCAGCTCCTTGGCCCTCTCCGGGTCGTACTCATAGGGCTTTACCGAGTAGTTAAAGCCCCAGATGGACGGCGGCATCGGGTTCACCGCGGGCTGGGCCAGCCCCGCGTAGAAGTTCTCGATCAGGGCCTCCTTGTTGATGGCGTGGTTTATGGCCTGTCTCACCAGCAGGTTGTCGAAGGGCTCCACGTCCATGTTCATGGCCAGGTAGCCCACGTTCATGGGCGGCCGCAGGAAGAGCTGGAGGTTCTCGTCCTCCTCCACGATCTTCACGTCCGGAGGATTCAGGCCGTCCATGATATCGATGTTCCCCGCCTGCAGCTCCATGAACCGGGCCGAGTTGTCGGGGATGCTGCGGAAGATGATCTGGTCCAGGGCCGGCTCGCCCTCCCAGTAGTCCTTGTTGGCCTCGAGGACGATCTTGTCGTCCTTCACCCAGTCTACGAACTTGAAGGGCCCCGTTCCGACCGGGTTCTGTCCGAAGTCCGGCCCGAACTCCTTAATGGCCTCGGGGCTGGCTATGCCGAAGGGAGTCATGGCCAGGTTCTGGAGGAAGGGAGCCAGCGGTTCCCTCAAGGTAAACCTGACCGTGTACTCGTCCACGACCTCCACGGACTCGATGACCGACTTGTCGTCGAAGCCGCCGAACATGTAGGCGTAGTAGGCGAACTCGCCGTCATAGCGGTGCGGGTTGTCGGTGAACATCCAGCGGTCGAAGTTAAACTTGACCGCCTCGGCGTTGAAGGGCGTGCCGTCGTGGAAGTTCACACCCTCCCTCAGCTTGAAGGTCCATACCAGGCCGTCGGGCGACGTGGACCACTCAGTAGCCAGCGCCGGCTCTACTTCCGTGCTGTCCGGCTTGTACTCGACCAATGTATCGTATATCTGCTGGGTTACCTTGAGCGATTCGCCGTCGGTGACGTTGATGGGGTCCAGGCTCACGGAATCCGCCCCGCGCCCGTAGACCAGGATGTCACCGCCGCCCGCGGGCGCACAGCCCGTCGCCGCGACCGCGAACACCAATGTCAACGCCAACAGCCCTAGTATCTTCGCCTTCACAGAGTTACCCCCCCTTTTGAACTGATTTTAAGTGATGGTGGATAGGTGCACTACCCCGGACAACCACCTCCCAGCCGTGGATATTATTGGTGTATATTCTATCCAATTAAAGATTATCCTCCCATAATGTGAAATAAGGGGTAATAATGGAAGGGACTATGAGAAAAATGGATCAAGGAATAGGGGGATGGGGTCCAAGGTCTCGTGAGGGCCAAAAGGTACACCAGGTCAGTCGTCCTCGTCGGGAGGGCCTACGAGAGCAGCGGGTAACCAGCGACGCACCAGGCGGCGGAAGCCCCGGGGCAGCTGGTTCACAAAGCCGGAAACGACCTGTCCGAACCTCTCTAAATTAAGGGCCAAGGCCAGCAGAATCCAAAGGCTGTACAGCGCGCCCCACCCGTGGCCTACCTGAAAGGCGACCCACGGGGGAAGGGTGGCCAGGGGGGCGCCCAAGGCCATGAACACGGTCTTGGCGTGGTACCGGGCGGCCAGGAGAATTGCCAGGAGGCAGTACAGGGCCAGGGGCCATAGGGGCAGCTCATAGGCGGAGAACAGGGCCAGGGCGGTGCCCCAGAGAAGCAACATATCGGCCGGGAAGTCGAGACGGCCGACGAAGGAGGCGGGTGTGTGTGAGGCGCGGGCGAAGCGCCCGTCGAGGATGTCCGTGGTCCAGGCCAGCAGGTTGAAGAGGATGACCGGCTGGAGCGCGGACCGGTCTCCGGCAGCCCCGAGGCCCGCGTCGATAATAAGGATCACGAGGAGCAACCTGGCAAGGGTGAGCCCGTCGGCGACCATTCGCAACCAGTTGACAGATGGTCCTCTTGGCGGACCGACTGTGGGCCTGAGCGGAAGGGTCACGCCAATCCCTCCCGGCTGCGTGATTCCATTACAGAGGGGAAAGCTCTCCTGCGATCAGAGGATATTTCCAGCGTTGAGAGAGAATCAGTGTGGGGCTCGTACAGGCCTCTCTAGTATAAATTATATACCATCACGGCGTTCCATGTTCCAAGAAGGTGAGCCGGGTCCCGGTCAGTGGCCCTTCAGTTCCTCAAGCTATGGAGCAGTTCCTCGGCCCGCTGGGCGTCCATTCGGCCGTGGATCTCCTCGTTAACCATCACCGCCGGCGCCAGCCCGCAGGTCCCAAGGCAGGCGACCCGCTCCAACGTGAACTTCCCGTCGGCGGTGACCTCCCCCGGCCCTATCCCCAGGGCCTCCCCGAGGGCCGCCAGGACCTTCTCAGCCCCTCGGACGTGACAGGCCGTGCCCAGGCATACGCGGATCATGTTCTGCCCCCGGGGTTTCAAATAGAACTGGGCGTAGAAGCTGGCCACGCCGAAGACCTGGGCCCGGGGCAGGCCGAGGCCCTCCGCCACCTGGCCCATGCTGTCCCTGGACAGGTACCCGAAGGCCTCCTGGACCTCCTGCAGGACCGGTATGAGGGCGCCCGGCTCCCCTCGGTACTTCTCGATGATCTCCTTAATTCGGTCGGTTCTCTGAAGGGTAGCCCTTGAGGTTTTCACGCGACCCCCCCCTTTCGGTATTTATCCTGCTGAGGGCGAGGGGCGAATATGCCCGGGAAGTTCGTTCCGGCCCGACCTCGAGATGTGGTAAAATGTATCAACCCAACCTTGCGCAGGAGAGGAGCAGGAGCCGTGACCAAGGAGAGACTGCGGGTCGCCTTCCAAGGGGAACCCGGCGCCTACAGTGAAGAGGCCCTGTTGAGCCTCTTGCCGGAGGCGGTGCCCCATCCCTGCCGCACCTTCCGCGAGGCCTTCAGGGCGGTCGACGCTGGAGCGGTCGACGCGGCGCTCGTACCGGTGGAGAACAGTTTCGCCGGCAGTATCAACGAGACCTATGACCTGCTGCGGGAGCATACGCTGGAGGTGCTGGCCCAGATAGTACACCCCATCAACCACTGCCTGTTGGCCCTGCCGGGGACACGGCTCGATGATGTGAGGCGGGTCCTCTCGCACCCGCAGGCGCTGGCCCAGTGCGTGGAGTTCATCGAGGAAAGGGGGCTCGAGCCCGTGGACGCTTACGATACCGCGGGCAGCGCGCGCCTGGTCCGGGAGCGGGGTCGCCCTGAGCTCGCCGCCATCGCCAGCGCCAGGGCGGCCAGTATCTACGGCCTGGAGGTCCTGGTCGGCGGGATCCAGACCGGTCGGGCCAACTACACCAAGTTCTTCCTCATCGCCTCGTCCCAGAGGGCATCCCTCGTTGGTTCGCGCCTTGATCCTCACCGGGCCCGCGGCCACCTGACCTCCCTGATCGTGACCGCCCCCAACGTGCCGGGGGCGCTCTACCGCGTATTGGGAGTCTTCGCCCGGCGAGGCATCAACCTGCGCAAACTGGAGTCCCGCCCTTCGCGGGACGAGCCGTGGGCATACGTCTTCTTCTTGGACCTTGAGGGAGAAGGGACCGAGCCCAGGATACAGGAGGCCCTCCGAGAGCTTCAGCGCATGCGGGCGCTGGTCAAGGGGCTCGGGTCCTTTCCCTGTTACGAGACCGGGGACCTCCGGGGATCACCGTGAGCTGACTTCTCTATCCGGACGGCACATACCTTGAGCTCTGGGATGTCGGCCTCCGGGTCCAGGGCGTCGTTCGTCAGCACGTTCGCCGCCGCCTCGGCGAAGTGGAAGGGGATGAAGACGGCCCTCGGGTGTACCTGCTTGGTGAGGAGGGCCTTAATGGTTATCCGGCCCCTGCGGGAGGATATCACCAGCTCCTCCCCCTCCTCTATCCCCAGCCTCGCGGCGGCCTCCGGGTTGATCTCCACGTAACCATCGGGGCGGAGGGCGTCTAGGGCCTGGGAACGTCGGGACATGGAGCCCGTGTGGAAGTGGTAGAGGATTCGTCCCGTCATGAGGACGAAGGGGTACTCCTCGTCGGGGAGCTCTTCGGGTGCCCGGTCCTCCACCGGCACGAACTCGCCGAGGCCGCCGGCGAACCGCTCGTGGTGCAGGAAGGTCGTCCCGGGGTGGTCGCGGTCGTAACAGGGCCACTGTAGCCCCGCGTCCCCGAGCCTATCATGGTATATCCCACCGTATATCGGCGTGACCTCGGCTATCTCCGCCATGATCTCCTCGGTAGATCCGTATTCCATCGGGTAGCCCATGCGTCGTGAGATATCGCAGATTATCTCCCAGTCAGGGCGAGCCTCGCCCACGGGAGGTATGGCCTTCCGGAGGAGCTGCACCCGCCGCTCGGTGTTGGTGAAGGTGCCGTCCTTCTCCGCGAAGCTCGCCGCTGGGAGCACCACGTCGGCCAGACGAGCCGTCTCGGTGAGGAAGATGTCCTGGACCACCAGGAACTCGAGCCTCTCCAGGGCCAGACGGCACTCGTTCACGTTGGGGTTGCTGAGCATAGGGTTCTCCCCGACGATGTACATCGCCTTCACGCTTCCCGCCAGGGCGGCCTTGACCATCTCCACGACGCTGAGGCCCTCGCGCTCTGGCAGGGGCCTGCCCCACGCCCGCTCGAACTTCTCCCGGACCTCGGCGTTGTCCGGCCGCTGGTATCCCGGTAGGTACCCCGGCAGGGCGCCCATGTCGCAGGCCCCCTGGACGTTGTTCTGCCCCCTTAACGGGTAGACCCCTGTGCTCCTCCTGCCCACGTTGCCCGTGAGCATGGCCAGGTTGGCGATCTGGTAGACGTTCAGGGTCCCCGTGGTGTGCTGCGTGATGCCCATGGCGTACAGGATCGTCGCCCTGTCGGCGCCGCCGTAGAGGCCAGCTGCCTTTCTTATGAGCTCCGGCTGGACCCCCGTGATACGGGAGACCCGCTCGGGGTCGTACCTCTTCACCCTCTCCCTGAAGGCCGCGAAGTTCTTGGTCCGCTGTTCCACGAACTCCCGGTCCCAGAGGCCTTCCTCCAGGATCACGTACATCATCCCGTTGAGCAGGGCGGCGTCGGTCCCCGGCAGGTGGCGGAGGTGCAGGTCCGCGTCCACCGCCATATCGATCTCCCGCGGGTCGGCGACGATGAGCTTCGCCCCCTTCTTCTCGGCCTTCTTGACCCAGAAGCCGATGACGGGGTGGGCCTCGCTGGTGTTGGAGCCGATGACGAAGATGACGTCGGCGTCCTCGAGCTCGGCTATGGTGTTGGTCATGGAGCCGCTGCCGAACGCCCGAGCCAGGCCGGTCAAAGTGGAGGCGTGACAGAGCCGGGCCGAGTTGTCGACGTTGTTGGTGCCGATCACGGCCCGCATGAACTTCTGCATCAGATAGTTCTCCTCGTTGGTGGCCTTGGCCGAGCTGATGCCGGCGATGGCGTCGGGGCCGTAACGGTCCTTGATCGCCGTGAACTTGGCAGCGACCAGGTCCAGGGCCTCTTCCCACGAAGCTTCCTGCAGCCGTCCGTCCCTGCGCACGAGGGGCCTTTTCAGCCTGTCGGGGTGGTGGATGAAGTCCAGGCCGAAGCGCCCCTTCACGCAGAGGAGGTTGTGGTTCGCGGGCCCAGCGGCCGGGCTCATGCCCACCACTTGGCCGTGGTTGACGTGCAGGAACAGCCGGCAGCCCACGCCGCAGTACGGACATAAGGTCTCCACGCGTCGGACGTCGAAGGCCCGGCCCTTGCCCTGCCCCCACTTCGGCATGAGCGCCCCCACGGGGCACACGGTTATGCAGTTGCCGCAGAAGATGCAGGCGCTGTCCTCGAGCCCCATGTCCATGCCCGCCACTATCTTGGCGTCCGCGCTTCGATAGCCGAAGTCGTAGGCGTGGACCCCCACGACCTCGTCACACATCAGGACGCAGCGCCCGCAGAGGATACACTTGTTGTGGTCCCGCTCGAAGCAGGGGTTGGTGTCCTCGATGGGGTAGTCCTTGCGGGCCCCCCCTTGGTAGTAGGGCTTCTGCACGCCGTAGAGGTAGGCGTAGTCCTGCAGACGACAGTCTCCCGTCTTCTCGCAGGTGAGGCAGTCGTTGGGGTGGTTGGCGAGATAGAGGCTCAGGACGACCTTGCGGGCCCTGATGACCCGCTCCGACTCCGTCCAGACCACCATGTCCTCGGCCACGGAGGTGGTGCAGGAGGCCGGGAGGTCGTCCCTCCCCTCGATCTCCACCACGCAGAGCCTGCAGGCCCCGCTGACCGACAGCATGGGGTGGTAGCAGAGATGAGGTATGGCTATCTCCGCCTGCCTGGCGGCGTTGAAGACGCTGGTGCCCTCCGGTACTGCAACTCTGGTCTTGTTGATGTAGAGCTTAACCACCTCTTACCTCCTTCTGAGCCCGACCCCCGCTGAGGCCCTCACATACCCCGGCCCGGCAGTGGCCTTCGACGTGTTCCAGGTACTCCTCGCGGAAGTACCTCAAGGTGCTCAGCACGGGGTTCGGCGCCGTCTGCCCCAGCCCGCACAGCGAGGTCTTCTGAAGAACCTCCCCGAGCTCTTCCAGCCGGTCGAGGTCCTCCCTGGTCCCCTCCCCGGCGACGATCCGGTCCAGGATCTCCATCATCCGCAGGGTGCCCTCCCGGCACGGGGTACACTTGGCACAAGACTCGTTGTGGTTAAACCTGGTGAAGAACCTGGCTATGTCCACCATGCAGGAGGTCTCATCCATCACCACCATGCCGCCCGAGCCCATCATGGCCCCGGCCTCAGTGAGGGAGTCGTAGTCGATGGGGGTATCGAGCATCTCCTCGGGGAGGCACCCTCCCGAGGGGCCCCCGATCTGAACGGCCTTGAAGGGCACGTCGCCCTTTATGCCTCCCCCGATGTCGTAGATGATCTCCCTCAAGGTGATGCCCATGGGCACCTCCACCAGGCCCGTGTTGGCCACCTTGCCGGTCATGGCGAAGACCTTGGTCCCGGTGCTCCCGGCGGTCCCGACCCTGCGGTACCACTCCGCACCCCGCCTGATGATCAGGGGCACATTGGCCCAGGTCTCGACGTTGTTGATGTTAGTGGGCTTACCCCAGAGGCCCCTCTCCGCCGGGTAGGGCGGGCGGGGCCGGGGCATGCCGCGACCTCCCTCAATGGAGGACATGAGGGCCGTCTCCTCCCCGCACACGAAGGCGCCCGCGCCCTTTTTGATGCGGACGTCGAAGGAGAGCCCGGAGCCCAGGATATCGTCCCCGAGGAAGCCCCTCCTGCGGGCGGCCACGATGGCCTTCTCCAGGCGCTCGATGGCCAGCGGGTACTCGGCGCGGATGTATATGTACCCCATGGAGGCACCTATGGCGTAGGCGCCGATGACCATGCCCTCCAACACCGCGTGGGGGTCACCCTCAAGGATGGTTCGGTCCATGAAGGCCCCGGGGTCGCCCTCATCGGCGTTACAGATGATGTACTTGGGGTGGCCGGGCGCCTTCCTGCAGAGCTCCCACTTGGTGCCGGTCGGAAAGCCCGCCCCGCCCCGTCCCCGGAGGCCGGAGGTCTTGATGACCTCCACCACCTCCTCGGGGCCCATCTCCTCGAGGACCCTCTTGAGGGCGCGGTAGCCCTCCCGGGACAGGTAGTCGTCGATGGAGTTGGGGTCTATGAACCCGGAGCGCGCCAGGACGAAACGTTCCTGCTTTCTGTAAAAGGGAAGGTCGCGGTAGGGGTGGGCCTCGTCGTCTATGATGCCGACGACCCACTCCTCGACGGCGCGACCGCCCTCGAGGAGTTCCTCCAGCACACGCCGGGCCCTCTCCACGTCCATATTGCCGTAGGTCACGCGGCTCTCCCCGGGGAGCTGGACGTCCACCAGCACTTCGTTCTCGCACATGCCGATGCAGCCGACGGGCTTGACCTCCGCGTCCAGCCGGCGACGTGCGACCTCCCGGCGGAGGAAGGTGTACAGGTCGCGGGCCCCGGCGGCGAGGCCGCAGGTGCCCATGCCGACGATGATTCTGGCCTTTCCCTCTTGCGTGGGCAAGGGCTCTCCCCCCTTCGCTCTTAGAGTGCTGTTGGGAGAGGGGGAATATGCAGGTGGAGGCTCGGAGAGCTGTACCTTGGCCCTGACCCTGTGGCGGCGCTGTTCTTCGGAGACTGGGATTCGCCCCATCTGGCGAGTATCATCTGTAATACTACGCTGCTCTCTGGTTCCATATCCGCATGTTGACGGAGCTCTTAATACGGCGTAGTCTATACGTAAGTTAATTACCGTAAGGAGAGAGGTGCAGTGAACCGAGTGGGAAGGCGTTTTGAACTGCGTCTCGACGAAAGGCTCTGGGCTAAGGTGAGAGAGGAGGCCCGAGAGAGGGGGATCGCCATGGCGGAGGTGATCCGCGAGTCATTGGAGGCCAGGTATCAGGTTACTACGGAGCAGAAGCGGGAAGCGGCACGAGAGCTCTGCCGAATCGGGGCATCGGTTGATGATTGGGAGCGGATGGAGGACGAGATTGGGGGAGAGCATAACCATTGAAATTCTTTGTGGACACAAATATCCCCATGTATGCAGCCGGTAAGGAACATCGCTACAAGAGGGCGTGCCAAGTCATAATCAATGCTCTAGCCGACGGTTCAATACAGGGAGTTACGGATACGGAAGTCCTGCAAGAGATCCTTTATCGATACCATGATATCAATCGCAAGCAAGACGGATGGCGGGTATACGATAGCTTTAGGACCATTATGGATCAAGCGGTGCTTCCGGTAACTGTGGAAGATATGGACCGGGCTCGTAAGTTGTGCGGTAAGTACCCCGACATGCCGCCGAGAGATCTGATCCACGTGGCCGTAATGCTGAACAATGATATTCACACCATTCTCTCTACCGATGCGCATTTTGACCAACTCAAGGAGGTTTCACGCGTCGATCCGCTTGATCTCAGGCTAGTTAATGGTGTTTAGAGCGCCTGGCTGGCATCGGATTCACCGAACAGCGCGAAGCGTTACCCGGACGGCTTGTTGGGGAATTAAACATGTCTTGGAAGAGAAGGCGCCCCTCGTTCTACATCGAGACCTCGGTGTGTGTGCCTCCTACCATCTTCAAAGGCAAAAGGAGCTGTCTTTCGGGGAAGGAGGCGCCGTTAGAGCTCGCCTCCTACGGGATCACGTCAGCCTTATGCACCCGCCCTGCACAAGGACTCAGTCGGCCAGGCCGCTTGGCATCCCGCTCGAGGCCATGGCAGACCCTGCTAGCGTGGGCCGAGCTCTGGCACGGCGGATAAGTCGGTGAGCACACCGAGCATAGGTGCATCCTTCTTCGTCCTTCTGGCCCGTCGCCACCTGACCCTCGTAGGCAGGCTACTGGCCAGGCTGACCGACAGCACCCGATCTCATGCCGGGCGGTCCGCCTAGGCTCTCAGTCGGTAGCCCTCATGATTTATAGCCGGAGAGAGGCGGTACGTTGCCCGGGCGGGAGAGTCCTCTCCTGCTCTGGCCTTGCCGTTATGTAATCTCTCCACGACTCTGTTGCTTGAGGTTATCCTCAGAAGCAGGCCCTAGCGGACCCCTCCTAACCACCTGGTGTTGCTCCCTGTTCAGGCAGCTGAGACCAAGGCCGTCATGCTTGGTCGAGGGTCCGGGTGCAGCGCCCGCCGCTACTGTTCTCTCTAGTTCCCGCCAGGAGCAGGTAACTAAAGATACACGCTCCTTATGAAGGGGGTTCGCCATACCCCTCGTATCAGGCGTTGCGATGTCGCTTGTCGGCTAACTGCCGAAAGGGGGCTGCTGTTAACCGAAGTGTCCGTCCAGACAATCTATAAACACGACGGCTTCACCACCGCCGCTCCTCATCCTTCTCCCCTACCGCTCTGCTTAGAATGTGCGATGACGTGATGGGCAATGATAGGCGACAGGAGGGACACTTCGTATGTCTGAGGACATCCACTTCGACCCATATCGCCCGGATGAGATGGCGGAGAGGGTAGAGAAGGTAGGGGTGGCCAAGGCGCGATTGGGTTTTCTGGATCTGAGCGCCCTTGGGTTCTTAGCTGGAGCCTTCATCGCCTTTGGCGCCCAGTTCTTTACTTTCGTGACCCACGACTCTCCCTTCGGCTTCGGCCTCACTATGTTCATAGGGGGAGCGGCCTTCTCCCTGGGCCTGGTGCTGGTGGTTATCGCCGGGGCAGAGCTCTTCACGGGCAACAACCTCATGGCCATGGCCTACGCGAGCCGGTGCATAACCCTCCGCGAGCTCCTGCGCAACTGGGTCATCGTCTACTTCGCCAACTTCCTAGGGGCCATCGCCATGGTCCTGTGGATTTACGCCACTCAACAATGGGCCTTCAACGACTACGGCGTGGGCGCCCGGGCCCTGTTGATAGCCAACGCCAAGGTGAACCTGACCCTCCTACAGGCCCTGGTCAGGGGCACCATGGCCAACACGCTGGTGGCGCTGGCCGTGTGGCTGACCTTCGCCGGTCGCAGCGTGACGGACAAGATACTGGCGATCATCTTCCCCATAACCGCCTTCGTGGCCTCGGGCTTCGAGCACTCCATCGCCAACATGTACTTCGTGCCCTTCGGGATCCTGTTGAAATCCTCCCCCCAGGTGGTGGAGGTGGCCACGCGCGTCGCCGGGGGGACCTTGGACCTGGCCAACCTGACCTGGCCTACCTTCGTGATTCGCAATCTCATACCGGTGACCATAGGGAATATCCTCGGCGGCAGCGTGTTGGTAGGTGTGGTGTACTGGTTCGTCTACCTGCGCGGCGAGAACTGCTGAGCTAGCTCACCGTTGGAGATCTCCTCGCCCGCCTTCCGCTTAGCCTCGTCGTACACTGCGCCAATGGGAATTCGATTTTTCGTAGCTGCCCTCCGGCAGTCCTCGTACTCCGGCGCGAGGTTGTAACGGCCCGAGGGCGCCCGAGCGACCTTCACCTTCACCGTGCCCCAGCGGGTGTCCACCTCTAGCGTCGTGTAAGGGAGGTTCCGCTTGGTCACCTCGTAGGCCCGGACGCCGATGGTCGTGGTCTCATCGAAGAGGATCTCCACCAAGCGGCCTTCCCGATCCATGGGCGCCAGCACGCTCAGGACCACGCCCGGGCGGTTCTTCTTCATCTGTACCCGGGTGAGGAAGACGTCTAGCGCCCCCTCCCCGAACAGCCTGGCCATTACGTGGTCGAAGAATTCCGGGTTCATGTCATCGAGGTTGACCTCCAACATCACGACCCGTTCCTGATGGCCCTCTCGCCTGGCCCCGGCCGTGAGCCCGGGCCTCTGGCCTATGAAGACCCGTAACAGGTTCGGTATCTCGAGGTCCCTGCTGCCGGCGCCATACCCAACCCTTTCTACCTTGAGCGGCGGCATGGGCCCGAAGGCGCTGGCGAAGGTCGTGACCAGGGCCGCCCCGGTGGGGGTCACCAGCTCGCTCTGGATGCCCCGGGAGTACACGGGCACGCCTCGAAGCAGCTCCACCGTGGCCGGTGCCGGTACGGGGATGGGGCCGTGCATGGAGCGGGTCATGCCCCTGCCGAGGTGGAGGGGCGAGCAATGGACCTCCTCGATGCCCAGTTCCTCCACTGCGATGGCGAAGCCCACTACGTCAACCAGCGTATCCACGGCGCCCAGCTCGTGAAAGTGTACGCGGTCCGGCGAAGTGCGGTGCACCCTGGCCTCGGCCTCGGCCAGGCGCTCGAACACGGCCAGCGACCGCTCCTTCACTGCGTCTGAGAGCCGGCTCCCGGTGATGATGGCGCGGATGTCCTCGAGATGCCTGTGGCTTGGCGAATCCTCCCTCAGCAAGACGTCGACCTTGGTCCCGCCGATGCCGCCCTTTACCACCGACCGGGCCCGCAGCTCATACCCGTCGAGCCCGAGGTCGGCGAGCCTCTCCCGCAGGACTTCTAGGGGGAGCACGGCGTCCACGAAAGCCCCGAGCGCCATGTCCCCGCTGATACCGGCGAAGCAGTCGAAATAAGCGATCTTCACTCTGCAACCTCTCCCAGCCGGTTGATGAGGGCGGCCGCGTACCCCGCCCCGAATCCGTTGTCGATATTCACCACCACGACGCCGGAGGCGCAGCTGTTCAGCATGGTCAGCAGGGCGGCCAGGCCCTTGAAATTGGCCCCGTAACCGACGCTGGTGGGCACGGCGACCACCGGCTTGTCCACCAGCCCGCCCACCACGCTGGCCAAGGCTCCCTCCATGCCCGCCACCACCACGATAGTGCGCGCGGCCAGCAGCCTATCGTGGTGCCTGAGAAGACGGTGAATGCCGGCCACCCCCACGTCGTAGAGCCGCTCCACACGGCTACCCATCAACTCGGCCGTGAGGGCGGCCTCCTCCGCCACCGGTATGTCGGCCGTGCCCGCGGAGACGACGAGCACCAGGCCGATCCTCCGCTGCTCGCCCTTGCGGACGGCGATGAGGCGTGCTTCCTGATGGTACTCAGCCTCGGGGATCCGCTCCCGCACGGCGGTCGCCGTCCGGGCGTCGGCGCGCGTGGCGATGATGTTGCCGCTCGCCCGTGCGACCAGCCGTTCCATGATGGCGACCACCTGCTCGACCGTCTTCCCCTCGCAGTAGACGACCTCCGGGGCCCCCTGCCTGATCTCGCGGTGGTGGTCGATCATGGCGAAGGAGAGGTCCTCAAAGGGCAGCATCTTGATTCGCCGTAGGGCCTCGTCCGGCGAGAGCTGGCCCTTCCTCAGCGCCTCGAGGAGTTCTCTCAGCTGTCTCTCCTGCAAGAGGCGTTCCCTCCCTTTCGTCCTGCCCCCTTGTCTCTTATCAGGGGCTCGTTCATGCTGCCCGTACGGTAGCCGGCGAGGTCAAGGGTAACGTAGAGGTAGCCGATCTCCTTGAGCTGCTTCACGATATCCCCGGCGGCCGCCATGATCCTCGGGAAATCCTCCTGTTCAACCTCGATCCGGGCGATCCGGTCGTGGTGGCGGACCCGTAACTGGCCGACGCCGAGGCCGCGCAGGAACAGCTCCGCCTCCTTGACCATCCTCAGCTTCTCCCTCGTTATCCTGTGGCCGTAGGGGAAGCGGGAGGAGAGACAGGCGAAGGCCGGCTTGTCCCAGGTGGAGAGCCCCATTCGCCGGGAGAGGGCCCGGATTTCCTCCTTGGTCAGCCCGGCCTCCAGCAACGGGCTGCGCACGTCGAGCTCTCGCAGGGCCCGCAGGCCTGGGCGGTAATCGTCGAGGTCGTCTGCGTTGGAGCCATCGGCGAGAAAGGCGATGCCCTCCTCCGCGGCCACCGCCCGGAGCTTGGTGAACAGCTCCCGTTTACAGTAAAAACAGCGGTCGTGCGGGTTCTCCGCGAACTCCGGGATGTCCAGCTCCTCCGAGTGAATGGTGAGGTGGCGCACCCCGATGTCTCTGGCCAGTCTGAGAGCGTCCTCGTACTCATAGTCCGGGTACGTCTCCGACCTGGCCGTTACCGCGAGGACGCGGTCGCCCAGGACATCATGCGCGACCTTCACCAAGAAGGTGCTGTCCACGCCTCCCGAGAAGGCGACCAGCACCGACCCCATCTCGGCCAGGATCCCCCTCAACTTCTCGAGCTTTTCGTCCAATGTCTCCATGCTACCCCCTCCGAAGCTCCCCGCGAGCCCTTGATTAACGCTCACGGTGTCCTAGCTGTCTGCCGACTAAGACCAACTTCGCTGCACCCGGCGGCACTCCTGCCCGCGGTGGGGGGCCGTGCTCGAGGAGTTCGAGGGCCCGGAAGTCACAGAGGGCTCGGGGTGTGGCTCCACCCGAAGGCGTACGCGTCCTTCAGGTAGGCAATTCAGTTCGCCGCACCGAATGCTGCCCAGGGACCTCCTACGCGGTCAAGGCGGTCGGCCCGCGAGCGCACCGCTTGAGCCCCATCGGGCACATCGGCAGAGTGGCCCTGGTGAGCATGGTTTGCCGGAGGGCCCAACATCGGGTTCGGCACCGACCGTGATGCGCACCATGCGGTAGCGCTGGCCGGTGCTCCCCGTCTCCTCACGGGCCCTTCCGAGTCGACGGTCGCCGCTTATTTCCTAAAGGGCTGGACGTCGTTTGGTCGTTATCGCCGGTCGTCTTTGGTTGACGAGCTACATCTTGAATGGGCAGGCCCTTTGGATCTTGGGTAATGTAAGAGCAGATCTGTCGATAGTGACGCGGCTGACGTTGGCGGCCTCTGCCAGGGAGGTGCCTTTCTCGAGGAGGCCGAGGGCGTCGCGCACGGACAGGGTGCCTCCAACCGGGCTTTCTAGGGTGCGGGCCAGGATCATCGTTCCAGTGGCAGAGCGCGTGCTCTTGCCTTCTCCCCTGCCCTTTAGTATAATAACCCATGAGCACGAAATTGTGCACAATCTTCAGGAGGGTGAAAATGCATCCTTATCGAGAGTTCGTCAATCCCCATCTCGGCAGGCTCATCTCCCAGTTGAAGATGGACAAGAGGTACGTGCGTGGCGAGGGAGCGTACCTCTTCGACGCCGAGGGCAACCGGTATCTCGACCTCATCGCCGCCTACGGGGCCTTGCCCTTCGGCTTCAACCCGCCCGAGATCTGGGAGGCCTTGGCGAGAGTGAGAGAGATGGGGGAGCCCAGTTTCGTACAGCCGTCAAACCTGGAGGCCCCGAGCGAGCTGGCCAGGAGGCTCATTGAAGTGGCGCCGCGGGGCCTGAGGTACGTCACCTTCACCAACAGCGGGGCCGAGGCCGTGGAGGCGGCCATCAAGCTCTGCCGGGCCAGGACGGGCAGGAAGGCCATCCTGGCCACCTACAACAGCTTCCACGGCAAGACCCTGGGGGCCCTGTCGGCGACGGGCAAGGCCAGCTATCAGGAGTCCTTCGGTGCTCCGGTAGAGGGCTTCGATTACGTGCCCTACGGGGATGCGGCCGCCCTCGAGGAGAGGCTCGCTGGCGGCGAATACGCGGCCTTCATAGTCGAGCCTATCCAAGGCGAGGGCGGTATCATCGTGCCTCCCGCAGGGTACCTCCGGGAGGTCCGGAGGATATGCGATGAGGCGGGCGTCCCGCTCATCTTCGACGAGATCCAGACGGGCCTCGGCCGGACCGGCAGGCTCTTCGCCTGTGAGGAGGAGGGCGTGAGCCCTGACGTCATGACGCTGGCCAAGGCCTTGGGCGGCGGCATCTTCCCCGTCGGCGCCGTCCTGTGCACCGAGGACGTCTACACGGAGGAGTTCGCCACCAAGCACTCCTCCACCTTCGCGCCCAATACGCTGGCGGCCAGGGTGGGGTTGGCCTCCCTGGAGCTCCTGCTCCGCGATGACATGGCCCTCGTCCGCGACGTGGCCGAGAAGGGCGCGTATCTGAAGGAGGGCCTAGAGGAGTTACGGGCCCGCTATCCAGAGATCCTGAGCGATGTGCGCGGCAAGGGGCTCATGCTGGGCATCGAGTTCGGCGTCAACCAGGACACTTTCCCCGGCAGCCTTCTCGGGGTGATGGCCGAGCAGGAGGCCCTGACGCCCGTGATATCCAGCTATCTCTTAAACGTCGAGAAACTCAGGGTGGCGCCGACCCTCAACGGCGCGGATGTCATACGCATCGAGCCCCCGCTGATCATAACCCGGGAACAGGGTGAGGTGGCCCTGGAGGGCCTTGAGCGTATGCTCCGGCAGCTGGCCCGGGGAAATACGGCGGCCTTCATCGGGCACCTCCTGAGCACCGGCGGCGGCAGGGCCGTAACCGGAGAGCTGAGGAGGCGCAGGAAGCCACGGATCAAGCCCTCCGGTGACTCCGAAGAGGGCAGGTTCGCCTTCCTGGTTCACCCCATTGACCTCAAGAACTACGTGGAGTTCGACCCGAGCCTAGAGGCCTTCAGCGAGGAGCAGATACAGGAGCTCGCCGACAGCTGGAACGATATCTTGCAGCCCTTCGTCATCGGCAGGACCAGGGTCACCTCCCAGACGGGCGCCACGGCCTACGGCGAGTTCATCGTGGTGCCCAGGACCGCCGAGCAGCTCCTGGAGCTTCCCAGGGACCAGGTCCTCGATGAGCTGCGCATGGCCCTGGAACTGGCGCGGGAGAACGGAGCCGGCATAGTGGGCCTTGGAGCCTATACCGCCGTGGCCTCCCGGGCGGGGTTATACCTACGGAACGAGGGAATCGCGATCACGACCGGCAACAGCTACACGGTGGTGGCGGCGGCTGAGGCGGTCCTCACGGCCCTAGAGCGACTCGAGTCCCCTCTCAGTCAAGTCACCGCCGGCATCGTGGGGGCCGCCGGCTCCATCGGTCGTGGCCTGACGCTCCTCCTCTCGGAGAACGTGGCCCGGCTCATCCTGGTCGGCAACCCCGAGCACCCGGAGAAGACCAGGGCCCGCCTCCGCGAGGTGGCCGCCCAGATGGTCCGTCACCTGGTGGGCCAGCTGGCTAAGGGCCGGAAGTTCGAGCGGGGGACGCTGGGGGCTACGGTGGCCGCGCTGGACGGCCTTCCCAACCCGGAGGCGGAGGAGGAGGCCTTCCTCAGGCTGGCCGATGAGCTGGTGCGCGAGGGGGTCGTCCTGCTATCGAGCGACATAGACGCCGTGCTTCCGGGAGCGGATGTGGTTATCACCGCCACCAACAGCCTGGGCAAGCTGGTGACGCCCGATAACCTAAAGTTGGGCGCCGTAGTGTGCGATCTATCACGGCCGCCTAACGTCAGCCGCGAGGTCGCCGACAGACGGCCCGACGTGTTGGTCATCGACGGCGGAGTTATAGAGGTCCCCGGCAGGCCGGACCTCGGCTGGGACTTCGGCTTCGAGGAGGGGCTGGCCTACGCCTGCATGGCCGAGACCATGATGTTGGCCCTGGAGCATCACTACCAGCACACGAGTATCGGTTCGGGCGTCACGGTGGAGAGCATACTTTGGATGAGGAACCTGGCTCAAAAGCACGGCTTCACCATCGCCGACCTCAGGAGCTTCGACAGGCCCCTCACCGAGCGGCAGTGGACTCGCACCCTGCGGGCGCGGCGGGAGGCCAGGTGCGCGGGCTAGAGCTCCTTGATCATGACATCTACGGGGGCCAAGGAGTAGCCGAGTTTTCGGTACAGGGCCTTGGCCCTCTCGTTATCTTCAACTACGAGGACGTTGATCTTCTTACAGCCCATAGCCGCCAGGCGTCTTTCCACTTCCTCTACCAGGGCCGAGCCGATGCCGCGCCCCTGTCTTGAGGGCAGGACCCCGAGACGGTAGAAGTAGCCGCGGCGGCCGTCGTAGGTGCCCATGACGGCCCCCACGATCTCGTCACCTTCCTCGGCCACCAGAAACAGCTGGGGGTCTCGCTCGAGTTTCTGCCTGATGCCCTCCCGGGCCTCCGAGAACCCCACGGTTAGGCCGGCGGCACGCCACAGGGCCACCACTTTGTCGTAGTCCTCCATGGTGAACTCTCGAATATGCATCGATGCATACCTCCCCAGCAGGGTATTCGGCGGTGCCGGCGCCTTTCCTGCCGGCAGGGATGGGCCGGGTTGGCGCTGAAGTCCCCTATTAAGCAAGCGCGGTCCGTAGCACTCTAACGACTGGAGGTGGTGTCGTTGGCCCTGGTCACGACGACGCGGTTACTTGAAGACGCACGCCGCGGGGGTTATGCGGTGGGCGCCTTCAACGCCAATAACCTGGAGATAGTGCAGGCCATCGTGGAGGCCGCCCGGGAGGAGGGGGCTGCGGTCATCATTCAGGCCAGTCAGGGGGCCATCAAGTACGCCGGGATCGAGTACATCACCGCCATGGTCAGGGCTGCGGCCGAGGGGTTAGATATCCCCATGGCCCTACACCTGGACCACGGTACCGATTTCGGACAGGTCATGCGATGCATCAGGCACGGGTTCACGTCGGTGATGATCGATGGCTCGGCCCTGCCCTTCGAGGAGAACGTGGCCCTGACGGCCAGGGTCGTGGAGGTGGCGCACGCCGTAGGAGTTTCCGTGGAGGGCGAGCTGGGGAGGATCGGGGGCACGGAGGACGACGTCTCCGTCTCAGACCGGGAGGCCACCCTGACTGACCCTGAGGAGGCCAGAAGGTTCGTGGAGCTCACCGGGGTCGATTGCCTGGCCGTGGCCATCGGCACCGCCCACGGTTTCTACAGGGGTAAGCCCCAGCTAGACTTCGACAGGCTCAAGGAGATCAGGGACGCCGTAGATGTGCCGCTAGTCCTTCACGGGGCGTCAGGCGTCCCCGATGAGGACGTTCGTATGGCCATCTCCCTGGGCATAGCGAAGATCAACATAGATACGGAGCTGCGTCACGCCTTCGTGAGCGCCCTGAGGGCGCGTCTCGAGGAGCTTCCGAGGGAGATAGACCCCCGTAAGCTTCTCGCGCCGGCGAGGGAGGCCATGAAGGAGAAGGTGAGGGAGAAGATCCGGCTCTTCGGGCAAAGGGGCAGCTAACACGAACGGTGAGCCAAGGGAGAGGGTCGGTGACTACACCAACAGTCGTCGGTATTGGGCCGCTTCTGCGACGAGAAAACCGCCCTGGCGGCGGTTAACCTGTCGGGTCGCCCACTTGAGGTCGATCCCCTGTCCCGAGTGGGGACTTCTTGCTCTGAGGGGGCATGGGGAGGATTGGCAACATCCCCATCGTAAATCATCCCCCCTTTGGCGAGTTCCCGAGACACCTCCAACGCAGGGCGACCCCTTTTCCTCCGGAGCCGATCGAGGAGTTCTCCCTTTGTGGGCCCCTTTGGCATTTCCACCACGCTCCATGACAGGCGGCCAGGGCCTGCCGGATAACACCGGCGTAGTGACTGTTGGTCGGGCCATAGGTACCTGCTGTCCTGAGGCTTCGTCAGCAAATAGGTAGTTCCATGCCTTTAGCAGGCTGTCCTCCCGCACGACTTACTCCTCCGGCTGGACTCTAGTATACGGGTTGGCGGGTACGACTTGCCCTGAGGTTGCAGGAGAGGGAGGTTATGCGGAGGGGGAGGGCGAAGACACATCCAATAGGCTTACCGTCAAGGCGGCCAGCCGACCGGCGCGAGGGGAGGAGCTGTGGATGATGGGAAAGGGAAGCAAAGACGCTTACGGCCTGGCCCTGGAGGGGTTCCGGGCGGGCGACCCGGAGCTCATGGCCATGGCCTCCGGGGCTCGCTACCAGGACGGGACCTTTTCCCTGGCATACCTCTCCCACCCGCTGCGTGTCACCTTTCCGCATGGTGAGGTGAGCTGCGAGGGCCTAGGCCTGACCCGGAACGAGGAAGTTCTGGCCCTGCGGTATCTGGCTGGAGCCAGCGGCCTGCCTCCGCGGAGCAGGTGGCTGTCCTTCCTCGAGCTGCCGGGCGGGCCCCATCACTACGCTCCCTTTCAGAAGGAGGCCCTGGAGCCTCTGGCCGAGGCCTTCGCCGGCAAACCGGCGGAGTTTTACGACGCCGTGAGGGCCTTCGGGGGATCTCCCTATGACGCTGGCGACATGGGCGGTCTCCTCCCGGTATACCCCAAGCTGACGCTGGCGGTAATCGTGTGGAGCTCGGGCTCGGCCGCTATTCTCTTCGACCAGGTTGCGTCTACCTATCTCGACACCGCCAGCCTGTACGTCCTGGGGATCGAGGCGGCCGAGAGGCTGCTAGGGCGCCCCTGACCTCTCGGTAGGTCGTAACTGAGGCGGCCCGGCCGCCTCCTGTTCCGAGTGCAACAGGCTCAAAAGGATGAAGCCAGAACCCGCTAGTGCGAGTCCCACCGAATGACCCAGAAGACCCACTCTTGCCCGAATAGCCCACCGAGCGACGTTCCCAAGGCAGGCGAAGTCCAGCGGATACTCCATTGGAGGGGGTGATCTATGAGGTTTGGCGGGGTTGGAGGAGGAGAGATCTCACCCAAACCTATCGGGAGGTGTCATAGATGGTTCGGACTTTGGGCAGGGTCCTGTCGCGGCTCTCTGAGGAGTACATGCCAAACCCCCTCATCTTCGCCATTATCCTCACCCTGGTCGCCTACTTGATGGGCGTAGTCGTGGCGCAGAACACCTTCATGGAGATGCTCGGCCACTGGTACACGGGGTTTTGGAGCCTGCTCACCTTCGCTATGCAGATGGTCTTGATCTTGGTCACGGGTCACGCCCTGGCCGTGGCCCCCGGCGTGAGGGACCTGATCAGGAACCTCGCCGGCAGGCCGAATAACAACGCCCAGGCGGCTGCCCTCACTGCTCTGGTGGCCGGGGTCTTCGCCTGGATTAACTGGGGCCTCGGCCTCATCGTCGGCGCCCTGTTCGCCCTGGAGGTCGCCAGGCAGGCCCACGCGCGAGGCGTCAAGGTTCATTATCCCATCGTGGCCGCGGCGGGGTACTCGGGGCAGATGGTCTGGCATTGGGGCCTGTCCTCATCGGCCGGATTGCTGGTCGCCACCGAGGGGCATTTTCTCCAGGACATGATCGGCATCGTACCGTTGACCCAAACGGTGTTCAGTTCCTACGCCCTCATCAACAGCGCCATATTGGTCCTGCTAGTGGTCCCGCTAATCTTCTATCTCATGGCCCCCCGCAAGGAGGAGTCGGTGGGGATCGAGGGCTACGCCCCGGAGCTGCTCGCGCAGGATGAGACGGCCGCCACCCAGCTGGAGGCCAGGGAGCGGGTCACCTTCGCCGACCGCCTCGAGAACAGCAGGCTTCTTTCGGGGCTAGTGGCCCTCATGGCCGTAGTCTATATCATCCGCTACTTCCTGGACCATGGCTTCGACCTTAACCTCAACATCGTGAACTTCGTCTTCTTGGCCGCCGGCGTCATCTTGCACCAGACGCCGATCCGGTACATGAAGGCCATCCAGGACGCTATCGGCGGCGCGAGCGGCATAGTGCTCCAGTTCCCCTTCTACGGGGGCATCATGGGCATGATTCGTTACTCGGGCCTCGGCGAGATCATCGCCAATTGGTTCCTGAACTTCGCCACCCCCTTCACCTACCCCGCCATAGTGTGGTTGACCGGGGGATTCATGAACCTCTTCGTCCCCTCCGGAGGCGGTGAGTGGGCGGTGATCGGGCCCATTCTGAGCAAAGTTTCACTGGAGCTCGGGGTGCCCATAGGCAAGACCATCATCGCCTACGGCGCCGGGGACATGTGGACGAACATGTTCCAGCCCTTCTGGGCCATCGCCCTGCTGGGCATCACCAGGCTCAGGGCGCGCGACATCATCGGCTACACCACAACTCTGCTTATCCTGGCCGCTCCCGTGTTCTTGCTCGGCCTCCTGTTCATCCCCTACTAATGACGAAAGCCCGCCGGCCCCCGTCGTCCGAGGCGGGGGTCGGCGCCTGCCGCGCTGATGTTCCCCCGGCGGTTCTCTGGGCCAGGGAGGCAGCTTGGGCTCCAGTAGGATTGTCGATGCCGTCCGTCGAAGTTCACGCTTAGGCGAGGTGGGTATACCCAAGTAGAGGAGGTGTCGTGCTGATGCCGGTGATCATCTTCGAGGGGCCCCAGCTCACGGTGCAACAGAAGAAGGAGCTGGTGCGGGAGTTCACCGCCCTGGCGAGCAAGGTGACGACCATCCCCGAGCGAGCCTTCACCGTGCTCATCAAGGAGAACGACCCCCAGAACGTCGGCGTGGGCGGAGAGCTGGTGAGCGACAGGCATAAGTGAGCGCCCCCGATGGGGAAGGTGCGAGGGCCTATGGCGGCCACGAGCCCACCGATGTTCCCCTGCCTTAGGGAGGGAAAGCATGAACTCGGAGCTGTACCAGATCAGGGATGCCATTCAACAGGTGATCGAGGCCATGGCTCTGGTGCTCGGCGTGGAGGTGGAGATGGTCGACTCGGAGCTCTACCGGGTTGCCGGCACGGGCCGCTTCCGCCAGAGGGTGGGGGAGCGCATGCTCCACGACGGGTTCGTGCACAGTCACGTGTTGAAGACCGGCAGGGAGGTGTTCGTCGGCAATCCGGGTAGGCACCGCCTCTGCAGCCCCTGCCCAAAGAAGGACACCTGTGATGAGAAGGCGACGTTATCCTGCCCCATCAAGGTGGACGGGCAGGTGATCGGCGCGCTGGGGCTCGTGGGATTGGACCACGCTCAACAGCAGGCCTTGCGCAGCGGAGCGCGAGACCTGCTGCACTTCGTCTCCAAGATGACCGAGCTCATCTCCAGCAAGGTCCTGGAAAGACGTTACCTGGACCAGCAGGCCCTCATGGCCCAGGAGATGTCGGTGATGATGGACCTTTTAGACGAGGGTCTGCTGGCCGTGGACGAAGACGGCAAGATAACTCAGGCCAACCGCAGGGCGACGGAGATGCTCGGGCCGCGCCCGAAGCTGCTGGGCCGGGCCCTGGAGGAGGTCCTGCGCATCGGCCCCGTGGGGGTCCTGGAAGGCGAGGCCTCCCAGTCCCAGCGGTTCACCAGGGTGCGAGGGCGTGGCCTCCTCTGCCGCGTCGTCCCGGTACAAGGGGAGGGGAAGGTGCGCGGTGCCGTGATCACGCTGAAGGACGTCGCCGAGATGACCCAGGTCGTTTACGGCATGGCGGAAGGGAAGGGGCAGGACCCCTTCGGCGGGATCATCGGCGAGAGCGAATGTCTCCGGCAGACCAAGGCCGAGGCCCTGCGGGTGGCCCAAGGAGATTCCACGGTGTTGATCCAGGGCGAGACGGGTACCGGGAAGGAGCTGCTGGCGAGGGCCATCCACGCGGCCAGCAGGCGGGCGGCCGGGCCCTTCATAACCGTCAACTGCGGCGCGATACCCGAGGGGTTGCTGGAGAGCGAGCTCTTCGGGTACGAGAGCGGGGCCTTTACGGGGGCCAAGCGGGGCGGGAAGATGGGCAAATTCGAGCTGGCCCACGGGGGGACCATCTTCCTGGACGAGATCGGGGATATGCCGCTTCATCTCCAGGTCAAGTTGCTACAGGTCTTACAGAACAAGTGCTTCGACCGGGTCGGAGGCGTCAAGCCCGTGAAGGTGGACGTGCGGGTGATCGCCGCCACGAACCGCGACCTGGAGGAGATGATAAAGATCGGGGCCTTTCGCGAAGACCTGTACTACCGGCTGAACGTCATCCCCATCCACGTGCCGCCCCTCAGGGAGAGGCGGGAGGACATCATCCTCCTCAGCCGGCATTTCCTGAAGAACTACTCCTCCCTTCTATCCAAGGACATCGTCGAGGTCAGCCCCCGATGCCGCGAGGTCCTGCTTCAGTACGACTGGCCGGGCAACGTACGCGAGCTGGCCAACGCCATCGAATACGCCGTCAACATGGCCAGGGGCGGGGTTCTCGAGGCCGAGCACCTTCCACCGCGGGTCAGGGAGGGCGATCCGAGCTGCACGAGGAAGGGCTGCGTGATAGCCGCTGCCAGCTTCAGGCTGAAGGACGTGGAGAGGGAAGCGATCCTGCAGGCCCTAGAGCGGTTTGGCGGCTCCTCGGGGGGCCTGAAGCGGGTCGCCGCCGAGCTCGGAATCAGCCGGGCGACGCTCTATCGCAAGCTGAAGGAGTACGGCCTCACCCGCGCGACTCATTTTAAGACACAAGAAACATCCTGAGACGGCGCCCCTATCGGGCCCCGGCCCCGCTTGTGTCACAAAATGAGACAGGTTCGGCCGTGGACGCGGCCGGAATGGTTCCGGGCCTATCCGGTGAAAGCGCCCAGCATTCACCGGATGGAGCGCCCGGATTAGTTTTTCCCGGGGGCCGCCTATGGCTGGCACAAAACTTGCAAGATATCCAAGCAGGAGATGCCGGAGGGGCCTGCTCTCCGGGCACCTGTAATAGGGAGGAGATGGACTGGGTGGCAGAGACGAACTACGTATGGGGACCGACCTTTGAGGAGATGCTGCACCCTGCGAAAATGGACCCGTCGGTGAGGGAACGGGCGTTGCGGGCCCAGAGGGAGGACCCGCTAGATCCCGTAAACCTCTATAACATCACCTGGAAAAACTCAGAGGACCGCGTGAATTATATCCTCCTGCCCGAGGGGTTGACCGGGGTAAGCGCCAACATCATCGTCATGTATGGCAAGGAATTTCCCACCGGCAGCCACAAGGTGGGGGCCTCCTACTCAGTGATCGTGGAAAAGCAGCTCGCCGGCGAGATAGTGCCGAGGAGGGACCGCCTCGTGTTTCCCTCCACGGGCAACTACGGCATCGGCGGAGCCTGGGTGGGGACGCGCATGGGATACGAGTCCCTGGTGCTGCTGCCGGAGCTGATGAGCCGGGAGCGGTTTGAGCAGATCAGGTACTATGGAGCCGATTACATCAAAACCCCGGGCTGCGAGAGCAACGTGAAGGAGATCTACGATAAGTGCAAGGAGCTCCGCCAGGCGAACCCGCGGAACAAGATACTGAACCAGTTTGAGGTCTTCGGCAACTACCTCTTCCACTATTACGTCACGGGCAACAGCGCCCTCGAAGTGGTCGAGGAGTTAGCCCGCAAGGGCATCGGGAACGGCAGGGTCTCGGCCTTCGTCGTGGCCACGGGCTCGGCCGGGACCATCGCCGCCGGTGATCGGACGAAGCAACGCTTCCCCGAGTGCCGTATCGTCGGGCTTGAGCCCATCCAGTGCCCGACCTTGTTCAACAACGGCTACGGCGGACACGATATCCAGGGTATCGGCGATAAACACGTGCCGTGGATCCACAACGTCCTGAACATGGACGCGGTTATGTGCATCGATGACATGGAGTGCAAGCTGGGCCTGCATCTACTCACCGATCCGGTCGGCACGGAGTTCCTGATTGAGGGGGCCGGCATAGATAGGGACACGGTGGACAAGATGTCGCAGATACTCGGCATCTCCGGGGTGTGTAACGTCCTGGGGGCCATTAAGACGGCCAAGTTCTACGGCATGGGGCCGCGGGATAACATCATCACCGTAGCCACCGACTCCATCGACCGCTATCGCTCGGTTATGGCCGAGCTGGAGGAGCAGTTCGGCGAGATGGACAAGGTGCGGGCGGCCCTTCGCTTCGGCTCTATCTTCCAGGCCGTCAAGCTCGACTGGATCCAGGAGGGTACTGTTAACCAGAGGGAGCGGTGGTTCAACCTCAAGTACTACACCTGGGTCGAGCAGCAGGGGAAGACGGTGGAGGAGCTGGACGCCCAACGCGACCCGGAGTACTGGCTGGAGAAGCAGGCGCTGATCCCCGAGATCGACAGAAGGCTTAAGGCCGCACGCGGCCGATGACCCCGTGGGGCCTCGTCGGCGATGAGCGGGGTGTTGCCCATGCACAACGTCAGCCACCTGGAATGTATCAAGTGCGGGCGTCGGTACGCGGCGAGGCCCGATAGGTATACGTGCGATGCCTGTGGGGATGCGGGCATCCTGGACGTCATCTACGATTACGATTACATCGCCCGACGGGTGAGCCGGGAGGCCTTCGAGGATAACCGGGACTACTCCATGTGGCGGTACATGCCCTTTCTGCCGGTAGAGGAGGGGAGTGCCCGGCGTCCCCTGCGCGTCGGCTGGTCGCCGCTGTATCGGGCCGAGGCGCTGGGGCGGGTGCTGCAGCTGGACAACCTCTACGTAAAGGACGACGGGCTAAACCCCACGGGCTCTCTGAAGGACCGCGCCTCGGCCGTCGCCGTCCTGAAGGCCATGGAGGCCGGGGCCGATATCGTAGCCTGTGCCTCCACCGGTAATGCCGCGTCATCGCTGGCGGGCAACGCCGCCGCCCTTGGGCTCAGGAGCATCATCTTCGTACCGAAGAGGGCCCCCGAGGGCAAGGTCGCCCAGCTGTTGATCTTCGGGGCCACGGTCATCAGCGTCCAGGGCTCTTACCAGGACGCCTTCCGGCTTTCAGCCCAGGCCATCGAGAAATGGGGCTGGTACAACCGTAACGCGGCCATCAACCCCTACCTGGTGGAGGGCAAGAAGACGGTCTCGCTGGAGATCTGCGAGCAGCTCGGCTGGCAGATCCCCGACTGGGTCGTGTTCTCGGTCGGCGACGGTTGCACCATCGCCGGCGGGTGGAAGGGGTTCCTGGACCTGTACCGCACAGGGCTCACCGACCGCCTGCCCAAAATGGTCGGGGTCCAGGCCGAGGGCTGCTGCCCCATCAGCAGGGCCTTTCACACCGGCAGGCCGGTGGAGCCCGTGGAGGAGAACACCCTCGCCGACAGCATCGCCGTCGGGGTCCCCCGGAACCCGGATAAGGCCCTCCTGGCGGTGAGGGACTCCGGCGGGACCATGGTCAACGTGAGCGACGAGGAGATCCTGGCCGCGATGGGGCTCCTCGGAGCGACGACGGGAGTTTTCGGGGAGCCGGCGGCGGCCGCCGCGTTGGCCGGGCTCCGAAAGCTGGTGGCCGACGGGGCCATCGACCGGCACGAGACGGTAGTCCTCTGCGTCACGGGCAACGGCCTCAAGGACATCGCCAACGCCATCCGAGCCTCGGGCGAGCTGATCCGGGTCCCGCCCGATCTCGAATACGTGGAGAGGGCCTTAAAGCGGCTCGAGTTAAGGGGGTAGGGAGAGGATGAGTCGGATCAGGGAGTTGCTGCCCGAGTTATATGAGGCCATCGAAGGGGAGAGGGCGAGGCAGGTCGATAAGGTCGAGCTCATCGCCTCCGAGAACTTCGTCAGCGAGGCCGTGCTGGAGGCGGCCGGCACCGTCCTCACCAACAAGTACGCCGAGGGCTACCCCGGACGCCGCTACTACGGGGGCTGTGAGCACGTGGACCGAGTGGAAGCCCTGGCCATCGATCTGGCTAAGGAGCTCTTCGGCGCCGAGCACGCCAACGTCCAGCCCCACTCGGGCTCCTCGGCGAACCTGGCCGTCTACTTCGCCGCGGTGCCCGTCGGGGCGACCATCCTGGGGATGGACCTCAGCCACGGCGGTCACCTGACTCACGGCAGCCCCGTTAACATATCAGGCAGGTATTTCAACTTCCTTCACTACGGCCTTCGCCGAGACGACGAGACCATCGACTACGACCAGGTCCGGGACCTGGCCAAGAAACACAGGCCGGCCATGATCGTCGCTGGCGCCAGCGCCTATCCGCGGATCATCGACTTCGCCAGGTTCCGGGAGATCTGCGACGAGGTCGGGGCCCTGTTCATGGTCGACATGGCCCACATCGCCGGGCTCGTGGCCGCCGGGCTTCATCCGAGCCCGGTGCCCTATGCCGACTTCGTTACCAGCACCACGCACAAGACGCTACGCGGGCCGAGGGGAGGGTTCATCCTCTGCAAGGCTGAACACGCCAGGGAGGTCGATAGGGCCGTATTCCCCGGTATCCAGGGAGGTCCGCTCATGCACATCATCGCCGCCAAGGCCGTCGCCTTCAGGGAGGCCTTGACGCCGGGGTTCGTCCTCTATCAAAGGCAGGTGCTCGCCAACGCCCGGGCCCTGGCGGAGGGCCTCAAGGCCCGGGGTTTCCGGCTCGTATCGGGCGGAACCGACAACCATCTGATGCTCGTCGACCTCGGTGACATGGGGGTTACCGGTAAAGAGGCGGAGGAGATCTTGGACCGTGTGGGGATTACGGTCAATAAGAACACCGTTCCCTTCGAGACGCGGGGGCCCACGGTGACCAGCGGTATTCGCCTGGGGACGCCCGCCGTCACCACTCGTGGCATGAGGGAGCCCGAGATGAGGGAGATCGCCGCCTTCATCCACGAAGCAATAGCGAGACGGGACGGTCTCGAGGCCTTGAGGGAGATCGCCGCCCGCGTCCGGGAGCTCTGCCGCCGGTTCCCGCACTACCAAGAGAGACAGTTGGCCTGAGCTGTCATCGCCACTGTCGACGGGCCCGATTTCTCGGCCCTCGGCCGTGGGGGTGATTCTCCATAGAAAGCTGCCTCTCCGCTCCACATCGTTAAGGCAGCGGCGAGAAGGCGCGCGGAGGTTGAGCGCTCCTCCTGGAGCGCCCGTCGCCCCCGCAGGCGGCGGGCTGAACCCCGGCTATCTCATGAGGCGGTGATGCGCAGGGCCGTGAGAGGGGTCCCGGCCTCACTCGTCGGCCCGAAAACGGGCGGCGATCAGCCTTCCCGTGGGCGTGGCCGCCAACCCTCCGCGCGCCGTTTCTCGCAACTCCAGCGGTAGGCGTCGACCGATCTCCCCCATGGCGTCGATGACCTCGTCCGCCGGGATCACGCTCTCAATTCCCGCCAGGGCCATCTCGGCCGCCACCAGTGCCACTGCAGCCGCGCTGGCATTGCGCTTGATACAGGGCACCTCCACCAATCCCGCCACCGGGTCGCAGACCAGCCCCAGGAAGCTCTTCAGGGCGATGGCGACGGCGTCAGCGGCCTGTCGAGGAGAGCCGCCGGCTATCTCCACGGCGGCGGCCGCCGCCATGGCGGAGGCCGCCCCACACTCCGCCTGGCACCCGCCCTCCGCGCCGGAGACGGTAGCCCTCTGGGCGATGACGTAACCCACGCCCGCCGCCGTGAACAGCGCTCGGACGAGGTCGTCCTCGGACGCCTGCTCGCCGCCCAGGCCGAGGATCACGCCCGGAACGACCCCGCAGGAGCCGGCGGTGGGGCAGGCGACGACCCGGCCCATCGCGGCGTTGACCTCCGCCACGGCCAGGGCCTTGGCCACTACGCTCGTCATCGGCTCGCCCAGGATGGACTCACCCCTCAGGCGAAGGGCGTTCACGCGCCTCCCGCAGCCCTCAACTAGGCCGCCCATGGACCTGACGCTGGACCTCGTCCCCCGCTCCGCCGCCTCCCGCATCGTCCTCAGGGCGGCGCGCATGCCCTCCCAGATCTCATCGCGGCCCCTCTCGGAAGCTGCGGTCTCCAGCTCGAGGATCACCTCCGAGAGCGGCTTTCCGTCCGCTTCGGCCCTGGCGACCAGCTCGCTGATGCTGGGCGCGCTCAGCATCATCACCCCCCTAGATCCGCGGCACGGCGAAGGCCCTGCGGATCGCCTGTATCGACCCCACTTCCGAGGTGACCCAAGAGGGTATCTCGTCGTCAAGCTCGATGGTCATCATCGCCTCGGCCCTGCGGCCTCGACGGGACACCCTCATGAAGGCGATGTTCAGGCCCGCCCTGGCGATGACGTCCGAGACCCGCGCCACAACCCCGGGGCGGTCCTGGTGTACCGTGACCAGGGTGTGGTATTCGCCGCTGAGGGAGACCTCATAGCCGTCAATGGCGACGATCCGGATGGCGCCCCCGCCGATAGAGGAACCCGTCACCTCGGTCGTCCGCCCGTCGTCCGCGGTCAGGATCACTTTAGCCGTGTTGGGGTGGACGTTGCCGAGGTCAGCGAGGCGGAAGGAGACATCGAGCCCGCTCCGCCTGGCGATGGAGAGGGCCTCCCTCACCCGCGGGTCGTCTGTCTCCAGGCCCAACAGGCCGGCCACGATAGCCCTATCGGTGCCGTGGCCCCGATAGGTATCGGCGAAGGAACCGTGCAGGACCACCTCGGCCCGTCTAACTCGCGCTCCCGCCACCGCCCGCGCCATTCGCCCGATGCGGACGGCTCCGGCGGTGTGCGAGCTCGAGGGCCCGACCATGACCGGACCGACGACGGAAAAGACGTCCATCTCAGCCATTGGACGGCCTCCTCTCTCGTCCGTCATCAACTAGGCTGCCCATCGTCGTACTGGGGATATATAGGGCCCTCTGGCCGAGGCCGGAGGGCCCTCTTGGTCTTCTCAGTGGACCCTGTCCCCGGGCTCTGCACCTTCGTCGACGGAGAGCAAGAAGACGTCCTCGTCCCCAGATTCCCCTTCCGCGGCGAGGATCATCCCCTCCGAGACGCCGAACCTCATCTTCTTGGGCTTGAGGTTGGCGACCACCAGGACCTTACGCCCTAGGAGCTCTTCGGGGTCGTAGGCCTTCTTGATCCCGGCGAAGATCCGCCGCCGGCCGAGCTTACCTAGGTCCACCTCGAGCTCGAGCAACTTGTCTGCGTCCTCGACGTGTGAGGCCTTGAGCACGACCCCCACGCGGATATCGACCTTGATGAAATCGTCGATGGTGATCTCGGGCTCGAGGGGCTCTATCTTCTCACGGCCCCGGGGTGTAGAGGTCGGCGAGACCCTTTTCTCATCTAAGGACTCCCTGCTGTCGGCTATCAGGCCTTCGATCTCTTTCATTTCTACCCTCCTAGCGATCAGCGAGAATTTCCCGATCTGGTGGTTTTCGAGGTCCGCTGAGAGGTCGTCCCAGGTGAGGGGCTCGATGTTCAGGAACTTCTCTATATCCCCCACCATCCTCGGGATCACGGGCTTCAGCAGCCCGGCTATGAGGCGCAGCGCGTTCAGACCCGCGGTGCAGATGGCCCGGCCCCTCTCGGGGTCCGTCTTGACGACGTCCCAGGGCGCGCGGTCGTTAACGTACTTGTTGGTGAGCTCGGCCATCCTGACTATCTCCTTCATCGCCCGTCGGAACTCGAGCTCCTCGTAGCTCTGGGCTACGACCTCGAGGGATGATCGCAATCTGGCCATGAGCTCCCTTCCATCTTCATCCAGGCGGCCCAGCTTGCCGTCGAGCCGCTTGTGGAGCAGCGGCGACAGGCGGCTGCCGAGATTAAGCACCTTGTTCACCACGTCCGAGTTCACGCGATGGACGAAGTCGTCGAAGTTCAGGTCGATGTCCACCACGGAGGCTGAGAGCTTCGTGGCGTAGTAGTAACGCAGGAAGTCGGGGTCCAGGTGCTTGAGATAGGTGCGCGCCTTGATGAAGGTGCCCCTGCTCTTGGACATCCGCCTGCCGTTCACCGTCAGGAAGCCGTGTACGAATACCTTGTCCGGCGTCCGGAACCCGGCGGCCATGAGCATGGCCGGCCAGAAGAGGGTGTGGAAGTAGACGATGTCCTTGCCGATGAAGTGATAGATCTCGCTTCCGGGATCCTGCCAGAATTCCCGGAAGTCCCTGCCCCTCTGATCACACCAGTTCTTGGTGGAGGCGATATACCCTATCGGGGCGTCGAGCCAGACGTAGAAGTACTTGTCCTCGGTGCCCGGGATCTTGAAGCCGAAGTAGGGGGCATCGCGGGAAATATCCCAGTCCTTGAGCCCCATGTCGAACCATTCCTCGAGCTTGTTCCGCACCTCGGGCTGGACGCGGTCCCCAGAGACCCACTCCTTCAGCGCCTCGGCGAAGTCGCTCAGTTTGAAGAAGTAGTGGCGAGAGAGCTTGCGGACCGGTTGGGCTCCGCACTCCGCGCACCGCGGGTTGCCGAGATCCGTGGGGCCGTAAGTGGAGGAGCAGACCTCGCAGGCGTCGCCGTACTGGTCCTCAGCCCCACAGGCGGGGCAGGTCCCTAGGATCAACCTGTCGGGCAGGAAAAGGCCGCAGTCCGGACAGTAGTACTGTTCCACGTCTCGTTCGACGATGTGGCCGCCCTCCTTGGCCCGTTGGAATATGTACTCCGCGAGCTCCCTGTTCTCGGGGCTGTGGGTGGTGTAGTAGTTATCGAACTCTATGTGAAAATCGCGAAAGTCGCGAGTATGCTCCTCGTACATCTCCTGGATGAGCTCTTCTGGTGTCTTGCCCAACCGGCGGGCGCTGAGCATGATGGGGGTGCCGTGGGTGTCATCAGCGCACATGTACAGACACTCATGCCCCCGGAGCCGCTGGTAACGGACCCAGATATCCGTCTGGATGTACTCCACGAGGTGGCCGATGTGAATGCTTCCGTTGGCGTAGGGAAGCGCGCTGGTTACTAAGATCTTTCGACGCTCCACTTGCTATCTCTCCCTTCCTCCCAGTCTGGCGTGCCGGGCTGCTAGTACTGTTTTGCCCAGGCTAACTCAAAACCCTCAATATGCTGGAGTCCCCTTGGAAGTTTAAGAAACCTTAATAAGCGCTTAACCCCTATCACATAATACCATTGTACATTATTACTTAGGATAATCATACCGGACTGGAGCAGAGGAGGAGGCGGAGATGACGGAGGTCAGGGGTTCCTCGCAGTTAAGGTGGCTCATCGCGACCTGTCTCCTGTTCACCTTGTTAGGTGGAGTGCTGGGCGGGTGGGCCGTCTACGCCCTGATGAACGATGAACCCGCCAGGGCCTCTTCCGGTGCTGTCGACACGCTGGCGACCTCCGGGGGCCTTACTGCCGAGGAGCTCAGGACCATCGAGGTCATCGAGAGGTCCATAGGCAGCGTGGTCAGGATCGTGGTGCATCGGGCTATGCCCAGCGACCACCCCGTGCTGAACATCCCGACGCCGTCGGTGGTGAGCAGCGGCTCCGGCTTCGTCTACGACGAGGCGGGCAGGATCGTGACCAACTACCACGTGGTGGACGGGAGCGTCGAGGTCCAGGTCCTCTACGCCAACGGCGAGAGGAGGACGGGCCGGGTCATCGGGGCCGATAGGCTCACGGACCTGGCGGTAATAGAGGTGGAGGACCCGCCCGAGGTCAGGCCCCTGCCCCTGGCAGATTCGGATGCCGTTCGCGTCGGGCAGATGGCCATAGCGGTGGGCAGCCCGTTGGCCGGGGAGTCGGGGATGAGCTTTGGCCTCGACGGCGCCCCGACGGTGACCAAGGGCATAGTGAGCGCTGTGGACCGTGCTCTTCCGGTGATGAGCAGGGATAATCCACGGGTGAGGGAGTTTGAGATCAAGAACCTGATCCAGACCGATGCGGCCATCAACCAGGGCAACAGCGGCGGCCCGCTCCTGAACTCCGCCGGCGAGGTGATCGGCGTGAACACGGCCATCGCGCCGGGGGCGCAGGGGATAGGTTTCGCCATACCTTCGAACACGGTAAAGAGGGTGGTGGCGGAGCTGATCGAGCGGGGCGAGGTGTCCCGGGCCTATCTGGGCATCACCTTCCAAGATCTGGCCCTGGTGAGGGGATACCTCGGCGATGCGGTCGACCTCCCGGTAGAGGCGGGGGCGGTGGTCATCGACGTTAAGCCCGGAACGCCTGCGGCCAGGGCCGGCCTCAGGGGGTCCGATTTCAGACAGACCGAGAGGCTTGGGGACATTATCACCGCCGTCGATGGTCGCCCGGTTACCGGCGAGAACCTGGCCGCCGTGATCTTGAGCTACAGGCCGGGGGACGAGGTGGAGCTGACGGTCTATCGTGACGGCAGCCCGCTGACCATCCGGGTGACCCTGGGAAGGCGGGACTGAGCGAGATTTTGGCAACGAGCCTGGGAGGCAGGCTGTAATCGGCGCCAGAGGTGGTCGGCTCTGGCGCCGACCTGTTTTTTTGCGTTTGAGAGGATTTTATGTAAAATTGATATAAGTACTCTTTGTGTGGGGGTGAACCGGATGATGGGACGCGACATCCTGCTCGTGGAGGACGACGAGGGCGTCAGAATGGGCGTGCGTTATGCCCTGGAGATGGACGGGTGGCAGGTTCTCGAGGCCGAGACCGTGGCCGAGGCCCGTGAGCTCTTCGAACGCCGGAACTTCGCCCTAGTCCTTCTGGACATCGGCCTGCCGGACGGTTCAGGGCTCGACCTGTGCCGTTGGATGCGCGAGCGAAGCTCTCTGCCGATCCTCTTCCTCACCGCCCGCGACGCTGAGGTGGACAAGGTGCTGGGACTGGAGCTCGGAGGAGATGATTACATAACCAAGCCCTTCAGCACACGAGAGCTGTGTGCGAGGGTCAGGGCCATGTACAGGAGGGCCTACGACATCCGTGACTCCGAGGGCGGGCCCATCAGGCGCGGGGACCTCCTGATAAGCTTTGAGGAGCGAAAGATCCTCAAGGGCGGTGATCCCATCAGCCTCACCCACACGGAGTTCGAGATATTGAGGCTCATGGCCACGCGGCCCGGCAGGGTCTTTACCCGCGAGGAGCTCCTGCAGCAGATCTGGGACGTGAGCTTCGTGGGCGGGGCCAAGACCATCGACGTACATATTCACAACATAAGGAGTAAGCTGGATCCCGCCCCTGATGGTGCGAGCTACATCGAGACGGTGCGCGGGACGGGCTACAAGTGGAGGGTTGGCGAGTGACCCCACATACCAGTTACAGCCTGCAGTGGCGTTTGGTGCTATCCTTCGTGGTGGTCGTAGTGGTTACCCTCGTGGTCTCGGGGGTAATAGTCAACAACATAGTGATCGGCTATCTCATCAAACAGGAGGAGGGCCGCTTCGACCAGAAGGTCCAGGTCGTGGTGGGCGAGCTCCGGTACTTCAGCAGCATCCCCGAGCTGAGGTCCCAGCTGCCGCAGCTGGAGCGCCTCATCGGGGTGAAGCTCACCCTCATCACCGACTTCGCGGAGCTCAAACGTCTGTCGCCAGAACACCCCGACCTGGGGGAGCCGCCTCCAGAGAAGTCGTGGATCCCGGAGATCAAGCTGTTCCCGGAGATCAACACCGCGGAGCTCAGACAGCTCATCCCGCTCGCCTCCATGGGGCACTTCCAGGGCTTCCTGGTGGTCGAGCCCTTGGCTCCGGTGAACCCCATGCAGGGCGACTTAACCCGGGCACTGCTTCAGATCGGGCTCCTGGGGGTACTCCTCTCCACCTTGCTGGGGATATGGCTCAGTCGTTCGCTTACGGAGCCCATCAAGCGCCTGGCCCTCGTGGCCGAGCAGATGGCGGCCGGGAACCTGCGCCAGGAGATCCCCGAGGACCGCAACGACGAGATCGGGCTCCTAGCCCGGCAGTTTAACGAGATGAGCAGGCAGCTTCAGCGGAGCTTCAACGTGATAACTACGGAGAGGGACCGGCTCAAGGATTTCATAGCCGATATGTCCCACGAATTGAGGACGCCCCTCACCGCCATAAACACCTTCAACGAGCTTCTCATCGAAGGGGCCGATGACGATCCGGAGGTGCGGAGGCGTTTCCTCTTCAACGCCAGAAAACAGATCCAGAGGCTGAACCGCCTCTCCGAGAACCTCCTGGCCCTCTCCAGGCTGGACTCCGACCTGGTGAAGATGGAGCGGGAGCCGGGCGACCTGCGGGCGGCCATAAGGGAGGCCTTGAACAGGGTCACCCCCGAGGCCGAGCGGAAGGGGATCGAGCTCAGGGAGCGGCTCCCGGCCGAGCCGGTGATAAGCTCCTTCGACGCCTTCCAGCTGGGGCAGGCTCTCGACAACCTCCTGGGCAACGCGGTCAAGTACACGCCGGAGAAGGGCCGGGTGGAGATCGAGCTGGAGGCCGATGAGGACACGGCCTACATCACGGTACGAGACACCGGGCCGGGCATCGACCCCGGCGAGGTGGAGAAGATCTTCCGCCGCTTCTACCGCGGCAAGGATCAGGGCCCGAACGACTCCGGCAGCGGCCTGGGGCTGGCCATCGTCCGGGCGATCATCGAGGCCCACGGGGGAAGGGTGGAGGTGACCGACCCCACGCGGGCCGAGTTCACCGTGGAACTGCCGCTGGCCCAGGCTGACTAGCGAGGTTGCCTCAACGTAAACCGCCAGCCGCACCAGAACTCATGAGGACGGGGGTCGGGCGGGCAGGCGATACATTCCACCTCTATCCTCGGGTCGATGACCTTGGCGAACTCCCGGTATTCGATGATGCCCACCGACTTGCAGGGAAAGGCGGGGAGGCCTTTGCGCTGCCTGGCGGCTTGGACCCGGCAGTCGAGCATTTTGAAGAGGAGCTCGTCGTCCCGAAGCTCTATCGACTGACGATTGATGAGCGCGTAGAGCCGGTTCTCGAGAGCCACCGCCAGCGCCTTGAGCCCCCCTTCCTCGGGCAGGTTGAGCCTCTTCTTTATCCGCCTGGCCTCAATGGCGGTGAACCGGCTCATGGCCTTCTCATCGAGCCGCAGGGCCTCCTGCAGGCCGTAAGCTTCCTCTACGGCTTGGAACCAAAGGCCGTCGTGAGCCAGCCACAGCTTGGCCGCGTCTTCCAGGGCCCTGAGCAGGTGTTCCCGGTCAAGCGCTTCGAATCCCGTCACAGTCCATCCCTCCCGACTTCTGGTTTCGGTCAAGATGAGCGATGTCCTTCCGCTCCCCGACAACCGGGCCCTAACTGTTCTTAGCCTGGGAAGGAGAACCGGCTCCATCGGCGAAGTCCTCTGTTAAGGTGATAAAAAATGGAAACATAGCGGGTGCCTTGGGAGAGTCGAGCCCTCGCGTGCACCGAGTCGGCCCTTTGTTACGCGTGTCGCCAACCGGGCAGGGCCCTGGCTAGGTGAGGGTTTCGGTGAGCGCTCTTACCGCCGGTGCCTGGGGTTCGTGCATGAGGCCGTCGACCTAGAGAGACCTTTCTGAGAGGGGGATCGGGACGTGAATTGGAAGGCCGTCCTGGCATTGTTACTGGTACCCTTAATGTTGGTGGGCGTCGGCCGGTGGGCTCAGCAGCAGATGGAGGAGAGCTGGATGAGCTTCGCGGCCTACCGGACGCCTTACGCCTTCGACCTCCCCGGCGGGCGGTCCACGGAGCCGCTGACCGACCGGGTGGTGCTGGTGGTTATAGACGGGCTGAGGGTTGACCGCGCTGAGGAGATGCCTGTCCTGCGGCGGCTCATGGAGGAGGGGGCCTATCGGATCGCGGTGACAGGTGAGCCGTCCGTCTCCTATCCCAGCTGGACCGTAGTAGTTACAGGCGCCTACCAGGAGATCACCGGTGTCACCAGCAACTGGTACGAGGGTCAGGTGAAGGTGGACAACGTGTTCGCCGCGGCGCAGCGAGCTGGGCTGCGTACCGTGCTCGTGGGCTCACCCGGCTGGGAGATGCTTTTCGGCGCCTGGTTCGACGAGAGGTACCTTTACGACAAGGAGCAGTTCGAGGACCCCGACTTAGAGGTCTCCAGGAAGGCAGTGGAGCTCGCCCGCGCGGGGGAGCTCGGTAACCTCAACCTGGTCTATTTCGGCGCCATTGACGACGTGGGGCACGCCTTCGGGGCGGCCAGCGAGGAGTACGCCCAGGCGGCTGACAGGGTTGACGGGCTAATCAGCGACCTAGTAGAGGTGCTGGATCCCTCCACCACCACGCTGGTGATTACGTCGGACCACGGGCACATCGACACCGGCGGGCACGGTGGATGGGAGCCGGTGGTCAAGGAAGTCCCGCTGATCCTCTGGGGGAGAGGGGTGCAGGCCGGCTCTGACGGCGGCAAGGTGGGTCAGGCCGACATCGCGCCTACCATCGCCGCGCTGCTGGGTGCACCTCACCCTAGCCACAGCACGGGCAGGGTCCTCGTAGAGATGCTGAACCTCTCTGAGGACCAGAGGGCCTCCCGCATGGCTGCCGTGGCTGAAGTGCAGGCGGCCTTTACGCGGAAGTACGTGGCCTTTCATAGGGGAGAGGAGCCGCAACTGGAGGTAAGGGAAGAGGACCCGGTCGAGTTGCTCGAGCAGGCGGCCGCTTTGCGCGAGAGCTCCAAGACGGCCCACCTAGCGGCGGGACGATGGGCACGGGTCCCCTCAGCAGTGGCCTTTCTGCTGCTGATCCTCGCCCTGGCGTACCTGGCCCTGAGGCACCCGGCACGGGTGCGCACCCTGGTCGGTACCGCCACGTATTTCGTCCTGTACAACCTCCTCTTCTTCGGCCGGGGCTACCGTTACTCCCTGTCGGTCATCAACGAGGAGGCCTACCTCATGGACTTCTTCAACTCGAGGCTCATAGATGCTGCGGCCTGTCTGCTGCTGGCCGCTGCCGTGACCGCGCTTTTGGTGGCCTGGCGGAGGAGGTACACGGCCGGGGAGCTGGTCTGGAACGTGGAGACGATGTCGCTCGGGGTGTTCTCGCTCCTGGCCCTACAGGTGCTTTGGATGTACTACACGTGGGGCTTCTCCTACGAATGGTACCTCCCCGACCTGGGCCCGGCCTTCAAGTTCTACCTCGACATGCTCCAGATGGTGGCCACAGGTTTCGCGGCCGTAATCGCCCCGCTCGTGGGCCTGCTGGTGGGGAAGATCGTCACCGCCCTAGTGCCTCCTGGCAGGGCCGTGCGGGGTTAGGGTTTGAGCTGGCGGAGGTGAATCGATACCGGGCGGACTGGGCCCTGTGCGGGTACGGGAGTTCGAGTGCGGCCGGAAAGGCTGGTGTCCACGTGTCTTGGGGAAGGACAGAAGGCCTGGCCGGGGCCGCCTCCGTGACCACTCGCGAGGTCATCGGGTAAACTTATGTCCCGTCTGCCCTTTCTCCGGTTCGCGGGCGGGATGCCGGCCTCCTCAATGTGAGGTCGCCACACGGGCAGGTTCCCGTAACCCAGGCTATGTCAGCGGGGCTTCGGGAGGCCCCTGGGGAGCTCGCCCAGCGGGCACAGGGAGCGGTGACTGAGAGGGAAACGATCGCGTGATGGGACAGCAAGATGCCACATAGGCGGTCCTGCTGTCCTATTTATTTCCCCGGTCGTGGAGCAGGATAGGTATAGGGGCGGAGGTGTGGGCCCGCGGCGGGGCTTCGGAGGTCGGCGAGGCCTTCTGGGAGGAACTGCTGAGGCAGAACATGGCCCGCTGCCTGTGATGCCGGGGCACTTCTCCGACGAAGGGGCCTTCGGTTAGGAGCGTCGAGACGGAAGTTGAGCCGTCATCGAGGCCCTAGATCCTTTCAGGGGAGAAAGATGATCTGCGGCGGAGGGCGCGAGATGGTCTAGGATATGAGGGGGTTAACCGACTTGGAACAGAAGAAAGGAAGCTCTGTCCGGGTTAACTGGAAACTACATGTTGTAGTTCTGCTTCTGGTCATAATCACTGAAGCCATCGGTATCCACAAGATATCGGTCGGCCCTGGTATCATCCTGCTTCTCCCGATGTTATACGCTATGATCCTTGGTCTCGTCCTGTACTTCACCAGGGTCGTAGGCGAGGGGGAGGCTACCGCCGCGGAGCCGATCATTATCCTGTCCATTACGTATCTCATAGCCAAGATCGGTGTTCTCATCGGGCCCAACCTGCCCAAGATCATCGCCGCAGGCCCTGCGCTGATCTTGCAGGAGTTCGGCAACCTGGGCACCATCCTACTGGCGCTTCCGGTGGCCCTCCTTCTGGGCTTCGGGCGGGAGACCATCGGCATGACCCATTCCGTGGGTCGGGAGCCCAACGTGGGCCTCATAGTGGACGTGTACGGGTTTAACTCGCCCGAGGGACGCGGAGTTCTGGCGGTCTACGTCGTGGGGACCCTGCTCGGGGCCATCTTCATGGGCTTGTTCGCGGGCTTCATGGCCACCATCCTGCCGCTCCATCCTCTGTCCTTCGCCATGGCCACGGGCATCGGGAGCGGCAGCATGATGACCGCGGCCTCTGGGTCCCTGGCCGCGGTGTTCCCCGAGATGGCCGATGACATCCTGGCCTTCGCGGGGGCCAGCAACCTGCTGACCACCGCCACCGGGCTCTATATGTCCATCTTCATCGGCCTGCCCATGGCCACTTGGCTCTACAGGGTGCTCGGGCCACGCTTGCAAGGTGCCAGGTTCCAGCCCGAGTCGCGAAGGGAGGAGAGGTAAATGGCGCTCGACAAATGGCAGGAATGGGTGCTCCTCCTCATTATCATCGGGGTCATAGCATTGGTCGGCAATCAGATCGGCTTTGACGTGCCGCTGCTCGAGGCCCTGCCGGGAATGGCGATCTTGGGGCTCATATCCCTCGCCGGGCTGATCCTGGCCAAGGTCATCCCGGTGAAGTTTCCCAGCGTCGCCTACATCGGCCTCATCGGCATCCTGCTCACCATGCCGGCATCGCCCTTCGCCGATAGCATCGTGGCCTACACGAGCAAGGTGCAGTTCCTGGCCCTGGCCACGCCGGTGCTGGCCTACGCAGGTATCGCCATAGGGAAGAGCTGGGCCGACTTCCGCGCCCTCGGCTGGCGGGCGATCCTGGTCTCACTCCTCGTGTTGATCGGCACCTATCTCGGCTCTGCGGTGATAGCGGAGATTGTGCTCCGGATACAGGGGATCATCTGAAAAGAATAGGGGCCGCAGCCTCCCGGGCTGCGGCCCGTTCAACGTGGGGGTTTAATAGGAGCCGGCGGGGCCGTACCCATAGGAGCCGCCCATGGGACAGTGCCAACCGCCCCTGAAGCCCCAGGGACCGCCGCCGAATCCGCGGCCGTACCCCCCGCGAGGTCCGTAACCGTACTCCTGCATGTACTGCCACATCTCATCGGTCCGGTCGAGCATGTACTGGCCCTGTTCGGGGCTCATCATGCCGAACTCGACCCACTTCTGGATGATCTGCTTGCGGAGCTCCAGCAACCTCTCGTAGAGAGCGGCCAGCTCGACCTCCTGCTCATCCGTCAGGCTCATGGCGGCCAGGGCGGCAGGCGTCACCAGCGCCACGATCAGGCCAACAGCGACAACCAAAAGGAACGTCTTCTTCACTCTTCGTCACCCCTTTCTCTTGTTTGTTTCTCAACGCATTTTAATAATAACCCTCGATTGTGAAGTTCTCATGAAGGCAGTATGAAGGGGTGATGAAGGTTTGTCAAGCCGCTCTGCTCGGTCGATGGGCGCCAAATTAAGGCATGTAGTCCATAGGCTTCCAGGCTCAGCCTCGACCCTCGCCGCCGGGCTCGGCGGCCTCCATCAGCAGATTGAGCAGCGCCCAGCCGAGGGCTGCCGCCAAGGCATCGTCAAACCAGCCCAAGAGGGGCAGGCCCGGCAGGAGGTCGACGGGCGAGATGATGTACAGTAAAGTGACGAGGGCCACCAACTTCGGGGCCAGCCCGACGTCGGGCCTCCTCAGAAACCGCCACACCCTGATCAGCCGGCCTATCGAAAGCCTCTGCACTGCGACACCTCCCCCGTTAGCATTGCCCTATCTGTGTTCCACGTCTTACCTTCCGTGAGGTCGCCCTGAGGTCCTGCAGCCTGCGACGGCAGGACTACGGGCTCACGAGGCCGAACTTCCCATTGAGCTGGCTAGGTATCCGACGCCTATTGCCCGGGCAATGTTCCGCGCGAGAGGAGCGGCCGGAGACTCCCTGTTGGCTGGCTTTCGGTGGAGTATTATATAAGAGGTGGTGGGCTTGGAGATAAAGGCGAGGCCGATAGGGTATGTGCGGAACGATCATGACAATAGACCTCAGGATGGTTGGAAGCGGGCCCGGTCGACGATAGAGGTGGATGAGGCGTACGTCGAGGGCCTGAGGGGCATAGGCGACTACTCTCACATCATGGTCCTCTTTTGGCTCGACCGGCTGACCCCGGAGGACAGGGAGCGCCTCGTGATCCATCCCAAGCACCGGACGGACCTGCCCCTGGTGGGGGTTTTCGCCACCCACAGCCAGTATCGCCCGAACCCCATCGCCGTCACGGTGTGCCGGCTGGTGGAGGTCTCCGGCCGGACCCTGGTGGTCGAGGGGCTGGACGCCCTGGACGGGACACCGGTACTGGACATAAAGGGGTACATGCCCAGCCATGATGAGGTCGGGGGAGTGAGGGTGCCAGAGTGGGTGAACAAGCTGTTCGGAGATGAGGCGGCCGACGGCTGAAGGGGAGTGTTAGTTGTGGGCTGTCTCAGTCTACACAGGGAGGGCTAGCGATGATAAAGGTGGAGGGCCTCTGTAAGAGCTATAACAACGGCAAGGTCAAGGCGGTTCAGGACCTCGACCTCGTGGTGCCGCCGGGCGAGATCTTCGGCTTCCTGGGCCCCAACGGGGCCGGCAAGACGACCACCATCAACATAATGGTGGGGCTGCTCAAGCCCGACCGCGGCCAGGTGCTCATCAAGGGCGTGGACGTGAGGGAGAGGCCGCTGGAGGCCAAGAGGCAGATCGGCTTCGTTCCCGACAACCCGGAGTTATACGAGGGGTTGACGGGGGTCGAATACGTGAACTTCATGGCCGACGTCTTCGAGGTGCCGGCCGCGGCCCGGCGGGAGAGGGTGGCGGAGCTGCTGGAGGTGTTCAACCTGCGGGATGCCCTCGGGGACCTCATCAAGAGCTACTCACGCGGCATGAAGCAGAAGATCGCCCTGATAGGGGCCCTCATCCACGACCCAGAGGTGCTCATCCTCGATGAGCCCATGAGCGGACTCGACCCCAGATCGGCGTACGTCTTCAAGGAACTGATGCGCCGGCGGTGTGAGGCCGGCAAGGTCGTCTTCTTCTCCACCCACGTCCTGGACGTGGCCGAGCGCATCTGCGACCGCGTGGCGATAATAAACCGGGGCCGGCTGGTCGCTGAGGGTACCGTCGAAGAGCTGCGCCGGCAGGCCGGTTCGTCGGCGACCCTGGAGAGGGTCTTCCTCGAGCTTACGGAGGGGACGGTGGAATGATGTCGCGCCGCGCCCTGTGGGCTTTGCTCCGAACGTCCCTCAACAGCAACTTCGGGCTCTCCGCCTTCAGGTACCGCCTTCGCCACGACCGCCGGCGGTCCTGGTGGGTGTTCTTGATCCCGTTCGCCCTCATCGTCATGATTACGCCCTGGCTCATCATGCTGGCCGCGATGTTCGACGTCCTCTACGTTCAGCTAGAGCCGCTGGGGCAGGGCCATCTGGTCTTGACGTGGTCCTTTCTGCTGGGGCAGATGGTGGTCCTGCTGTTCGGCCTCTATTACCTCATGTCAGCCTTCTATTATTCCCGGGACCTGCGCCTCCTCGTCCCGCTCCCGCTCACGCCGGCGGCGATATTGGGGGCCAAATTCGCCACCGTCCTGGCGAACGAGTACCTGACCCTTGCGCCCATCGTGCTCCCGGGGGTGGTGGTCTACGGGATCAGGGCTGCGGTAGGCCCCCTGTATTGGCCGCTGGCCCTGCTGGCCTTCTTCCTGCTACCCGTCGTCCCGCTGGCGTTGAGCGGGGCCCTGGTCCTGGTCATCATGCGGTTCACTAACATCAGGCGCCACCGCGACGCCTTTCAAGTGGCCTTCGCCGTAGTTCTTGTGGCCTTAATACTCACAGGTCAGCTGTATATCGGCTCCGTCTTAGAGGGTGACCCCGAAGAAGTGACCCGACGTCTGTTGGACGACGGCTCCCTGGTAAACGTGGGCAGGTACTTTCCGCCGAGCGTCTGGTTGACCAGCATGGTGGCCTTTCGAAGCCCGGCCGAGTTCTTCGGCGGCCTGGCCTACTCCCTGCTCACGGCGGTCGGTGGTATCGCCCTTCTGGCCTGGCTGGGCGCCCGGTTCTACTACGGCGGGCTCGTCGGAGGCGAGGAGGTATCCCGCCGTCATCGTACCTTCAGCTCCGCTGATCTGAAGAGCGAGCTTGCGGGCCGGATGGTGTTCTGGGCCCTGGTGAGTCGAGAGTGGAAGAACTTCAACCGCCACCCGATATTCCTGATGAACGGGCTATTTGGTATCTTTATCACTCCCTTCGTCGTGGTGCTCGCAGTGGCATTCCGTGCCTCCCGTGCCGGGGGCTTAGACGCCCTGGTGGAGGCCCTCGTCCCTTTGCCTCACGCGGAGGCGATAGTGGCCGTAGGCCTGGGGGCCTTCATCACCTTCAGCGCGGGGTACAATACCGTGGCGGCCACGGCCGTCTCGCGCGAGGGCAGGTCCTTCTGGATTTCCCGCACTATCCCCGTGCCGGTCAGCCTGCAGCTGCTGGCCAAAATGATACACGCGTTGTTTTTCGCCCTGGTCGGGGCCCTCCTGCCCGCCCTGCTCGCGTGGGTGTTCCTCCCGGTGGGTGTGCTGCCGGTGTTCCTCGGGCTGGTCCTGGGGACCTTGGGGGCAGCGGCGGGCACGGCCTTGGGGCTGCTGCTGGACATGCACCGCCCGCGGCTGAACTGGACGGACGCCCAACAGGCGATCAAGGGCGGCATGAACGGCCTTCTGGTGGGGCTGGGGACGCTGGTCCTGGTCGGGTTCATGGTGTTTCTCGCCTTCCTCCTGGCCCCGGCCCTTGGTTTTCTGGGGTTGGTCATTCTGGAGGCCGTCCTGGTGGGAGGGCTGGCCTCGGTGTTGGTGTACATCCTGTTGGTGAGGGCCGAAGAGGCCTACCTAGGGATAGAGTTATGAGTCGGCACAGGACGAGTGCGTCGTCGCCGGGCCTTCGGCAGCCAGGAGGTCGAACCAGAGATAGAAGGTCGCCAGGCCCCGCCACGGCCTCCACCTCTCACCGAGCTCCCTGACCTCGGCCTCGGTGGCCCGGCGCTCGAGCCCGTACTGCCGGGTGACTGCCCTTCTGAGCGCGACATCCGCGGCCGGCAGGGCGTCCCGGGCCCCTAGCCTCATGGCCGCGAACTCGACCGTCCACCTGCCGATTCCCCGCAGGCCTTGCAGGTTCTCTACCGCGTCCACCTCGCCCGCCTGCACGGCCCTGGCGAATTCCCTGATGTACTCGACCTTCCGCCGGGAGAACTGGTGGCGGGTAAGCTCCTCGAGCTCCAGCGAGGCCAGGGCCTCCGGCGTCGGGAAGGCGAAGTATTCCCGTCCCCGGTACGTCATGCGCCTTCCCAGGAGTTCCACCAGTCGGCGGCGGAGCCGATAGGCGAAGCCCTGGTTGATCTGCTGGCCGATAATCGCCCACACCACGGCCTCATGGAGGGATGAGGCGAGGATGGGCTTGTACCCGCGGTAGCGCTGACACAGCTCGGCCATCACCGGGTCCCGGCAGAGGGCGGCGTAGAACTCCTCGAGGTCCAGATCGAGGTTGAGGACCCGCCGCAGCGCATCTATCGCCCTCTCTACCGTGGGACCGTCCAATCCATCTCCGACCAGGGAGAGCTCGAGCTGGGGTTCATCGACGGTTCCCATCCCCTGCACCTCGCACAGGACCGCCCTTCCTCCGACGTCGAAAAGTCGAAAGTACCGCCCCTCCTCCACCCGGTTAAGACTCTCCTCCGGCACCGCCGACAGGAATCGGAGGGAGAGCTGAAAGTCGAAGGGGGGACGAGGCGAGAGGGTCAATGTGTATCTCTTCACTGGCACCACCCGTCACCTTCTTCTGCCCCGCTGGCCGAGCTCCTGCCGAAGGTTCAGGCTGTACAACGGCGCCCCCTTGCGGTATATTTTTCTCCGGGTATTTCTTGGAGAGGAGCGGGTCGAGTGAAGTTATACGAACGGTTGGCAGAGGAGCTGGAAATAGATGGGGGGCAGGTCAGGGCGGCCCTCCGGCTGCTGGACGAGGGCAACACCATCCCCTTTATCGCCAGGTATCGCAAGGAGCAGACGGGGGAGCTGGACGAGGACGCCCTCCGGAAGCTTGAGGAGCGGGCCGCGTACCTGCGGGCGCTGGAGGAGCGTAAACGAGAGGTCCTCCGTCTCATCGCGGAGCAGGGCAAGCTCACGCCTGAGCTAGAGCAGAGGATCAGGCGGGCCGAAGTCCTCCAGGAGGTGGAGGACCTCTACCTGCCCTACCGGCCGAAGAGGCGAACGAGGGCGACCCTGGCCCGCGAGAAGGGCCTGGAGCCGCTGGCCGAGCTCATCGCCGGCGGCCGGGTTCGGGAGGGCGATCCCCTGGAGATGGCCGCGGCCTACGTGGACACCGAGCGGGGAGTTGAGACCCCCGAAGAGGCCCTGCGGGGAGCCTTGGATATTATCGCCGAGGAGATCTCTGAGGACGCGGAGGTGCGCAGGATCGTCAGAGAGCTTACGTGGCGGGAGGGGTTCCTGACGGCCAGGGCGAACGACCCCACGGCGCGGAGCGTCTACGAGACCTATTACAACTACTGCGAGCCCCTGGCCCAGGTAGCCCCCCACAGGGTTCTGGCCGTCAACCGGGGTGAGAGGGAGGAGTACCTCAAGGTCGGCGTCGAGGTGGACGAGGAGGAGGCCTTGAGACGCATGCAGGCGGTGCGGCCCGTAGGCGACCATCTCTTCTCGCCCCATCTACACACGGCCCTACGTGATGCTTACCGGAGGCTCATCGCCCCGTCCATCGAAAGGGAGGTCCGGAAGGAGCTCACTGAACGGGCCCAGGAGCGCGCCATCGCCGTCTTCCAGGGTAACCTGAGGTCCCTGCTCATGCAGCGGCCGCTCCTGGGCAGCGTAGTCCTGGGCATCGATCCGGCCTACAGGACCGGGTGTAAGTACGCGGTGGTCGACCCCACCGGAAAGGTGCTGGAGACCGGGGTTATCTATCCCACCAAGCCCCGGGTTGACCTGGAGGGGAGCGCGCGAACCCTGAGGGCCGCCATCCGAGCCCATAGCGTGCGGGTCATAGCCATAGGCAACGGCACCGGGTCCCGGGAGACGGAGCTCTTCGTGGCTGATCTCCTGCGAGATTACGCCGGCGAGGTCGCGTACTTGGTGGTGGACGAGGCCGGCGCTTCGGTCTACTCCGCCTCTCCCCTGGCCGCGGAGGAGCTGCCAGACCTGGACGTGTCGCTGCGGGGGGCGGTATCCATAGCCCGCCGGGTCATAGATCCCCTCGCCGAGCTGGTCAAGATCGATCCCAGGTCGGTCGGCGTGGGGCAGTACCAGCACGACGTGGACCAGAGGAAGCTCTCCCGGGCGCTCGCAGCGGTGGTCGAATCGTGCGTCAACTACGTCGGGGTGGATGTGAACACCGCGTCGGTGGCGCTGTTATCCTACGTCGCTGGCATCAACGCCGCCGTGGCCCGGAACATCGTGGAGCGCCGTGAGAAGGTGGGGCCCTTCCGATCGCGGCGAGAGCTTCTCGAGGTCCCCAGGCTGGGGCAGGCTACCTTCACGCAGTGTTCCGGGTTCCTCCGGGTCAGGGGCGGCGACGAGCCCCTGGACGACACGCCCATTCACCCGGAGTCCTATGCCGTGGCCTACTCGCTCCTAGAGCGCGTCGGCTTGAGCGCCCGGGAGGTGGCGCGAGGGGATGTACGGCGCCTGCGGAGCTCACTGCTGCCCCTGCTGGGGAGGGACCGCTCGTCGGAGTTCGAGGCCCTGGCCCGGGAATTGGGGGTCGGCCAGCCCACATTGCGAGATATCGTGGAGGCGCTGTTGAGGCCTGGCAGGGACCCGCGGGAGGACCTGCCGGCCCCGCTGTTCCGCACCGACGTCCTCGAGATGGAAGACCTCAGGCCGGGTATGGTGCTCACGGGGACCGTGCGGAACGTGACCGACTTCGGCGCCTTCGTGGATATCGGGGTCAAGAGGGACGGCCTGGTACATCGCTCGGAGATGGGCGAGGGCCGGATAGGGCATCCCTGGAACGTCGTCAGCGTGGGGGATGTGGTCTCCGTCAGGGTCCTCGCCGTGGACCCGGAGAGGGGCCGGATCTCGCTCAGCATGAGGGAGTTGTCTTAAGAAAAAGGGGCGGCCCAGGAGAGGGCCGCCGGAGAGGAGTGAGGTTCGGTCAAGAGCTGACCGCGCGCCTGAGGTTCTCGGCGATCTCCGGGTTCCTGAGGGTGGTGGTATCGCCGAGCTCCCGTCCCGCGGCGATGTTCTTGAGCAGCCTACGCATTATCTTGCCGCTTCTGGTCTTGGGTAGGTCCTCGGCGAAGACTATATCGTGAGGCCGGGCGATGGGCCCGATGACCTCAACCACCTTCTGCGATATCTCCGCGGCGAGCTCTGGGCTTCCCGTGTAACCCTCCTCCAGAACCACGAAGGCGTAAGGCACCTCGCCCTTAATCTCGTGGGGGGCTCCCACGACGGCGGCCTCCACCACCGCCGGGTGCTCTACCAGGGCGCTCTCGATCTCCATGGTGCTCAACCGGTGGCCGCTCACGTTCATCACGTCATCTACCCGACCCAGGATCCAGAAATTCCCCTCCTCGTCCTTCCTCGCCCCATCTCCGGGGTAGTAGGTACGGCTGTCCCACTTGGACCAGTACTCGCGCACGTAGCGCTCCGGGTCCCCGTATATCCCCCGCAGCATCGCCGGCCACGGGCTCTTAATGGCCAGGTACCCGCCCTCGCCGGGCTTCACCGGTCGGCCGCCCTCGTCCAGGACATCGGCCTCTATCCCGGGCAGAGGCCGGGTGGCGCTGCCGGGCTTGGTGGGCGTTATCCCCGGCAGCGGCGCGATCATGATCATCCCGGTCTCCGTCTGCCACCAGGTGTCCACTATGGGGCATCTCTCGCCCCCCACGTGTTTGTAATACCACATCCAGGCCTCTGGGTTGATGGGCTCACCCACGGTCCCCAGGAGCCTGAGGGACGATAGGTCGTGAGGCTCGAGCCAACTGTGTCCCCACTTTATAAAGGCGCGGATGGCCGTGGGGGCGGTGTAGAAGATGCTGACCCGGTACTTTTCGATCATGCTCCAGATCCGGTCCTTCCGCGGGAAATCCGGTGCCCCCTCGAACATCACCGTCGTCGCGCCGTTGGCCAGGGGGCCGTAGACGATGTAGGAGTGTCCGGTAATCCACCCGATGTCGGCGCTGCACCAGTAGGTGTCCTCCTCCCGGATGTCGAAGACGAGACGCATGGTCGCGTAAACTCCGGTGAGGTAGCCGCCGGTGGTGTGGACCACTCCCTTGGGCTTCCCCGTCGTGCCGCTCGTGTACATCATGAACAGCATATCCTCGCTGTCCATGGCCTCGGGCTCGCAGGCTATGTCCGCTTCCTCCACGAGGTCGTGCCACCACACGTCCCGGCCCGTCTCCATGGGCACGTCCGCGCCCGCGCGGCTGACCACTATGACCTTTTCGACCTCCGCGACGCGCCTCAGGGCGGCGTCTGCCTTCTCCTTCTGGGGGACCAGCTCACCGCGTCGGTAGTAACCGTCGCAGGTTATCAGGATGCGGGAGCCGGCGTCGTTCATCCTCTGGGCCAAGGCCTCCGGGCTGAAGCCCGCGAAGACCACGCTGTGGGGGGCTCCTATCCTCGCACAGGCCAGCATGGCGATGGGAAGCTCCACGATCATGGGGAGGTACAGGGTCACGCGGTCTCCCTTCTTCACCCCCAGGGCCTTGAGGGCGTTGGCGAACCTGTTGACCTCATAGTGAAGCTGTTGATAGGTTAGGATCCGCGCATCGCCCGGCTCGCCCTCCCAGATTATCGCGGCCTTGTTCCTCCTCGGGCCCCGGAGGTGGCGGTCGATGCAGTTGTAGGAGACGTTTAGCTTGCCCCCGATAAACCACCTGACATGCGGTGGGTTCCACTCGAGCACCTTATCCCAGGGCCGGAACCAGTCCAGCTCCGAGGCGAACTCCGCCCAGTAACCCTCGAGATCCCGTCTCGCCCTCTCGTAAATGTCCGGGCTGTTGACCCTCGCCCGGGCCCTGAACTCCGCCGGAGGGTCGAAGACCCTCTCCTCCTTGAGCATGGCCTCTATGACCTTCTCGGACGGCAACGGCATCACCCCTTCCCGCTGGTGACTTTCGCAAGGCTTGAGTTTCTTATCTAATACTATGAATACTACGAAAATTCCTGCCAAAAAGTTGGGGTTGATTGAGCCAGAGCCTGTAACCACCAGTGGGTTGCGCGGTTCATTAACGAGGTCCGCTGGCACGTGCGTCGGGAAACTTCGGCTGGCCAGCCGTTGTTCGCGCTCTGACTGGACTACTGGTCGGAACTCAGTAGAAACGGTGTTTTTGGAGTGGAATGTTTATCTACTTTGAAATAAGTATGTAAAGAGAGAATTAGGTCCGGCCTACTGGTATAAGTATTGGAGCAGAACTTTCGGGGGATGGTGTTGCCTGGTTTCTGGAGCAGGCGGTGAACCAGGTCCTGGAGGGCGCTGCTCTCGGACGGGGCCTCTTGCCGGGAGATTAAGCCCATCGTGGAGAGCTGTGCGGCACAGAGCTCTCCACGGTTGACTGTTTCGGGCGCGGTCGCGCACAAGGGGAACATGCCCCTTTCTCTTGGTGGATACCTGGATTCGTGAGGAAGAAGGGCCGCGAGAAGACTGATGACCGACGACAGCGAATCAGAGGCTGCTTGGCCTGAAGGAGCAGGGGCCTATACGGGTGGACCCAGTCCATCTTGGCATGAAGGTCTTGTAAGATCGTAGAGCCCCTCTTTTGGTAGGCGACGAGGCAGTGGTGCCACGCCCACTATATCCCTGATCTCGCAGGACTGCCCCAAGTCTCTGCAGGGTGAACTGCGCGGGCAGTTACGGTTTTGTTCGGACTTCGCAGGGGTACGACGGCTTGTGGAATCCCTCGCAAGGGAGAGTAGGCACTGCGGTCGCTTGGAGCGGTTCTCGTTGAAATAGATGACGATTCGCTGTTTTGACATGGGAGTTAACGCTTAACGGGACCAAGCTGCAAAGCAGGGTAGTCGTTCTCAGGCAGCCTAGAACAATGCTACCTCATCTGCCAGGGGAGCGCGTTCTTACGAATATGGACTTGGCCGCAGAAGGTCATTTGTCGTCCGGGCATCGCAAGGAGACAACCATGATGTCGATCAGCGTCGGGACCATCCTTTTTCCCTACCTGGAGAAAGTCCAGGGGTGGGCAGATCTCCTGCTGGCATACCTGCTCAGAGTATCAAGACTTGATGAGCAGGCCATCATCTTGATGCAGGCTGTATTCATTCTTGTGGTAGTCAATCTGTCACTCATCGTCGTTGTGGCCATTGTGGTGGCCCTTAGGCGCAGCGATATAACCAGCGGGCGTCTGTCCCGCCTACGGTCTCTCTACGGTACGCGGCGGTTTCGAAGATTAGCCGCCAAGTTTCCCCGTGAAACAGAACAGCTGATCCTTCAGAAGCTGGAAGAGGGCGATCCTTATGCCCTTTCCTACTTCCACGCCCTGAATCTAATGGCAGTCTACCAGCGAAGGGTCAGGAGCCCCCATTGGAGGCAGCGAGCCGAGGCGGCGGGGAAATTAGCACGACTGCCGGCCGAGCTGGACATACTGGATGTGTTGTCTCCCCTATTGTTTGACGAGCATCCCGTCGTCCGAGAGACGGCCATCCAGGGGGTGGCAAATCGCAATGATCCCGCGGCGGTACACATGCTGCTGACGGCTATAGAGAAATTCAATGACATCTCCCTCTACAGAATGGTACGTCATACCTTAGCAAACAGCGGACCGGAGGCGGTGCCGGCCATAATCTCGGGCATCCTGTCGTCAAAAGGAGTAGTTCAGCGTCTCTGCCTGGATGTGCTCTCCGACCTAAAAGATGAGCGAGCCCTACCGGTTATGCTGGAACTCGCCGGTAGTAGTGAACCCGAGACCCGCCTTCGTGCGGCAAGGGCATTGCGTCACTACGACTCAGAGGATACTTTACAAGCCGTTCTGTCTCTCAGCGAGGACTCCAAATGGGAGGTCAGAGCTCAAGCCGCTCGGGCCCTGGGCGCTTTTCAAGATCCCAGGGCCGTGGAGCAACTGCGAAAACTGGCCAAGGATGTGTCCTACTGGGTGCGCAACAACGCGGTTGAAGCGCTGATGTTTCATGGCTCAGAGGGAAAGAAGGTCCTACTAGAACTGGCCCAGGGGGATGATCCTTATGCAGCTGATGCCGCCAAGGAGCGGTTGGAGAAGCTTGAGGTGGATGAGCCTGCGGGGTGATGACCATGTCCGATATCTTCACCGCGGCTTATATAGTTTTCTTATTTTATTTCGTCCTTTACGGGCTGTGCTATGGTGTCCTGCTGTTACTAGCATGGCGGCAAAATGCCGTCCACACTATCCGCATAAGAGCCAGTCATTTTGAGAATCTTATCCAAGGATTGGGAGCCCCGTTACCACCAATCTCGCTACTGGTGCCTGCATACAACGAGTGCGATTCGATAGTCAACTCTATCAAGTCCCTTCTGAACAGTAATTATCCGGTATTTGAGGTTATCGTCATAAACGACGGGTCCACGGACACCACGCTATATGAGATTACTCAGGCCTTCGACCTTCGCCCGACCAGTCGCCCGCCTCTTTTTCAGACCCCTTGTCACTCTTGAGTTTGACACTTAACCACCGAAATAGGTGCTCTCGGCGGCTGAAACCCTTGATGCTACTGGCTCGAGATTTCGAAAATCTGAAAACGTGGTGCCACATCTACCAGGATATGTCTGGTGGTGATGCCCTAACTGTGATATCATGATAGTGCTATGTTCGTACGAGTCAAGAGGCGCCAAAACAAAGACGGTACCGTTCGTGAATACCTCCAGATCGTCGAAAACAAACGTATCGACGGCAAGATCCGGCAGAGAGTTCTCTGCACGCTCGGGCGTCTGGATCAGCTGCGGGAGGGTCAACTGGACCGTTTAATCGACAGTCTGGCCAAGTTCAGCGAAAAGCAGGCGGTTCTGGAGCAAGCCGAGGGCCTCTTTGCTGAATGGAGCAGGGATTACGGTCCGGTACATGTGTTCCGACGGGTTTGGGAAAGGGTCGGTCTGGCCCGTATCCTTGACAAGTTCTGCAGTGAGTCCCGGGTTGAGTTTGATGTAACGGAAGCCGTCTTCGCCATGGTCTTGAACCGGCTGTGCAATCCCCAGAGCAAGCTCGGGGTTAGCGAGTGGGCGCGGGAAGACGTTTATGAGCCGCGGTTTTCTGAGCTTGAGCTGCACCATTATTACCGGGCGCTGGATTTTCTGGCCCAACGCAAAGAGACGCTGGAGGAGCAGCTCTTCTTCCAGGGCCGGGACCTGTTTAACCAGACGGTTGACCTGGTGTTTTTCGATACCACGAGCAGTTATTTCGAAGGTGAAGGGGCCAAAGAATTCAGCCGGCACGGCTATTCCCGAGACCATAGGCCTGACCGGGTTCAGGTGGTTATCGGTCTTCTGATGCGGCAGGATGGGATCCCGATTGCCCATGAGGTTTTGCCGGGGGACACCCCGGATATCAAGGCTTTTCTGGGCATTATCAAGCGGTGCAGACACCGGTTCAATATCCGCCGGGTGATCATCGTCGCTGACCGCGGGATGGTCAGCGAAAAGACCCTGAGAACCATTGAAGAGGCCGGCTATGAGTACATTGTCGGGGTCAAGATGCGCCGGGTGAAGGAAGTCAGGGACATCATCTTGAGCCGCAGCGGTCGTTACCAGAAGGTCTCTGAGAACCTGAGGGTTAAGAACGTCGAATACAACGGGAAACGCTATGTCGTCTGTCTTAACCCTCAGGAGGCCGAACGGGATGCTCAGGTACGACAACAGGTTCTCGAGCATCTTGAGCAGAAGCTCAAGCGCGGTGGCCTAAAGGGTCTCATCGGAAATTCGGCCTACCGAAAGTTCCTCTCTGTCTCGGGTGATACCGTCCAGATCGACCAAGAGCGCATCAATGAAGAGGCCCGGTTCGACGGTAAGTACGTACTGCGGACTAATACCAGTCTACCAACGAACGAGGTAGCATTAGCCTACAAGCAGCTCTGGATGGTGGAGCGTGCCTTTAGGGAGATGAAGTGTACCCTTAAGCTTCGTCCTATGTACCACTGGACAGAAAGCCGGATTCGCGGCCATATCATGGTCTGCTTCTTGGCCTTCTACCTGGAAATGACCCTTCGTCGCATGCTGAACGAAGTTGCTCCGGATGCCGAATACAGCAAGGTTATCAGGGATCTTAACCGGCTCAAGGCCGTGAAGTTGAACGTGAACGGAAAGGAGTTTGTGGCCCGGACCGAGCTTCGGGGCGACGCTTACCTGGCCTTCAAGGCAGTCGGCGCCAGGCCGCCCCAACGGGTGTTACAGCTTTAACTGTTCCACCACAGGAAGTGTAGTGGTACGCCTGCCTTGTGTCCCTTGAAATGCCTATGATTGCTGGAATCCGATTTTTTAGGTGTCAAACTCAAGTACCACGAGGTCTCTGAAAAAACAGTAGTTATTAATAGCATTTATTTCATGTTTTCAGAGGAAACATGGCGTCCGACGGCGAATTTTAATGTGTGGATACGTCACAAGGAGGTAACGTGCCATGCTCGGACGCCAGGACACCCAGCAGAACTTCTTCGACCAAGAGATATTCTCCAGGTTAATTCCCCAGGATCACCCCCTGGTTAAGATCAAACAGATCGTGGACTTCTCTGTCATCAGGGAGGCAGTGGAACACCTCTACGACTGCGAGAAGGGCCGTCCGAGCTATCCGCCGGAGACCCTGTTCAAGATGCTGTTCCTGGAGGTATGGGCCAATCTCTCAGATGTGCAGGTATGTCAACAACTGCAGTACAACCTGCTGTACCGGTACTTCTGCGATATAGGGTGGAACGACCCGGTGCCGGATGATACAACGCTGGTCGTCTTCCGCCGGCGTCTGGGCCCGGATATGTTCGCAAAGCTGTTTGTCCTGATAGTCGAACAGGCGCGGGAGAGGGGTCTGCTAAAGGGAGAGTGGGCGGTAATTGACGGCACCAAGCTTACCGCTCATGCAGCGGTAAAGAACACTCTGAGCTTAGTTCGGGAAGGGCGGCAGCGCATTGTCCATGAGCTGGCGAGGGTTGATAAGCGACGAGCGGAGGAGCTAAAGGAATACGCCGAACCCCTACCCGACCGGGAGTATGCATCTCACCGCGAGCTTCTGGCCGCGGAAATCGCCCGCGGGAAGGAGCTGGTGGATAAGGTTCGGGGCTGTCGGGAGGTTTTAAAGAGTGTAGAGACCTACAGGGCCATCCTGGAGAAGAAAGGCGTGGCTAGTTTGAGCGACCCTGATGCTCGCTGGGGTTTTCAGAACAAGGGTGAGCCCTTCCTGGGATATAAGGTCCACACCACGTGCGATGAGACGGGGATAGTCACGGGGGTCAAGGTGACCCCGGGGAACGAAGCCGAGGTTGCGCAGGCTGAAGAGATTGTAGGCAATCTCATTGACAGGGGGCTCAAGCCCACACGAATGGCGGGAGATAAGGCTTATGATAACTCTGCTTTACGAAAGACTCTAACGGACAAGGGGATACAACCTTACGTCCCCAGTCGTACCAAGAAGAACCGGTTAAAAGAACAAGGGTTTACGTATTGCAAGAGGTCTGGGACCGTCCGCTGTCGGTGGGGGAAGAAGGCGATAGGCAGTACTCCCCACCAGGATGGCGGCTTGCTCTTCTATTTCTCAGAGAAGGACTGCCAACACTGCCCAATGAAAGGCTCATGTTTGACGAGTTCGGAGACCCGTAAGCGAGTCTATGTAAGGCCAGAGGTATTCCAGAACCGACCTCGGGGCATTAAACGGGCGATGCGGATCCGCAAGACCATTGAGCGATTATTCGCCGAAGCTAAGATCTGGCACGGGATGGCCAGGGCACGGTATCGAGGACTGGGGAAGGTAACTATCCAGGTGTTGATGACCTTTATATGCTTGAATATGAAGAAGATGGCCCAAAGAGTTCAATTAGAGCCCGCGGTCACCTGAAAGATGGTAAAGTTCGCGGATTAAGAGCCTGATATGCGCCGTAGTGGCAAAGAATTAACCAGAACAAGGAAAAGCACGTAAGCCAAAAGCGTCAACGCATAGCTGGTTTTTCAGAGCTCTCGTCACTAGATTTAGCCGATAGGTTACTACGTCTTTGCCTGGTGCTAGGTCTACAGCCATCGACAAACTTATTTCTTAAGGAATTCTTAGCTAACTCTTTCGAGGATTTCAACTTAACTAAATTGAGATTTGGTAAACAAGCCTTTCGACTAATGGGGCGAGGTGTTCGGTTATGACGTCATGGCCACCGTCTTGGAGTAAGCCCTCTCTTTGTTATCAACGGATCCAGCTGTCGTAGCAAGGATAAATTCTTATAACTGGACCGAGAGCAGAAGTAATTGCGCAGGAAAAACCAATAACTGGCGGCGAAGATATCCATACTGTCGTGACCAGCCATTATCTTTTCTAGGTTTTCGGAACCTTACCGCCAGGGTAGTAGTGCTCAAGAAGATCTCTAAATTTTTTGTGCTGTAACATTTCTGTTTTTCGATTATTAGACCAATGCAATTTAGCTAGAACACGCAAGAATTCCTCACGTTCCGCCTTAGACAATTTCCTATATAGGCCTCTCCATTCGGCAGCTTCATTATCCTTATAACGATTGCGATGGATTATATAGCGGTCGGGCATGGTTATAATTTCCAGAAATTCTTCAAAGGAGCTACCAAACGCCGCATCAAAGAAGTCAGGGTTGGGGCTAACTAAACCATGTGTCGCAAGTAATATACATTGGATGCCTCGCAAATATCGCCAATTCCAGGCTTTGGAGATATATTGCCTCTTTACACTATTTATAGGGATATACCGCATGGGAAAGCCAGTAATACTTACGCCGAGCTTTTCCGATAGTTCAATGTTGGTCCTAAGCCTATAGTAGAAACTTAGCGGGGTATCATCAAAATTGAACATCACATAGTTGGTAAATTTAGTAAAGCCAACATGCGCTAAACGCTCAATGGCTTGCCTATAGGGGGTTTCCATTTCGTCATAGTCAAAAGCAAGGCGAACCGGTGAAAGGGGTATGGTTGCTAGGAGTTGAGCGACTTTTTCCGAAATTAGCCGAGCGTCGATACCCTGATTGAAGTCTACAGTACGTTCTTTACCATTTAACTTATCGCCAATTCCAAAGCCTGCGTTGCGAATTTCAGCTATGATTTCTTTTAGGCGGCTTGCTGCTAAAATATTATTGTCGAGCAGAACAAGATTCTGTCTTTCACCGTAGCGGGCTGCAGCTTCCCGAATCTGTTTGCTTAAGCTATCACAATAATCAAATTCAGGTTCCAACTTCGGTACAGCACAGAATTTACATTTGCGGATACAACCTTTAGTGGCCCGGCAGAAATATGCGTTGTCAGGCTTATACTGCCAGTTTACAGCGCCCAAAATACTATAATCTGGCACAATATTTGCTATGGGAGGAGTCCCGGCACCAAGCATATCTGGTTTATCTAATAGGCCCTCAACAACTGTGCATTCAACACGTGCTCGGATATATTGAGGGAAAAGTGTGGCTGCAATACCTCCGACAAATATATCGTGGGGGTTTGCAACTGCAGAACTATAATATTTAATGGTTTCAATTGTGCGCGGAAGTTCATAAGTGAAAAGTGATGATACATATACTCGATGCCATGGTATATCACGAAACTCGGGAACCTTACCACGGACGAAAGTGACCGTATCACCCCTAGCTTTATGGTAAGCAGAGATCTTCATTAAACCTAGTGGTGGAAATTTCGCTCTGTAATCCGGTTCTACCAGAAGAATGTTGCTCATGACCCTGTTTTACTCTCCTCAACCTGAAACCTAGCAAGGATTGCAGCTTTGGCTTTTTCGAAATTTACTTCGTCGAGGACCTCAAATAACACCTCAAGAACTTCGCTAATTACTTTCCGCTGTTTGCGACCTAAATCAGAACGGAACTTCTTGAGTCGGGGCTTACTATTCTTAAGGGATGCACGGATCTTATTAAGTCTTTCTAAGTACGGCTCGATGGTTTTTACGTCTTCTTGATTCTTTCGGTGCTTGAGTGCATCGGTAACGCGTTTACGTTCCTGGTCGACCTGCTTCAACAAATTGTCTCGTTCCTTTGCTGAAGCTATACCAATTGCCAGGGTCTTTTCGACCTTATCGATCACCCTCTTAGCAGAGGTTATTACTTTTTGTGTTGGCTGGTTGCGGGCTCCAGAAGCAGTATACGCTTCTTTAGCGCGTGCTTCCACAAACCCTATTAGCTCTTTCTTGATTTCGGGCCATATCCCAGTATCCTCAAAACCATCTCGTCTTGCATTAGGTATAGCATGAGGACTAATTATGTGGATTTCACCAATGTACCAGGAGTTAAATCTACCGTAGCTTCTTGATACCTCTTCAAATAGCTCCCTGACACGATCAGGCCCCCCTATGGCAATGTTGTTTTTTCTAAGCCGCAAACCAGCGACCATGGTATCGTCAATCATTCCGAGCAGCTGTGTTTTGCCGTACCAAAGCCAAAACGTACTCTCTGGTGTAATAACCTCAGGATAAAAGCATACATCCTCTATATCCAATTCATATTTGATGCCTTTGCTTCTACGTGTTCCATATCGACTCTTGTACGGCTTAAAAACTTCACGTTCTATTTCGGGGGTTTTAATAATTAGGGTCACCGTTGGGATTGAAAGCCCATATTGTTTTACCCATTCTTGTATTTTAGTTGCAAAAATAAATCGTTGCGCATCATACTTAACTGGGGCAACTTGACTCAAATATCCTTCAACGGCTCTCCAATTGAGGAAAATAGGTACTTGTTCTAAAATTCCATTCATTGTTACTTCAAAGAAATGGCTATCCGTGTCGCATGGTTCACGTGTTACGCTGCTGTAGTTTGCAATCGCTTCTTCTAGTCTTGAAACCTGCCGTAACTCTGGTGAAAAAGTATTCCTAATACCATCACAATCAATCTTAACTTCTGACGTTGTATTCTCGCCGACAGCTGAGGTTCGGAAGTGTAGAGCTTTACAATAAGCAATTCCTGCTAAACGACCAATCCCTCGAAACCCCGCATCCTTCTCGATTGTCTTGGTGGAAGTTCCTATGTTGAGTAAACGATTGGCTACTTCTTGGGAAGGAATGCCAACACCGTTATCTCTTACCTTAACAATCCTTTCTGTAGGATTAAGTGTAACCTCAATACGACCAGCACCTTCCCTTATCAGGTGCTCTTCTTCTGCGGTACGAATTGAGTCTGCAGCGTTCTGTATAAACTCACGCAATGTATCTAGTGGATTTGTATACATTCCAGTAGTTAACGTCTCTAAAACGTAGGTACCTATAAAGGGTTTATGGCTCATATTATCTCACCCTCGGAATGTAGTAGTTTGGATATGGAAACCGTGTCTTAATTAACGAAGTGGTAAACGCTGCATGCTGGAGAATTAAGCTCCCTTGAGGCAATCTTGTAATAGCCGATTGTAAAGCTCTTGGAAAGTGCGCATAATCCGGGCACTTAGCTACCTCAACTGCACTAGTTCGACCATATATATTTGTACTGCAGTTACCTAGAATACGATCGTGAACACCGCTTCTAAACTGTTCGGCTCCGAATAGGACCACCCCTAGAGAACGTCCACGTTCCGTTATCTCTAAAAGGTCTCTCGTAAGCGTACGTCCAGTAGCACTCCGAGATTTCGGAGCGTATTTGTTCAATTCATCAGCAAATATCACAACAGTGCCTAAACGCTCACCGCTAATATTTTCTTCGTCACCTAGTTTAGCACCATAGATGATCTGGATTACGTCACCAAAGACTAGGCATTGCAAATAATCGGGCAAGGGTTCTATGTCTATAACAAGTACATCACCAGATCTAAGATTGCTTATAGCTTCAGAAATGAGAGTTTGCCGTTTTTCTTCTTTCCTAGTTACAGACCGTTCCGTAAAAAGATCATGGTGAGTTCTGGTTTCAAGTAACCGTACGAATTTGCGCCAGGACACAATAGGTATTTCCCCAGCCTTTTGCGAACCTTTCTTAGCCCTAGAACGTATTTCCGTGCGGAATGCTCTCCAGCTTTGTGTTTCGATGTCAGGTAATTGATGAGCTATGCTCTCCATCGTAGAGTTGGGGTCGTCGATATCCGAAAAAAGAAGTGCTAGTTTGCGACGACCAGTATCAACATCATAGATGTAGTTGTAGGCTCGTCCTTCCGCAATTTGTTTCTCAAGGATATCTGGCTGGACGTGCGATAGCGTATAATACGAGTCTGGTTTCTCTGCAAATGGGTACAAATAAGTTACGTTTTCTAGAGGCTTATCATCAAGCCCGCACTTCTTCCATTCAGAACGTTGTGCAGGGGTTAAATCTGGATTCGGTTGGTCAATTGCAAGTAAATCACTTCCCTTAACGTTGAAAATAATAATAGTAACTTGATCTTTTAAGCGCTGTTGAATGGAATTTAAAAGAAACATTACGTAAGAGGTCTTTGTAGCGAGACCTGATATTCCGGCAATATTTAGATGAGCACCCTCGGGACCTAAGAGATAAGCAGCTTCAAATTCAATAGGGATTTCTTCACCATTCGACATAAGCATGTAGCCAGCTGGTATAGGTTCCTTAAACCCGCGAAGTCCCAACGCATCTTTTATCCCCTCAGCATCTGCCCACTCTACAGCTGCCCCGTCCCGAACAGGCATTTCAATTTCCTGGTCATTATACAGGACCTCAGCTTCAGCAATAGTTGTACCAAGACGTTCATAATGGGGCTCTACGGACAGGTCACCAAAATCATATGAAACGTAGTTGGCGAGATGGCTCGAACTATCAGTTATGTATGATAGCTCTTTAACTAGTGCATACGTATAGCTGGGCCTTCCTCCCTTTTTCCTCGGGAGATGCTTTATTCTGACGATATCGAAAGGACGAATAACCTGATCCTTATGAACCCAAAAACGTACTGTGCTACATGTCGTAGGCATCTTTTCAGTTGCTGTAACTCTGCCAATTATTCGAGGATCCAGGTGCATAAGCCGGTCCCTCCTTCAAAACATAGCCTTAAAACGGACATTGGTCATAAATGAGGACTTAAGGTAACACTCGGCTACGTATATTGGGTAAAGATGGCTTGCCCACCGTAAGTCCTCTCCATAAGGTGTAACGTTTCGTTCGCGCAATATATGGCTCGATATCACATCTATTCTCTCTCCGTCAAAGCCGTTTTCTCGATCTTCAGGGTCAACGGCGTAACATTCCACCTTAACTATACCTTGTAGAGGATTGGACATCATGTGCGGATGTCGAATTCGTAGATACCAAACTCCAATGATACCTTCTAGGTCCCGTGCGGTGTGGAACGTTCGAAATACCGATGTTCGTTCTCCAAAATCAAGTCCGGAAGTAATGGATCCCACATCAGCCCTCTTTCTGCCCCGGCCAACCTCAAAAGTGGGTCTAAAGGTCTTGGATATACCTAGGACATTTCGAAACTGAACTAAGTCCAATTTTTTCTTAAACCTTAGAGGCCCATCAATTACCAACAGGCGATCGTTGGCTAGAAGTTGTTGTTCAGCCATTTGGTGTACAGTAACAATCTCAAGGTCGTGCATTTCGCTCATTATTTTCGCAATACCTAGGTCCACGGGGTCTCGATCCCTCTTAACTTCATATCGGAGCAGCGAGAATGGAACTGATGTCCACTGGTTAATCTCATTTTCGAGATATTCGAGGTTTTCTAGCGGGATTGAATCGGGAAGTGCAATAACATTTTTGAATTTGCAGAGTGAACGCACCGGCTCTACTGTTTGGCTATTCCTTCTTACCACTGCTACTCCAATTTGCCCGGCAATTAATGGAAGGTAGCGTCCATTTACGATGACGTCTGATATTTTGTATGTTTTCCGTGACCCATCTAGGAAGTAATGCAAAATTGTCGGGATTCCTTCATCGGGCTGGTGAATTTTCTTCTTTGGGGTGGAAAGACGCGGACGCTCAAAGAAGGTGTCAACGGGGTGTTCATCGCTATCTCTATATTCTACAAAACGTTCGAAATCCAAGCTTATCCGCTCGCATGGAAGGCATTGGAGCCCTTCCTTTTCCATTATTGACAGGATTCGCTTCATTTTAGAACCACTCCAACTCGAATTGACCGCCACTCTTTATGCCTCTTTTAATGTAGCAACTAGCTTCGTCCCGTTCTGAGCTGGCTTTCCACTCCAGATACTCCGTCATGTCAAAATAACGATTGCAAGTACTCCAAGCCTCATCGATTTCCATCCCGCTCCGAGCAACCACATGGGTGACTCCAATGTTCGCGCCAGCGGATCTCCTGGCTTAGTCCCTCCACGCCGTTGATGGCCTGCAGGCGCATCTGATACCACTCAGGCAACGCCATCATTGGCATCGCGACCTCAAAGTAAGACAGCTCCCAGCGCTTCGATTACCTTCGGAGCCCGCTCGGCATCGTCCCGGCTCACGCCGTCCCGTAGTCAGGTCGAGCGCGTCGAAGATTAACCGTTACCGCCCATGTTGTTCACGTTACAGAGACTTGAGACGGCCGGAGAATCTAGACCAGCTGGCCTCTAACTCGCGCTTCCACACGCGGATGGCCAGGGCGTCCACCAGTCGGATGGTATTTTTACTAAGCCAGGTTCCACTCATTCCACTTACGCACGACTACGTCCCCGAAACTGTCGACCGGGAGAACTCCATCCCCGCATGGCTCCTTTACTATGACTTTAGCCTTCGGGGTAAGGAGGCCGTTGATGAACATCTCTATCATCGTCAAAAGCAGCGCCCGCTCACTCCGCTGATTTCGCTCGAACAGCTCAGTGGAGAAATACCCGCTGCGTAGCCAGAGAACCAGCAAGGTCATTTCGCACAACCGCGTCTTCAACAGCTTCTCATGTTAGGCATTGCTATAGCACTCTCTATCTGGGGTCCGCCCATACCACTTCGCTTTCAGCTGTTCTATGGCCTGGGGCTCGAGGACCTTCTATATATCTACCAGAGGGAGAGTAGACCTTCCTGCTTCGACCCCACTCTGTCTTTACATCTTTACACATTGTGCCGGATACAACTCCTCCCGTTGCTGTCTCATGTGGCTCCTCAAGTCAAAGAACGTCTTCGCCTGGATGAAATGAACCTCGCTTCGCGTCCTCTGCCGGGCCTACCGCCCGACAGGCGTCACGTAAAACTTGAACTCCCTAACCTTGAATACTACAACGGTGAGCCTGTATCCTCCACCGACTCACCTCGGAGACCTCAGGCGGTTACGCCCTAACGGCACCTCATGTCTCTATCATATCGTCATTTCTCGTCTGCCACGTAACAGATGTATTCACTGTAGTTGGGAGTCAGGTTGAATTTTCTCATAGGCGCGCTCTCCCCGGATGGTGTGTGTCACATCTATCGGCGCATAGTCGCTCATTCACCCCTCAAAGACCGAGGGCATCTGCTTCCATTCCTGGCAAGCAGTCGAGCAAGCCCGTAAGTTCTTTGGCCGACCAGAGGGGTCGGCGATAACTTCGTTAAAGGAGAATTTAGACAGGTACAGGGTTGGTGACGACTTCGGCTTGGTGACTGGTCTGAGTTACAGATTGTGGTATGATACTTGTCAAGGGATACCTGGAAAAAGCAGAGGAGTTATTGGAATGGCTAAAGCAGAATTTGATGTTGCAGCTGTAATTGAACGCTTTACGAGCGCTCTCAAGCAACAGGGTCTAAATGTGGAACGAGTAATCCTTCTTGGTTCGCAGGCACGGGGTACAGTAAAGGAACACAGTGATATAGACTTACTTGTCGTATCTCCTGATTTTGCCGATATGCCTTTAGTCTGCCAACGCCGGGGTAAAATTTACGTAAATCGCCGGACGAAAACTTTCTGGTAGAAAGAGCCACATCCCCGACCGTAGAATTCATAGCACCGAAACCATTCCCGTGGTGGAGTTCGACTGCGCCAATTTCGGCGTCTGCTGTTTGAACGGAGTGTGCTGCAAGAATATGCTGCAACCGTGACTGAAGGTTAACCATACGGATCTGCCGCCTTACAGCTGACAGTACCGGGTGCAGGGCGGTGACTCCGCCTCGCAACATTCTCGTTGGGAGGGGGCTTACTTTAGTGTCCGCCTGGATAGAACATCTCCGGAGAATATTCAGGTTCTATGGCCTGCTGGAGAGAAAGCGACTCCTGCTGATCTTCCTGGGTGGCGCCTTGGTTTCGGTCCCCGTCATCTTCAACCTGCTCTACCCGCTGGTGGTCAGAGACATCGTGGACGCGCTGGCCGCCAAGCAGCTCTTAACCGACAAGATTGTGCTGTTGGGTGGTCTCTACGCGGCGTCTCTCATACTGTCCTATTTGGGTGATCTGCTGTATGTCCGGAACAAGTATCTGGCCGCCCAGGAGATGCGCGATCTGATTTTTGAGGCCTCTTTCAAACTGCCGGTCAAGTTCTTCCGCACCAAAGGTTCCGGTTACTTTGCCAAGCTCATCGGGGATCAGGTGAATAACGCCTTCGTGGTGCTGGATTACGCCTTCATGCGGAACGTCTTCCTCATCATCCGGGCAGTGGCGATTTTGTTCCTCATTCTGTCCTGGGACCGCATCCTTTTTCTCCTGTTCGTCGCCAACGTGGTTATGGTCCTGTCCTATTCTGCAATCATGGACCGCGCAACACGTCCCCTGGTAGATGAATGGTTTGAAGTCCTCCGCCGCATTACCGCTTACATCGTCGAGACCCTGGACAACCTGCACGAGGTGCTGGCCGGTCGAGGTGAGAGGTGGCGCTATACCGGTTACAAGACCATGTCCGACAAGACGACCGCGCTGGCGGTGCGGGGGGAATTCCGGCGCATATCCCTTGAGAACTTATTGGTTGAACTACCCATGTACCTTTCGCGACTGGTCATCATCGCCTATTCCGCGGGGCTGATAATCCAGGGACAGATGACCATCGGGACTCTCTGGGCCGTGTGGACCTATTTTAGCTATGTGGTGGAACCGGTCGAGATCCTCAAGCAATTCAGTCGCCTGGCATTGGAGAGCTCGGTGAACATCAACAGTATCCTCGACTACTTCGACCAGACTGTACAGGCGGGCAAACTCTACCGGGTACAGAGTCTTCAGGTTGACAACAGCCGTCCGGTGATTGAGGTCAAGGACCTGCAATACCGGGCGGGCGAGGAAAAGGTGTTGGCCGGGGTCAGTTTCAGCCTGAAACGCGGCGATGTCCTCGGCATTATTGGTCTGTCGGGAGAAGGGAAATCGACGCTGCTCAATATCCTGCTGGGGTTTGAACGGGAGTATGACGGCGAGGTGCGCCTTCTGGGCAGCCAGGTAAGGGACATACCCCCCTCAGTGTTGTTCGACCACATCGCCTACTACTCCCAGTCAGTGGGCATCTTCAATGCTGACCTGGAAACCAATATCGTCCTGGGGCGAACCTTTGATGCCAAGAAGTTACAGCAGATCGTCGAGCGGTTGAAGCTCAGCGCACTGAGCGGCCGACCGCTGGGCGAAGGCGGCAGCTTCGTCTCCGGGGGAGAAAAACACCGCATCCAGCTGGCGCGCCTGTTGTACGCAGATAAGGACATCTTCATTCTGGATGAGCCGCTGACCAACCTGGATGTACTCAGTGCGCGAGAGCTGTTCGAGCAGCTGGCCGCGTACATCCAGGGTAAAACGGGGATCATCATCTCGCACAAGTTCAATGTACTCCGTCTGGCCAAGATCCATGCCGTGCTGGAGCAGGGCGCCGTAGTGGGGATAGGCAAACTGGACCAGCTGATGCGCGAGAACGAGACCTGCCGCCGCCTGGTGCTGGCCTATCTGGAGGACGCAGAAAGCGTGCGCCACGAGGTGCTGAGTGAGTGACCAGGAGGACTTCAGAGTCGGGTGGTTAACCATGTTTTCACTTTCAAAAAGAAGGCTTATCAAGTATCTCAAGCGAGGCTTTCTCTACGCCCAACCGATAACCGACCTTGATAGTTTTAACGCAGCGGTACTGCGGTGGTGTGATGAGGTAGCCAACGAGAAGGAGCACGGCACCACCCGTGAGGTCGCATCAGGGCGGCTGGCTGACGAACGAAAGGCCCTGGGACCGTTACCTGAGCAGCCGGTACCCCTCTTCCTGCAGGTGACCCGTCGGGTGCGTAAGGACTCCACCTTTGTCTTTGAGACGAACCAGTACTCGGCACCTCACGCTTACGCGCGAAAGACGGTCACGGTTCGGGTGTTCTAGGACCATTTGGAGGTCTATGCTGGGGAGAGACGGGTCGCCCTGCATCAGAGGTGCCTAGAGCGCGGCCAGCTTATCCTTGATGGGGCGCACTACGAGGACAGGCCCTCTGGGCCGAGGCAGTGGCCAAATTTGAGGCCCTGGGGCCCGTGGCTCCTGCCTACCTGAAGGGCTTGGCACGGGAGCGACGGGGGTATCTCCGCGAGCAGGTCCAGCAGATCCTGATCCTGGCCGATGCGTACGGTACAGAGGCCGTACATACAGCGATGTCCCGCGCCCATAACTTCGGCAAGTACAGCTACGGTACCGTCAAGAACATCCTCGAAAGGCAGGCCACGAACCCCGACGCCCTACCGGATGATCCACGACGTATGGAACCCCGGGTCCCTTACACCGGCCCTGAGGTTGAGGTCGAGAAGCGGTCACCGGAGGATTACGCCAGGGTGCTGGGGGTGGCCGGGGTATGAAAGTGGACCAGGAAGCGCTATATGCCGGCTTGAAGCGGCTTAAGTTACGCCGGATCCGTGAGATCATTGAGTCCGGCGATGTCCGTAGATTAGAGGACTTTGAGGACCCACTGGCCCTTATTGCCCATCTGGTACACGAGGAAGTATCAGCGCGGGATGCCACCCAGCGGGAGCTGAGGCTGCGAGCGGCGCGGTTCCCCTGGTACAAGACCCTTGACGACTTCGACTTCTCGGCCCAGCCGTCGGTGAATGAGGGACAGGTACGGGCCCTGGCCAGCCTGGACTTCGTCCGTCGGGCGGAGAACGTCGTCTTTCTGGGGCCACCCGGTGTGGGCAAGACGCATCTTGCAGTAGCTCTGGGTGTTCGGGCGGTGGAAGCCGGGTTTAAGGTGCGTTTCACCATGGCTCAGAAGCTGACGGACGACCTCTATGCCTCCCTGGCCGATGGGAGCTTCAAGCGGGAGCTAGAACGTTACGGCAAGGTCGACTTGTTGATAATCGACGAGCTCGGCTACCTCAGCCTGGATAAGACAGCGTCAAAGCACTTCTTCCAGGTGATAAACCACGCCTACGAGCGTCAATCAGTCATACTCACCAGCAACCGGCCGTTCCAGGAATGGGCTGCACTGTTTCACGACCCGGTGATCGTATCGGCCATTCTTGACTGTCTGCTACACCACGTGCACCTGTTCAACCTGAAGGGCGATAGTTATCGGTTGAAGGAACAGCTCCGCGCTCATGGAAAGGAGGTGCCGCCGGTGGCCTGATTGGCAGTTTTCCCTCTCCCCCTACGGGGGAGAGGCCCCTCCCTCATAGAGGGTGCAATACATGAAAGAAAGGTCAGAGAAGAACAGACGGGGGTGGCTACTTTTCTTCTCCGAAAGTGGACACTTCCAAGTGGCCGTTGACAATAAAGAAGACCCGAAGCCCCCTCTTTGGAGAGACCAGCCGTTGCAACCCCTAATGGCGGCAGAAGAGACGTGGGGGGACTCTACGAAAGGGGGCCTATCTGTTTTCAATGAAACGACGTGGCCAACATGCCTTGCCTCTGCCAGGTACTGGTGGTCTGCCTTAAGAGGCAGGATGTCACCCGACACAAGGGGGCATTACATCAGAAATGCGCTGGTGTGGTTCATGTTGGGATTAGTGCTGGCCACCGCGGGAAATGCGCTCGCAGATCACCGGCCGATTAGGCTTGTGGTTAACGGTGAAGAGGTTACTACCGATGTGGCTCCTGTGATAATTGAAAACCGCGTGATGGTACCCGTTAGATTTGTCTCACAGGCATTCCCAAATGCTTCGCTCTCGTATCGAGACTCCTGAGGTGCAAATTCGGGAAACCATCCGACCACCGGTTCCGAAAACATTCGATCACCAGTGAAAGCGAGCTGTGCCGGGCAGCCCTCTGAGGGTGACTAAGGTCTTGGTTCCAAATTGCCCTGGTTTAGAGTGCTTGGCAGGCCGTCAAGAATCCAGCTTGTAGCGTCTAATCTTTCGGTAAAGTGTTGACCTGCTCATTCCCAGCATTCTGGCGAGGGTCTCCTTAGCCTGGGGAGTTCGCCCTAGCCTCTTCAGCCCCTCCTTAATTGCCATCTGTTCCCATTTCTGAACCGGCATGATTACTATGGAGGCCTCCGCATTGTCGTTCGCCCCAGCCCGGTTGCTCTCCGTTATACGCGCGGGAAGATGGGGTGGTTCTACGCGCTCTCCGGTGTAGGTCGTGAGCAGGTACTGGACTGTATTCTCCAGCTCTCGCACGTTTCCAGGCCAGGGATATTCGGTGAGGATTTCGAGGGTCTCGGGAGAAATCTCTGGTTTACTACGTCCAATACTCGCCGCGAACTTGGACATGAAATGATCCATGAGCAGCCGTATATCCCTCTTTCGCTCACGCAGCGGTGGAATCCTGATGGGAACCACATTCAGACGAAAGTAAAGGTCCTCCCTGAATTCGCCTTTTGCCACCATGGATTCAAGGTCACGGTTGGTGGCGGCGACCACACGCACATCCACCCGGTTTGTTTCCGTACCTCCGATACGCTGGCATTCTCCGCTGTCGAGTACTCGCAACAGCTTCGCCTGTAACCTCAGGGAACAGTCCGCCACCTCGTCCAAGAAGAGGGTTCCCTGGTGGGCAAGTTCAAATTTCCCGGGCTTTCCCCCACGCTTGGCGCCGGTGAAGGCTCCCTCTTCATAACCAAACAGCTCCGACTCAAGCAGGTCTTCAGGTAAGGCGGCACAGTTCACGGCCACAAAGGGCTTTGCTGACCTCGGGCTGTGATGGTGAATGGCCCGGGCGAACAGCTCTTTACCCGTGCCGCTCTCACCTCTGATCAGAACGGTAAACTCGCTTTGGGCGGCACGTAGCGCCATCTGCTTGACTTCCTGCATGTGTTTGTCGATGGTCAATATGTTGTCGATTGTGGTGTCCGGCTGATTCTCCAAGAGGGTATAAGCCATTTCTTTGGCATGTTGTAGGCTCTTGAGAAGGCTCACAGCCCCAACGATTTTCCCATTGCTCTTGAGCGGGTTCGCAGTCGTTACATGCCGCAGTATACCGTTACGGGAAGAAATTGAGACCTGCCGGTTTCTATAACCCTCCTCGCCCTCAAGTAATCTTAGAAGGGGAGCATCGGGAATCTGGTCGGCTAGGGCTCTTCCGACCATCTCATCTTGTCTTACGTTCAAGATGCGAGCCGCAGCCTGGTTGCAGCAAATGACCACGCCGTCTCCGTCAATGGCCAGAATTCCTTCCGGAACTGCTTCTACTATTCCCTGAAGTCGGTCCTGCGCTTCTTTCAGTTCCAGCCTGGATTGCTCGCTCTTGGCGCTGCTTACCACCAGCTGTGCCATTCTGGCCACGAAGGTAAGGTAGTCCTCGTAGTTTTCGGCCAGACGTTGGCGCTGCTCCTCTGTAAAGCCAATGAGGGCCAATACTCCTATAGCGTGGCCGTCCATAATCAGCGGGTAAGAAATGTGACATGACTCGGTACAAACCCCTAGGCTTTCACACTGAAGGCAGTCTTCCTCCTCTCGGGGGTTGAAAATAACGCTGGGCTCTTTCGTCCTTAACACTTTCCCAAAAGAGGACGTCTGAGGCAGTTGCTGACCAATAAGCTTTGCGTATTTTCCGGTACCGGCGACCCGGTACAGTTCTCTATCCGTAATTGTGACATCGAATTTAAGTACTGTAGCTACGGCTTGGGCTACCTGCTGTAAGAAAGTCTCTAAGTCTCGGTATCTAAGGATGTTTTCCAGAGTCATAACCTCCACCTCAAGAACAAGATGAAAGGAGCGTTCTTGACTTGTGAAATCAAGAAAGAGAGTTCCTTCGACATCCAAACCAAATCGTGTTATTGGTTCTTCAATGGTGTAGAGTCTCCTGCCACGCACGGCTGGTTCGTCTCATAATGAGACGCAAAAGCGGAATGCATGTCATTGTGAGACGAAGGGTTGCACCTCAAGCACGGTCTGGACTGGCATCTTGCCCTGGCACACTCCTTGCGTCCTGTACACTGTAGGAACCTGATGTAAGGAGTGTTTCAGATGAGCTGCAGCAAAGTCGCCCGGTCTATTTTGGAGGCCATTGGAAACACCCCCATGGTTGAGCTTCGGAACGTGGCAAGAGATACTGGTTGCCGTTTACTGGCCAAGCTAGAGGGGTTAAACCCCGGGGGGAGCGTTAAGAGTCGGACCGCTTACTGGATGGTAAAGAACGCTTGGGATAGGGGGGAAATAGGGCCTGATTCGGTCCTCGTTGAGGCTACCAGCGGTAACCAGGGAATAGGTTTGGCTATGGTGGGGGCGGCGATGGGCCTCAAAGTCCGCATTGTAATGCCAGAGAACATGAGCAGGGAAAGACAGGCCTTGATGAAGGCATATGGTGCCGAGGTGGTTCTGACTCCGGCGGGGAATGACATCGGCGAGGCCATCATGACGGCCATTGAGGTGGCAAGAGAAATGGCCCAGAAAGACCCAAAGGTATTCCTGGTTAACCAGTTTGCGAATCCCGACAATCCTGATGCCCACCGCAAGTTCTTGGCCCAAGAGATCATAACGCAGGTCGGGGGTCCTATCGACGCCTTCATCAGCGGCGTGGGCACGGGTGGGACGATAACAGGTGTCGGCGAGGTGCTTAAGGAACGTTATTCGAACTGTGTGGTGGTTGCTGCCGAACCCGAGAACGGCGCCCTGCTTTCGGGGGGAAAGGTCGGTCATCATATTCAGCAGGGCATAGGGGACGGCCTGATACCAGAAATCTTGAATAGGGAAATCATTGACCGCTTCGTGTTGGTCTCCGACCAGGCTGCTCTGGAAACTTCGCGCCTGCTGGCCCAGAAGGAAGGTCTTTTCGTAGGTGTATCCTCGGGCACGAACGTCTATGCAGCGCTTCAGGTCGCTCGAGACCTGGGACCCGGCAAGACGGTCGTTACGTTATTGCCAGATGGCGGCGAAAGATACCTTACTTCGAACATCGTTGAAGAGGAAGTGTGATGGCATGAACACGCGTGCGGTAGCAGCAGGTAAGGACATCTGGGCAAGCTTCTCGAAGAGAGATCCCGAAGTAGCCAGAGCCGTTGAAATGGAGTATGAACGGCAGCGCAGCGAGTTAGAACTGATAGCCTCTGAAAACTACGCTCCGCCTGAAGTGATGTACGCGCAGGGTTCTGTTCTAACCAACAAGTATGCCGAGGGTTTGCCGGGCAATCGGTATTACGGTGGCTGCGAAAACGTGGACCTGGTTGAAGAGCTGGCCCGCCGGAGGGCTAAAGCCTTATTTGGTGCCGAACATGTGAACGTACAACCGCACTCCGGCGCCCAGGCCAATACCGCGGTATACTTTGCCGTACTAGAGCCGGGTGATGTCGTCCTGGGAATGGACCTCGCTCACGGGGGGCACTTAACGCATGGCCATCCGCTTAACATTTCGGGTAAGTACTACAAGTTTGTGCCTTACGGGGTTACGAAGGATACCGAAACCATTGATTACGATAGCCTAGCCGCACTGGCCGAGGAGCACAAGCCAAAGTTGATCGTTGCCGGTGCTAGTGCGTATCCGCGAGTAATTGATTTCGCCCGGATCAAGGAAATAGCCGACAGCGTGGGCGCCATGGTCATGATTGATATGGCCCACATAGCGGGATTAGTTGCGGCCGGGGTTCATCCGAACCCGGTTCCCTATGCTGACTTTGTCACCACGACGACCCATAAAACCTTACGTGGTCCCCGTGGCGGCATGATCCTCTGTAAGGCCCGGTACGCTAAAACGATAGATAAGGCTGTATTCCCCGGTATTCAAGGGGGGCCGCTAATGCACGTGATTGCGGCCAAGGCAGTAGCCCTAAAAATGGCGCAGTCAAGAGCGTTTGAAGTTTACCAAAAGCAGGTGGTTGCCAACGCCAAAGTGCTGGCTGAGACCTTGAACGAACAGGGATTCCGGCTTGTGTCGGGCGGTACCGATACGCACCTGATGCTGGTGGACGTTGGAGAGAAGGGCATGACGGGCAAAGAAGCTGAGACATTGCTGGCCCAGGCAGGGATTACTGTCAACAAGAATGTAATCCCCTTTGACCCCAGGAGTGCGTACGAAGCGAGCGGCATCCGCATCGGTACCCCTGCTGTGACCACACGCGGCATGAAAGAGGAGGAAATGTACCAGATCGGTAGGGCAATTGCCGACGTTCTTCTGCGTCGAAGGACGGCCGATAGCGTACGTACGGACATTCGCAAGATGTGTGACCGTTTCCCACTCTTTGGGGACGACTGGGAAGGAGATGCTCCGGAAGGACATTCCGAAGTGTAGGAAAGCCAGCGTATTAGCAGGTGAGCGAGACATTGCTGTTGAGGGGGTTTTGGTCGGTAGGCCTGAGATGGACCCTCTGTTCTTGCGTACGCATTGGCGAACGAGTTCACCCTGCCGTTGAATACTCTGCTTCATTCGGCCATCAACGCTGATAAGGAGTTAGGCTCGACCTTCGGGGAGCCCGTAAGATCTTCGACGTCTGGCAAGGGAGGGGCTTGCGAGGCCCCGTAGGGGCGGGAGAAAACTGCCAAGCAGGCCACCGATGGCACCTGACGACTTACACCCTATAGCTACCTCCGATGCCGGGCGCATAATCAGAGCGCTGTCCGCTGCGCGGACAGCGCCGACTTACTTGGGGCCGCGGAACGCTGTACGGGCTGGTCAGGGCAAGATCGTCAGTGCGCGGGTAAGAGTGTTTCGGTACCCTACCGGTGATGTGCACGCACCGATTCCACCGTCCAGTGAACGAGTTCGCTGATCTTCATGGTCTCCATTCCCCGGACGTAGGTTCGGAGCGTGTCAGCCAGCGGGTTGGACCAGGCGGGGTCGATCCCCTCGCGTCCGCGCATGACGCCCACCACCGTACCGATTTGGGCGGCGTTGCAGTCGACGTCCTGTCCCGCCATGGCGATGATGTGCATCGTCTCGTCGAAATCGCCGTTGCCGAACCAAAGTGCGACCACTGCGGATTCCGGACCAAATCGACCACCCATTCCGATTTTATCCGACCACCCATTCCGGAAACTTCCGACCACTGATTCCGGAAATAACCGACCACTCATTCCGGAAACTTCCGACCACCGATTCCGAAAATGGTCGACCACCCTGGCCCGGGGACGAAGCGGCGCTGGATAACCCATCAAAAGGAATGGCTCTCCTGTCA
>ENA-OSAE01000022-OSAE01000022.1-marine-sediment-metagenome-genome-assembly--contig:-NODE-22-length-123794-cov-440.087483_pt1 | contig 123794 bp, 131 predicted proteins | sample MGYA00237870_ERZ529317 | MGnify/ENA primary metagenome ERZ529317 (study PRJEB26369, sample SAMN03142812) | marine sediment metagenome | biome: marine; feature: borehole; material: sediment... | reverse complement strand
GGAGGTGGATTAGTAAATTCCTGATTGGTTAAGTTTGTTATGTCCGACACTATAAACTCAATCCCACAATGAAATACCCAAAATACCCCATGCTCTTCACACCTGAAACTGTAAGCAGCTCAATAATAATCAAAAAAATCGGGACACTCCAGATAATCCTGAACAACACAACACAATCCAAAACATTCAACATAACAGTTTTTGAACTTAATCCATACTACCTGTATTTGAAAGTTCCAAGAGAGGTTTACATCTCAGGAGAGTATTTCATTCTTAAAGATGAGGGGCCTGATGGCATTAGGATTTCGAGCCCGTACATAGTCCAAAAGAACACAGATGAGGTGAAATTCATTCTGCTGAGGGATGTGGAGGGAAGAACAATCAACCATCCGGAAACTGTAAGCCTGAAAGGAGCTCAACTTGAAAAAATAGATGACTACATTGTCAAAATAAAAATAGAGGATCCCTCTTATGAGTGGTATCTTGATTATCTAAATGAGTCTTTTGAGGGCAAGGATTTTGCAAACGTAACATATTTCCCCGAACAGAATGAGATCCAGATTGAACTCGATAACGTGACCCTCTCACTTTCAATGGTCGGAGACGGAGATGAAGATGAATATGAAGAGGAGATCGAGGAGGCACTCAACATCACAGCCGGGGTTCTTTACCTGACGCTTGGAGATGGTTCGGTTGTGGCGATAAAGAATGGAAGCGATCCTACGGTGGTTGATCTCACAGACACGTTTACAATAAAATCATGTGGAAAAAAACATGGACATCATGGTTCCAGTTGTAAGGATGTCTTCGTAGCTACCACACTCTACATAAGCGGATTTACCAACTACTCAAATGCTCCGGCAGTCGTTAGAATGAAATATGTGTTTGAAGATGACGACGAAGGAAAGGAAGATGACGACGAAGGAAAGGAGGCTGAAGGGAACATAACAACAAGAACTGTCTGGTACACAATGTCCAACGGATATCTGCAGATTTCATTCACAGTACCGCTTACAACCTGGAGTGGAGATGGATGTGGTAATTCCCACTTACAGGACAAGACTATCCCCGCCCGTATACCTGGTGGAGGTGGAAGTGATAATACCCACAACCAGCTGCCGAATTACATAAACATAACCATAAACGTGAACGGAGGAAAAGAAACTTACAGAGCAAAACTTGAAATTCCTGATTTTGATCGGGACTCATCTTAAGATTTGTCCTAACACTCCCAGCATTTCAGAAATTTTTTATTTTTTATTCAAAGAGAGGTCAAATTTCCGAATTACCGGAAGCCTGACAAAATGAACCCTTAGATTTGTGGCCTGATCGATATGATTCAAAATCACCGGGATTTTTCGAATGAGCTGATTTTTGAAAAGATATACCCAGGATACTGGAAAGGTTTCCAGTTCACCCAGATTTTTCAGTTTATTTTCTAAGGTTCTTTCCTTGCGACAATTCTCCAAAACATTGCTGGAGTTCCTGCATCCATTTCAATCCGAGGTCAATGAAAAATCCAAAAAAGACAATCCCGATAAGCTTTGAGTAAAAAAGAAAATAGCAGCAAATATTTTATAGAATATCCTCCCGATATTATGTTAATGAGAAAAAAGATTAATGAGTCAGGTGTATCTGCTATACTGGGATTCATACTCGTGTTTGCGATTATACTGGCTGGAATTGGAATGATTCAGCTATTTTTTGTCCCCAAGTGGGTAAAAAATGACGAATGGAATCATTATTCGACGATAAAGAATGAATTTACTTCCATACCGAAATTAATGGCTTTAACAGCAAGTTCAAAAAACCCGAATATTGTAACTCTAAGCTTGGGAGTCAATAGAGGAGAGTACCCCTTCCTCATAACCCCTCCAGATTCCGGAAGCTCCTTAGCTGCCAAAGAAGAAAAAATATGGATCAGCTATAATGAAACGTTACCAAATGGATCTGTTGTACACCGCAAGATTCAATTAACATCAGCAGCACTGATTGCAAAACCCACCTACAACTACCTGCCTGAAGTTGAGCTCGTTTATGAGTATAGCTATGTTTTTGTCAGGTCAGGCGAATCAGGTGGAAGTAGTGCAACCCTCACAGATCAAATTGCATTTAGTAACCAAGGATTTACACTTTATGTCCTCAGAACAAACTTTAATTCAGTAGCATCAAGTGATACAGTTTCAATACCACTCAATCCCATTTCTGCCGGAGGAAAGATCTCAGTTACAAATGCAACCATCAAATTCGAATCCCTCAACCCATCATACTGGGAAAGAACACTGAAAGATATGGGAATTGACGTAAGCGTTTCAGGAAACAACGTTACTGTAAATCTGGCCAATACTGTAATGAGCATTTCAGTTATGGGGCTGGATGATGCGGAGATAAATCTCAATTACAGACCCTACCTGTATGTTTCCCGGATCACAGCATTTGTTGGAGATACAGAAATGATCGAAGTTATTGTAAAAGATCAGTTTGGAAATCCGGTTCCAAATGTTCCGGTTAACGGATCGGCAACCATAGGGACCCTTGACTCATCCACCAAAACAACAGATTCCAACGGTGTTGCAAGATTTGTGTTCTATGCAACAGAAAAGGGTAGCGGAAAGCTCATATTTGAAAGTGGAGGGAATTCAACCAGTGCAGATGTGACTGTAACAGAACCAAGTGGAGGGGAGCCGAGATGGGACAAAAACAACAGTGAAACTCTGGTTATTTCACCAGACTTTAAGTGGACGGGAATATACGGTGCCAGTCAGGTGTGGTTGAGAAACGCTGAGCAGATAGGGGATGACGACAGCATGCACATGGGGGGCGGTAATGATTTTGAGATAAGCTTCGTGCTGTACAACAGTTCTGTTTTCTATTACTTCACACTTGATGTGAAATACGGCTCTGGTGCAGATAAAGTCTGGCTGTGGAAAACAAACGAGTCCGGAACATTTGCATATCTGGACTGGGCGAGACTGGATAACACAAAAGCAGACAAAATATTTTCAAATGAAGGAATAAACATTCTCGACCCCGACAATTATGTCGGACTGGGCATCGACGAGAAGAATAATTTGCTAAGCGTCAGGTGGTTCCTGCAGAATGCAACACTTTCCGATCCGGTAAGCTTGCAGGTACAGCTAATCGAAGAGGGATGGAAGGTCGAAATTCAGATAATCTGAATTTTTTATATCTCGAAAACACAACTCCACGATAAAGGTTTAGAGGTTTTTGGCTGTTAAGGGGGCTGTCAAAAAAACTAAAAGTTAAATACCTGATGTAAAAAAATTCAGCATGGGGACCATGAAGGGAGTGAGGTATCTGATTTACGTTCTTCTTGCAGTGGGACTGGCCAGTTCTCTTTATCTGGTAAACATAAACATGAATCAGACAATCTGCCTTCCTGACGAGACCTGCGTCCATGAAAACGGCTTCCTCTTTGCATCTCTTGGTACTGCATGGTTTGTTGCCGGATTTATTATCAACGCATTTGCAAGACAGAAGCTGGTTGTGATTGCCTGGGCAATCTCAGGATTTCTGGGGATAGCTTTCTTCTGGAGCCTTATGGTTGCAGAAAACTACTTCTGCCGTTACTGCTTTACAGCTCACCTATCCGGGGGATCGGCAGGAATTCTTTCCATCTGGAGTCTGAGATTTAATAGCTGAGCAAGCACCTGAAAAAAAGAAGGTGATAAAAAATTGATCCATAATGAATGCATGCATATTTCAGCAGTTATGAATGCTGGATGACTGCTGTTCAGACTCTGAACAGGGTATTTACTCAGATAACTGTTTTTGAGAAAATTTAAAATACTAATTTGCATTAGTACTAATTGTGATTAGTAAATTTGTGAACCGTGAAAAAGAACTGTCTCTGCTTGAAGAGGAGTGGAAGAAAGAGGGTGGAAGGTTGATAGTGCTGTACGGCAGGAGGAGAATTGGGAAAACCAGACTCCTAACGGAGTTCATTAAAAATAAAGAAGATAGAGGCATCTTTTACATCGCCGAAGATTCATCCAGGCAGGTTCAGATAAACGGGCTAAAAGACAGAATCGCAGAATTTCTCAATGACTCCTTGCTCAGATCTCTTGAAATAAAAGAGTGGTCCCAGCTTTTCGAGTATCTGGCAAAAAACATGCCCGATCAGAGATACTATCTCATAATTGACGAGTTCCCATACCTCATAAAGAGCGATAAAACGATACTGAGCGTATTGCAAAGGCTGTGGGACACGGTGTTTGCAGACTCGTCCGTGTTTATTGTGCTTTCCGGCTCTCTGCTTGGTTTGATGAGCGACATGGTGCTCTCGTACGCATCTCCGCTGTATGGAAGGAGAACAAGAGACATCCTTCTGGAAGAGATGTCTTTCAGAGATGCAAAGAAATTCGTCTCACTATCTTTCAGAGAGTCCTTAGAGCTGTATTTCATTACCGGTGGCGTGCCGGAATATCTCCTGAAAGCTGCAGAATACAGCAGCCTGAGTGAGTTTCTGGAAAGAGAGTTTTTCAACAAGATGGGGTATTTTTACAGGGAACCCTACTTCATAATATCTCAGGAGTTAAAAGAACTCAGGAGCTACTTCTCGATCCTCAAAGCCATCGCCTATGGCAATACAAGACCTGCAGAAATTGCAAATTTTGTGGGAATGGAAGCCAAGAAAATATATCCATACCTAGAGAACCTCATACGCTTGGGTTTCGTGGAAAGGCAGACACCCATATTCGGAAATTCAAAAAAGGGAATATACCTGATAAAGGATAACGTGTTCGATTTCTGGTTTAACTTCGTTTTCAGGTATCGTGTGGAGATCGAAAGAGAATCTTTCACCCCTGCTAACGATGAGATGTCGAAATACCACGGAAAAAAATTCGAAGAGTTCGTCATAAAGGAAGTTGTCCATCATCTGCTTGACTGCAGCAAAGCTGGAAGATGGTGGCACAAAAACGAGGAAATTGATGTGGTGGCTGTGAACGAGTCGAAAATGGAGGTCGCATTTTTTGAATGTAAGTGGAGTGTGCTGGAAAAGAGAGAAGTCAAAAAAATCATAGGAGAGCTTGAAAGAAAAGCAGAACTTGTAAGGTGGAACAATAAAAGTAGAACTGAGAGATACGGCATCATAGCCAAAAAAATAGAAGACAAAGAAGAGCTTCAGAATGAGGGATTCCTTGTTTATGATCTTGAGGATCTGGAAAAGCTGCTATGAGGTCTTGGTGTAATCTGAGGTATGCTGATCGGATAAATCTGTTTGTGTGCAGACAGCCATGAAGGCATTTCAAATGGGGGAAAAAGTGAGAAAAGAAGTGATAAGAAAATCAATCCACATTTCCGGTATACTGTACATACCATCCATAATCTACTTCGGAAAAGACCTCACATCACTTGGAGTTATAACCATGACAATTGCAGCAATTCTCTTCGAGATGGCAAGAAAAAGAAGGAAAACTGCTATAGATGTTCTGCTGAGAGAATACGAAAGAAAAAGGATCCCCGGTTACATCTATACAGGAGTTGCGTTCTCCATCATAACTCCATTTTTCAGCATAAACGCATGCATAATTTCAGCAATTGCAGCCTTTGCAGGTGATGGTATCTCAGGAATTATGAAGAGGGTGAAACCTCATCTCAGCATTCCTTCGTTCGTGATTACATCCTTCCTTATATCCCTGTTGATGCCAGTAAACCAGTTATTTTCACTCGCATCCATAATAATTGCATCATTCTTCGATGGGAAGAGGTGGGAGGATAACTTCACAATTCCAATTACAGCCGCTCTGAGTTACGAGGTGCTGAGATTGGTATTCGGGTAAGTACAGCTCGATCCATAAGAGCAGTACCAACATTCTGTGTGTAGCAACTCAAATTCGATTAAAAGTCTGGATTAAAATGCATCCTGAGCTGAAAAATCCTCAAATTCGGATAACTTCAAGAAACGTTAAGCTACATCTTAAATCTCAGAAGCCCGGCAATCCCTCCAAGAGCCATGAGCCTCTTTCCCGGCTCAAATTCCGAGCTCATTATAACAACCTTCCCGTTCATCATCTCAACCTCCCTCAAAAAGCTGTCAATGTCCCACTTTTCTCTCTCCTCCCTCAGAAACTCGTCAGCAACAAGCAGTATTTCAATTGCCCCATAGCTCAGCGCCTCTTTCACCTGTTCGAGCCCATAAACCGCCCTGCCATCTTTTGATATCTCTCTCAAAAGCATGTCCATGTACTCTGCATCCTTCTTTATCCTGAGCTCACCTGCAATCCTGTCAACTACACCTCTCTTAACCACCTCAACAAAACCCCTCACCCCGATTGATGATGCATCCGCAACTATTGCTTTTTCAGCCATTCTCTCATCCTTCTCCTTTAAAAACCGGTAAAAGTCGTTTTTTGCAAATCCGGGTCCTGCCACAACAAGATAATCAAAATTATAGCCCTTCAGGGCAGAATAGACTTCTCCAAAAAATTCTTTTCTGCTGTCTCCCCTGTCCTTCCCGTAGCTAACCCTAACAACCCCAACCTCATCAACGCCCCACTGTCTTAAAATCCCGATTGCAGCCTCTCCTTCCTCGATTGTCAGTATCACCACTTCAGGTCTGTTTGAGTTCTCCACAGCTGTTCTTATTCTCTCAAGCTGCTCATCACTCCATCTCTCCTTTATTATGCTCAGCTCCTTCCCCTCAGAGATGTTGAGCGTGTGATGCCCTGAATCCTCAACTCCAGCAACAATCTTTCCGGAAACCCTGAGCCTGTTTGCAAACCTGTGAAACTCGACCTTCTCAACCTCTATTCCAAGCCTAACAGTCACCATCTCCTTGTCACTCCTTATCTTGTCACTGCTCTCACTCGCTCTTTTTGTGAGAGAGAAAACCACATCACCCGGTTCGATTATGTACCTGAGATGCCAGAGATCCTCAACACTTTCAGGAATGAGCTTTATCTCTCCCTGATTTCCCTTCAGCCTTTCCTCCACCACCTTCATGAACTCTCCTCCTGTAGTATTCAAGTGGATGATTCACCCTGCATTCAGCAACACAGTTGTGGTAGGTTTTCATTGTTGAGCATGAAGGCACTTCGTACTCCTTTCCAGCCCCTCTCTGCCCGGCAATGTGCTCGATCTGGTATCTTGCCTTCTCCTCATCAAAGTCTGGAGCTGCTCTGAACATCTGCAGAATTTCGTCGACAGTGTAGCCCAGATTCAGAAGAAATGATGTCAGGGCAAATCTTGCCGTGTGTGAGACATTCACGGAGCTTTCAAGATCGGAGAGAATTTTCTTCATGCACGGCGGAAAGAGAGAGATATCCCTGACTCCCTCAATTCTCTCGTATTTTCTTTTCCCCTCATACCTGATCACAATTTCCTTGAGGGGTTCAATTCCCTCTATCTCAGGCATTCTCTCGGAAAAAAGATCCCTCAAATGTTCCTCAACAATCCTGTAAAATTCTCTCAGCGTGAGTTCAACAAACCCATTTCTGAGGCTTCTGTTATACAGCTTCCATTCAGGACTTCTGATTCTGGATGATGCCTTCAGATAGCTGGTCACATGAACGGCTATCCCCTCATTTCTGAACATCCTTATCCCGAAATTCGAGGCCATTATTTCAGGGAGCATCTCACTTCTGTCATTTTCCATTGCATTTCTGTAAGATCTGGCCAGTGAGGTTGCAAATCTTCTCCTTGATGCATCGCTGAACTGTGAAACAGCAGAACGCATCATGATGTAGGAGAGGGCAGACACCCTTACATTCAGCTCGTACTCCCTGTAAATGTCGGGAGAGATGCTGAAAACGCAGTTTCTGAAACATTCAGAGCATAAATTGCATCTGTCCCACTCAATTCTCTCGGTAATTGCCTTCTCCCTGCAGAACTCCCTGCACGGCTTGTCACAACCAAAGCAGAAGAGAGATTTTTCCTCCGGCATTATCTCAGCATGTCCCCTTTCAAGCAGATCTCTGAGCATTTTTTTTGCATTCTCAAGGGCAAACTCAAATACAATTCCCCTGTCAATCTTCCCCAGAATGTGCCTTGAAGGTCTCAAAAACGGATAGTCTTTAAGAAAGGGAAGAATTGGAAGAAATTTCATTCTGCCTCTATTCTCGGAGCCAGGATGTACTCAACCCTTGCCTTCCCACCAGATACGTCAAAAACAAGTCTCACCGGATAGTTTGTTCCCAAGTGAACCGTAAGCATGTCTCCAGTTCCTGCAACCTTTATGAACTCCTTGAGATACTCAATGCTGAACATGCTTCTCGCTTCAGCCCTGTTGAACTCTATGAGGTCAGCCTCACTCATGTGAAAAACAATCCTGTCAACATCTCCCTCGGCTTCAATGTAAAACCCGGTTGAGTCGCTCCTGAAGATAACATGATCGCTTATCCTGTCTGCCGCCGCTATCGCCTTTTTGAACTCTCCGGCATCAAGAACTATCTTGGCCGGGAGCTCCAAATTGGGAATCTTGGGTTCCTTTCTTATTGCAGAAGGGTCTATGAGGGAAACAGAGTATTCAACACTCCCAAATTTAACCCTGAGGGTTGCCTCATCCTCAACTTTGAGTTCAACAAGCTCGTTTTTCTTGATGCTCTTTGCAATGTCATAGATCCTGTTGACATCAACACCAACTGTTTTCTCCTCATCAATGGAGTAGGCCTCAAGGTTTTCCCTGCTCACATCGAATATAACCATCGCAACGTTTGCAGGGTCCACAGCCCTTGAATGAATTCTGTCATCCATGAAATGGAATCTCGCCTCGCTTACAAGAGCAACCATCGCTCTGGTGATGGATTTCAGGATATCGCCATCCATAATCACATCAATCATCGTTACCACCTTCCTGAAAGATTTTGGCTGGATATTATTTATATTTTTCTTCAATTTTTGCTCTCAGCCTTTCCCTTCCAGTATGATGGATATTTTCCCCTTTCCATCAAAACTCTGAGGGTCTTTGCCACAACTCCCTTCTTCATCCTCATCATTGATTCAGCGTCTACCAGTGCTCTGGCAACCGCCACAAGCTCATTTTTGAGTGTGAAAAGTGCTACCACGTCCCCGTCCATTACTCCCCTCTCAATGTAGTGTATTCCTCTTGCGGTAAGATCCGCTCCATGGCAGACCGCATCAACAGCCGTGTCCTTGATCACGATCTTCTTCATAGTCTTCGCAGCCTCCTCCATGGGCATCACGATCTCTCTGAGATACCTCTCCTCCCCCTCCTCCTTCCAGAAAATGTACGCATCGAGCAGATCGTGAAGTGTGAAGGCACTTGACTCATCAAATATCCCTGTCTTTGTTCTTCTGAGCTCCTGCATGTGTGCTCCGGTTCCAAGCACCTCTCCTATGTCAATGCATAGCTTTCTTATGTACGTGCCAGCCTCGCAGAGAACCCTGAAAAGCACATCCCTGCCATCAATTTCCAGTACCTCAATCTCCTTTATCTCCCTGATCCTCAATCTCTTTTTCACAGCAGATTTTAGAGGGGGCCTCTGATATATTCTTCCAACAAAGCTCTCCATTACCCTCTCAATGTCCTCCCTTCTTGCATTTGCATGCAGGTGCATCAGGGCTATGTACTCCTTATCAGACTCCTGCAGGTACTTTACAAGCTTTGTTCCCTGCTCTATCATAACAGGAAGGATTCCCGTAACTCTTGGGTCCAGCGTGCCTGTATGGCCCGTTTTATCAACCTCAAGGATCTTTCTCACCCACACAACAACCTCATGGCTGCTCGGACCCATTGGCTTGTCTATGCACACCATTCCCCTGGTTATGTACTCCCTCACAGGCCTGCTGTAGGGATAGACTCCATGCTCTCCCACCTCCCCCTCCTCTTTTATCAGAAAATTATCCTCAAAGTTCTTACTCAGAATTGTTCTTTCTCTCATCTGCAATCATCTCCACAGCCCTGACAATTATGGATGCTATCTCTTCCGCACTGAACTTTGCAGAGTTGATCATGATGTGGTAAAGGCTTTTATCCTCGATGTCAATACCGTATATTTTCATGTATCTCCTCTTCTCAACACCCTCCCTCTCAACGGTCTCTCTTCTGACCTGATCAACTGGCTTGTTCTCCCTCCTTGCAATCCTCTGAATCCTTATCTCCCTGTCGCAGTAGATCCAAACCTTCAGCTCTGCAGGAACCATCCAGCCTGAAAGTCTTCCCTCAACAACAGCATTCTCATGCCTTAAAGCCTCCTCTCTCTGTCTTCTGTCTATGAGATTGTCAATTTCAGGATTGCTCTCTGCATATCTCCCGAACTCATCAAGGCTCATTCCCCTTTCCCTGGCAAGCTTTCTGAAAACCTCTCCTGCAGAGATAACCGGATATCCGAGCATCTCAGCAACTTTCCTTGCAACGGTGGTTGTGCCACTGCCAGGGGGGCCGGATATGGTTATCCTCATTTTCCTGCAATTCAGACTCCCACTTTAAGAACCTTTCTCACAATCTGGCCAAAGGCAATTGAGTTGAACATGTACCACCAGACCCACCAGGGGAAAATCAGGTAAAACTGCCCCACATGTATCTCCCCAGCAAAGGGGACAACCACAACGGGGTTGAAAGTGGAGATCCTGTACATCCACATGAAGATGGGTATGGTGACGATGACAGTGTAGAACATGGGATCGAACTGCATGCTCATGAGCTGGGATTGCAGCCTCATAACCTCTTCTCTCTCCTTTTCAAGCCTCTTGAGTTTTTCCTTGTTGTTCTTCTTTACAGCGTCATTGTATTCCTTCTGAAACTCCATAACCTTCTGCTGAATTTCCTTCAGCTTTTTGTAGTCAACAGTCAGCTTCTGGATCACTGTACTGTAACCTGCCGTTATGATTGAGAGAACTATTATGGTGTAAAGTACACCTATGTCATTGTAAAGGGGGTCAAAAACCGGAGCGAGGAGATTTCCGAGGCCATCCCTGAAGTCGGCACTGATGAATATCCCCAAAAAAAATGTAATTCCAAGGGCTCTCAGGAAATTTCTGGCTACATCTTTCATCACTCTTCACCAAGCATTCTCCTAATCATTGGATGCATTTCCGTGAGCTGTTCCTTTGCAAGATCCTGATAGAACCTGTAGGCTATGCTGACTGCAAGCAAAAGCCCGGTTCCGCTCACATTTCCAATTGTCCCGAGCATGTTGGCAACCAATGTCAGAAGCCCTATCAGTGCACCACCAACTATTGTAACCCTTGGAATGTACCTTTCAAGCAATCTCACAAGAACCTGCGGGCTTCTTCTAAATCCCGGTATCTGCATTCCACTCCTTGCAATCTGTCCTGCAACCGTTTTTGCATCCATACCGCTTGTCTCAACCCAGAATACAGCAAAAAGTATGCCTCCCGCCACGAGTATCAGAGCATCAATCACCAAATGCAACCCAATCATCCAAGTTGGCAGATCTGCATAGTATGGATTGGATCTGACTAGGGAAGGAATCCAGTCGTAGGGACTTCTAACAGGAGAGATAAGATACATTATCCCGTTAATAGGCTGAGTACCCACATACTCTCCAAAAATTGTAATGCCCCTGTTGTAGAGAACCATACCGATGATCTGGATGTTTGCCTGCAATGCCCTGACAAATATCATTGGGAGAACGCTTGCGTATATCAGCTTTATCGGAAACCTCCCCCTCGCCCCTCTCACAGATGTGTGAGCAAGCGGAATTTCAACTCTCGTGCCTTCTGCGTAAACAACCAGAAGAATTATCGCTATGGTTGTGAAGAGAGCAAGCAGCCCACCATCAATAAGCAGAAAGGCAAGACCATCAGCAGATAGCAAGGCATTTACTCCATAATTCTGAGAGATCCAGAACCATCTCGGAATGATTCCCGCAGGCATCACCTGGTTCGGAGGTGTAACCCAGTTGAAAAGTCCAGTAATTATTGACTGAGCAATCCCAGCAAGAATGAACAGAGAAACTCCACTCCCGATACCCCATTTTGAAACAACCTCATCCATGTAGACGATGAGTACACCACCAATAAAGAGCTGGATGAATATCAGAAATGCTATGAATCCAAGACTGACACCGAGCTGATCCGCTATAGCGGGATTTGGTTTAAGAAACCCGCCAAGTATCTGAGGTAACGCTTCAACGACTATCATTACAAACACAAGAAATCTCTGGAAATCCTGATATGCTGCTCTGTCATCTGGGTTGGTAAGATCAAGCTTTATTATTCCCGCTCCAACGAGAAGCTGCAGGATGATGCTTGCCGTAACAATCGGTCCAATACCGAGGGCTATTATCGATCCCGTTGCTCCTGCAAATAAGGCCCGGTACTGCTCAAATATATCTATGGAACTTGGATCAAGCCCGAAAACGGGAACATTTGAAAGAACAAAATAGAGAAGCAGGACTGCAAGAGTCCACATCAGCTTCTGGTTAAAAGGCACGTGGGCTGCAGGCCTTGCTACACTCGGAATTCTTTCGAAATACGGCTGCAATGCTCTAAGAGCCTGTTCTACCATCTCTACCCCCCGTAAAAGTTAAGGTTCATTCCTCAACCTCAACCTTACCCCCTGCTTTTTCAATCTTCTCAATAGCCCTATGTGTTGCATAACCAACGCTCACAAACAGCTTTTTTGTGACATTTCCAGAGCCAAGGAGCTTGTAATATCCGAGGTCTGAGAGATTGATTCTGTAACCATCATCTTCCCTTTCCGCAAGTCCATTTTCAACAAGCCTTTCAGCTATGGCATCAAGATCTCCCACATTGAGCTCAGGCCTTGATTTCAGGTAGTTGTAGAGGTAATCATCTATCGCACCAACAGCTTTAAGCTCAAACAGCCTCTCCTTCAGATCCTTCTCCATCAGATAGTAGGCTGTGAGCTTCTTCGGCCTTGTAAAACCACTCTTTCCGATCTCATAAAGCCCCTTTTTCACAAGCTTTACTGCCCTTATGTACTTGTGCTTGAGCATTCCAGCATTTCCCCTGCCTCCTCTGTTTCCTCCACCCCTGTGCCTGTTCTCTCTCCCCTTACCACAGGTTCTCGATCCCCTAAATTTCTTGACCTTCTTTTTTGGCATTGAGATCACCTCATTTTGTAAATCAGTCTTGAAATGTCCTTTCCATGATAGCCAAGATCTCCTCCATGGCCGTAGTGCCACTTTATGCTTTTCAGCCCACCTCTCGGTGGGTGGAGTCTGAACACAGGTTTGAGCTCTGGAATGTCCTTCAGGCTTGCCTTTCCTTCAACAACCGCCCTTGCAAACTCATCTATGCTTTCGTACCCTGTTTTCTCCCTCACATACTCATCTGTCAGCCTTCTGTTTCCCGTGAGCCTTCCCCTGTTTTTGAGCAGTAGGGCAAGGGTTTCTGCATCTATCTCACCATAAGCAACATAGTCCTTCACGATCTGAAGCATTCCCCTGTAGGATGGATTGTCTGGGATTACGACGCAGTGATACCTTTTATGAAGTCTGAGAAGCCTGAGAGTCTCCTTAATCTTCCTGTGAACATCAATCTCTCCCCTGAGCCTTATAACAGCAAACATCTCCATCACCTCTTGAGATAGACTGTCTGCTTTAAAGCTTCAAAGGTTGCCTTTGCGAAGTTTATGGTTGTTTTTGTCTGTCCCCTTGTAAACGTCCAAACGTCCTTAACCCCTGCAAGCTCAAGAACCTTCTTTGCCACGTCCCCAGCCACAAGCCCGAGGCCCTTTGGCCCCGGAATGAGCGTAACTCTAACACTCCCTGCAGAGCCTGAAACCTTTGCGGGGATGCTGTGATTTCCTCCACATCCACATTCCCATGATCCACATCCCATGTTCACCCTGAATATGTTTATTTTTGCATTCCTTATTGCCTTCTGAATTGCAGGAGCGACCTGACTTGCCTTTCCAACCCCAATGCCCACATAGCCATTTTTGTTTCCAACAACCGCAGTAACCCTGAACTTCAGCCTTCTCCCACTATCTGTCATTCTCTGAACAAGATTTATTTCAAGAACCTCATCCTCAAGATCGGGCAGGAGTACATCAATTATTTCCGCCTCTTTTACCGGCAGTCCACTTGCTATGGCCTCATCTATTGTCTTTATTTTCCCCTCAGCTACAAGCTTACCGAGCCTTGTTCTCGGTGTCCACTCCATTCAATCACCCCAATATTTTTGATCTGATCTCATCAACATGATCTGGTAAATCGGAAGGCTTCAAACCCCTCTTCTCATACTCAGAGAACATCTCAGGCTTCATGCTGTAGTATTCTGCTATGTGCTCTCCTCTTATCCTTGAGTCATCAGGCAGAACATCCTCGCTGTGGGGAACATTCAGCCCTGAATCAACAGCTCCCTTGAGAACTGCAAAAACCCTTGATCCCCTTGATGGCGTTCTAAGGCCAATGTCAAGGATTGCATAGTCTATTCCAGCATCAAGAGCCTTCTTTCCTATGAGCAACCCTGTGAGGTAGCAGGCAGGAGTGTTGTTCAGATCTCCCTTCCAGCCGAACTTTTCAAGCTCCTTTGAGTCTGCTGAAATCAGCACCCTGTCACCTTCTGGGCTGTATTCAACTATCTGGGCAATAACCCTTCTGTTTGTTATTCTCACAACAAGCCTGGGCTTTCTTGAAAGGAGAAGTTTGAGCCTTTTCCTGTAGTTTGTCTTTCCCTCCCTTCTCCTCCTGTACGGGACTCTATACCTCGGGCTTTTTGCCATTCACATCACCCCAGAATCCCCTGTGTTTCAAGATACTGGTTTAGGTGAGAAATGCTCCTGAACTCTCCACCCTTCGCTTTTCTGTAAAGCATCCTGTATGTTCTCGAGTCAATAACTCCCTGGCTTTTCAGCTGTCTCAGCCTCTTTCTCAACGCCCTTATCCTCATTATCCATGCTCTCTTCCTTGGCATTCTGGCTGTGGCTCTTCCTTTCCTCCTTCCATGCCCTCTTCTCCTTCCCTTTCTTCTCTGAGCTTTCTTCTTGTTTATTCTCGCCCTGCTTATTCCTCTTACGGGCTTTCTCTTTATTATCCCCCTCTCGATCAGTTCCCTCACATCATCCTTTGTGGCAGCTCCAGCCACCTCATCAAGGGCATTTGGGTCTATCCAGATCCTGTGAACTCCGCATTTCAGTATTTTAGCTGCCATCTCTCTCTGAAATTTCAGATTCATTTCAATCACCCTTGCTATAAGGATTGAGCACCTTAATCCCAAGTTCCCTTGCCTTTTCCTCAATTGCCAGTCTCTTCCTCAAACCTACAGTGGATGCTATCCTTACAGCCTGAATTTCGGGATTCACTCCATCAAGGTCCTTTGGAGTGTGAACAAGAACCTCCTCATAGCCTGATGGATGCAAACCTCTCACAGCCTTTGGAGAGGAGAAGCCCGGATTTGGCAAAATTCTGCCACTCCACTTCCCGCCATATCTCTCTCTCCACTTGTTGTGCCTCCCCCTTGGCCTTCTCCAGCCAAGATCCTTCAGCCTCAATTTCTTGTGAGCTTCAAAGTGCCTGAACTCAGGTTTTCTTGACTTCAGCCTTCTTCTCAGCCTCATCACCCTGATTATATCCTTCGGAAGGTTCGGATTCATTTCAGATCACCTCACGGTTTCTCAACAATATAAATACCATCCTGAAACACCCTGACATCCAGATTCTTCTTCTTTGTTGCAAGCTCAAGATTTGCTGCAGTCTGACCGCACTCTTCTTTGTCTATTCCTGTCACTATTATCTCATTTCCCGATACCTTAACCTCAGCTCTTCCGAATATCCTTGCCCTTCTCGGGTGCTTCTCTCCAAGGAAATTCTCAATCACAACCTCTCTGCCCTCAACCCTGACCTTCATGGGGAAGTGAGAGTAGAGGATCTTGAGCCTGTACTCAAATCCCTCTGTCACACCCTTTATCAGATTGTTTATGTGAGAGGCAAATGTCCCCACCATTGCCCTTATCTTTGACTTTTTCTCCTCCGTGTATACCCTGACCCTTCCATCAACCTTCTCTATGAAAACTCCCCTGAACTTCAGAAATCTCTCATTCTCCCCCCTGGGGCCTGAAACCTTTATGGTGTATCCATTAACGCTGTCACCTAGAATCTCAAGGTTCACATTTTCAGGGATGTCAACAAATCTCTCTTCCATCTCCATCCACCTCAGTACACGTATGCAAGCAGAACTCCTCCAAGACCTCTCTCAACCGCATCCTTCTGTGACATAACACCCTGAGTTGTTGAGACTATGAGTATCCCGAAATCCCTCGCAGGAAGATATCTCTTCTCAAACCTCTCATAGTCTGTTCTCTTTACCGAGAATCTTGGCCTGACTGCTCCGCAATCATTTATTTTTCCACTGAGCTCAACAACTATCATTCCACCTTTGTGATCGTCAAGAACCTCGAACTCCTTTATGTAGCCGTATTCTTTCATGACATTGAGCACCTTACCTACAAGCTTTGAGGCTGGCCTTATCTCCACCTTTGACTTCCCAACAAGCTCTGCATTCTTTATTGCTATCATGGCATTTGCCAGAGTGTCGCTCTGCATTTCACTCACCTCACCAGTATTTCTTAAACCCGAGCTCTCTGGCAACCTCTCTGAAGCACTGCCTGCAGAGGTACAGGCCGTACTTCCTCACTACACCCCTTTTCCTTCCACATCTCCTGCAGGGGTTTGCATTCCTGCCAAATTTCTTTGTTCTTTCCTTCGCCATAATCATTCAACCTCCACACCCAAGGATTTCAGAAATTTCACAGTATCCTGTTTTGTTACCCTGTGAGCCTTTCCAATCTTGCTTTTAGCAATCTTCCTTCTCGCAACCCTGTATCCTCTTCTTTTCAACGAAACACTCACATCCATACCGAATATACCCATATCAGGATCGTAATCAACCCCGGGCAGATCTATGTGCTCATGAATCCCAAATGAGAAGTAACCATCACCAATCTGCCTCAAACTCAGCTTGTTTTCATTCACAGTCAATGCCCTTTTCAAAAATTCCAGAGCGTCCTCTCCTCTCAGTGTTACCTTTGCCCCTATGGCCTCTCCCTTTCTTATGCCAAAGTTCCTTATGGTCTTCTTCGCGTAGGTGGATGTTGGCGTTTTTCCTGTTATCTCCTCAAGCAGCTTCAAAGCCTTCTTCTGCCTCTCTCCGCTCTCTCCAATTCCAATGTTTATCACAACCTTGTCAATGAGGACCTCTCTCATCGGATTCACCCATCACACCCCCAGGTCAATCACGGGCTTCTCATCGTCCTTTGATCCTATAACAAAGATGTAGTCCTCGATTGTTGTGTAGTCCTTACCCTCAATCTCTATGGTTACAAGGTTTGGAGCAGAGCCTCTGACAATCTTGTATGTTCTGACTCTTCCGATTTCACCTGCATGCTGTCCACCTGTAACCATCACCAATGCTCCTTCCTCAAACTTCAGATGCTGAATGAGCTCCTTCTCAGGCACCTTCAGCAGAATGCTGTCCTTTGTCTTGAAATCATTCGTTCCGAGAACATTTGTTCCATCAAAAAGGTTTAGCTGGACCTTTGCTCCTTTGAGAATCGTCTTGTTGTTTATCCTGTAGAGCTTTCTGTCAAAATCATCAACCTCAATGGGCACATACCTGCCCTTCTCATCAAAAACTATCCTGTAATTGAGCTCCATTTTGGGAACTGAAACGATATCAAAAAGCCCAACCGGGAACTTGTAGTTCTTTCTCGGCACACCATCCACGTATATCTCTCCCTTAGCTATGACCTTTCTTGCCTCTCTCGCCGTGTCTGCAAGCTCGAGAAAGTCCCTGACTATCACAAGCAGCGGCACAGCATCCCTGTCATGGGGCCCGGGAGATGGCTTGACCACCCATCTCTTAATCTTTCTCGGAATCTTGTAGGTTTTTGGTGCACTCAATCTCTTCTGATGCAACTCAATCACCTCTTGAGAATTTTCTCCCTAACATCATCTTCCTCTCCAAGCTCGACTATCATCACATTTGATGGATGGATGGGTCTTGAGACCTCCTCTCCATTTGCCTTCTTCACAGTAACTCCGTCAACGTAAATTCTCAACTTCTTCATGTCAACCTCCAGAACCTTTCCCGTGTGGCCAGCGTAGCTTCCCCTCATCACCTTAACTTTATCCCCCTTTCTCACCCTAAGTGATCTCTTTCCATATTTCTCCCTCAGTTCTTTTGAGAGAGTTGCATGCAGGAATCTGTGTCTCTGATGAAGCTTTGCCTCATACACCCTTTTCCTCTGCTTTCTGGGCTGTTTTGACATAAGCATTCACCTCACACAATTATCGTGGCAATTGACCCAATCTTGCTGAACCTCTCAGCAGCCTCTCTTGCCACAGGCCCTCTAATCTCACTCCCCTTCGGATTTCCATTTGGATCCGTTATGACAGCAGCATTATCATCAAATCTGACCCTCGTACCATCGGGCCTCCTGTACTCCTTTCTCTGCCTCACGATCACAGCATAGTGCACCTGCTTCCTTATGTCCGGGCTTCCCTTTTTCACGCTCACAACAACAATATCTCCAACCCCGGCAGATGGGTATCTTCTCCTGACACCCTTGTATCCCCTCACAGCAATTATTTCAAGCTCTCTCGCTCCCGTGTTGTCCGCACACACAAGCCTTGCTCCGGTTGGTAAAGCCCTTGGGATTCTTGCTTTTTTTGCCCTCATTCTTCCACCACCTTCTCAACTATAACAAAGCTCTTTGTCTTGCTTATGGGCCTGCATTCTGCGATCGTAACAGTATCTCCAGGCTTTGCATCAATGCATGGAGGATTGTGAGCGTGCATCTTGCTTCTCTTCTTGAGGTACCTCTCGTATTTTGGCACGTACCTTATCAGCTCTCTCTCAATCACAGCAGACTTCTCATAAGCCTTCACAACCCTTCCCCTGAATATCTGTCCTCTCACGGACAGCCTTCCATGGAAAGGACAGTTTTTATCCTGACACTCCTTTTCGGGAGATTTAACATTAATTCCAATATCTCTCATCAACATCACCCTTTTATCCTGCTCGCAATCATCAAACCCCTCATTATCCTCTCCTCAGGCCTGAAGGCAATGAGATCACCATTGATCCTGAACCTCATACCCTCTACTTCAACCTCAAACACCCTCTTGCTCTTTGCCACCATCCTCACTCCTTTTTCAGTCTCAATTCTCAGCGTCTTCATGGTCTCATCAACCACCATGCCCTTCAGGCCGATTTCAGATGAATTTGGACTGTCGACCACCTCAACCACAAGCCCTATCCAGTCCCTTGCAAGCACCTTTATGCTCTGTAGCCTTCTTCTCTTAGCGCGAGCTTTATCCTTGCTATGTCCTTTCTTACAGCCCTGAGCATTCCCGGATTCTCTAAGGCTCCTCCGCTCCTCACCATTGTTCTCAGTCTCAGCAGTTCGTTTTCCAGCTCTGTCAATTTTTTTAGCTTTTCCTCCCTACTCATTTCTCTGATCTCCTCCATCTTCACCCTCAGACACCTCCTTTGCCTCAGTTTCAGCCTGAACCTTCTCCTCTTCCTTCTCAAGCTTCACATCTCTGACATGAATTTCATCCGGCAGTTCTGCATCAGGCGGAATGACTCTTACCTTAACACCATAAACACCGAGCTTCTTTATAGCGATGTCAAATCCCTCATTGACCATGCTCTCAGCAGGCTCGCCAGTATGAACTATTGTTCCGGCAACAAACTTCTCTGTTCTTGCTCTTTCGCTTGTCAGCTTTCCGCTTATCTCAATCTCACATCCCTTTGCTCCTGCTTCCATAATTCTGTAGAGAAATCTGTAACCAGCCTTCCTGAAGTACCATCCCCTTTCAAGTGCCCTTGCAAGCAGTGAAGCCATGAGCTGGGCATTGAACTCTGGCTTTTCAATCTCATCAACCGCAACCTGCGGGTTGTCAAGACCGAATTCCTTGAGCTTGTCTGTCAGCTTTTTTATCCTTCTTCCACCCCTGCCAATCACAAGGCCGGGGCGCTCAACAAACAGAGTTACCTGAGTTCCAAGAGGAGTTCTCACTATATCTATCCCGCCAAATCCGGCATTTCTGACCTCATCAACAACCCATTCCTTGACTCTGAGCTTCCTAACTCTTTCCTCAACAAATTTCCTCTCCACCGCCATTTAACGCACCTCTGCCACAAATTCAACTGTTGTCAGGGTTTTGAATTTTGGAGTGGCCCTTCCATAAGCCCTCGGCATGTATCTCCTGATCACTCTCCCTTTCTTCGCCTGAGCATGAGTTATTATCAGTCTGTTCAGTTCAAGCCCCTTGTACTCTGCATTTGCCTTCAGGTTGTTGAGAACCTTCAGTATGCTCTTGGATGCCTTGACAGGATATCTGCCAGCATACCACTTCTGCAATCCTCTCTTGTGGGCAACCTTCTTCTTGTGATTCCTGAAAGGAACAGCCCTCTTCATCGCTATAACATCCTCAAGATAGGCAATCGCCTCCTCTATCTTCTTTCCCTTCAGAGCTCTGCATATCTCCACAGCATGCTTGAAACTTATGTCCATCTCATATCCCATTGCTTTCGCTGCATTCAGCTCATCCTTTGGTTTGTAGGCGTAATTCACCCTCCCCATAGGCATCACTTCAATGGAACAAATTTGCTGCTCCTTGTAGCTCCAACACCGGGTCCTGAATGCTTTTCGAATCTCCTTGTCTGGGCGAGTTCTCCCAGTCTGTGTCCTATCATTTCAGGCCTCACCTCTACTCTGACAAACTCCTTGCCGTTGTGAACAAAGATCACCTTTCCAACCATCTCTGGCAGAACGATCATGTCCCTGCAGTGGGTTCTTGCAGTGCCTTTTTTCCTGAGCCTCCTCAGAAACTTTTCCTCCTGCTCTGTGAATCCCCTTCTGATCTTTCTCCTCTCCCTTGCAGGCAATAATTCTGCAAGCCTGTCAAGGGGCATTTCTTTAAGCTCATCAAGCGTGTAACCGCGATATCTAAACTCCTTCGGCCTTATAATCTTACCCTTCATCGCCATAACTATCGCCTCACACCCGTTCTTCTTGCGGCAATACTACCAACCTTTCTGCCGGGAGGAGCGTTTCTGCTCACAGTCTTGGGCCTTCCAACATGCTGATGCTTTCCTCCTCCAAACGGATGATCAACTGCATTCATCGCAACTCCCCTCACCCTCGGCCATTTTGCTGCCTTGCTTTTCATCTTGTAAAACTTCTTTCCTGCCTTGACGAAGGGCTTGTCAGCCCTCCCGGCTCCGGCAACAACCCCTATCATAGCCCTGCAATTTGGATGGAACCATCTCATTGCCCCTGATGGTAACTGAACGAGAACTCTGTCCTCTTCATGAGCAACAACAAAAGCATAAGTCCCACTTGCCCTTGCAAGCTTTCCTCCATCCCCCGGCACAAGCTCAATGTTGCAGACAGGAGTACCTTCAGGAATGTTTTTCAGATACGTGATGTTTCCAATATCTATCTCAACCTTCTCTCCAGCCCTTATAACATCTCCAGTACCCTTTCCCTCAACAGCCAGAATGTAATCCTTCCTGCCATCGGGAAATCTGACAAGGAACACAGGACCGTTTCTTGCAGGATCGTGAACCACATCCTCTATTCTCACCTCAACATTCTCTTCTCCAAACCTCAGCAGTTTTGCATCTGTTCTGTATTTGTGAGAGGGAGCCCTGTATGTTGGAGTTCCTTTCCCCCTGTTCTGCGATATTATTCTCTTACCCATTCACACCACCTCAGAACACACCCAGATCTGACAGAATCTCCTCAGCATTGTAATCTGGCTTTAGCTTGATGTATGCCTTCTTCTCTCCTTTTGGTGTTATAAGCGTGTTCACCTTTTCAACCTCAACACCAAATCTCCTCTCAACCTCACTTGCGATCTGCTTCTTGTTTGCCCTGATGTCAACTATGGCTGTCAGAATATTCTTTTCAAGGAGCATTGTTGTTTTTTCAGTTACAAGGAATGCCTTCAATATCATAACCACTCCTCCAAGTAGTTCAAGGCTGATTTTGTATAAACCACAAGCCTTCCGGCATGCCCTCCGGGAGCGAGAAGCTCCACATTCAGGTTTCTCACCTCAACCGCATCCACACCGGGCAAATTTCTTGAGGCTTTCAAAACATCAGAATTCCTTGATGTGACTATCAGAAGACTCTTCTTTTTCTTGTATCTCCTTCCCCTCATCTTGCCCTTTCCAGCTCTAATCCTTTTTCTCTCTGCCGCCCTGAGAACGTCATCATATACTCCTATAGCCTTCAGAACCTGAATAACCTCCTTTGTTTTCCTTAGCTCTTCAAAGTCATCAACAACAATCTTCGGCAGTTCTCCATCAAAAACATGGCTTCTCTGCCTGACAATTTCCTCCCTGACGGTTGCTGCCAATGCCGATCTTAATGCTTTTTTCATCTCCTTCCTGTTTATCTTCTCATCCCACTTCTTCTGGGGCTTTGGCGGATGCGCTCTTCTTCCTCCAACAGCCTGAGGTACAATAACAGCCCTTCTTCCATCCTTGAGCCTTGGAACCCTCGCGTATCCATGTCCCGGACCCCAGTTCTCCGCAGCATAATTTGTTCCAGCAAGAGGATTAGGACCGTAGGGCTGTCTTCTGTGGCTCTGGATAGCATGAACTGCCTTTCTGATGATGTCTGGCCTGAACTCCTCGGCAAATGCATCTGGAAGTTCCACCTCTTCAACGACCTCTCCATTCAAACCGTAAACCTTAGTCCTCATTCAGTATCACCTTCCCTGCTTTGATGATGTGCTGACATACACGATATTCAGCCCCTCGTACTTCTCAACGGGTGGTCTTATTGCAAACCTCATCCTGACAAGCCTTTTAACCGGCCCAGGAACGCTGCCTGAAACCATGATATAATCATTTCTCACAATTCCGTAATGGGGAAATCCTCCCTCTGGTGTTACCTCCTCACCATTCTCCCCTATCCTGAGAATCCTCTTGTTGTACTCGGTTCTCTGATGGAATCCCATCTGTCCAGCCTGAGGAACGGTCCACCTCACATGATGGGGATTCCAGGGGCCGAGTGTACCAACCCTCCTGTGCTTGCTGCTCCTTGCATGCTTTGCATTCAGAGTTATCACTCCCCACCTCTTGACAGGGCCCTGAAAGCCCTTACCCTTTGTTATGCTCAGGACATCAATAAATATACCTTCCTCAAAAACCTCTGAAGCTCTGATCTCATTTCCGAGCTTAGATATCGCATAATCCAGAGCTTCAGTCGCATCTCCCCCAACCTTCTGCTCCATAACATCCGGAACCTTCTTGGGAACACCTGTAAGCAGGTAGGGCTGGGTGTAGGTGATCAGTCTTATCTCATCCACATTCTCAATGCTCTTGAGGTCCTCAACATTTCCACCATTCTTTGGCAGATTAAGCCTTCTTGAGAGCCTTTCATCAAGATTTTCTGCCCAGACCTCTCCTGCAATCTGCAAACCATACTGAGTTTTTCTGTAAACCCTCACACCCATTACCTTCATTGGTGGTGCCTCTATAACAGTTACAGGCACCACAATCTCCTCTCCGTACGTTGGAGAGTTTCTTCTATCATCCACCATCACAACATGGGTCATACCAGCCTTATAACCCGCAAAACCCAGTGCCTTTGCGTCGCTGATTACGGGCCAAGCCCTTATCCTTGGAACTATGCTTGACGCTCTCTTTCTGGGAGAGAATCCCAGCGAACCCCTTCTTGGCCTGTGTTCCTTCATTTCATACCACCCACTTTGTGTAATTCATCAAAGCCAGGCTCCCCAACACAGCTTCCTCAAGCCTTACAGTCTGAGTACCCTGATCCGGAAACATGTTCCACACATCCACATTCTCCATCTCTATGCCCAATTTTTCTGCTATTTCATGAACCCCCTCTGCGGGGCTCCCAAATATCAGGAGATTTTTTCTCTTCATTTCATCTGGCAGAGGAATTCTGCCTTTCCGTGAGGTTACCACCGCATCCTCCCTTTTCAGCAGACCCTCAAGATCTGCTCTTCTCACCTCATATCCCCAGTATTCACCTGGAGATGCCTCTTCCACCACCAACGGTCTCTTCGAACAGACCCTGACGGTCACGCGGGCCCTCTCTCTTGCTTTTCCCTTATAGAGGGCCAGGGCTTTCATGCCAATATCAGCCCACGCGGTGCCGTCAGGAGCAACCCTGACGATTAAGCCCTCCCTCACCTCACCGATTTTTAAATCTTTTGGCTTGTGGGATGGAATCTTCAACGGTGGCAGGATCCCGGCATATCTGAGGCTCTTTTTTAGTGGAAAAAGATACTTTCTCAGATACTGTGGTGTTTCAAGGTATTCAAGAACTTCTTTGATTAAATGAGTCTCATCAAAGGCTGGATCTTGATAAATGTAAACGTGTCTAACCCTGAAGATAGCACAGGCTCTTGCAATCATCCCTATTTTGAAATACTTTATCTTATCATCCCTTTCATTTATCAGAGAGCTTGATGGTATGGCTATCTCCATGCCAGAATGCTGAGACCTTCAGTTTTATAAATTGAACCCTGACAATCCCACAAGATTACTACTGAGTAATTGTTCAGAAGTTCAAATTAACCACAAAATGATTTTTATATGGAAACAAAAAGAGAATCAATCGCACCCGCAAAAACTCAAACCTTATTTTCCGCCTCTCTTTCAACAACCGCAATCATGAATCTTCTCGATGGAGGGGGAGATATCTGAATCAGTATTTCCTTTTTCAGCCTGTAATACTTTCTCTTCCCTCTGAACTCAGAACCAATTATCCCGTATCTCTCAAGAACATCCAAGTGATGTTTGGCTGTTTTGCCATCCATCCCAAGCTCGCTCATGAGCTCGCTGACGCACCTTTCACCCCTGCTGAGACTCCTCAGTATCATCAATCTCTTCTTTGAGCCCAGTGCCTCAATCATTAAGTATAAAATTCCTAAGAAATTTTATATGTTTTTCTGATGAGTGTGCTGTGGAGGTGAGAATGTGCTCGAGCTTCCGAAAAAGGATGAGAACAACATGCTGCCTGTTTCGGGAGAGATTGAGTATGAAACGCATCTCAGCAAGAATGAGTTGGCTGAGTTTCTGAAGGGACTTATTGAGCAGCTTGAGAGCAAGGATACAATTGATCTGAAGGTTGACAACTACGAGATCAGATTTGAATACAGGGAGCCGGTGGAGCTTGAGATGGACTTTGAAAACAGGAAGAAGCTGAAGATAAAGATAGAGTTCAGGCAGAAGTCAAAGATTCAGTTCATCTGAGTTTTCATGATTTGAGGTACTCTGATGGTGTTGATGGGCTATCCAAACAGCAAAAGAGTTATATATCTGTAATTGTGTAGGATTACAGTAAAAACCAGACGAGGGGAAGATCTGGCTTGAAAGGGAAAAAGAGGTTTCCTGAGTTTGATGATTTCAAGCCTTTGAGTGATGAGGAATTTGAAGAACTGCTGGATGTGCCCAGGAAAAAATACCGAAAGCCAAAGATAAGGTACTGAGCTTTTTTACGAAATCTTTTTATTTTATTTCTGAGTGTGCAATCCGGATGTTCAGGGTTATTCCTGCGATTGATATAAAGGACGGGAAATGTGTTCAGCTCAGACAGGGAAAGGAGGATGATGTGATATTTGAAAACGATAGTCCAGTTGATATTGCAGGAATGTGGGTTGAGAGGGGGGCAAAAGTACTGCATGTGATTGACCTGAGCGGTAGCTTTCAGGGGAGGCTCGTGCATGAGGATTTGATTCTGAAAATTGCAGAGCTTGCAGAGGTTCAGGTTGGAGGAGGGATCAGAAGCGCGGAAATTGCTGAGAGATTGCTCGATAATGATGTTGACAGGGTCATAATCGGAACAATAGCCATAGAAAAATCTGATGATGTCAGGGAGCTCGCAGAGAGATATCCCGGCAGAGTGATGATCGCAATTGATTCAAAAGGCGGAAGAGTTGTTGTTAGGGGATGGAAGGAGAACACATGTCTTCTCCCGGTAGAGGTTGCGGAGATCTATCAGGACTGCGATGTCAGCTTTCTCTTCACAAATGTTGATGTGGAGGGGTTGATGAGTGGGATTGATGAGAATGCTGTGAAAAGTGTTGTGGGGTCCATAGACAAGCCTGTTATCGTTTCAGGTGGAGTTTCATCAGCTGAAGATGTCCTGAAAGTGAAAAAGGCCGGTGCAGCTGGAGTTGTTATTGGAAGTGCTATCTACACAGGAAAGATTAATTATGAGGAACTAATTTCACTGGAGGAGGATTGAGATGGTTAGGGTTGAGAGAGAGACCAAAGAGGTTGGAGTAACAGTAAAGCTCAGTCCTGATGGCGGAGAGATTGACATAGATACCGGAATCGGGTTTTTAGACCATATGCTGACCACTCTTGCCCTTCACTCAGGAATCGGGCTTGAAATAAAAGCGAAAGGAGACCTGCATGTTGACGAGCACCATACAGTCGAGGACGTGGCAATAGCCCTGGGAAGGGCTTTCAGAAAGGCAGTGGATGGAAAAAAGATTGTCAGATTCGGCTCGGCCATAGTCCCCATGGACGAGAGCGTGGCAATCTGCGGTGTGGATGTCAGCGGCAGGGGGTACTTCGTTCTCGAGGGCGAGTTCAGGGATGCCGGAATTAAGGGAGAGAATACCGTTCATTTCCTGGACACGTTCTGCAGGAACTCTGGAATAAACATGTACATTCAGGTTAAGGGAAGCAACGCACACCACATGATTGAGAGTGCCTTCAAGGCTCTCGCTTTATCCCTCAGACAGGCTCTGCAAGACACTGAGGATGTGAGGAGTACGAAGGGAGTGGTGGACTGATTCGGTTATGATAAAGCAAGATTGATCCAGTATATTCCAAGTCGATATCGGTCCAGTTCCCCTAATCCATATCAACAACGCACCTATCAACTATTCTGTTCCACTCATCTCCGTAACCTTTTTCAAATGGAATTATGCAGTGAATTGTAAATGTTCCAGGCTCTGTTCCACCGCTTATATACCCGAGAGCACCAGAATATGTATTGTCAACAATCATATAGACACCAGGAGTGACAGGATTGCCATAAACATCTCTCACTTCTGTACCTATTTCATAGTAAAGCAGACCTCCCAGGAATTTTTCAAAAGCCTCCTTGTCGTCACTGATTTTCACTATGGCTGCAGCATGATCCACCAGCCCCGGATTTTTAGCATCAAGACCGACGATGTATGTTTCTATGCCATAATACTTGTAAAATGCAGCTTCAAGGGTTGCCATATCCTCGCAATCTCCTGCTCTTTCAGTCAGAGTCTCTAATGGAGTCTGTCTGTAATCCCCCCCCTCTCTTCCATCTCCGATTCTGTATCCAACAATCGGATTTTCTGCATTTTCATCATCATATCTGTATTCAATGTTGTTTTCAACCCAGAAAAAGAATTCCTGAGCCTCTCCTATGGATAATCTTCCATTTCCATCCATATCAAATGTATCAAAGAAGTCTGCAACCTCTTCAGGTATCAATTCCGATTTCTGTTCAGCAGTTTCTGATCGGATTTCCCTTTCTGCAACAGGTTGATAATCTCCCACTTTTGATTCAAGTGTATCTCTGTAATCTCTGAGGATATCCGCAAAATCATAGGTTGTCTCTGCTAAACCAAAAATTACCTCAACTTCTTTTTCACCAAAACCGGCTCGTTTCATGAATTTCATGTTTTTCTGTAAAAACACCGCAAGCTCTTCCCAGTCCCCTGCATTTTCTCTATACCCTCTTTCCAGCAATTCAACTTTTGGTAGAGCTACCTCTGGATCCTCATCCAGTATCTGATCTTGAAGCGCATCGTAAAGCTCCATTATGTTTGCAGTCTTGTATGAAATCAGAGCCCATCGGGTGTTGTATTCAATAAAGGTGGAGAGAAAGTAAGCATCGTCCTGACTGAGATAGGGCTCAATTTCATCAAATATCTCCCTTGCATCGTTCATTAGTTTTCTTGCATTTAAAGCACCGTATCTCGCTTTATCATACTCTCCATCAGCCAGTTCTGACATTGATTCGTCAACCAGTCTGTCAGACTCCTCAAGCAAAGATACAAGTTTGTCCAATCTCTCATTCACCTCTTTTTCAGAGAGGTCAGCCTCCTCTTCAGAACAGCCAGAAACGAGGACAGACGCAACGAAAAGAAACAAAAATAACATAAACTTTCTGAACATCCAAACCACCTTCCCACGTGACACTACTCCAGATGACAGCTTCAAATCCAAATTCATGCGTCAAACCACCTGCAGATTCTTGTTTTTTGGAAAAGATGGTATTTAAAGATTTTTAACCTGAATGTGACGGTAAGGTGAAGATTGTTTGGAAAAATTAAGTTGTGTTGTCAATATCAAGAATTGCGGAATTCATTAATATCGCTTTTGATGCCATACAAACCACTAAACAACCAACAGCGATTAAAGCCTTGTCCCTGAGATTTCCCGCAGCTTCAATCATTCTCAAAACTTCATCCTCGGTGAGCACGTCCGGTTTATTTCTGTCCTTGACACTTCCTCTGAGAACCTTGAGCCCCTCCCAACTCTCGCCATGAAGCCACTTAAAGAACTTTCTGAAAGTTTTCCTGAATTCTCACCATAACTGCCTTGATGTCGTCCACATTCCACAAGTCCAAGGGTTTTTGATTGAACTTCTCATTGGCCATTCTCAATATGACCAGATACCTCAAAATTCTGGCAGAACTCAAACCCTCCACTTCAAGGTCTCTCTTGAACTTACCAATAATCCCCTTACTCCTCTCGGGCAGATTACTATTTAGAATTTTGATCCATTCTCTCCTCAGCTTAGATTTATAATCGTGGATGTCATGCCTCACAAAATGACAAAATAGGTCGGGGGAACTTATAATTTATTGAGTGGCGCCCCCGCCGGGAATCGAACCCGGGTCGAGGGTTCCGGAGACCCTCAGGATATCCACTACCCCACGGGGGCATCAAACGCATTTGGATGAGATCAGGCAAAATTTAAAAATGTTCTGAATAAAAAAGGTTTCACGAAGCTTATTCGGTTTTCCAGACAGGTTTCCTCTTCTCAAGAAATGCATCCAGCCCCTCAACAGCATCCTGGGTCTTCACAAGGCCATTTAGATAGATGTCATTGATTTCTTCCATGAGCTGATCAAACGACAGTGCAAGTGATGCTTTGAGGGCCTTTTTTGTGTATTTAAGCGCTGCAGGACTCTTCTCCTTCAGTGAGCTCACATACCTTTTCACCTCATCATCAAAGCTTTCGTCACTGAAGACCCTGTTCACAATCCCAATCTCCACTCCCCTCTGGGCAGAAATTGCTTCTCCTGTAAATATTATCTCAAAGGCATTCTTCCATCCAATCATTCTTGGAAGCAGGGCAATCGCGATAGGGGGATAGTGGGCGAGGGTGATTTCAGGATTGCCCAGCTTTGCGTTCTGGGATGCAAGTATAACATCGCATGCCATTGGAATCTCAAAACCACCACCAAGAGCATACCCTCTAACAGCCGCAACCGTAACCCCATCGTAGTTCAGAATTCTGCCTATAAGCTCTGTAAATGTTGTGATCATCTCAGGGGCCTTGTCAGGATAGTGCTCCTTTATTTCCGCACCCGCACTGAAGTGTTTTCCTTCATTCCCTATTACAGCAATGCAGGCCTCTCCTTCAGATTTTTCAACTGCATCTATCAGCTCGTTCATCATTTCCAGATCGACGATGTTCAGGGGCGGATTTGCGAGTTTTATCCATGCCACACCATCCTCGAATTCAAGATTTATTTTGCTGTACGCCATAATCCAACTTGGCTTGGACATATTTAAGAATTACTATTTAAAGAATGTTTACATTGTAAAAACAGAAAAGTATAAATTGTTCATATTTTATAATTTTAAATGGTGGTGTGCATGGCGTTTGAACCAGAAAAACTGGTCATCAGACCGATGAGAAAGGAGGATTTTGAGGAAATAGTCAGAATAGACGAGCAGTATACAAAAACAAGAAGAGAGGAGTACTACAAAAGACTCCTGTGGGAAATCCTTGAGTCTGAATATGCGATAGTCACGTCTCTGACGGCCGAATACGATGGCAGAGTTGTTGGATTCATTGCAGGAACCATATTTTCAGGAGAATTCGGAATTCCAGAAAGTGTCGCATACATAACAACAATTGGAGTTGACAGAGAGTTCTCAGGCAAAGGAATTGGCAGGGAGCTTTTTGATCAGTTCATAACAAATGCAAAGGGTATGGGTGTGAAAAAAATCTTTACCCTTGTTGAGTGGGAAGACTGGGCATTGATGGACTTTTTCAGAAAAGTCGGGTTCAGACCATCAGGTTCCATGCTGAATCTTGAGCTTGAGATCCCATAAAGTTAATCGGGCCCTTTCTAAATTTTTTTTATGCAAAAATTTCATGCACCCTCAAGTCTGATTTAAGTTGAACATGTAAAACTCAGAAACTTTTAAATTTTACAGTGTCAACCTAAGATCATGATAGCCCAGTACGGCTACAAGGACGGGTCCGGAGTGTACTACATATCCATAGATACCGACAGGTGTGATGGATGTGCAGACCTCGAGACTCCAAAGTGCATCGAGGTGTGCCCTTCAGGGGTCTTTGAGGTTGGGGAGGATGAAATCGATCCATTCAGAGAGGAACCTGTTGCAAAGGTAAAGGAGGAGCACAGAAACAGGATCAGATTCAGCTGCGCCCCCTGCAAACCGGCATCCGGGTGGAACATCGAGAACCTTCCATGCGTATCCTCCTGCCCCAGGAATGCGATAAACCATTCATGGTAGTGCCATGCCGGAAGAAAAATGGGAAAAGGCATTCACGGTTGAAAAGGAAAGGGCTGAAGAGTATGCTGAGCTTTACAGACAGATGGGGTATGATGTGAAGGTAGTGGATGCCAGCTCATGCGATCAGGAGTGTGGAGTGTGTTATCTCGGAGGGGGATATGTGGAAATATGGATCAAAAAGAGTGAGGAGCTGGAGGAAGATGACCTTTTTGAGTGAAGGCTTTCCTGAAACCATCTTTAACAATTCAGATATTATTTAAATTTCAGGCTGACAGCGTAGGTGTTAAATACCAAAAAACATTTACAAAGTTATGGACTTCGATTTGAGAACACCAATTGTCAGACTCGATAAGACAAGAATAGCAATTCTGAGGGAGAAAATAGAGGATCCAAACATAACAACAAGAAGACTCAGCGAAATCCTCAGAGAAAAATACGGAATTTCACTCAGCCATGCAAGAATAGCAGAGATAATAAAGGAGATGAAGGATTCTGAAGTTTTCAGAGAGACTGTGATTCCAAACGAGAACTACTTCATATTCTCATTCATGGAGATGAGTTTCAACAACGAGAACTTTGCAGAACACTGGAGGAGAACTTACGAGTATCTGGTTGAGTCTCCAAACGTAATGCTGTTCTTCACAACGGATGGAAGATACAGATGGAAGCTCATAATGGCCTTCAGAAGCTTTCAGGAGGTTTCAAAGTGGGTCCACAGGTTTTTGAAGGAACACGGGATGGTTGTACAGGATCTGAACATGCTCATAATCTACAGAATCCTGAAATTCAAGTTTGACGAGAAGCTTCTCGAGGATCTGCTGAAGGCATCTGAAACATTGTAAAGATTTGTGAATTTTTTCTCATCCAAAATTCAGAAAAATATTTATACCAAATTTACAAAGTATAGTGCAATAAATGATAGGCTTTACAGGTTTGTGGAGGTGAAGGAATGGTAACGGTTGACGAACTGCCTGAAATGAAGAAGTTCATCGAATGGTTCGAAAACAGGCATGAGTATGCCAAGAAATGGAAGGAGAAGACTGGCGGGAAGGTTGTGGGCTATTACTGCACCTACATGCCTGAGGAGATAATGTATGCTGCAGGAATACTTCCGGTGAGAATTCTCGGCTCTCATGAGCCGGAGAGCATAACAAGACCATATCTGCACGACATGTACTGTCCGTTCTGCCATGACACACTTGCTCAGGCACTTCAGGGAAGATACGATTATCTTGAGGGCGTGACGATTGCCCAGTCATGTCTTCACATGAGACAGTCATACTTCAGCTTTGCTGACAGGGTTGAGAATATAGAGTGGAGTTACTATCTGCCCTTCCCCCATGGTGTAAACAACCCTCATGCCGGTGATTTTGCAAGGCATGAGTTTGAGAAGTTCAAGAAGGCTGTTGAGGAGTGGACTGGAAAGGAAATAACAGATAGCGACCTTGATAACGCCATTGAGGTTTACAACAGAAACAGAGAATTGCTGACAAAAATGTTCGAGCTTAGAAAGGCAGATGAGCCCCTTATAACAGGACTTCACGCCATGTACATAGTGGTTTCATCCCAGCTTGTTGATAAGGCTGAGCACAATCAGGTTCTTGAGAGCTTTCTTGAAAAAATAGAGAACGGCCAGGTGGAGAATGACAGAGAAATAGGAACAAGACTGATGCTCATAGGAAGCGAGGACTATGATGAGGAGCTTTTCAAGCTGATCGAATACGGAATGAGCTATCCGGCAACATTTGTCTTTGAGGAGAACTGTACAGGCTCGAGATATTTCTGGGGGTTGGTTGAGAACAATGGTGACAGGCTCATGGCTCTTGCAAAGAGATACGTTTACAGGGTTCCCTGCCCTGCAAAGGACTGGGCGAGAGGGGATTTCTTTGGAAGGAGAAGGTTCCAGTTCATCGAGGATGTGATAAGGGACTGGAATATTGAGGCGGTTATAATTGCCCAGATGAAATTCTGCGATCCCCATGAGCTTGACATCCCCTCACTGAGAGAAATGCTGGATAAGATGGGCGTCAGACACCTTCACCTCGAACTCGACTTGACACAGCCTGTTGGGCAGTTCAGAACGAGGGTTGAGGCCATGATTGAGGCTATGGGTGAGGAGGATCTGTTTATCTGAGGTGATGAGGATGGAGGTTAAGGTTAGGCCGTTTGACTGCTGGAACGATTTCAAGAACTACAGAATGAATTACTACAAGGAGTATCTGGAGGCAAAGGATAAGGGCGGGATAAGGTGGGCAGGCTCTGCATGGTCATTTGACCCCGTCCCTCAGGGGCTTGGTGAGGATGTTTATCCACTTACAGGAGAGCCCTATGGTGCAACTGCAGCCTTTTTCAAGGACTTCTCAATGAGGGCCCTTGAAACAATTGAGAGAAAGGGAGCTGCAAGAGATCTATGCGGTTACATGAGAAACTACTGGGGCAGTGTTGCCATGGACAGGTATCTGCTTGCAGATGGGAGTGAGATCGAGCCATTTCCAAAGCCGGATTTCAATTTCACAATTCACATCTGCTGCAGTCATGCAAAATGGTACCACTATGCCGCTGAGCTTGAGGGTGGTGTGCCGACCTATGCAGTTGACATATCCGTAGGGCCGGGATACACCTTAGATGACAAGAAGATAGAGTATGTTGTCAGGCAGCTTGAGGATGCAATAACCTGGATGGAGAAGGTTACCGGAAGGGAGTATGATGATGAACTCCTGATAAAGGCGGTTGAGAATGAAGCGAAGTCAATGACCTTATGGGCAAAGATATGCAAGCTGAATCAGGCAAAACCAGCTCCCATGGAAGAAAAGAGCATGTTCTCTTTCTACGTGCTCACATTGATAAGAAGGAGTGACGAGAGGGTTGTGAAGCTTTACGAACAGCTCTACAGGGAAGTGGAGAACAGGGTTAAGAAGGGGATTGGGGCATTAACATACGAGCAGTTCCGATTTGTCACAGATAACCCGCCCCCATGGCCATTCCTGAAGGTTTACAGGTATCTGGAGCAGAACTATGGAGCTGTTTCTGTTGGAAGTATTTACACATTCGGTCTTGGAGCTGCATGGCTCGGAATGGATGAAAAGGGAGAGAACTGGATATGGGAGCCAGCCCCAACACCTGAGGAGGCTGGATTTGAGATTCATGACAGGAGAAGTGCGCTTTGGTGGACTGCACTGTTCAATCTGAAGTACAGGGCGTCATGGCAGCATGAATACTCTCACTGGGTGAGAAAGCAGGAAACATATCAGATGGTGAAGGACTGGCACACAGATGCGATAATCATGCACCTCAACAGAGGATGTGAGCTCTGGAACATGTCAACTCTCGAGGTCAGAGATTATCTTGTTAACAAAGGCATACCGGTTGCAACATACGAAGGAAACATGGCAGATCCAAGGGAGTTTGATGAGGCAAGAACCTTCAACGTCATTGACTCATTCATGCAGAGTCTTGGAATTGAGAAGCTCACATAATTTTTTGGAGGTGATAGAGTGGCTGTAGCGGGAATTGATGTTGGAACAAAGCTGACAAAGGTTGTGATAATGGATGAAGACAAGAACATCCTCGCATATGTAATTGAAAGAACCGGAACCGATCACAAAAAGTCATCGGAAGAGGCTTTTGAAAAGGCAGTTGAAAAGGCTGGATTGAAGAGAGAGGACATAAAGAAGACAATTGCGACTGGATTTGGGAAGATCTCAGCGCCATTTGCAGATGATGAGGTAACTCAGGTCATTGCTGCTGGCAGGGGAGCCTACTATGTGAAGCCAACTGCGAGAACCGTAATTGAGGTTGGAGCAGAGGAGAGCAGAGCGATCCAGCTTGATGACAATGGAAATGTGAAGGATTTCTCCTTAGCCGACAAGTGTGCTGCCGGGGCCGGATCATTTGTTGATGCAATGATAAGGTACCTTGAGGTAACTCCAGATGAGTTCGGACAGCTTGCTCTTCAGGCAACAAGAGCAATTCCGATGAATGCCCAGTGTGTTGTCTTTGCCGAGTCTGAGGTTGTCTCGCTGCTTCATTCAAACGTTCCTAAGGCTGAAATATCAAGAGCGATTCATGATGCAATAGCAGACAGGGTTGCGGCAATTGCAAGAAGGATTGAGATAAAGGATGACGTCTTGCTGATTGGAGGACTTGCAAACGACATTGGATTCATAGATGCCATGAAGAGGGAGCTTGGAAAGGATGTGCATGTGCCGGAAAACTACCCGCCTGAGCTTGTTCCAGCGATAGGTGCGGCTCTTTCCGCATTATAGGAGGTGAAATTATGGTTACCGTACAGGAAAGCGAGTATTGGAGATGGCCCGAAACAATATGGGTTGATGAGAGCAAGAACTGGCAGGATGCCGAGGTAATAAGCTGCGGAATAGATCTCGGATCTGTGAGTACGCAGGCAGTCATAATGGCTGACGGTGAACTTTACGCCTACGCCAGCATGAGAACAGGAACAAGCAGCACGGCAAGTGCAGAGAAAGCAGTCAATGCAGTTCTTGAAAAAATTGGAGACATGACAAGAGAGAACATTCACTACACAGTTGGAACTGGATACGGAAGGGTGAGCATTCCCTTTGCAAACAAAACAATCACGGAGATAGCCTGCCATGGCAGAGGTGCGGTTTATGTTTACGGCAATACCGTGAGGACTGTCCTTGACATGGGAGGTCAGGATCTCAAAGCCATAAAGGTTGACAGCAGGGGTAAGGTGATAAACTTCCTGATGAATGACAAATGCGCAGCAGGAACCGGAAGAGGGATTGAGGTTGTCTGTGACATGCTTTCCGTCCCAATAACAGAGGTTGGGGAGCTCTCTTTAAAGGTTGATGAGGAACCAGAGCCTGTCTCAACAACCTGCGTTGTCTTTGCCAAGTCGGAAATACTTGGGCTTATAAGAAAGGGCTGGAGCAAGGAGATGATTCTCGCTGCATTCTTCAATGCAGTCTCAAGCAGAGTTGTTGAGCTGCTCGAAAGAGTTGGTGTTGAACCTGACTTCGCGATAACCGGTGGTATTTCAAAGAACGTTGGTGTTGTGAGGAGGATAGAGAGAAAGCTCAACATGAAGGCTCTGGAGCCAAAGGTCGATCCTCAGCTTGCAGGAGCGATAGGAGCAGCTCTGTTTGCGAGAGCCCTCTACATAAAATCAAAGAAGTGATTTCTCTCCTCTTTTTTCGGTGAAAAAATGACAGAGATTGTAACGGTTATCCTAGATGGAAAAGAAATAAGGGGAGAGAAAGGAAAAACGGTTCTGGAAATTGCCCTGGATAATGGATTCTACGTACCCAACATATGCTACCATCCAAACGTCTCCCCTGCACCAGGGAAAAGGGGAGTTGAGGCTGTTTTCAGAGGAGAGGCTGAGATAAAAGGCGAAGCTGAAGAGTATGAAGGCTGTGGACTTTGCGTTGTCAGAATAAACGGAGAGGTCAAAAAAGCCTGCATAACTGTCGCAGAAGATGGAATGGAGATAAGCACAGATGACCCTTTTGCTGTGGAGGAGAGAAAGAGGAATCTGGCAAAAATACTTTCATACCATCCACACGTATGCATAACGTGCGAATATCGAAATGGATGTGACAGAATTCAGTGCATGTTCGGATATGCGGTTGAGGAGAGATGCTGCGATCTCTTCCCGAGATGTGAGCTGAGATTCGTTTCAGAATACATTGGAGTGCCTGATTACACCCCAAAGTACGTTTTCCAGAATCTCCCTGTTGTTGAGGAAAAGATGTACAGATGGAACTGGAATCTGTGCATAAACTGCATGAGATGCGTGAGAGGATGTGAGGAGGTTAGAGAAGCCGATGCGTTATCATTCACAGTTGCAGATGGAAATGCGATTGCAGGCAGAACTGGAAGGAGTGATGTTGAATCCGGATGCAAGTTCTGCGGGGTTTGTGTTGAGATATGCCCGACAGGAGTTCCGAGGGATCTGAAGAGAAGGGTCAGCAACAAATGGAGGGACTCCATTGTTGAAAAGAGGCTGCCTGTTCTTAGAGAGGTGCTGATGCTCGATGAAACCAGCGTGGCAAATGTGCCGGAAACAGCAGGAGTTTTCAGGCTCTACGATGAGAACATGGAGATTGTCTACATTAAGGGAACCGAGAATTTGAGGGAGGGGATAGCTGCTGAAATCGGAAAAGCGGTTTACTTTGACTATGAGGAGGATGAGATGTACACGATGAGAGAGAGCGAGCTCATTCAGGAATTTCTGCAGGCTCATGGAAGGATGCCAAAGCTGAATGATGAGGTTGATGATCTGTTCGATATCTGATTTTTAGAGAGTGGATGATTTGCATTCTGTAAGGGGTGTTTGATATGGGAAATGACAGGAGAGTTGGAATAATAGGAGTTGGATGTTCAAAATTTGGAATTAGAGATGAGTTAACAGTGCAGGAGCTGGCTTTTGAAGCCGTTAAGGAGGCAATAGAAGATGCCAGAATCACAAGAGAGGATATAGAGCTGAGTGTTGCAGGCACAGCCGGAACGAGAAGCTATGAGCTCATGCCCGCTGTGCCAATAAACGAGTACTGCGGTTTTGCCGGGAAAGGCCCGATCAGGGTTGAGGCTGCATGTGCAACCGGAAGTGCTGCTGTGTATACTGCATACGCAAGCGTTAAGGCTGGAATTGCTGACATAGCAATAGCAATCGGATTTGAGAAGATGAACGAGGTTGACACGCCAACATCCTTGGCTGTAGGCGGAAGGAGTGGGAGTTATTTATGGGAGTTCCATCAGTACGGCACAACCTTCCCAGGCTATTATGCGATGCACGCATCTGCCCACATGGCAAGATATGGAACAACAGACAAACAGCTTGCTCTTGTTGCAGTCAAAAACCACAGAAATGCTGCCAAGAATCCAAAAGCCCAGTTTCAGAAGGAGATAAGCCTTGAAAAGGCAGTGTCATCAAGATACGTTGCATATCCGCTGAGACTTTTCGACTGCTCTGCGATAACAGATGGATCTTCTGCTGCAGTTATTGCAAGCGAGGAGAAGATAAAGGAGCTTGGATTGAAAGACAAGGCTGTCTGGGTAGAAGGAGTTGGTTACAGCAGCGACACGGCAAACATGCCAAAGAGAGTAGACTATGCCGGACTTAAAGCAACGGTTGAGGCTTCGAGGATGGCATATGAGATGGCCGGGATAGAGGATCCTGTCAAGGATCTGGATGTTGTTGCACTCCATGACTGCTTCACAATTGCTGAAATCATGGCCTATGAAGATCTTGGATTCTGCAGGAAAGGAGAGGGAGGAAAGTTCATTGAAAATGGCGATTCAGACTTTGGAGGAAAGATTCCTGTTAACACGTTTGGAGGACTTAAGGCAAAGGGTCACCCTCTTGGAGCTACAGGTGTGGCAATGTTCTATGAGATCGTAAAGCAGCTCAGAGGGGAGGCAAAGGACCTTCAGGTTGATCTGAAAACATACAAGGGACTGACCCACAACATAGGCGGAACGGGGCATTTTGGATGGGTTTTCATTCTGGGGGTGTGAAAAATGGCTGAGGAAAAGTTCAAGATGGAGAGCAGAACCTTCGTGCTGAAGCATGAGCTACCGGTTTCAAGGGTTGAAAAATACTGGAAGGGGCTTGAAGAGGGCAAAATATATGGAACCACATGCAAATCATGTGGAGCAAAATTCTCTCCGCCCCAGGCTGACTGCAGCTATTGCTATTCAAGCAACATGGAATGGGTTGAGATTGGTGGAGAGGGTGAGATAGAGTGCTTCACCCAGCTTTACAGCTTCCCGCAGGGTTTTGATTTTGCCGAAAAACCATACATTATCGCCGTTGCGAGATTTGGAGACTTCAAGGTAATGGGATGGTTTGAGGGAGAAGAGCTGCCGGAAGTGGGTCAGAAGGTTAAAGCCGAGACAAAGCAGGACGCAAGCGGAGTATGGAAAGTTTACTTCACTCCCGCTTGAGGTGATGGGAGTGAATATAGATCCAGAGAGGGTCAAGTTTGGAGTAGAGGGGCCAAATGCTCCCTGGGAGACAATAAGAGATACAGCAATTTATTCGGAAAAGCTCGGCTTGGACAGCTACTGGATGCCCGACCATACAGTTGCAACTGGAGTGAAGAGATGGGATGCCATAGAAGCATGGGGTGCTTTGAGCGCTCTTTCAGTTCTCACAGAGAAAATAATGCTTGCAAGCGGTGTCAGCGATACCTACCGCTACCATCCTGCTGTTCTTGCTCAGAAGGCAACAACATGCGACATAATTTCAGGCGGGAGAGCCATCCTGGGAATTGGAATTGGAGAGGCGATGAATCTTGTGCCATTTGGCATAGAGTACGACAAACCTGTGGGAAGAACAATAGAGGCTCTGAAGGTTATAAAGCTCCTTTTAACTCAGGACTTTGTAGACTTTGAAGGCAAGTATTACAGGCTCAATCAGGCATTTCTCCATCCAAAGCCCGTTCAGGAACCACACTATCCAATATACGTTGCCGGAAGCTCACCAAGGACAATGAGGATGGTGGGAAGGTATGGAGACGGCTGGCTGCCAGCAAATCTGTCTGTTGAGAGGTACAAAGAGGGCAGAAAGACAGTCATGAACGCTGCAAAGGAGGCTGGAAGGGATGCTGAAAAGCTTGACATGGCTCACTTCATGTATGGAGTTATAGCGAACAGCAGGGATGAGGCAAGGGAGAGAGTGATGCTTCCTGCAAAGATGCTTCTCCTTACAAGACCGAGAATTCTTGAGGCCATGGGCTTTGAGCCCCCAACATACGATTTCGAGATGACTTGGAATCTCGTATTTCCGAGAGATGGAAAGAGATGGCTTGAGGCTGCAAAACAGCTTCCAGATGAGGTCGTTGAAAAATCACCGATTGTCTACGGCACCGTTGATGACTTCATAGAAAGGTTCGAGCAGTACTACAGGGCTGGATGCAGGCACTTTGTCATGAACTTCCAGGTCTCGCCCAAGATCCTGAAAGACTGCCTCGATCTCTATACAAAGGTTGTTGAGTACTTCAGGGAAAGTTATTGAAATTTCATTATCTTTTTTTGAATCAGTGTTGATTTACAAAAACAAATGAAAGGAGCTGAATGATTATCGCATTTTTTTCACCATTTTCATAAGCGACCGTAATGTTGACAGCATATACACTCAGTTCATTTTTTGCAGAGGGCCTTTCATCTGGATTCGGTGTAATGTTATGGGTTTCTGGAAAGTTCAGCACTTCTCTTACGCCTTTGATGGATGTTTCTTTTTATTCTGTCAAAAAACATTTCACAGAGCTTCACCGCATTTCTCCCGTTATAAAATTCGATGAAATCCATAACGACAGTTCCTGATGAACCAGGGGTATGACAGGTGGAGGTGGTGAGAAGGCTGGAGCTGGTTTTGAAAGTGTGTTTTTCAAATTTGTTTCTCAGGCTGAGTATTTAACGGTAAAGTCCGTTGATCTTCCAGCTTCAATTCCGCTGACGTTGTCTTTGAGGAGAGTTTCTTCGGTGTACTTCAGGGTTCAGGATATTCAATGTAGCAGCCATGCATATCCAGATCCGCGAAATCTGTTTGACCAGATGAGTTTACAAGGTGAACTCTCTGATCTCTTATCCAGAATCTCAGATCTAACCCCACCTCCCCGCGCGACCACTCACTATATTTTATCCAGTAGTCTTTTGCTGCAAAGATTATCCTTTATTTTTAGAATTGATGGAGTTAATTTAAAAGCAAAGTTCTCGTTTTGGAAATCATAATAGAAAAGAGTAAGCTGTACTTGCTAACTTCAGCTCATTTGGAATGCAGTTCATCGAAAATCCAGCTGTCTATCTTGCCCTTCAAACCTCTGGCATAAACCCGGCCGTCTTCTTTCAGTTCATACGGAACGTAGGTAATCGAGAAGTTTACAGTCATGATTGCTGTGTTCTCATTCGAGAGATTCAGGCTTACAAGCATTTGCCTTGCATTCGGTTGCACCATTTCCTCAATTTCCGCGTTCAGTATGGTGATGTTGTGCAGCTCAGCGAACTGCAGTTCCGCAATAACATCTTCCAGACTGTGATTCTTCCTTACCCTTTCCGAAAGCATATCGTATATTGCCTTGGCATCTCTGCTGTTATAGTGATGAACGAAGGCTTCAAGGATTCCTGAGGGTGGAATTGGCGAGATCTGTGCAGGGGGGAGAAAACGCCTCCAGAGCTTCTCGACAAAGAATTTATCTATCCGCCACCCATCATCCTCCCTCACGAGTGTTATATTGGTCGTGAAGTTTCTGAATTCTGCCTTCAATCTTACGCTTAAATTCAGTTTCATTCCAATTTTCTCATCCTCTTTCCGTTTCTCGACGATTCTCCATTCCGGTATCGATATGTCAAGCCTTTTAGCGTCCTCGATCTCTTTAGCAATTTCTTCGAAGAGATAACCAGCCTTCAACCTGTCGGAGAGCATCTCATATACGGCACTCGCATTTCTTTCGTTGTATTTCGCTATGAACTTCCCGATGACCTGCTCTGGAGTCTCGGGAACCGGTGTTTGCTCTACCACGGTTACTTTTTCTCCCAGACACCCGAGGATTGCCATTGCAAATACTACCATAAGAAACAACAGTAATTGCCCGCTCATTTTTACTCACTCACTTTCTCATTTTACTCATCTTATTAAAAAAATTTAAAGTGTTCGATTTTTAATTACCAACCCAAGCTACTTCTTAATCTCAGGCTTTCCTCGTTCTATATGTCGTCTGAGGTGAGATGATTTGTTATTATTCTCCCTGCACTGTCAAACCAGCCATCTATGTATACATAGGGTTGATAGGGCTCATCAGGGTGCCTCACAAAAAATTTGTTAGGTCTATCCGGTTCCGGATTACCTTTTACCAAAACCCAGTCTGTTGTTATTGGATACGTATGCGCTTCGAAATCCTTAAAAATTCCTCCCAAAGTGTCGATCTCTGTTGATCCGGCTAACCAGTTTATGCGCGTTGGAGGGTTGTCAGTATCGTGATACGAATTGTGATACCATCTCTGTGTTTTGGTGTCGTAAAGCCATATATCATAGTATCCCGGCCGATCCATGTAGAGGCGATACTCAATCCTCTGCAACGTACCCGTTACCTCGATAGATAGCCAATTTGGGTCGGTTACCCACTCATTTTCATCAAATACTGCCACCCAAACCCAAGCCTTTCCATCTGAGGCGAAATCGGATATGAATTCAATCAGATCACCATCCCTGTTGAAATATACCTCTCTCTCATGAAAAGTTCTGAAGGTTTCTCCGGTATTGTAGAAGTAGTAAGGGTCAAGGATACCAGTAGCGTGTATCACATTGTATCCCTCTTCATTCCTAAACCACACGCGTTTTTGAAACTCAATTCCACTAACAGTTGACCTTTGAGAGATCGAGTCATTTATACGGGAGACAGGCACCGGATTCAAATCCTCACTTGTAGGGTAGCTGAACCACTCCTTTGGGTAGTGTATTGTGATTAGTTCCGGGTCTTCGTTTAAATCATCCAGTCTCAGCATTTTCTTGGGCACTCTTAGCAAGACTATTGGTTCATCGCTGCTAACTTCAGGAGGATTATCTATCCAAGATGCAGGAAAAGTTACTCTAACCAGGTCTGGATTTTCATCTGCATCATTCTCCAGAAGCCATGTTTTTGGGAAGGGTATGTGAGTTAGCTCCGACTCTGGCAGAGGAGGAGATGTCTCTGTCGGTCTCATGCCTCTTTTGTCGGATATGGAAGGACGGAAAGATGGTAATTTTTCTTCTATGGACTTCAAGTCATCTGCCTCCTCATCTGAGATTACGGGTGTTTGTATGCCAGAGATCTCCTGCATCGGGGTTGCAATCACCATCTCCACCGCCGCCAGCATCATTAACAAAACTAAACCAACTCTTATTGCTTTCACCAAACCACCTCCTTTACTCACAGAATTAATCCTACTGACATATAACAATTCTAACCATATTTTCAAAATTATTTTTCAAACTTTATATTCTCAAATCATGGTCAGAAAGTTTATATTCCTTTAAAGTCAACAACAATTATGAAATCAAATCTAATTGCAGCGATGGTGGCGGTTCTTGTCCTCTCCATTCCAACCTCCGCAAAATCCGGAAAAGTGAGAGAGTGTGGTACTTCAAGGCGTACGGCGAGAGAGTGAGCGGGGTACAATACTACTCTTTAACTGTGTATGAAAGCTAAACAGCTTTGGAAACTCCTTATGGTATATGGATGCCAAACCATAGATCCAGCTTGATTTCAGCAATATGTTCAGCCATTCCTGGTGAAACTCGTAGGGATTGTCTTTAATAAAAACCTCTCCGCCATAAAGCATGTGGATTTTGTTCAGCAGACTGTCTGGTATTGGTGAGACATCATGTTCTTTCAAGAACTCCTTCAAATTACCAATAACATCGAAGAACCTGACATCTTCTGAGAACTTTCTGTAAATTATCTCTCCCATTTTGGATAACTTATATTTCTCCCCATCTTTTTCAATAAGCCCTAAGTCAATGAGGGTTCTCAAATGTGGTACTACTGTTTGTTTTGCCTTTCCCAGACTTTCAGAAATCTCTGATAAATCTCTCCTGGTTTTCAGTGACTCCAGTATCCTGAGCTTTGAAGGAGTGAATGCCAGTGTTTTAAGAACTTCCAATCCCTTCTCCATACTTTGTATCGAGTAATTGCTTACTTAACTCTTCTGTTCAAGAAATTTTTAGACAACCCAAAATAGACAGTTATCTCATCCACACCGCAAAATTCTCGATCCCTATTTTGGTAAAATTTTAACATCAACAACCGGATTTCCCTCATCTTCCAGTTCCACAACAGTTAAATCCTCCAAAACAGAATTTCTTAAAGTCAGATGTTTTGTAAGGTGGTCCTTATGGACTTCAGGCTCTCAAAGGAGCAGGAGGAGATCAAAAAGGCTGCGAGGGAATTTGCCCAAAGGGAGTTCACCCCAGAGCTCATTCAGGAATGTGACAGAGAGGAAAAATACCCAAGGGATGTTATGAAAAAGGCAAGAGATCTGGGATTTTCAACCATAAAGATTCCAGAGGAGTATGGCGGAATGGGACTGACTCTTTTTGAGGAGGTTCTTGTTACCGAAGAGTTCTACAGTGTGAACCCGGGAATTGCAAATGCATGCCTGAGTTCAACATTTGGTACCGAGCTTATAACCCTGTTTGGGAACGAGGAGCAGAAGGAGAAATACCTGAGATGGGTGACGGAAAGGCATGCAATAACGGCAATGGCAAACACAGAGCCTGAGGCTGGAAGCGATGCAGCAGGAATAAAAACAAAGATAGTCAGAGATGGAGATGAGTACGTCATCAACGGGACAAAAACACTCATCACAAATGGAAGTGTATGCGATTTTGTCCTTGTAACCGGGAGGACATTTCAGGGGAAGAAGAGGCACCATGGCATAACATTTGCCATAGTTGAGAGCAGCAGAAAGGGATTCAGGGCAGCAAAAATCAGAAACAAGCTTGGAATGAGGGCAAGCGATACAGCGGAAATACACTTCAGGGATGTGAGGGTTCCTGAGGAGAACATTCTCGGTGAGCCGGGTAAGGGATTCTACTACTTAATGGAATTCTTCAACCATACAAGACCGAGAGTGGCTGCACAGGCAGTTGGGATTGCGAGAGGAGCATTTGAACTGGCATTGAAATACGTGAAGGAGAGAAGGCAGTTTGGAATGCCCATAGCCAGTTTCCAGCACACACAGTTCAAAATAGCTGAGATGGCAACAAGAATAAATGCAGCAAGACTGCTTGCCTATCAGGCAGCATGGCAGTGCAGCACTGGTGAAAGGAGGATAGAGCTATCGTCAATGGCAAAGTGGTATGCAGGGGAAACTGCAGTGTATGTTGCAGACTGGGCGTTACAGCTTCACGGAGGGTATGGATACATAGGAGATTGTGCTGCTGAGAGGTTTTACAGGGATGCAAAGCTCATGGAGATATACGAGGGCACAAAGGAGATTCAGAAGCTCATAATAGCAAAGCATTATCTGAGAGATTCTCTCAGGAGATGATGGAGGGAGATGATGATGGAGATAAAGAGGATTGGTGTTGTGGGTTTTGGAGTTATGGGAACCCAGATCAGCCAGTTTTTTGCCCGGAAGGGTTTTGATGTAACCGCAATTGATGTGGATGAGAGCAATCTTGAGCAGGGAATCATGAGCATAAAAGAGGGAAGATTTGGCTTGAAAAGGCTTCTGGAAAAGGGAAAAATAACCCAGGATGAGGTTGATGAGATTCTAAGCAGAATAAAAACCAGCACAAATTTTGAGGAGCTTGAAGGCTGTGATCTCATTATTGAGGCTGTTTTTGAGGATGTCAGTCTGAAGCTTGATGTTCTGAGGAAAATAAGTGAAAATGCAGAGAAAGATGCGATAATAGGTTCAAACACGTCAACAATCAGCATTACAAAACTTTCAAAGGCTGTCACAAATCCTGAAAACTTCCTGGGGATTCATTTCTTCAATCCTGCTCATATCCAGAGGCTTGTTGAGCTTGTGAGGGGGCTGCTGACAGACCTTAAACTCATTGAGTTTGTGAGGGACTTCTTTGCGGATCTTGGCAAGGTGCCAATCGTTGTGAACGACTCTCCGGGTTTTGCGACAAGCAGACTTGGATTGATACTGGGTAGAGAGGCGATTCTGATGGTTCAGGAAGGAGTTGCAACTCCTCAGGATATAGACATAGGCATGATGCTCGGATACGGTTATCCAATGGGCCCTCTTGAAACAGGAGATCTTGTGGGACTTGACACAAGGCTGAATGCTCTGAAAGCCATGCACGAGGCAACGGGAGAGGAGAGGTGGGCACCACCAAAACTGCTTGTTCAGCTTGTTGATGCTGGATATACCGGTGATCCGTCAGTGAAGCCTGAAAGCAAAGGTGGAATTTACGAGTTTTTCGGACAGGAGAGAGCAAGCCAGGTTCTGAGAAAAATGGGAGTTAGGAGATGAAAGCATGGAAAGAATTCTGCTTGAATATCCTGAAAGGGAGATTGCCCTGATCACATTAAACCGCCCGGAAAAGCTCAATGCACTTGACACAAAAACAAGGATGGAGATTAGCGAAGCCCTTGATGAGATCGAGGAGAAGGCAAGGGTTCTGATAATAACAGGAAAGGGAAAGGCTTTTGCTGCTGGGGCGGACATAAACGAGCTCTCAAAAAGAACTCCCTTCGAGTACATAAGGCTGTCAAAGTATGGCACCTGGCTGAACAACAGAATAGAGAACCTCGACATACCCGTTATTGCAGCGGTGAATGGCTATGCTCTGGGTGGAGGGTGTGAGCTTGCAATGGCATGCGACATCAGAATCGCAAGTGAAAAAGCAAGATTCGGACAGCCTGAACTCAATCTTGGCATAATGCCGGGAGTTGGTGCAACTCAGAGACTTCCAAGACTTGTTGGACTTGGGATGGCAAAGAAGCTTGTTTTCACAGGTGAAATTATCGATGCTCATGAAGCCTTCAGAATTGGCCTTGTTGAGGAGGTTGTGGAGCATGAAAGGCTTATGGACAGATGCTTTGAGATTGCAGGGAAAATAGCAAAGAAGCCCCCTCTTGCCATAAAAATGGTGAAGAGATCCCTGAACGCCACGAGAACGATGGGACTTGAAGATGGACTGAGATATGAGATTGCACTTGCGAGTCTTCTCTTTTCAACCGAGGATGCAAAAGAGGGTCTCAGGGCTTTTCTTGAAAAGAGAGAGCCTGAATTTAAGGGAAAATAGCAGAAAACCCAATCACCCACTTTTTGATGAACTGAACTCTGAAATTATTTCTGAAAGCTCTTCCAGTGCATAAACAAGCCTGTAGGAGGGTCTGGAAATCACGTCTGCATCGATCACATAGACTCTACCTTCTCTCACAGCTTTGACATCTCCAAGCTCCCTCACTGCCCACTCATACAGAATGTCCTTGCTTCCCCCCATTCCCGTTCCGCTGTTCACCACAATTATGTCGGGATTTCTTGCAAGAAAATCTTCAATGCTCACAATTTTCCATCCCTCAAGGTCGTGAAAGGCATTCTCTCCTCCGGCAATCTCTATGAGCTCATCAATGAACGTGTCTCTTCCACTAACCCATATAGGATCGTGCCAGAGCACATGTGCCACCTTTGGTCTAAAGCTGAGGTTCAATGCCTCCTTTTTCACCTCACCTATCCTCTGCTCCATCATGCCAACAAGCCTTGTTGCATTCTCTTCCTCTCCAGTAGCCCTTCCAAGGAGTTCTATATCCCGCATAACATCGCTGAGGTTTTCTGGGTTGAGAGCAATCACAGTGAGTCCGTACTCCCTCAGAATCTCGACAGTCTCCTTTCCATTTCCGTAGGCTGCAACGACAAGATCAGGATTGAGAGCGAGAACCCTTTCTATGTTCACAGTTGAATACCCCCCAACCTTTGGCTTATTCTTCACTTCTTCCGGGTAGTTACAGTAATCTGTAACGCCAACAACCCTGTCCCCGAGACCCAGGGCGAAGAGGATTTCGGTGTTGCTTGGAGCCAGAGAAACTATTCTCTCAGGAGTTTTGTTTATCACAACCTCATATCCAAAATCATCCCTCACCCTTATCGGACCGGGCCTTTCCGGGTTGCCTGAGGTTACATTTTCGCCCCCGCTAATTCCAGAGCCGTTCTGACCTAACTCATGAGGTGTGCTGACATTTGGCTTCTCTCCACCAAACCTATCCACACTCCCATTTCCTGCACATCCGGTAGCAATTCCGAGAATAAGAATGACTGAAAGAAAAAGAAGTGATCTGTTCAACTTCCCCACTTCCTTAATCCGAATGCAAGAACGATGCTCACAAACCCAAGCAAAATTTCAAATCCCGGAGTTTTCTCAGCCCTTTCTGTCATGACCGCCTCGGGTGTTTTCTTGATTTTTGTCCCTTCTGCTGTTACTGAAGGTGTCGGAGTTGATGATGGTGTTTCCACCTTTACAGGGGTTGAGATCGGAGTCTCTGCTGGCTCAGGTGTCGCTTCAATTTTTATTTTTTCAGTAAGATCACTCAGATTCGCCTCCCCATGCAGATATTCTGGCTTTATGGGATTTGGTTTCCCCAGAAGTGCCATTACCGCACAGACCGTCATGTACCCGGGGTTGGATGTCTGAACAGATGTGTACCTGAAGTATCCTTCCTCGCTCTGAAGGCTCAGGAGGTGATCAACAACGCTTATACCATTCTTTTTCCACTCTCTCGGATTCTCTCCGGCAGCAACCAAGGCCTGAATTATCCATGCATCGCTTGCAGCGTTTGACGATGAGTTTCCGAAGTACCTGAACCCCCCATCATCATTCTGCCCTGTTCTCAGGTAATCCAGCGCCTTCCTTATTGTTTCTGAGTCCCTCTTCTCCCCTGCAAAAATCAGTGCCTGTATCGCTGCGGCGGTGTCATCATAATCACTTTTCTCACCCGGAGCCCAGGCAAAACCCCCATCCTCGTTCTGCTGTGCTTTCAGCCATTCAACAGATGTTGAGACATCCTCACCTGATGCTTTAAGCGCCATAACACCCCAGATTGTGGTGTAGACGAAATCTCCAATCTGTCCGCTCTCTTTGACCCTTCCCTTGAGCATTGAAACGAGGTTGACTCCGCTGAAGTTCCTTGGATTTTCATTTGCAGCGATCACAGCAAGAATTGTTCTTGCTATGTCTGCAGTTCCCATTTTTCCTAAGGAGGAGTTGAGATTTTTCTCGAGGTAGTCAACAGGGGAGTTGTTGTTCCTCACCCACTTGTGGGGATCCTGCTTGGCTGCTGCAAGAGCCATTATTGCCCAGGATGTCTTTGAGATGCTGCTCTCCTCTCCCGGATTTGCGAACCCGCCATCATCGTTTTGAATCTCTTTCAGCCAGAGGAGAGCTCGCACTATGGGCTCATCCGTAACATTGAGGGGAAAGGCTTCCCATTTCTCAACCACAGCAAAGGTGCCAAAGCTCGGGATTTCTGCACTGAAGTAGTAGAAGTTAACATCCTCCCACAGATATTCTGTTGGAAGCTCCATCCACTCTCCCCTCAACTTCATCAGCACAACTCTGTCCCTTTCAACATCTTTTTCGGTTCTGAATACAATCTCAGCCTTTTCTGCATCCGTAACATTCAAATTGAAGGTTTTGAGAACTCTACCATAAACAATGTCTGCTGACATTTCCCCATTTAGTCTTATCTCAACAGTCCTGTTTTTTGGCTGTATCTTGATGGCCATCAGAGAGAGCTCAGATGATACATTATCTGGAAAATTGAAAGTTAATTCACCTGTCTCTGAAAACAATCTCTTGAAGAAAAATGGTTTCAATATCTCATTCACCCGAGTTGCATTCAACTGATCCTCCCCTGGCTGAACACCCTCACCTGCAGGAATCTGATCAGAGAAGATAACCTGTATAACCAGAACCATTGGAGATGTCTCAGGCGTTTCATCCATGCTTCTGGAAAAGTACCATACAACCCGGTCACCATCAGAGACCTGATATTCATGAGCCCCAACCATCGGGGTTTGCCCGTTAACCTGATACATCCAGCCGGACATCTCTCCCTCACTCTTCTCACACTTCCCGGCAATGCACGAAACAAACGGACCCCATGATGTCTCCTTTACGGTGATGCTGAATCCTGCCTGTTCCGATGCTGCCTTCAGTGCACCCATGGCAGTTCTCCACTCTATGTCACAGATGGTACCTGTGTCAGTAACAAGTCTGAACGTTCCCTCAGGTAGGTACACTGCACTGGAATAATACAGATTTGACCGGTCACCACCAGCTCCACCACTCCTTTCAGCTATCCTAATCACCCTCACGATTTCTTCATATTCTGCTTTGATCTGAATTTGGAGGTTTCCTGCAGTGTACGGTATAAATTTCGCCTCGTTTCCGTAGGCGAATACAGGCGTTCCATTGTTGATTCTGAATATAACATATGCTTCTCTGTCTAAGGTGACCGTTACAGGCTCATTTACATAACCACCGGTGATATTGACCGTTAACGCAAGTGAAGGGGTTAATGCTGAAACGATAGATGCTACAGCAATTAGGAAAAATAAAATGCAAGATTTCTTCATCACCTCACCTCACAGTCAGCACTTCCGTAGATATCAATCACCCTTTCAGGATATTCCGAAAGCCTGTAAACTCCTGCATAAAGTCTGTATGTTCCTGTCTGAGCCTGCTGGGGGATGGATATTATGACCGGAACTGTTATGCTTTCACCTGCTGAGAGTCTCACAACAGATACACCCGCAATGCTGTCACCGTTGTCATTTGTTCCACTCACAACAATGACATACCAGCCACCAACAAATCCCCTGACACTTGCATTTGCCATCGCATGACCTCCTCTAATGCCATCACTGACATTCAGATGGGTTATCTCCGCTCCTGCAATTCGTACATGAATTTTCACAATGTAGGGAGATCCATCGGGACTGATCGGCTCCCAGGTTGTGCTGTTGTAATACCCAAAATAGAAAATCAGCGTATCTCCGTCACTCATGATGTAATCTGCTGCTCCCACCGAAGGGAAGGGTTTGTCTGGGTAATCAACCCAGTAAAGCCAGTAATGGCTTTCATTTGGTGCGATGTCTGCAACGCTTTCAACATAAAGTCCCCATGAGGTGTTTTTGATTGTAACACTGAATCCTCCGAGCTGCGAGGCTATCCACAAAGCGGCAAGAGCTGAGAGACCGTTGACTGTGGCTTTGTTTCCATCACCGAGTGTGATGTTAATACTTCCAGGCTCAAGAATGACCTCTCCTTCCCATACTGTGCTGCTGAGACTTACGTTTATCACCACAACGTGGTCTGACTGGTCCGGCTTGCCTAGTTCCCAGGTATCCGGATCGTAACTTCCAAAGTAGAAAACGAGTCTGTCACCATTCTCAAGGATATAATCTGCAGCCCCAACAGATGGCATCGGTTCATCAGGATAGTTGACCCAGTACATCCATCCATCCAGTCCTGAGGGTTCTATACCGGCTATGCTTTCAACATAAAGGCCCCAAGATGAATTCACAATTTCAACGCTGAAGTTTCCGAGGATTGAGGCTTTCCACAGAGCTGCAATGGCAGAATGTCCATCAACCTCTGCTATCCCTCCATCTTTCAGAGTTATCTGGACCTTTTCCCTGCTGAGCTCAACCTCACCACTCCATATCACTGGATTCTTCCCGAATGCGTAGAGGTAACCATCATCTGCACCTATGAACATCCTTCCACCGTAAACAAACGGAGAGGACATGATGTTGTAGTAAGCTCCTTCAGGTGGATTCATTGAATAGCTCCAGAGGAGGGTTCCGTTTTCGGCATTCAGAGCATATACTGTACCATCTGGAACATTTGTGGCAAAGTAAACAGCTCCATCTGCCACTGCAGGAGAGCTGTAAATCTTTCCGTTGGCATCAAAAGTCCATAAAACATCTCCACTTGATGCGTTGATGCAGTAAAGCCTTCCATCCATTGATCCTGCAAATACCTTCCCATAGGCTATCGCTGGAGATGATATTGTGCCGTTAAATGCCATACTCCAGTATTCACTTCCATTAAGATTCAGGGCGTAAAGTCTGTTTTCGGTTGCAAAAAATACCTTTCCGTATCCAACAGATGGTGTGCCTGTTATCATTCCATCAGCAGGGAATGTCCATGCAACACTTCCGTTTTCCCACACACTGTAGAGCATGCTGGATGTTGAATTTCCTGCAAAGAGTATCATTCCATTCACGGCTGATGGAGAAACATACTGATTCACCCTGTTTCCGGTTGTAACGTTCCAGATCTCGTTTCCATTCAGATCGAGAACATGAAGCGTACCATCTGAAAACGTGAGAACATAGACCTTTCCATTGTAAACAAGAGGTGATGACGCTATCCCCCACCACTCAGGACTTCTTTCGAGAGTCTTTTCCCACACAATCTCCCCCGTTGATGCATTCACAGCATAAAGCTTTCCTGAAAGGCTTCCAGTGAAGAGCGTGCCATTGTAAATCGCAGGTGTTGATGCCCCGGTTATGTTCCCATTCACCCACACTATCCTCCCTGTGAATGCATCAATGCTGTAAAGCCCTGGATTCCAGTTTCCCCAGCCATACCAGTTGGAAACATAAACTTTCCCGTTCCAGACAACAGGAGAGCTTCCAACAAGTCCTGTAAGGTTTACCTTCCAGATGATGCTTCCCTCCTTAGGCCCGGAGTCCGAGAAGTTTCCGCTCCTTGTTTCATCAAGCTGAAACATGACCGCTGATGAGATCTGGCTCAAAAGTATCAGGGCCATTGTGATGCCCGCAATCCTGAATTTTGTCAACATCGCTTGACACCCTCCCAAAGTTTTTTGATAATTTCATGGAGAATTAATAAATTTTATCCAGATATCCTGACATCTGAACAAAAAAACTTTAAATGTGTCAAAAATCACACAAACAATCAGCTGCACCCATGGAGATTTTAACCAGTTTTGAAGAAAAATAAAAGATTTTAAAGCTCCGCCCCGCAGGCAAGACAGAACTTTGAATTTTCTGGTAGAAAGTCTGCCCCACACTTCTTGCATTTCTTCATGAGCGGACCGTGAGGATATCTTGGGTCCATCCCCTCTCCGATTCTGTCTCTGATTTCCCTCATTCTTGACTTCCTCTTCTCCTTGAAGCTCCAGAGCCCTTCGCTTGGCTCAACACTGCCTATGTTCAGAGAGAACCAGGCTTTTCCATGCTCCCATGTTAAACGCCAAACCAAGTCCCTCCACCAGTTGAGGTGAACCTTGAAATACCAGAGGCTTGATGGTGAGAGCTCGAGCATCCTGTCTATGTACTCCTTCACCTTATCATCCAGCTTTTCAAGAGGGACAACCTCATTCACTACTCCCCACTCCAAGGCTGTTTTCGCATCTATTTCCGTGCTGAGCATCACAATTTCTGCTGTTCTCTTGACTCCGATATGCAGGGGCAACCACTGCGATAATCCTCCTATGGATGTCATCCCGACTCTCGGACCGGGAGAAATGAATCTGGCATTCTCGCTTGCTATTGCAAGATCGCATGCCGTCACAAACTCAAAACCACCACCAGCAGTTATGCCATTAACTCTGGCAATAACAGGCTTTCCACAGTGCATTATCATGTCAAAAACCCTGCCATAGATCTCTCCCCACTTCCAGAAGTCTGATGACTTCTTTGTGTACTCCTCGGCATATTCATGCACATTTCCACCTGTGCAGAAGGCCTTGTCTCCAACTCCTGACAGTACTATGAACTGCACACTGTCATCCCACATCGCATCCTCTATTGCAGAAACCATCTCCCTCAGAGTGGTTAGCGTGTAAGAATTGTACTCATGGGGGCGGTTTATTGCAATCAAAGCTGTGTGGTCGTACCACTCCTTGTCATAGACAATCTCCTTATACTCTGTCATGGATTCCCATTGTCGCCATAGGATTTAAACTTTACGAATATCAACAAAATTCCGTGATGTTGTTTACAAATTCAATTGAGCTAAATAAATACACAGTACAAAAACTGGATTGCCTCGTGCCACTCTTCATTCACGTAAAAATTTCTCAAGTGCTATTATTCCTGCCCCGTAGGCTCCAACAATTTGAGGCTCATCGGGGACATTTATTCTGACCCCGAGCTCATCCTCAAGTGATTTTACAACACCCCTATTTTTTGCAACTCCTCCCGTCATAACAACGTCCTCAGCTATGCCTATCTGCCTTACAAGCCCCGAAACTCTTTTTGCTATTGCCCTGTGCAGTCCAGCAACAATGTCCTGCACATCCCTCCCTTCTGCAAGCAGTGATATGACCTCACTTTCAGCAAAAACAGTGCAGACACTTGTTATCTCAACAGGAGTTTCAGATTTCAATGCAATCTCCCCCATCTCATCAAGTTTTATACCAAGAGTTGATGCAAGGACTTCAAGAAATTTTCCGGTTCCTGCTGCGCATTTGTCATTCATTGTGAAGTTCACCACTTTTCCCGAATCGTCGAGTCTCATGACCTTTGAATCCTGACCTCCAATGTCAATGACTGTGTGACAGTTCTCAAAGAGCTTCTTTGCCCCTCTCGCGTGACATGTTATCTCGGTTACTTTCTCATCTGCAATACCTGAAACTGCAAGATTTCTGCCGTAACCTGTTGCCACAACGTAGGCAATCTGATCTCTCTCAATTCCTAGACTTTTGAGACAGTTCTCAAGAACAATTCCTCCAATCTCTCTAACCTTGGCTCCTGTTCTGTCAATCTGAAATCCAACTATCTCAGAATTCTCATTAACCACACAAACCTTTGTTGCGAGAGATCCAATGTCTATACCGGCAAAGTACATCACACCACCTTGAAAAAATTGGGATAAAAAACTTTCAGGCCAATGACTCGAGAAAGGCATCTATCTGGGTTTTTGCTCTCTCCATTGGCATTACCCTTGGATCGCACTGCGGAGCTTCAAGAATCAAACTCTGAACACCCAAATCCTCCCTCAGCCTTTCTGCAAGGGGCCTTATTATCATTGAGGTTATTCTACATCCTGTGTTTTCAAGGAGTAAAGCTCCATCGATGTCTGCCTTTCTTGCGGTCTTCACAACTCCGTCAAGCATCTCATAGCTTGAATTTGTGAAGTGCATCGATCTCCTGACCATGCTCATATAGGGATTTGAGCTGTCAGCTTTATGGACAGAGGCGTTTACATAGAGATTGACCGGAAAGTTTGCCCCCATGCTCTCGCAGTACTGATAGATTTTCAAAGAATGCCAGGGAACGATTCCAAATGTCAGAAGTCTGTGCTTCTCCTCTGAAACCCCCTCTCCTTTCTTCACCCTCTCCCTTATTACCTCATAGGCATTTTCGCAGAATTCAAGAGCATAATCACTTCCAAGGACAAAGAAGGCTATGAAAACCAGATCAGATATTTCTCTCTGACTCCCCGGAGTTGGCTTTGACATCATGAGATTGAGAATTTTTATGAGAAGCTCTGAGGTTTTTTCAGATTTTCTGAAAACCTCTCTGAATTTCTCCTCATCTGCCTCACCAGCAACTTCTGCCATGAAGTCAACAAGACCTCTGAGTCTTTCAACCGTGTATTCCACGTAAAGCTCATCAGCCCACTCCGCCTCTTTTGTCAGCTCATCAGGATTTTTAAGAGAATCAGTCGTCCAGTATGGGTAGTTGACAGTATATTTCGGGATTCCATAATATCTTGCAAAAACCTCAGCCATCTCATGATGAGCAACGCATAGTGCTCTTGAGGAAATTATGAAGTCAGGCTTTGGCATCAGTGGAGGAGTTGCCTTTTCTGGGGCTTCGATCATCCCGATGGTTGTTTTGAAGTAATCACACAGAAAATGACCGTAGCCTGATGAGATGGAGGTGTCAATCAGATCAACCGATGACCCTCTTGCTGCACAGTATGCAGAGTACTGCTCGGGAAATGCAGAAACAACATCGAATATGTATATGAGCTCTGAAGGATGGAATGAAAAGAACCAGCCCACAGGCCTGTTATTTTTCAAAAGCTCATTCTGTCTGTTAAGATGTTTCTTGAAGAGCTCCCTGTAGAGGTTCTTATACCCCAAGGGGTTCCAGTTGTTTTCCATTCAACCACCTCCATGGGCCTCAACAAAAGCCTCCATTCTCGTTCGATACTGCTCAACAGACAGCGGGAAATCAAGATCAAGAACCAGAACAGGAATATCTATTTCCCTCACAATCCAGGGACACTGATGACCACAAACCTCGCATCCCCTGTCTTTCAAAAGAACTATGGCATCAGCATTATTTTCCTTTATCTTTTTTCTTATAAATCTGAGCCTCTCCTCAACAGAGAGCTCGGTATTGCTTGAGGTCATTACACATGCCGTGCAGCCAGAGTATCTTTCAGCAATGCCTCTAAATCCATCTCCTTCAACCTTTCCGGTAAAATATCCTGCAGAAGTGCACAGATCATCTGAAACAACAGCCATCCCACTTTCCTCGATGAGCCTGAGAAGCGTGAGGTTGTAAAAATCCGTTCCGGAAAGATGAACCCTGAGCCTGTAATCTGAGAAACCGTCATGATCTCCAAGCATTTCAGGGAGATTATCAGCCATGGAAACGAAATCCTCTTTAAGCATGGAAAGTGAGGAGAGCATCAGTGCCATGAACTCATCTGCTCTGATTTTTGGCTTCTCCTCAGCTCTAAGACTTTCAAATTCACCACATAATTCCCTGTAGGTGTTGTAAACACCTGCTGAGGCAGAAAGCCTGTCCTCATTAAATTCTACCGAAAGGTGGGATGACAGGTGTTTTGCAAATCTTTCAAGCTCTCTTGCAAAAAATTCTTCTGAAACTTCATCCCTGACGTATGGAAACTGAACAAGATAGCTGAACCTGGGCTTTATGTAAAACCTGTAAGCAGAAAAGAGATGGATTTTGGTGTCATCAGTTGTTGCACTCACAACTCCCTCCAGAAAATCAAAATCCCCTCTCAACCCCGCTTCCATAACATTTCTCGCATAATTGCAGGTCCAGCTTGGGATTTTTGAATTTGCAAGATTTGTGTTCCCGTAATTGCCAAACATTCTGATGGGAACAGCTCCAAGAGAATGAATTATCTCCTCAGGCACATTGTTGCACATAGTACCAAAAACTCTCCTGCCTGAATCAACATACTCCCTGAGCTTTGTTTTCTCCTGAAAAATACTGTAAAAAATTTTGAATGGTTCTCTCATCTGATTACCACCGGTTACTGATTTTCAGACTTCTTTCTCTCTTCATCCCTCAGAACTCTTCTCAGAATCTTTCCGACAGGAGATTTCGGCAGTTCATCCCTGAACTCAACAATCCTCGGAATCTTGTACTTTGCGAGATGCTTCTTTGCAAACTCTATGATTTCCTCCTCAGTTGCTGTCTCACCCTCTTTGAGGACAATGAATGCCTTCACATTCTCTCCCCTGTAAGGATCGGGAACGCCTATGACAGCACATTCCTTGACCTTGGGGTGCATGTAAAGCACCTCCTCGACCTCCGATGGATAGATGTTGTAACCTCCAGCAATTATCATGTCCTTCTTTCTGTCAACAATGTAGATGTAGCCATCCTCATCCATATATCCCATGTCTCCTGTGTAGAGCCAGCCATCCCTTATTGCTTCTTTTGTCTTTTCAGGATCATTCCAGTACTCCCTGATTATCTTCTTGCTTCTGAGCACTATCTCACCAATGTTGTCCTTTCCAAGAGGCAGCTCTTCTCCGGTTTCAGGATCAACTATTTTTATCTCAACAGTTGGGACCGGCATCCCGGCGCTTCCAACCTTTATTATCCCGTGAACAGGATTGCTTGTGCCTATGATTGCTGCCTCCGTCAATCCCCACTGCTCAATAACTGTTGCATCCGGCATCAAACTCCTAACCTCCCTAAGCAGTTCTATGGGAACCGGAGCAGATCCAACGCTTATAACTCTGACAGATGATAGGTCCGCTTTCCTCACGTATGGATGGTTAACCATTGCAACAAGATGGGTTGGAACGCAGTGAAGCTGGGTTATGCCGTATCTCTCAATTGCCCTTATGAACTCTCCCGCATCGAAGTAAGGAAACAGCACCACGGTGCCTCCATTCATGAAAACGTTCATGTTGCTCGTCCATATACCATTTCCATGAAACATCGGCATGAGTCCTGAAAAAACATCCTTCCCCCTCCTGACATCAAGGCAGGCTGTGAATATTTTCGCATCTATCATCAGGTTTCTGTGTGTGTAAACGGCGCCCTTTGATCTGCCTGTTGTTCCACCTGTGTAAGTCAGGGATGCAACATCTTCCGGCTTTATGTCCTTTTCAGGCTCCTTGGGCTGGTATTTCAGCAGATCGTTGAAGTACAGAACCTCGTTTCTTTCTTTTATTTCGCTTTCATGAAGCATGGGCAGGAATCTCCTTGCAGTTGGAGATATGAAATCCCTCAGGCTTGTGAGAATTATGTATTCCAATGATGTTTTGTCAAAAACAGCTCTAACTCTGTCATACAGGATGTCCAAGGTGACTATTGCCTTAGCCCCTGAATGATTGAGCTGATACTCAAGCTCTCTTTCCGTGTACATCACATTTGTGTGCACAACAATCATCCCGTTGCTTATCGTGCCAAAGTATCCTATGTTGAACTGCGGACAGTTTGGAAGGAAGAATGAGACTCTGTCTCCTCTTTCCAGATAATCACTCAGCCCGTTTGCAAATCTGCACACGAAGTCGTAGAACTCACTGTATGTGAGGGTATTCCCGTAGTATATTATGGCATCCTTGTCAGCAAACTCCTTGGCAACCCTTGAAAGCATGTGAGGAGGAGTTTCATCGGGCTCCTCTATGTCTTCAGGCCAGCCAATGTAAGGGTACCACCTCTTCCAGACCTGATTGCTCATGAATTATTATGTGCTGAAAGTAGTTAATAATATTTTCTATGCCCTTACAAAAATAGAAGGAAAATAATGCTTGAAAAATTAAAAAGAGTTAATTTCCTGGAATTTTTGATCAGATCTTTCTGAATCTCTCTAACTTTGTAAACAGAACTTTAAATATTTATTTTAAAATGTTCAAGATTGTTACAAGGAGGCATAAAAATGTAAAAAAGAGCTCAGGTGCTCTGAGGTGACTCCGCCTCGGCCCTTTCCCTGAGCATCTCCCTTACTCTGCCCCAGATCCCCTCAGGTGCAAGCACTCCAACTGCTATCAGTATTGCGTAGAGAATCACATCATCGTTTATGGGAAGCCATTCAGGTATTGACGGCAGAAGACTCCTGAGCCACCAGCTCTTCATCAGGTATATGACGATTCCTCCAAAAAGAGGGCCGTAAAGTGTTCCAAGGCCTCCAATCACCGCTGAAAGAATTATCAGAAGCATTAAGGGTATATCGTAAAGATCAGGACCGATTGTAATTCTGTAGTGAACTATCGCAGCCCCTCCGATACCAGCAAAGAAGGAGCTTATCACAAAGGAGAGAATCTTGTACCTGACAACATTAACACCTATGGACTCTGCAAGATCCTCATCATCTCTCACAGCCCTGAATCTCAGGCCTATTCTACTGTTCACAATGAAATAGATTATCACAAATGAGATCAGGAAGATAACAAAGGCATAGTAGTATCTGAGGGTCACATCTCCAGCCAACGACCTCTCAAGACCGATTGAGAACCCCTCCTCACCACCGAAAATGTCTGAAAATACAAAGACAGACTTCAGGAAAACCAGCGGCAGGATTGCCGTGACAAGGGAGAAGTAAAATCCCTTGAGCCTCAGGGTTATAATTCCTATTGCAAGTCCAAAGAACCCGGCCACAATACCACCCGCTAAGATCGACACCGGTATTGGTGCCTGAGGCATGCCCGCAAGAAAGTCGACAGATCCTTCAAACCTCGATGGAACCTGCATCAGTGCTGCTGTATACGCTCCAAGCCCAACAAAAACCGTATGACCGAGATTCACCTGACCTGTGTAGCCAACTATAACGTCCCAGCTTATAACGAGGATCAGAAACAGAAACATCATTCCGACAAGGTAAACGTATGCCTCAGGAAGAAAAGCCGGAGCTGCAGCGAACACAACCAGAAACACAATCCCCAGGATGAGTTTTTTAAAGTCCGTTTTCAGCATCTCAGCCCTCATTCTTCCACCCCGAACAGTCCTGTTGGTTTAAACACAAGTATCGCAATAATCACGAGAAGTGCCGCAAATTCAGCCCACTGAGCCCCAAGAAACTGGTTGGTTATCGTGATTATGTAGCCGATGATGAATGCTGCCACAATGCTTCCCTTGATGCTTCCAAGCCCTCCCAGTATGACAATTGCAAATGCAAAGATGAGGGCCTTTAACGATGCAGCGGGAGATGCCGCAAACACCTGTGTGTAGAGCACACCACCTATCCCTGCAAGCACCGCCGAAAGAAACATTGTGATGATAAAGATCCTGTCCACATTTATTCCAACAAGCAGTGCACCCTCATAGTTCTGTGAAGATGCCATTATCATCTTTCCAGTCCTTGTTTTGTGAATGAAGAGTTCAAGCAGGGCCAGAACAACAACAGCAACAACAAAGGCCAGAATCCTCTTGTAGGTTATGGGTGTCTTTCCAATTCTGAGAACACCGGAAATCAGGGCTGGATAGGATATTCCGTGCTCACCGAAGATTATTATGAGGATCTGCTCCACAAGAAGGGCTATGGCAAGGGTGACGATTATGACCATGACCTCGTGCTCCTTGATTCTGGCAAGAAGCCCGGTGTATATCGCAACGGCAAAACCCCCCACAAAAAGTATGCTTATCAGGGTTGCGAGGTAGGGGTTTACACCGCTTTTTGCAAGAACTATTCCAAGATATGCCGCCAGAATGAAAAATATCCCGTGGGCAAAATTCAAAATCCTGGCGACTCCAAAGATAAGGGAGAAGCCAGATGCAACGAGAGCCCATATGCCACCAACGACTGCACCGTAAACGATGATTCTGACTGCAATGTCTATCATGTTTTATGATGATTTGACAAAAAATAAAAAAATTTCGGTTAAAAGTTTACAAAATCAAGTGGCTTTATTAAACTAAATCCATGGTGGCAACTTCAGCTGTCCATTTGCGACTGTGGATGGATAGATTATGTACTGCTTACCATCCTGCCACTGAGCTATCCAGTTCCTGACGTAGTCGTCACCCCAGACCAAAGCATGGTTCTTGTGGAATGCAACATTTCTCGTAAGCTTTGCTGGATTTCCTGGCTTGTACTTTTCAAGGTACTTGACAACAACATCTGGATCGAATGGATTCTTCTCTCCTGCCTTGTAGGCAGCCTCTACAGCCATCTTGTAGATGTAAACTGCATCGTAAGCTCCATAAGCTTGGTGAGACTCGGGATAGTGCCCGTATTCCTTCTTGTAGGCCTCAACAAACTTTGCTGCCATCTCCGTTGGTGGTGCTGTCACGAGAACGCCACCATCAGCCAAGAATATGTAGTAGTTCGCAGCGCCTCCGGTTTTCTCATAGAATCCTGCATCTATTGCAGCGAGGTCATGTCCTGCAAGAAGCGCCGGGATCTGGAGCTCGGCCCACTGCTTCGCAAGAACGTCTCCAGTTCCTGCAATTGCCAGTATGGGCATTATCAGGTCTGCACCCTTGTCCTGAGCATCAAGCAGGAGCTGCTCATACTCCGTGTACCCTCTTGGAACCTTCTCATCGCCAACAATTTCTATGTTCCTTTCCTCGAGGAGAGGTGTAAGGCCCTTCATAACCGCATCGGTCCACACATGCTCATCTCTGATTATGTACACCTTATTTACCGTAACTCCCTGGTCCCTCAGATAATCGATCATCTCAGCAAGATCCCATGCAAATGTTGAACCGTTGTTCTGGCTTATTCTGAACCAGTACTTGTACTTGTCATACTCCTTTGCAACCATCGCAGGATGAGCGGGACTTGAAGCGTCAGCAAGGAATACAGTTTTTGTTTCAGCCATAACCTCCATCATGGCACTCATGATACCGCTGCTGAATCCTCCCGTTATCATGTCAGCCTTCTCTTCTGTTGCAAGCCTTCTGAATTCTTTTGTGGCCTCATCCGGCTTGAGCTTTGTGTCTCCAACAACAACTCTCACCTTGAGACCAAGGATGCCGCCCTGAGCGTTGATCTCCTTTGCTGCAAGCATGGCAGCATTCTTTTCAGCCGTACCTTCAGGTAACGCCATTGGGCCGATTACTCCAATCACAACCTCTTTTTTACCACCAAATGGTGGTGGTGTTGCGGTCTTTTCTGGTGTGGGAGTTGGTTTTGGGGTTTCTGTAGCAGCTGGTTTTGGAGTTGGAGTAGCCTCTGGTTTTTTCTCTTCCTGTGCACATCCGAACACCAGCACAGCCAACAATACCAGTATCAACACTTTCCGCATCATTAATTGTGATTGAGAAAGGTAATACTTAAATATTTCGAATGCACTAACCAATTTACGATGAAGACTTTACTTAAGGTGGAAAATGTAAAGAAAAAATTCGGTGAACTTGTAGCTTTGGAAAACATAAACTTCGAAGTAGTTGACAAAGAATGTCTGGGTATAATAGGACCCAATGGAGCTGGCAAGACGACACTGTTCAATGTGATCTCCGGATACATGAGGCCAACCGAGGGGAGGGTGGAATTCATGGGGAAAGATATTACAGGCAAGAGGCCAAGTGAACTTGCAAAGCTTGGACTTGTCAGAACCTTTCAGCTCATAAAGGCATTCATGAACATGAGCGTTGAGGAAAACTTCAGGGTTATAACAGACGACTACAAGGAGATAATGAAGGATTTCGATCTCTGGAGCAAAAGGGACATGCTTGCAAGAAATCTACCACAGGGAGATCTGAGGAAGCTCAACATAGGTCTTGCTCTTGCCACAAATCCAAAACTCCTGCTACTGGACGAGCCATTTTCTGGACTGAGCCCGAGAGAGTGTGCAGAGCTTCATTCAGCAATAGACAGACTGAAAGAGAGAGAGGTTACAATGATAGTCATCGAGCACAAGCTTAAGGAGCTTTTCAATCACGCTGAAAGGGTTATTGTTCTTAATTACGGAGTACTGCTCTGTCAGGGAACTCCTGAAGAGATCGTGAGAGACATAAGGGTTATTGAGGCATACTTGGGTGATGGATATGCAGTTGCTTGAGGTTGAGGGCCTGAACTCTTACTATGGCAGAGCTCACATCCTTCACGGAGTCAATCTTGATGTTGGAAAGGGAGAGGTTGTTGCTGTTCTGGGTCCAAATGGGGCTGGCAAGACAACACTGCTGAACTCAATATGCGGACTTGTGAAGAGCGATGGAAAAATAAGCTTCAATGGAGAGAGGATTGACAGCTTAAAGCCACATGAGAGGATAAGAAAGGGAATAGGAGTGTGCCCTGAGGGAAGAAAGCTCTTTCCGTTTATGACAGTTGAGGACAATTTAAAACTTGGGGCGAGAGATGAGAACTGTGAGGAACAGCTCAAATTTGTTTATGAGCTATTCCCCAGGATCAGGGAATTGAAGAACAATATAGTCAGAAACATGAGCGGTGGAGAGCAGCAGATGGTTGCAATTGGCAGGGCTTTGATGTCGAATCCAAATCTTCTGCTTCTTGATGAGCCGTCAATGGGTCTCGCCCCAATAATCCTCGGAAAAATTCTTGAAGCCCTGAAAAGAATAAAAGAAGAGACAGACATCTCAATACTGCTCGTGGAGCAGAACGTTCATTTGGCCCTTGAGCTCGCAGACAGGGTTAATGTGCTCATAAAGGGAGAGATAGTCAGAGAAGGGAGGGCTGATGAGATGGATGATCTCGAAAAGCATTATTTCGAGCTTTGAGGAGGTGACTGAATGACGGTTGTCATGAGGGTTAGAGATGTTATGAATAAGGATGTGACAAGAATCAATGCAAGAACTGATGTTGCAACGGCAACAAAGATAATGGTGGACAAGGGTGTCAGGTGTGCTGTTGTTGTTGACGACAACGGCAAACCCCTTGGGATAGTGACAGAAGGTTCAATTGCCAGAAAAGTCGTGAGGGACTGCAAGGATCCGAGCAAGATAAAGGTGAGCGAGATAATGTCCTCTCCCCTGAAAACAATACCTGCAGATGCGACTCTGAGAGAAGCTTCAGAAAAACTGCTTGAGGAGGGTGTGAATCAGCTTTACGTTGAGGAGGATGGAGAGATAGTTGGTCTCATCACCGAGCACAGAATTCTAAAGGCAATTAACGAGGTTGTTCTTACACTCATATCAATTTAAACCATTTTCAATTTACGGATTTATCATTAAATTTTTAAAGAGTGTTTACAATGTAATATCAAGGTGGTGAAATGAGGTTCAAGGACAGGGTTGTTTTGGTAACAGGTGCTGGAAGGGGAATTGGAAGAGCAATAGCGGAAGCTTTTGCAAAAGAGGGGGCAAAGGTTGCTGTTAATGACATAAATGAGGAAACGGCAAAGAACACGGCTGAAGAGCTGAAAAAGCTTGGTGGAAATGCTATCGGAGTCAAGGCAGACGTCACAGACTATGAAGATGTGAAGAAAATGGTTGAGGAGGTGAAAAAGGTCTTTGGCCCTGTTGACATTCTTGTCAACAACGCAGGTTTCTGGACAATAAAGAAATTCACAGACACAACACCTGAGGACTGGGAGAAGGACATAAGGATCTGCTATTATGGAACATTAAACTGTACACACGCAGTTCTGAAGGACATGATTGAAAAGAAATATGGGAGAGTGATAAACATAGTCAGTGATGCTGGCAGAATTGGAGAGCCTTACCTCACAGTATATTCAGGAGCAAAAGCTGCTGTCATCGGATTCAGCAAAGCTCTGGCAAAGGAGGTTGCGAGACACAACATAACAGTGAACTGCGTTGCTGCTGGAGTTACAAAAACACCCGGAGTTGAGGGGTTCCTGAAGAGCGTTGGTGGTGAGGAGAAGCTTGTAAGGGCATATCCAAGGGGAAGACTTGGAAATCCTGAGGACATTGCCAATGGCGTTATATTCTTTGCTCTCGATGAGTCAGAGTACATTACTGGGCAGGTGATAAGCATAAGCGGAGGGTACACGACTGTTGGATGATTTTTTTAATTTATTTTATTTTAAAAATTTATTAAAAAGAATATTTTAATAACGTGAAAGGATGTGAGCAGACACCTGAAGTTATCTGCCAATTTCCTCGCGATGGGCTTTGACTCTCACTAAGCCGATGTTCTGCAGGGGATAAAAACATCGAGAGACTCATTCGTTCCCATTTGACAGTTTTTTGGAGACTTGCGATCAGATTCCGCTGATTGAACAGAATCTGGAATTGATCCTTGAGAGCTCCAGCTTTTATTGGAGCTCAATCAGGAGGACCGAATCTTAGTTCATGATGTAAAAAAATTTAAGTATCAATCTTTACAAAGTAAATATCAGAGGTGTTATTTATGACATTGTCAACAAGATGTCTGAACTGCAGAAAAAGGTTTGAGGTTGAAAGAAATCAGGAAATTGCTGAATGTCCTCATTGCGGAAGTAAATGGAGAATATCATGGGTTGATGCTGATCAGCCAAAGGTTCAGGGGCCCGCATAGGTGGTAGAATGGTGCTGAAGAGAAAGGTTGCATTTGTTGATCTGACAAAGGAAAAGGCTGTTGTGGAAGAAATACCCGTAGAGCTCAGAAAGATGCATCTTGGAGGCAGAGGGCTTAACTGGTACTACCTCTACAACAACATCCCACCTGATGCCGATCCACTTGGAGAGGAAAATATACTTGCCGTTGGATCAGGACTGCTTTCAGGATTTCCTGCCTTAGGAGCTGGGAGAGCCCAGATCTCTGCCAAAAGCCCAATTACAGGAGGAGTTGGAGATTCAAACATGGGAGGAGCCTTTGCCCCACAGCTGAAGTATGCCGGGTTTGACCACATAATTGTGAAGGGAAGGGCAAAAAGACCTGTTTACATTCTTGTCAAGGATGGTGAGATCGAGATAAGGGGGGCTGAGCATCTCTGGGGCATGGACACTCACGAAACTCAGAAGGCAATAAGAGAGGAGATAGAAGATGACAGGGCTGAATCAATGGTTATTGGAAGGGCAGGAGAGAACAGAGTTGTCTTTGCCAATGTCATGAACGGCATAAAGAATTCTGGAGGCAGGAGCGGACTTGGAGCTGTTATGGGCTCGAAAAATCTGAAAGCGATTGCTGCAAGCGGATCAATAGATGTTGAGGTTCACGATCCTGAAAACCTCCTCAGATATGCCCTTGAGGTTGATGAGAGAGCGAGAAGTACCAAGTGGGCTAAAACCCTTGGAAGGCTTGGAACTCCTCTGCTTTATGATGTTTCATATACCACAGGCTTTATTGGAACGATGAACTGGCAGTACAACACTCCCGGAGAGGATGGCTCTCCTCTTGAGGCAGAAAATCTGGAAAAATTTGGAGTGAAGATGGTCGCATGCATTGGGTGCAGCGTTCACTGCAGGCACAGGGTGAAGATCAGAGAGGGTAAGAATGCTGGCCTGACAACTGAAGGCCCGGAATATGCCGCTGCAGGAGCATTTGGAACGGGAGTTGGGATTTACGACTGGGAGTTTGTGATAAAGGGGAATGCCGAGTGCAACAGGTGGGGTGTTGACATAATCTCAATGGGCACAACGGTTGCCTGGGCTTTTGAGCTCTTCCAGAGAGGATACATCACCGAAAAGGATACATTTGGTCTGAAGCTGGAATGGGGAAATGAGGAGGCTGTTTTGGAGCTTGCAAGAATGATAGTTGAAAGAGAGGGTATCGGGAACATCCTTGCTGAAGGGTTCAGGAAAGCTGCTGAACATTTTGGAGAGGAAACTCTCTATTATGCAAATCAGACCAAGAACCATCCCAACTTGCTTACAGATGAGAGAGGGATTCCAAGCTTTGCCCTGGGTATTGCAACATCAACGAGAGGAGCGGATCATCTGCGAAGCAGGCCTGGAATAGATCTTTTCCAGCTTCCTGAGGATGTGCTTGAAAGCATATACGGGCATAAAATTGTGAGCGACTTCACAGCCTACGAGACAAAGGGAATCATGGTGTGGTGGCATGAATTGCTTTACAACATAGTCGACAGCCTTGGCATATGCAAATTCCAGACCGTATTCAACTCAGCCAACTCTCCGAAGTTCGAGGACTACATACCGCTGATAAAATATGCAACGGGAATTGAGCTGACAAAGCAGCAGCTCATGGAGATAGGAGAGAGGAACTACACAATTGAGAGACTGTTCAATGTGATGAACGGCTTCAGCAGAAAGGATGACTACCCTCCGGAAAGGTACTTCAGAGAGGAAACGAAGAGAGGTTTGCCGTTCATGAAGGGCAGAAAGCTGGACAGAGAGAGGTATGAAAGGATGCTTGATGAATACTACAGACAGCACGGGTGGGATGAGAATGGAGTACCAAAGGAGGAGACACTTACAAGGCTTGGAATAGAGAGGCCTAGGATGAACTTTCCGGAAATTGAGAGAGCTGTTGATGTGAGGAAGAGGTGAAAGAATGAGCGAGAAGATTCTTGCTGTTTTCCCCGAGCTGTGCACGGGATGCAGGGACTGTGAGATAGTCTGCTCCCTCAGGCATTTAGGTGTGATAAACCCTGAAAGATCAAGGATAAGGGTGCTCAGGGATGTCTTTGAGGGTTTTGAGCTTCCTCTTGTCTGCCTCCAGTGTGAGGATGCTCCGTGCATGAACTCATGCAGGGTCGAGGCTTTCTTTGTTGATGAGAGGAATGCCAAAATCATTGACTACGAAAAGTGCATAGCCTGCAGAAGGTGCATAATAGCCTGTCCCTTCGGTGTTAACTTTCTTGATCCCGTCACAAAAAAGCCATTGAAGTGCGATCTCTGCGAAGGAGACCCAGAGTGCGTGAAATTCTGCTCAACAGGAGCAGTCAGATACATGACAGCCGAAGAATACAACAGGGAAAAGGTTAAACTCTCATCTGAAAAATACATTGAGGCAATAAAACAGGAGGAAAGGTAAAGAGATGATCATCAGATTTGTGGGACCTCTTGCCACAAAGCTTGGAAAGGAGATTCAAGTAAAGATTGAAAAGGAAGTCCCCCTCAGGGAGGTTATAGAGAGAGTGGTCCGGTTGTATCCCCAGGCAGAGGATGAGCTGTCTGATCTGAGCTTTTACAGCATCTCCCTGAATGGAGAGCTTCTGAAGAAAGACGAGCTTGAAGAAATAAGGGTGAAGGATGGAGATGTTCTGATTCTCATACCTGCAATTGCGGGAGGAGGTAGAGAGAGCAGGATAAAACTGGTGATAAAAAAGAACTTTGATATGAGCACATCAACCTACGAAGATTTTGAAAGAAAATACGGCTTTTTTGGACAGCTTGCCCTTAAAATGAAGGAAAAAATTGATGATGAGGTCAGGATGATCCTGGATATCGGATGTGGAACGGGAGTGCTTGGAGGGGTTTTTGATGGCCCAACAATTGTTGGAATTGACATCTCTCCCGACATGGTAAGGGTTGCAAGGAAAAGGCTTCATGATGTTCTGATTGGTGATGGCAGCAGACTTCCCTTCAGGGATGGTTCATTTGATGCGGCAGTATTCAATGCTGTCATTTTTCTCATTCCTGACGGCGGTAATGCGATAAGAGAATCTCTGAGAGTTGTGAAGGATAAAGGAAAGGTGGTTGGAACGTATCTGGTAGGTCTGTTTGAAAACGGGAAGGAGGTTATCGAGAGACTGGGACTCAGACACAGACTTCCATTTCCCAGAGACAGAGTAGAGGAAGTGGTGAATGAGTTTGAAGGAATCTGTGAGAAGATCACATTCAGTGTGACCAAGGAGTTCGTCAGAGACTTCTATTCGATCCCTGCAATGTCAAATGCTCTCTTTCCGAAAATGGAGCCTGAGAAAAGGATAGAGCTTGCCAGACAGAAACTTTCAGACCTGCCGGATGAGATGGATTTTGTGTGGGGAATTTTCTCGATTTCAAAGGTGAATTTTACGATTTAATGAAAAAAGCCCTGCTAATTTTACAATTTAAAGGGTAAGATATTTATACTATTGACTATGTAATACTCATGAAAAAACGTTATCTTTGGGGGTGATACTCTGTACTGGAATCCGCATGTTGAGAGGCTTTCAGCAGAGGAAATTAGAGATCTGCAGGCGAAAAAGCTCAGATACATTGTGGATTTTGCCTACAGACATTCTGAATTTTACAGAAGACTGTATGACCAGGCAGGAGTAAGGCCGGATGATATAAAGAGCGTTGATGATGTGACAAAACTGCCATTTGTGAAAAAGCAGGATCTCAGGGACAACTATCCATACGGAATGTTTGCAGTTCCCCTCTCCCAGATTGTGAGACTCCATGCATCCAGCGGAACAACAGGAAAGCCAACCGTAACCGGATATACATACGAAGATCTCGAGCTCTGGTCTGAAAGTCTGGCCAGATCAATGTATGCGGCAGGTGTCAGAAAGGAGGATGTGATTCAGAACGCCTACGGTTACGGGCTTTTCACAGGTGGTCTTGGATTCCACTACGCTGGAGAGAAGATTGGAGCCACTGTGGTTCCCTCCTCTTCAGGAAACACCCAGAGACAGATTGAACTGATGCTCGATCTCGGTACAACTGTGCTGTGCTGCACCCCAAGCTACATGATCTATCTCACCGAGTATGCCCAGAAAATCGGCATTGATATCAGAAATGACACAAAGGTGAGAATGGGGTTCTTCGGTGCAGAGCCCTGGAGTGAGGAGACAAGAAAGAGAATTGAAGACAAAACGGGTATTGATGCCATAAACATTTACGGAACATCTGAGATAAGCGGTCCTGTTGTGAGCGAGTGCAGTGAGAAGGCGGGAATTCACTTCTGGGCCGACATATTCCTGATAGAAATAATAGACCCGGAAACAGGAGAGCAGCTTGGTGAGGGAGAGAAGGGAGAGCTTGTTGTAACGGTCCTTGGAAAGGAAGGTCTGCCGATGATAAGGTGGAGAACAGGAGACATAACCAGCATGATTCTCGAGAGATGCAATTGCGGAAGATGGCATCCGAGAATTGAGAGAATAACGGGCAGAGCAGATGACATGTTCATAGTCAGGGGTGTGAATGTATTTCCGAGCCATGTGGAGTACGCCCTGATGCAGGTCAGGGAGGTGAGCGAGCACTACCAGATAATTCTGGACAGAGATGATAAGGGTCTGGATGAGATGACGGTTCAGGTTGAGATAAATCCGGAGTATCAGGGTAAAATAGGCACGGATCAGATTGCTTCAAAAGTAAGGGAGACTCTGAAAGGTTATCTCAATGTCACACCCAAGGTTGAGATACTGGAGCCTGAAAGTCTGCCGAGGTTCGAAGGAAAAGCCAAAAGAGTTATAGACAAGAGGAAACTTTAAATGAAGCCTGCACTGATAGTCATTGACATGATAAAAGGCAATGAGCCCTTTTTCACCGAGGAGCACAGAAAGATAGTTCCCAAGATTTCAGAGACAATAGAGGCGTGCAGAAAGAACTCAATCCCCATTATTTTTGCCAATGACAGCTACATGAAAAACGACTGGCTCTTCGAGTTCATGAAGGAGCATGCTGTAAGAGGGACAGACGGGGTGGAAGTTATAGATGAGCTCAGGCCCGAAAAAGAGGACATAATTGTTGAGAAGAGAAGATTCAGTGCCTTTTTCAGAACGGATCTTGATTTAACGCTGAGAGAGCTTGGAGTTGATACCGTTGCTTTGGCAGGAATAAACACGAATGTCTGCGTTCTTGCGACAGCATTTGATGCAATAAGCAGTAATTTTTACACCATTCTTCTCAGTGACTGCTGCGCTTCAAGTAGAAAGGAGCTTCATGATTTCATTGTGAAAAAATTCAGAGGACTGCCGGCTTTTACCGTGATGGAGAGTGAGGAGTTCATAAGGACCATTTCCAGAAACAGACGGTAAAAAAGAGAAAGATTTCTGTTTTTCTTCAACCCTTCTGTTTTGCAAGAAATTCCTCAATCCTGTCCATCGCCTCTTTCAGCCTGTCCATGGATGTCGCATAGCTGATTCTGAAGTAGCCCTGATTTCCATCTCCAAATGGAGGTCCTGGGGTTACAGACACTCCTTTTTCGAGAACAAGCCTTTCAACGAACTCTGATGAATCTCCATCAAATTTCGGAAACACGTAGAATGCTCCTTCAGGCTTCACAACATCAAATCCCATCTCAACAAGCCTTCCGTAAACAAAATCCCTTCTTCTCCTGAACTCATCAACCATTGCCTTAGTTATCTCCTTATCCTTTCCATTAGCCATAACATCTGCCACAGCCTTTTGGGCAAAAGCAGGGGCACAGACTCCATTAAGCTGATGTATCCTGAGCATCTTCTCAAGCATCTCCTCGTTTGAGATTGCATATCCTATCCTCCACCCCGTCATGGCGAGGCTCTTTGAGAATGCATTTACCGTAACGACATTATCAAATCCAGCTAAAGTTCCGGGAGTTTTGTCGTAGTAGATCGAGTCATAAACCTCATCGCTTATCACAATAGCATTATAGTCCATCGCAACCTCGGCCACAGCTTCAAGCTCCTTCTGGCTCATAACAACTCCTGCTGGATTGTTTGGATAGTTCAGAAAGACTACCGAGACGTTTTTGTCCATAACCTCATTAAGTGCATCAGGATCAACGATAAATCCATTACCGTGAGTTTTCAGAGTTTCAACTTTTGCCTCACACATCGAAACATACGTGAAGTAGCCAAGAAATGACGGGCTCGGAATCACAACTTTGCTTCCTCTCTCAATGAATGCAAGACTTGCATTGATCAAAGCCTCACACGCTCCCGTTGTCACCATTATGTTCTCAGGCCCTATATCTGCTCCTCTCTGCCTGTATCTCTTTGCAATCTCCTCTCTCAGCTCTTCAAGTCCAAAATTTGATGTGTAGTGTGTAAATCCGTCTTTCATTGCTTTAAATGCCCTTTCAACAATCAGCGGATGTGTATCAAAATCCGGCTCTCCAATTGCCAGATTTATCACATCAAGCCCCTTCTTTCTGGCAATCTCAACTATCTCAAACATCTTCCTTATGGTGCTTGTTGAGATTCCTGAAATCCTTTCAGCCTCTTTCACTGCCAACTCAACCACCCCTTGTCTGTATGCCACACAGTGTTCGGTTTAAATACCCTTTCATTATTTCCACCACTGAGAGCTATTCAGATTACCTGAGATCTGTAAAATTTAAAAGGTTTTTTATTTTCCAGATTAAGAGATATTTCATCCATGTGACAGTGTGTGTCAACTATTCACCAAAAATATTTTAAATTCGTAAACAGAAGGATTAAACATGAGGATAGCCATAGTTGGAGCTGGAGTTATCGGAAGCATTTTCGCGTACATTTTTGGCAGGGAACATGAGGTAACGCTTATTGAGGTTGCGAAAGAAAAGGTTGAGCTTTACAGAAGGGAAGGATTTACCGTGATAATGCCTGACGGGAAGGAGGTGCATGTTGATAATGTCAGGATAACCTCAAACCCTGAAGAGGTCGGGAAGGTGGATCTTGTTCAGATTTCTGTCAAGGGCTTTGCCACCGCTCCCGCAACAAAAAATGCACTCCCGATGATAGGAGATGATACGATGGTTCTTTCGGTTCAGAATGGGCTTGTGCATGACACAATTGCAGAGATTGTTGGAAAAGAGAAGGTTATCGCTGGAATCACAGCTCACAGCGGTATGCCTGTTTCACCGAATGTCATAAGATATGTTGGAGGATTTGGACCCCTCCTCACCATAGGAAAGTACGACAAAAACCCTGATGAAAGATTCAATCAGATTGTTGAAGAGCTCAGAAAAACTGGAGAGGACATAGTTGTTGTTGATGACATTGAACCCATAATATGGAAAAAACTTGTTGCAAACGTTGCATGCAATCCGGTTGCTGCAATAACAGGAATGACGAGTGTTGAGGCTCTCGCATGTGATGAGACAAAGGATCTGATAAGAATGCTTGCCGAGGAGGTTGTTGCGGTTGCAAAGGCAAGGGGGATTTACTTCGAGGAGATGGAAAACATAGCCGATTTCGTTTACAAGGCATTTGCAGGGACAAGAGATAACAAGGTGTCAATGCTCCAGGATGTGGAGGCCGGGAGAAAAACCGAAGTTGAAACGCTGAATTTAGCAATAGTCAGGGAAGGAGAGAGGCTTGGAGTTGACACACCCGCAAACAAGGTTATAGCAAACATAATAAAATCCCTGGAGTTCATGTACGACAAGAGAAAGTAAAAGTTGAGCAGGATGAAACACCTTCTCCCTGATTCTCTTTTTTAGACTGGCATTAAGGGATCAAACCTCCAGATGAATTTCTGAAATATAGACTGTGGCAGGTAAGTATGCTGAAATCTGATTCTTTTCCAGTTACCATCTTCAAAGCCTGAATTATCTTTTCAACAAAGGCTTTTGATGGATGTCCAAGGGTTATGTTGGGACAGAATGGATCAACATAAACGTAATGCTCCTCCCCATCGTATTCAAAAAGAGCCAGCTCATCACCCCTTCTGTGAACTGAGAACGGAAAGAGCTTGCATGAGAGAGGTTTTTCACTCTGAATGATGCAGAGATTATCAATCTGGAAAGGGCATCTTCTGCCGAGCTTTCTGATGTAGTATCTCCCTCTTTTTTCAGTCACAAACCTTTTCGGCAGTTTCAGGTACTCGTAGTAGGTAAGCTTTGGTGTGTAGGCGAGGCAGCATTTTCCGCATGCACAGCATCTCCAGTCCCTCACCCTTCTCCAGGGGAGCTTCATAACTATATGTTGCCGGAAGTTAAAATTTTTCCTGAGGCTGGTAAAGATTTTTAAATTTTCGAGATCAAGGAAATAGGGATGAGAGTCTTAAACCTCAGAGAGTCCCTTGAACTCCTTGAAAGGTACAGCATACCTGTTGCAGAAACCCATTTTCTGAGAGCTGAGAGCGACCTTGCACATATTGCCAGCAGGATTGAGTATCCTGTGGTGGTTAAACCAAATGTTTCAGGACACAAAACCGAGATGGGTGTTTTCAGGAGCCTGAAAAGTATTGAAGAGATCAAATCTGCTTTAAAGTCGATCAATACTGAGGTTGCGGTTCAGAGGATGGTTGATGGCTTCGAGATATTTCTGGGTGCAAAAAGGGATGACGGTTTCGGGCATGTTATTGCTCTTGGGGTTGGAGGGGTTTTTGCCGAGCTGCTTGAGAATATCTCATTCAGAGTTGTGCCAGTAGGCAAAGATGATTTTGATGAAATGCTTTCAGAAACAAAGCTTTCAAGAATTGCAGACGGATTCAGGGGCTTTGAATTTGATGCCGAAAATCTCTTCAGACTCCTCAAAAATTTTGAAAGGCTCGTGATCCATGAAGATGTCATTGAGGCCGACATCAATCCTCTGATGGCAAGCAAAAATGAAATTGTTGCTGTTGATGCCAGAATCATCCTCTCATGAGAATTCTTCCATAATCCCTCAACGCCTTCAAACCTTTCACTGCAATTTCAGGAGTTGGATAGACAGGAACTGAGCTGCTTTCAAGTTTCTCCTTCACATCATCCCAGACCCCTGGCGGGTAGTTTATGCATGCGGTCATAGGCTTTTTTTTGCCTGCAGCAATTATATGCCTGACGGGGACCTCAAGAAAATCCCCTGACCATGAGTATATGTAATTGACCACAATTCCATCAACCATTCTATCATCCGCAACAGTTTCAATTGCCTTTCCACAGAGCTCTGGATCGTTTGCCACAAATCCCAGGTCAACGGGGTTGTCTCTGATGGTGTATGGAGGCAGAATCTCATACAGCTTTTCTCTTGTTTTTTCTGAGAATTCTGCCACCTTCAGACCGATCAGCTCGCATGTATCGCTTGCCACCATTCCAAGGCCAGCGACCAGTGAAATGACTGCTATGTTGTCGCCATAAAGGGGTTTCTGCATGGACAGGGCTTTGGCGTAGGAGACTAACTCCTCAAGGGTTTCGGCAATGACCGCCCCATACTGCTTCAGAGCTGAAGTGTATACTTTATAATCACCTGCCATGCTGCCTGTGTGGGACTTTGATGCTTTGTTTGCCTTCTCAAACCTCCCTGCTTTCATGGCCACAACAGGCTTTTTCCTGGAAACCTCCCTTATTTTTTCGAGCATCCTTTTCGGATTCTCGATCCCCTCGATGTAAAGAGCTATGGACTTCGTGTTCTCATCCTCTGCCAGATATTCAAGCATTTCAGGAAAATCAACATTCAGCCTGTTGCCAAGACCAACAATCTTGCTGAATCCAATGCCGTATCTCATAGCGTAGGGAACGAGAAGATGACATATCCCTCCACTCTGACTCACAAGAGCGATGTCACCCTTTTTCACTTTGTAAAGAGCAGGGGTAAAGCTTGCATTAATTCCAGACTTGAGATCTGTCATCCCAAAGGTATTTGGCCCTATTACCACAGCTCCAGCAGATTCAACGAGATTTCTCAGTCTCTCATGCATCACCTCTCCATCAGAGATTTCAGCCTCTCTAAAACCTGCAGTTATTATCACAAAAGCTCTGGTTCCCCTCTCTATGAATTTTTTGACCATTCCGTAGATGTGATCTCTCGGAATTGCAAGAATTGCAAGATCTGGAGGTTCCGGAATGCTTTCTGGATCGGGGTAGGCTCTCAGTCCGAAAACCTCATCTCTTGATGGATTGACAGGGTATATTTTCCCTTTAAAACTCTCCATAACGCTGATGATTGCATGGCATCCCATCTTTTTCTGATTTTCAGTTGCCCCAACAACCGCAACACTTTTCGGGTTGAAAAGAGTTTTCAGGCTTTCAAGTTTCATCAGGTTTACACTTGCCAGAAAGATTTAACTTTTTCTGGTCCTTCAGGAAAAATTTTTACCAGTTCGGGTGAAAGATATGGGCAATGGAGATCGCCCTCTGCACCTGCGAGGGTAGGGTTAAGAGGGAACACTTAGAGAAAATAGAAAACGCCCACATCTTTGACAGGCTGTGTTATGAGAGGCCAGAAAAGAGGTTTGATATAGCCGGATGCTCCCATCCAGCTTTGAAAAGCCATGCAAGGGTTCTTGTAGATCTGAACAACCTGATATTTCTGAGGCAAAACGACCCTGCTGAAAAGGCAAAAATTATACTGAAGGCTTATTCTGAGATGCTGAAAGCAGAAATTTCATTCATTGATGCAGAGGTTGAAAGTTCCCTGCTTGTCAGAACCGACAACGCTGAGTTTGTTTCTCTTCTCGCCAAGCACTTTGAGCCACTGTACGTTTTGACCGATGAGCCATCAATTTCCGAAATGGCAGTAGCAATCAGAGGAGAGATACGGTCCATATCTGGAGTCGTAGGAAATTTCAGTGTGGAGCTGGATGGAGTGGAGATGAGAACAGGCAGAAAAGTAAGGAGCCTCAAGGTGTCTCAGATTGTCATTCCCGGAATAAAAGATGCGAGGGAGGGGATTTTCTCCTCGGAGATTCAGGCTCTTGAGGCGGTGTACAACAAGGATGGGATTGTCAAGGTAAGACCTCTCAGCTACCGTGATGGGAGGTGTGGGATTTCCTTCAATGGCGTCAATGGATGCAGACTCTGCAGATGCCCGCATGGACTGGTTCAGCATGAAGAAAGGATTGTTCTGGATCTGATGAGCTGTCATGGATGCGGACTGTGCACCTCTCTGTGTCCCTCAGATGCCCTCTCACTCCAGATTTTCCCGAGAAATGTTCTGATGAAAATGATTGAAATCATGTCAGAGTACAGAAAAAGAAAAACTTTGCTTTACGCATGCAGAAATGCAATAGGAAGGGTTTATGGAGAGAAGAAAACAGATTCCTTCTTTCCAGTAATTCTGCCGTGCATCAACTCACTGTCCGAGGTGGAACTGCTTTACCCTCTTGTCAGAGGTTTCAGCGGAATCTACATTCTTCCATGCGACTGCCCCCATGAGGATTTTGAAGGAGTGGAGAGGGGGGTAAAAATTGCTAGGGCCTTCGGGATTGAAAGCATAGTCATCGAGAGAGATTTTTATCCGGATGTTGTGAAAAAGCTGAACCGCTCAAGTCCGGTTTCCGAAGGCTTCCAGCTGAGCCCATCCGAGAAGAGAGAGCAGCTTGTGGAGATAATCTCCCACATCAAAAAGCATGTAAAACCAGTGACGGAAAAGCTCGATCTGAATGGCTTTGGAAGTCTGAGCATCTCTGACTCATGCACCCTCTGCAAGACATGCTCTTCCGTATGCCCCATGAATGCAATTAAAAGGAATAACGGAAGGCTTGAATTCATACATGGACTCTGCATAAACTGCAACCTGTGCAGACTTTTCTGCCCCGAAAGCGCGATAAAAATCGAAAATGGTCTTGACCTATCAGAAGCTGACATCAAAAAGGTTCTTAAAGAGGAAAAGATGGTAAAATGTCCGAGATGCCAGAAGGAACACATATCCGAGAGCGAGTACAGAAAGGTCTCTGCCCTTACGGGGCACAGAATTTTCACGCTCTACTGCAATGAGTGCAAGCCTGTTATTGTTTTTGAGGAGCTGTACAGAGAGATCGCAGGTGAAAGGAATGAACAGAATGAGTGAAGTTCTGGAGAAGAGAAAGGAAATCTACTCTCTGCTCTCCTCACTTTTTCTCGGAGATGTGCCCAGGGAGTTCATTGAGGATCTCAGGAGAGGGAGCTTCAGTCTTTCCGGCTCGGTGGATATCGAGGATGGAATCAGGATGATGAGGGAATTTGTGATGAAAAGGAGGGATGTGGATGAGGCTGTAAGGGATGTGGAGGATGAGTACTCCCGGCTCATTCTTCTATCACACATAGTACCCCTAACAAAATCAGAGGCTGTAGGAGATGCAGATTACGGGAGAGTGAGTCTTGAGGTCGAGGAAAAGATGAGAAAAATGGGATACAGGTTAAAAACGCACAGCATACCTCCGGACCACATTTCCGCCCAGCTTGATTTTATTGCAGCACTCATAGACAGCTCAATGAAAGGAGAAGAGGATATAAAGGATTCTCTTAAAAAACAGGAGGAATTTCTGGAAAGTGAGATGATTACATGGATTCCGGAGGTTCTTGAAGAGCTCGAGAAGTCTGCAGAATTTTACAGGGGTGTTGCAAGATTTGCAAGGGGCTTTCTTGCACTCGACAGAAATGTTGTGAGAGAACTGAGATTATGGTAACACTATTGCCTTTGCTGCAGCAGCTATGATGAGGATTCTGAAAATGTATCCTCCAGCAAGAACTGAAATTCCCGAGAAGATCTCCATGATCTTTGCCTTTCTTAAAAACGAGATCGAGTAGAAGACCAGAGGCAGAATCAATCCCACCCCAACGAATCCAACAAGAAACATGGTGCTGAAGATTCCTGAAAGCATGAAATTAAGTGATGCCTCAGCTCCGACCCTCACAAAACTGTAACTGGCTGATGATGAGATGTTCCCAAGATCCCAGAGCAGATACCCGGCAAGCAGCAGCTCACCAACTATCAGCCCCATATCTGCTTTTTTAATTCTCTCGTCCCCTTCATTCCCCCTCACAATCCCGTAAATGATTGATGCTGCCAGTCCCGTTGATATTCCGCTCACAACAAAGAGCAGTGGTATGGCGTTGCTGAGCCATAACGGAACGAATCTTGCACCTCTGAGGAGAAGGGCTGTGTAAAGTATCACCATGAAGGCAAGAAATGCATTAACAGACATGATGACCAGCCTTAATTTTCCAGAAATCTCAATGTATCCTCTGCCCTCCACAGCAAGAACAAACCACAGTACCAGAAATAACAGTATGATCCAGCTTCCTATGGCAAGCCATGAACTCAGATTTCTGAAGAGAAACGGATTGAAGACTGCACCTATCACATTCGGGTGATCCATTATGAGACTGAGCAGACCTATGATCAGCACAATTCCACTTGAAGTTACTCCGAACTTCTCAACAGATCTGCTGAAGTCTGTTTTTGTTTTCACGAGAGACATGAAGTATCCCGATAGATACAGTCCTCCAGCCAGTCCTCCCAGAAAGAGATACGTGGCTATTGCTATTCCCCAGGGTTTTCCAAGCTCATGAGTGCCAAGACCGTAAAAAAATAAGGAGGCTGGCATGATTCCACGCTCAGAAGAATACAAATATGCTTTCCAGAGTGCCAGAAGCCATTTTCTCAGCAGCCCTCTCTCTCAGCTTTTTGGCAAGATCTGCCTGTTCACCAAAGTTTATGGTGCCCGTGGGACATACCATGGAGCACCTTGACTTTGGCTCCCTGAATATCTCACTGCCACTTGCATCTTTCGGATTGTAGGGCTGAACGCAGAACGTGCACTTGTCCATCTTCCCATCAAGCCCGAAGGCACCGCTCTTTCTGAATTGCGGTGCACCAAATGGACAGGCTGTCGCACAGTACCCGCATCCAATGCATACATCTTTGTTAACAAGCACAACACCATCCTCAGATCTCTTGTATATCGCTCCTGTTGGACAGACCTTCATGCAGGGTGGATCGTTGCAGTGAAGGCATGGCATTGGGATGTTTATCTGTCCTTCCTGCCCTTCATTGATTGTAACAACCCTTATTCTGAAAACTCCCTCAGGTGTGTCGTTCTGATTCTTGCATATTGCCTCGCACCCCTTGCATTTTATGCACGGGCTGTGAAATACGTCCATCAAAAATTTGAGGGGCATGTCACATCACCTCACGCTGTAGCGTATTTTTCATTCAGATACTGCAATATCCTGTCAGCTATGTTCTTCATCTTCTCAAGCTGTCCAATGAGCTCCTTCTCCTGTCCAAGCTTCACCACATTGCATACCCCTGACTTGGTGTTCTGCATCTGGGTCTCAGGATCCCAGCCCGGAGGGTTTGTTGTGTTGGCCGACTCTCCGTACACGTACGGTTTTGTGTCCATGTCCTCAAGGGACGGGAATCTGTCAATGTATGGCTCTCCCATGAACTGCCCAGCCCAGTGGAATGGCAGGAAAACAACTCCTCTCGGCACGGCATTTGTAACCTTTGCCTTTACAACAATTCTTGATGGTTCAGCTCCATATTCCAACCCTCTTGGAGAAATCACGACAACCTTGTCACCATTCCTTATTCCTCTTTCATTTGCATCATACGGGTTGATTTCAACATACATCTCTGGCTGAAGCTCTGCCAGAACCCTGTTGCTTCTCGTTGCAGCTCCACCACCCTGATGTTCAACCTGTCTGCCGGATGTCCATGTTAGCGGGAAATATTCATAGATGTTGTATTCTTTGTAGAGTTTCTGAAGCATTCTGGCAAGAATTGGAACTCTGTAATGGAATTTTCCGTAAACCTCCTCGTCATATGTCGGATACCTGTCAATGAGATCAACCCTGGGTGTGTAGATTGGCTCTCTATGGACTGGAACCGGGTCTTTCATGTTCCATGCATACATCCTTGCCCTCCCTCTTCCAGATGGTACCATGTTCCTGTCAAGCCACTCTGAGTAATCCGTGTTCAGATTGGTTGCCCATCCCTCAATCTGATCATGTCCGTTCACTCCGCTGAGCAGTGATGAGCCATCCGGTGCCTTGGTGCCCCACTTCACTCTGAAATCATGTCCCCCTTCCCAGACAGGTATGTCATTTCTGTAGAGAACAGGCGTGCCAGGATGCCTTTCATTCCAGCATGGCCATGGCAGTCCCCAGTACTCTCCATCACACGGCCCGCCTTCAGCCCTGAGCGTTTCAGGGTTGAATGTGTAATCGTACTCCTGCTGCTTCTTCAGCCTGTAGCTCTTCTGCCCTATCATCCCAATCGCCCTTGATCCAACTGTTATCTCCTTATCGAGAATTTCTTCGGGTGTTATTTCATCAGGTGACTTGTTCCCGAAATTGATGGTGAATTTCTCGTAAAGTCCGGGGTCATACCTGTCAAGAGCTTTCACGAGACTCAGAAGTATCCACACATCCGGTTTGGATTCATAAAGCGGATCAATTACCTTATTTCTCCACTGAACCTGCCTTCCTGAATTTGTAACGCTTCCAGCCTGCTCCCACTGAGTTGATGCCGGAAGGACTATTACGCCATCGTCTCTCTCAGCGAGAGCTGCACCGCTCTCAAAGAATGGATCCACCACAACAAGAAGCTCTACCTCCTCAAATGCCTTCTTAACCAGTCTTGTATCCCCAAGGGATGGTGTTGAGTGGCCCCACATGAAGATTATTTTCAGAGTGGAGGGCTGATCTATCTTCATTGCCCTTTCAACTGGGAATTCCTCTGTCCCAGCCAATGCTCCAACCGCAAATCTTGACATGGTGAAGCCCTTCTTCTCCATAAGCTCCTTGCTTCCAAATCTGCTCAGAAGCCACTCATAGTCAACGTTCCAAACTCTCGCCCAGTGTTTCCATGCCTTCTCACTTATTCCATAATAACTCGGGAGTGAGTGGCTCAGAACACACATGTCCGTTGCTCCTTGGACATTGTCATGTCCTCTGAAAGCGTTAACTCCACCTCCCGGCTTTCCTGCATTTCCAAGCAGGAGCTGGAGAATTGCAAATGCTCTTATGTTCTGTGATCCACATTCATGCTGGGTTGCGCCCATCGCATACTGGAGTGTTGATGGCTTGTTTGTTGCGAGAATTCTTGCAGCCTCCCTTATCTTGTCAGCAGGGACTCCCGTAATGTCCTCAACAACCTCAGGTGGATACTGCATGATTATCTCCCTGACCTTGTCGAATCCGTATGTTCTCTCCCTGATGAAGTCCTCATCATACCATCCATTCTTTATGATTTCATAGCAAATCCCCCAGACAAGGGGAATGTCCGTTCCCGGTCTGAACTGGAGATGTAGATCGCTGACCGCTGCCGTTCTTGAAAATCTCGGATCAGCACATATCAGCTTCGCCCCTCTCCTCTTTGCCTCCATTATGTGGAAGAAGCTGACAGGATGTGCCTCTGCAGGATTGGAGAAGAAGATTATTGCCTTTGCATTTCTCATGTCATTGAAGTTGTTTGTCATCGCTCCATATCCCCATGTGTTGCCAAGTCCGGCAACGGTTGTTGAGTGACATATTCTTGCCTGATGATCTATGTTGTTTGATCCCCAGAAGGCCATGAACTTTCTCATTAAATACGCACCCTCATTGCTTGTATGAGCTGATCCTGCAAAGAAAACAGCATCAGGTCCGTATTTCTCCCTGACCTCCATCATCTTCTTTGCGATTCTGTCAAGAGCTTCATCCCAGCTTATCCTCCTCCACTTTCCATTTTCCTTTATTAGCGGATACTTCACCCTTTTTGGACTGGTTACAGTGAATCTGATGCTTGCTCCCTTAGCACAGAGCTTTCCCCTGTTTATTGGATGCTCCTCCCAGGGTTCAATTCCAATGAGTTTCCCATTTTTTACCTTTGCAAGAATCCCGCATCCAACAGCACAGAACGTGCAGATCGTCTTGATATGGCTGACGCCCTCTTCCTCCTGGGCACTTGCCTTTACAAAGAAGTGCTTATCTCCTGAATATTTGCCAACTCCTGCTGCCAGAAGTGTTATCGCGGTGCCTGCCTTAACAAAATCTCTCCTGCTCATTTTCAGGCCCAACATGTCACACACCCGCACACCTTTTGGGCCAGTATATCATTATAATTCAATACAATAAAAAAGTTTCGCCAGACAGTCATTGTGTTTAACAGCGTTCAACAAAAAGCTCCACAATCCTCCTTTTCTTCACATCAACAAGCCCTTTATTGCTTAATTTCAGCTCCGGAAGTGTCACAAAACTCATGAAATGCAGAACGTTAAGAGGATTCTCAAACCTAAGTCCCGCATCTCTCAGGGTTTCCCTTAACTTCTCCATCTTATCTGCAATTTCTCCAGCATCATCACCCATAACTCCTCCGTAAGGGAGTGAGAGCTCAATGTTTTTTCTGCCCTGATAAACAATACCGCCTCCAGTTCTTATCAATCTGTTTATAACCTCCACAATTTCCCCATCATCCATTCCAACTGCAACAATGTTGTACTCATCAAATGTCACTGTCGAGGCAACAGCTCCCTCAAATTCAAGATCTGAAAGAATCCCGATCACAGGCTTGGAACCATGAAATCTGTCAACAAGCACAGTCTTGGAATGCTCAGCCAGCTTTCCATTCTCAGCCTCAATTCCAATGATCTTCATTCTGTTGACAGTCTCAGATAAAAGCTCCATTGCCCTTACCCTATGAGTCCCCTCAGGAATCTCTATCTCCTTCCTGTCAACCTTCTCAACATTCATCACTGAAAATCTCTCACCTGATGTCCTCCTTTTCTCAGGTATCTTTCCTCCAGCAAAAACAACCTCAGGTCTGAATTCTCTGAGGTTTTTCAGAAGAACAATATCTGCATACCTCCCTGGAGCCAGAATGCCTATCTCTGTATCCCTGCCATAAAACCGTGCAGGATTCCAGGTTATCATTCTGAGGGCATCAATCTCATCCATACCCATCTCAACCGCTTTTCTTGCAGGCATGTCCATGTAGCCCTTTTGAAGCTCCACCGGCTCCATCCCGTCAGAGACAATGGAAATCCATGATCTGTCCACCTTTTCATCAAGATCTTTCAGAATTTCAATGTCACTTCTTATCGAGCCCTCCCTCACCATCACATGCATCCCGTATCTCAGTCTTTCAAGCAACTGTTCCTGAGTTATCGCCTCATGACATGAGTTTGAAAAGACTGAGTAGGCCTGAAGCTTGTTCCTCCTCATACCAGCAGTGTGCCCTAAAATTTTCCTTCCACCTTTGAGGAAAAATTCTATCTTGTTATGTGCCCACTCCTCACCGTTCAGAATTGCATTCCATGCGACAGCCTCACCCATTCCGAGAATTTCATTTCCAGCGATTTTTTCAAGCTCCCCGTAATCAATCTCAAAATTGGGCGTTTCAAGACTGAGATCCTGAGGAGATATGAATGGAAGGAGCATGTAAACCCTGATGCTGCACTCCTCAGCCCATCTCACAAAAAGCTCGAAGCCTCTTTTACCCATTGAATTAAGGGCCGCATCAGGTTCAGCAAAAACAGACGTTGTGCCGTGATTTACGGCAATGTTTGAGAATTCGGTCAGGGTCAGATAATAATCGGGATGTGCGTGAGCATCAATATATCCGGGAACAGCATACATACCCCCGGCATCAAAAACACTCTTAGCCTGAGCTTTTTCACCAACAAGAGCTATTCTGTCATGCTTGATGGCAATGCTCCCCTCAAAAATCTCACCAGTCACAACATCAACAATATTGCAGTTTTCAATCAGCAAATCTGCCTTCTCATTTCCAAGGGCAACTGAGATGATATCTCTGTAGACTTCCGAAAGCTTGGAGCCGATCATGTTAAGACTGGTTCAGCTCAATTATTAAACATTATCGAGTCTTAAATTGTTCAGAGGGTCTCCTTTCCCAGACCGGAATCTCTATATCCTGTTATCACAGCCAGATCACTAGCCATAGCTGACGAAGCTATCGTGGGATCTTTTCACCTGAGAATTCTTCCATCTCTCCTGAAAGGTCTGAAAACTCTTCCTTCAGGCTTTGCCGGACTCTACTCTTTCTTTTAAGGTCCTACAATTAAGTTCGAAAAAGTTATAACCAGCTATTCTATATTAAGCACCTCCACCTCTCTTTCATTTCTGGTTGGTCTTCAGGAGAGGGGAGAGATGAGACTGCATCCAGTTCAAAAAATTAGGTATTGGACTGTTTGGATTCGATAAAAAATCAGAGCTTTCTGAAGTAATACCAGTATCTCTTCTTGTCTCCCGGCCCCTTTATCTCAAGTATGTCCCATGTTATTCTGTCTCCAATTTTAAGCTCCTCGTAACTTTCATCGAACATCATTCCGCTTATCTGAAAGCCATTTTCAGGGTAATTGCCAAATCTTGCAACGGCAATGACAAAGGGTGCGTAGTTCTCAACAATTATCGGTGCTCCAAGCTTCAGCTCTGTGAATGCGTAAAGCTCTCCCTCCTCAGGTATCTTGACCCATTCAAGCTCGGTGCTGTTGCATGATGGGCAGATTATCTGAGGGGGAAATATCAGCTTCCCGCAGCTCAGACATTTCTGTCCTGTAAGCTCTCCATCTGCCAGATTTCTGTAGAAATCGTAAATTCCCGTAGCATCGGGTCCATCAGGCTCCTGCTGATCCCAGAGATCAATTATCGGAGAGAGAGGAACTGTGTCTGGGAGCTCAAGAACTCTTCTCGCCATTCTATCACCTCCCGAACTTGACATCGCTTCTCTTTTTCAGGCTGTAGGCCATTATGTGGTGCAGCTGTGCCATCCCGCTCAGGTTGTGGGCTATGCCAAGCTCCGCTCCACCAACATACCTCTCCTTTGGAACCTCTCCTCTGAACTGCATGACAATCTCCCATGCCTGCCTTACACCTGTTGCCCCGAGAGGGTGGCCATTGGAAAGCAACCCCCCTCCCGGATTGACAGCAACCTTTCCACCTATGTAGCTCTGACCTTCCTCAATGAACTTCCCTCCCTCACCTTTCTTGCAGAATCCGAGCTCCTCGTACTCAAGTATCTCGCTTATTGTAAAGCAGTCATGAACCTCAGCAATGTCTATGTCATCGGGCTTTATGTTCAGCATTTCATAAAGATCTTTTGCAGCCTTTCTGAGTCCAACCCAGTGGCTTAAATCACCCATCTGATTTGTTGTGTGGGCATAATCAACATGCTGAACTCCACCAACAATCCATACCGGAGTGTCTGTCAGCTGTTTTGCCTTTTCCTCGCTTGCAAGAATCAACGCACATGCTCCATCGGTTATAGCGGAGCAGTCAAAGAGAGTTAACGGTGGAGCGACCATTCTGGATTCAATGACCTTCTCAACGGTCACCTTCTTCTGAAACTGGGCGTAGGGGTTGTAGGAGCCGTATTCAGCGTTCTTAACCCTCACCATTGCAAGCTGCTCCCTCGTTGTGCCAAAATCATGCATGTGCCTTTGAGCTACAAGAGCAAAGAAGGGTGGGGCGGTGAAGCCATTTGCACCATCAAATTCCCTGTTGCCCACATTTATCATGCTGGACTGGCTGAAGTTCATGAACCTGGTGTTCATTTTTTCCACACCAACAACCATGGCTACATCGCTCAATCCCATTGCAACAGCAAGCCATGCATATCTTATGGCCGCCTGCCCGCTCGCACACGCAACCTCAGTTCTGGAAATGACCCTCTTCACCTCAATACCAAGCAGTTCTGCCACTAGAGGTGCAACATGAGTCTGATTTATCCACCTCTCAGGCTGTGCCGCTCCAACAATCAGTGAATCAATTTCTTTCTTGTCTAAATTGGGAACATCATCAAAAACAGCCTTTCCTGCTTCCTGAACAAGATCCTTCCAGCCTGCCTCTCTCACTCCAAATTTTGTTATTCCCGCTCCAACAATTGCGACATTTCTCATGCTACCTCCCCCTGAACTCGGGCTTTCTGCGATACATGAACGCCTGAACCCCCTCGGCGATGTCATCTGTTGTTGCTATGTTTCCTCCTGAAACAGCCTCTATGAACAATCCTGTTCTCAGGTGATGGAGATTGCCGTAGTACATCGTTCTCTTTAAAAGCTTGTAAGCCAAAGGTGGACCTTCAGCAATTTTTACTGCAATTTCCTGAAGCTTCTGCTGGAACTCATCTGGTTCGGCAACGTAATTGGCAATCCCCCACTCGTAGGCCCTTTCAGCATCAATGTTCTCCCTCATCATTATTGCCTGCTTTGCCCTTGACATTCCGATAAGCGTTACAAGCCTCTGCGTACCACCCCATCCCGGAAATAGGCCGAGATTCAGCTCAGGCAGAGCAAGAAAAGCCTTTCTGCTCATTACCCTAAGATCACAGGCAAGTGCGAGTTCAAATCCACCTCCCAAAGCCGGGCCGTTTATACCAGCAACAACAGGCTTTGAGAGGGTTTCTATTTTTGTAAAGACCTTATGGCCTTTTTCACTGAATTCATGCATGACATCAGCCCTTCCCTGTGCAAATACTGCCATGTCCGCTCCTCCACAGAAGTTTCTGCCTTCTCCAGTTATGACAATGCACCTCACATTCTCGTCCTCCTCGAGCATCTCAAGTGCATCGCAAATCTCATCCAGAAATGTTGGATTCAGGGCGTTTGCTCTTTGGGGCCTGCTCAAAATCAGGTAGCCTATCCTCTTATCCCCATCAACCCTTATCTTAACAAACTCGTAAAGCCCCCTTCCGTATCTGTAAAATCCCTCTCCTGCCTTTCTTCCAAGCTTTCCTGATTCGATCATCTCAATAAGCACCGGATTTGGTCTGTATCTTTCTTCACCATACTTTGAGTAAAGCTCTTCAAGGGTTCTGACTATTCTGTCAATGCCAGCATCATCTGCCATTCTCAGAAGCCCTCTCGGATAGTTCAGGCCATGAATCACTCCAAGATCTATCTCCTCTGCAGTTGCTACTTCTTTTTCAATCAGCCATGCTGCCTCATTGACTGCGGGAGCAAGGAATCTCATTATGTCAAAATCCGCACCAGCTTTCAATGGAACCTCATTCCTCTTTCCTTCGCTCCAGTCATAGAATCCCTTACCGCTCTTCTTTCCGAGATGTCCCGCCTTGAAGAGCCTTTCAAATGGTGGGGCTGGCCTGTAAGATTCTCCAAGGGTCTCACGATAGTACTCGAGCACATGATAGCTCACATCAATGCATCCACCACCAAGCAAATCGTGGAGCTCAAACAACCCCATCGGAAGACCCATCTTGTACTTGACAGCAGAGTCAATCTCCTCAACCGTCCCCTCTCCATTCTCAAGTGCCCAGGCAGCCTCATTTGCCATCGTGACAAATATCCTGTTGACCACAAACCCCGGCACATCCTTCCTGACATGGATGATTACCCTGTTCATCCTTTTTGAAACCTCTTCAACAACCCTGATTGCCCTCTCACCTGTATGCTCTCCATAGACTATCTCAAGCAACCTCATTACCTTTGGTGGGTTGAAGAAGTGCATTCCAACAAACCTTGATGGATCTTTGAGGTATTCAGAGAGTTTTGTTATGCTCAGAGATGAGGTGTTTGTTGCTATTATCGCATCTTCCTTGCAGTAGCTCTCAACCTCCTGAAATACCTTACCCTTTAGCTCCATTATCTCAGGAATCGCCTCTATGATCAGATCCGCATCTTTCACTGCCCCTTCCAGATCAACAACAGGCTTTATTCTTGCAAGAACCTCCTCTACCTCTTCCTTCAGTCTTCCCTTTCTCCTATCTCTCTCAAGTCCTTCCCTTATTTTCTCATAACCCCTCTGAACAACTTCCTCTTTTATGTCTCTAAGTGTTACCTCAAAACCCGAAACTGCAGCAAGCTCGGCAATTGCATGACCCATCGCTCCTGCTCCAAGAACGCAAATTTTCTTTACCTCCATAACCATCACCCCTCAATCCCAGTACTCATACCCGGCCTTCAATGCCCTGAGATTTGGTTCAACAAGTCTTTCCGGGAAGAATTCCTTTATTGTTTCCTGAATTGTCTCGAAGCTGAAGGGCAGTTCAATTTTCTTTGCAAGCATCCCTATAACAACCACATTTGTTGCCTGAACAGTTCCGGCATATCTTTCGGCAACATCAGATGCATTCACAACACTGATATCATTAGTAATTTTCTCAACCGCCTGAAGTATCTGTTCAAGTTCAGGATATTTGCCAATTCCTGTTGATACTGTAGGAGGTATTATTGATCTCGTATTGAGGATTATCTTTGTACCACCATTTAAATACTGAGTGTATCTTAGGATCTCTACAGGCTCAAGGCTAACCACGATATCAGCACTTCCGTATGGGATCAGAGGAGAATCAACCTCTCCAAATCTCACATGCACCTCAACACTTCCCCCTCTCTGAGCCATTCCATGGGTTTCAGCTGTAACAACATTAACCCCAGCTTTCAGGGCTGATCTTGCAAGTATTGCCGAGGTTGTCAGAATTCCCTGACCGCCAACACCAACAAGCAATACATTTGTTTCGCTCATCTTTCCAGAATTCCACTTTAAATTATATGAATTTTACTGAAATTAATGACGGTATTTAAACTGGCTTTACAATATCCAAAAATTTTTATAGTTTCATCGAACAATGTTAGAACATGCTCAAGGACGTTGTTAAGGACTCTCCTGGAGAGAGGGTATTTCTGCTTGGAAATGAGGCCATTGCGAGAGGGGCAATTGAGGCTGGAATTGACGTTTACTCAGCCTATCCCGGCACTCCTTCATCTGAGGTTGTTGACACATTGAGTGAGGTCTGCAGACTGCTTAAAGACAGGATGGAGTTCTACCTTGAATATTCAGTTAATGAGAAGGTTGCATTTGAGGTTGCTGCAGGAGCGTCAATGGCAGGAAAAAGAGGGATGTGCGGAATGAAGCATGTTGGTGTCAATGTTGCAGCAGATGCCCTTTTCAGCTTCGCATACATTGGAGCAAAAGGTGGTTTTGTGCTCCTTTCAGCTGATGATCCAAGCATGCACTCAAGTCAGAATGAGCAGGACAACAGATGGTACGGGAAAGCTGCAAAGGTTCCGGTTATAGAGCCTACAAATCCGCAGGAGGCAAAGGATTATGTTGCGAAGGCATTTGAAATTTCGGAGAAATTTGAAAGCCCTGTGATTTTCAGAACTGTGACAAGGCTGAACCATGCAAGTGGTGTGGTTGAACTGGGTGAAATTCCTGAAAAAAAGCTTGAAAAGGTTGACTGGGAAAAGAACGCCCAGCAGTTTGTTATGGTTCCGGCAAATGCAAGGAGAAGAAAGCCAATCCTTCTTGAAAAGCTTGAAAAAATAGAGAAATTCTTCAACAAATCAGATCTGAACTGGATTGAGGGTGGAGATAGCAGGACAGGAGTTATAGCAAGTGGAGTCAGCTACAGATATGCAAGAGAGGCGTTGAGAAGACTGAATTCAGATCTTCCATTGCTGAAGCTCTCTACCACATTTCCACTTCCAAGCAAGCTCTTGGAGGATTTCATAAGCCAGCTTGATAAGGTTGCCATTGTTGAGGAGCTTGACCCATTTGTTGAGCTTCATGTAAAAGCTTTGGCAAAGGAATATGATGTGGAGATTTACGGAAAGGAGAATGGCTACTTTCCGATGAACTACGAATACAATGTGGCTGTTGCGGAAAAGGGAATTGCAGGGATGCTTGGAAAAAGCGTTACATTTGACTACGATTCCGCCCTTCAGAGAGTTGCCGAAACATCTGCAATAGCTCCACCAAGACCTCCCGTCTTCTGTCCTGGCTGTCCTCATGCAGCCAGCTATTATGCTCTGAAAAATGTAGCTGGAGATGAGGCTTTGCCAAGTGACATAGGCTGCTACACTCTCGGCATTAACAAGCCTTTTGAGACTGTTGACATAACCCTGTGCATGGGAGGTGGCTTTGGCACGGCAAATGGACTGGCAAGAGTTGTGAAAAACAAGGTTATAGCAACAGCAGGAGATTCAACATTCTTCCATGGATCGGTTCCAGCATTGATAAATGCGGTCTACAACAGGGCAAACGTTGTTTTCATAGTGCTCGATAACTCAACAACAGCCATGACAGGTCATCAGCCACATCCCGGAATGGACAAGAGAGGGTGCGGTGAGATGCCCCATTCTGTCAGAATTGAGGATGTCGTAAAGGGTTTAGGAGTTGAATTTGTTGAAGTGGTCAACCCGTACAACCTGAAGAGAATGGAAAAGGCTTTGAATGATGCTTTAAACCATGAGGGGGTTTCAGTAATAATTGCAAGACAGCTCTGCGCCATTCTTTGGAACAGAGAGAGGAAGAAGAAGGGAGTGAAAATAAAGCCATTTGTCATAACAGATGAGTGCGTTAAATGCCTGAAATGTGTGACATCATTCGCTTGCCCTGCAATAATGTACGATGGAGAGAATATATGGATTGATGAGGCGATGTGTGCTGGATGTGGTGTTTGCGCTCAGGTATGTCCTGTGAATGCGATAAAATCATCAGCTGTAAAAGCAAAATAATAATGAAACTTATGGCATTATTAAAATTTTCTTTACTCTATTAGTTCTATCAGGGTGGATATTGCAGATCCTGACATGGCAGCCAGAACAAATATAACTCCAGTCAATTTTCTTTTGATCGGTGGAGACTGAGACATCCAAGGAATACAGCAACTGGATAATCCAAGAAAGTATTCTGAGAGTCATGGTAAAGCTTGGAACTCCAATAGCAATTGGTGAAGCGCTGAACATAGTATACACGATGGCAGATATTTACTGGCTTGGAAGAGTTGGCAGAGAGGCTCTTGCCTCTGTAAGCGCATCTTGGCCCGTAATATGGCTTGTAGTATCTGCTGGAGCAGGAATATTTTCTGCCGGAGTGGCACTGATATCTCAGTACTGGGGGATGGGAGATTTCAAAAGAGCCACAAAAGCTGGTGGCCAGATGTTGCTACTTTCACTGGTATTCGGTATCCCCCTCGCATTAATTGGATATTTCATATCCGGATATTTTCTCAACCTCATCGGTGTTCCGGAAACCACAATAAAGTACGCAGCTGAGTATGCCAGAATCTTGGCCCTGGGAATTCCGTTCATAGCAATCTATGAGAGCTTCTCTGCCATCTATGTCGCAGCAGGAGACTCAATAACTCCTCTCAAATTGCGAAGTGCCGGTGTGGTGATTAACGTGATGCTGGACCCTGTGCTAATCTTTGGATACTTTGGATTTCCTGCATATGGTGTGGCAGGTGCTGCAATGGCAACGGTGATAAGCCAGTTTACCGTATCTGCCTTATCTGTGGTATACCTCACTTTTGGGGGAGTGGATGGGCATTCATTAACACTTGCTTCTCTAATTCCAGACTCTAACTTCTTAAAAGACATACTGAAAATAGGCTATCCGATTTCTGCACTGATGGTTGGAGAGGCAAGTGGTTTTGTGGTTCTGGTTCATGTCATAAGCCTTCTGGGTTCAGCTCCACTCGCAGCATGGGGAATTGCTGACAGAGTTCTGGGATTGTTTCATGTCTTCATAGCCGGATTGCTTGGAGCTACTTCCACAATGATAGGACAGAGTCTTGGTGCTGATGAGCATAAAAGAGCCAGAAAAATTGCCAGAAAAACCTCAATTTACGGAGCTGCAATAATGATTGCCGGACTTCTTTTACTGATCCCCCTTCGCTATCAAATTGCCGAGATCTTTGCACCGGGTGATGAGGAGCTTGCAGGGGAGGTTGCAGATTTCATATTGATAATGGGACCATCTGTGGTGTTTTTCACAGTATATCTCTCCTCAAGAGCTGTTGCAAGAGGATCGGGACATACAAAACCTGTGATGTTTTTCGGACTTCTGAGACTTTGGATACTGAGAAACAGCCTTGCATATTTATTTGCATTGCCGCTCGGATACGGCGTTAAAGGACTTTGGATTGGTATGGCAATAAGTAATTACATAACAGGCTCCTTAGCACTTTGGTGGATATTTTTTGGTAACTGGGTGAAAGCAGTGGTGAAGAAAGAAGAAAGTAGAATTGAATCTACCCCATTTTCATAACAGAGATTTTAATGATAAAGGATGACATGGAACTACATCAGCTCTGAGAATACCTTTAACAACCCTATGTTAACAATAATCGAACCAGAGATCATGATTATTAAAGCTAAATAGCTGAGGCGGGAAAAGGGATAGAACACCATATTCGCTTTTACCGTATAATCCACACTCCCTTCAACCGATTTCAGACTTATTTCAGGATTTTTGAGGAATATTCTTTTTTCCTGAACAGTAAATTCTCTGTATGCATCAGCATGCATAATTACCGCAACCTCTGAATTTTTAGCTTTCAGAATCAGTTCTCCCTCTACAAAATTTCCTGAGGGGATTATCTCAGACAGGATGATTTCATCTCCCTGATTGAGACTTCCAGAAAAGACCAGTTTTTCGTGAGAGGGATACATTGAAATGAGAGCAAGAGCTACAGAGAGGACCAGCATAAGCAGTCCCACCTTTATCTCTCTGATTCCAAGAAACTGCTGGATTTTGCTTTTATAACTCATATTTTCCCGACAAGATGGCACTCAACATAGTGATTTCTCTCAAATTCAATCATTTCAGGATGCTTGGTGTCGCAAAGACCCATTTTAGCATACACGCATCTGGGATGGAATCTACACCCATCAGGTATGTTCACTGCACTGGGGACCTCTCCCTTTATAGGAAGAGATTTAATTATCTCCTTTCTCTCAGGTTCCGGTTCTGGAACAGCTTCAAGCAACGCTCTTGTGTAAGGGTGAAGGGGATTGTCAATAACCATGTCAACCTCCCCCATCTCAACAATTCTTCCAAGATACATCACACCAATCCAGTCTGAGAAGTATCTGGCAGTTGAGAGGTCATGGGTGATGTAAAGATAAGTAAGCCCGAGTTCATCTCTCAGTCTCCTTAGAAGCTCAAGAATTTCTGCCCGTATAGATACATCAAGCATCGAAACCGGTTCATCAGCAACAACGAATTCAGGGTTCAGTATCATTGTCCTTGCAATTGCAACCCTCTGCCTCTGACCTCCACTGAGCATGTGAGGGAACCTGCTTACAAACTCTTCCGGAGGTGTCAGTCTGACAAGCTCCAAGGCATGATGTATCATCTCCTCCCTCTCTGATCTGCTATTTCCAATTCCATGGATTATCAGAGGCTCCTCAAGCACATCATAAACTCTGAACCTGGGATTGATTGATGAAAAAGGATCCTGATATATCATCTGAACCATTTTTCTATATCTCAGGTTCTCCTCCTTTGATTTCAGATGAGAGACATCCTGACCTCTGAGAAATATTCTACCTTCAGTTGGTTCAATGAGCTTCATTATGAGTTTTCCAGTTGTGGTTTTCCCACAACCCGACTCTCCAACCAGCGCAAAGATTTGCTGTTTCCTTATTTCAAAGGATATGCCGTCGACTGCCCTTACAAATCTCGGTGATTCTCTTTTCATCACGCTCTTTATCCCTCTTTTTATTGGAAAGTACTTTTTCAATCCCTCAACTTTCAATTCTACATCTTGAACCATGATCCTCACCTTGGAATGTTGTGACAATAAATCACCCTTCCATCATCCAGCACCTCTTTTCCAGGCTCTTTTTCCATGCATATTTTTATTGCATAAGGACATCTTGGATGGAACCTGCATCCCGGTGGAGGATTTGCAAGATTTGGAGGAGCTCCAGGAATAAATTCAAGCTTATCGACTCTTTCATGTACCCTTGGAATTGCTGCGAGTAACTTCTGGGTGTAAGGATGTTTTGGATTTTCGTAGATAATCTCACTGTCCCCAAGCTCTACTATCTTTCCAGCATACATGACTGCGATTTTGTCCGATATTTCAGCAAGAATGCTCAAGTCATGGGTTATAAATATCAGGGATAAGCCAAGTTCCTTCTTCAACTTTTTGAGAAGGTTAATTATCTGGGCCTGGACAATAACATCAAGAGCTGTTGTTGGCTCATCAGCTATCACCAAGTCAGGTTCAAGCAAAAGAGCCATTGCAATCATAACTCTCTGTTTCATGCCCCCACTCAGCTCATGAGGATATCTGGAGACGATTTCAGGATCGAGTCCAACAAGTTCGAGATGTCTTGCGATTCTTTCCTTAGCCTCATCCTCAGATGCATCTGTATGGTACTTGAACGGTTCCATCATCTGGTATCCGATGGAGTAAACTGGATTAAGTGCATTCATAGCTCCTTGAAATATCATTGAGATCCTCTTCCATCTTACCTCCCTTCTGAAAGTGTTTTCGTTCATTGATGTGAGGTTTAATCCATCCAGCTCAATCTCTCCTCCAACAATCCTCCCTGGTGGGGGAACGAGTCTTATCAGAGAGTATCCAAGGGTTGATTTTCCGCATCCGCTCTCCCCTGCAAGTCCGAGAACCTCACCTTTTTCAAGTGTGAAACTAACACCATCAACACCTCTCACAACACCTCTTGTAGTGAAAAAGTGCGTTTTCAGATCTGTCACTCTCAGCAGCATATCAAACACCTCACAGCGTCCTCATTCTTGGATTCAGTATTCTGTCAAGTGCGACACCAAGCAGCACAAATGAAAGTCCAACCAAGGCTATTGCCAGACCTGGAGGGATTACCCACCACCAGTATCCGTTTATCGTTGCACCTGCGTTCTGGGCATCATACAGCATCTGCCCCCATGTAACAGCTGTTGGGTCCCCAAGTCCCAGAAAGCTCAGAGCAGCTTCGGTCATGACCGCATATGGAACAGAAAGAGCCATCTGGGAAAATGCGTATGGCATGATCTGGGGCATTATGTGCTTGAAAACAATCCTCCCTGAACCGGCACCTAAGGCCCTTGCAGCCTCAACAAAAGTCTGTTCCTTTATCTGGAGTGCCATGCTTCTGGCTACCTTAGCAACCCCTACCCAGCCAAACAAAACCAGAAGAAGGACTATCTGAACAAGATCAACATGACCCTTGAAATAAGCTCCGAGAAGAATGAGTATGGGTAAAACCGGAAGGGAGAACATGAATTCATTGAATCTCTGAAGAAGTTCATCTCTCCATCCACCAAAATACGCACTTGCCACACCATACACAACACCTATCAAAACACTTAAGACCGCAACTGCTATACCAACAGATAGCGATACCCTCGTTCCCCAGATAAGCCCGGCCCATATATCTCTTCCCTTGCTGTCAGTTCCCATAAGCCCGTATGTTCTACCTGAAAAAACAGCTGTAAAGTTTGAGAGGTTTATGGTGTCGTCATCTGAGCTTGTTATCTGTATTTCAAAAACATACTCGCCAAGCAAAGGTACTGGACTTTCAAAAATCTTTTTATCAACCTTTCCAAATAAAATTTTCATTGTGTCCATCAAAGCCTGAAGCTTTATCTCTTCAACTGGATTCAGCTGAACGCCCGAAGTGGTTTTGGCCCAGTTAAAGACATTATTCTTAACCTCAGTGTTTGTGGCAATCTGAATAACCGTATTGGAGGAGATTCTTCTGTCTTTCATCAAAACAATTTCATTTCCATCAGGACGTTTCAGAATTATTGTCATTTTTGGTTTTTGTCTGACATCAGAGGCCGTTGTCTCAAATCCTTTGAGAACTATGTCTTTCGGAGGAGAGTCGTAACTGTTCATATACACGATTTTTATTATTTTTCTACCACCCCCCATATCCTCAACCTGCATATCTTCTATGGTGTATACCTCGTGAGGAGCTAATTTCTCGGATGAAAAGTAATTTATCCAAGTTGGTGGAGCATTTTGAGGATTCTCAACCCAGAACTCCTTTGACCATCTTTCAGGGACATCTGGAGAGGTTATGTATGGTGCAAAAACTGCCACAGAAACGAGAATGACCAGCAGTACAAATCCGATGATTCCTCCTTTCTGGTATCTGAATTCATGCAGAAAGTCTTTGGCACTTTCTTTAAGATCTTCGAGCCTCATGCCCGATCACCTTCCAACTCTCACCCTCGGATCCAGATATCCGTAGATCACATCAGCAATTATCATTGAAGCAAGAAAGAGAGCTACTGTAACATAGGTTACCCCCATAAGGAGATTGACTTCACTTTGTTGAAGAGCGACCCAGTAAAGTCTCCCCATTCCAGGCCAGTTGAAAACCGCTTCAGTTATTATTGCTCCACCAAGTGAGCCAAGAAGGCCAATAATCACGTTAGTCACTATGGGAGGAGATGCTGCTCTCAAGGCGTGTCCATAAATCACCCTGTTTTCAGGGACTCCTTTAGCCCTTGCAACTGTTATGAAATCCTCATGCATTGTGGTGATCATAATGTTTCTTGTGGTGTATGCCCACCCACCAAAGCTGACAAAAACAACTGTTGCGAGAGGAAGAAGCATTCTCCATATCAAATCCCTGTAGTAGGCAAATCCTTCAAGATTGGGATCAGGCAAACTTGAAGCAGGAAAAAGTCCAAGCTGAAATGCAAAAATCAGTATGAACACCATCCCGACCCACCACATCGGAAGGCTTGCTGTAAGCATTGCCAAGACAGAGAGGAGTTTATCAACAGCTTTTCCAGCTTTCTGTGCTGCCTTTATTCCAAGAATTAGACCAATGAAAGTTATAATTATCTGAGCAGTTGTGAAGAGCAGTACTGTTCTGGGTATTGCCTTTTCAATGATCTTGGATACCTTTATCTCACCAAAAACCGGACTTCTGGCATTTCCAAAATCAAGGAGCAGGGTGTTTTTGGTTTTTGAGATTACCCTTTCCCAGAATGTTTTGTCAAGTTCAAACTCTCGTTTTAGCTGTTCCATCCTGTTCCTCTTCCATTTCTCAAAAGCTTCGGGATCGTTTGCCTTTAACCTGATCAGGGATGGATTTCTGGCTTCATTGTTTATTATCTCTGCAATCCTTGTTTTTGCATCATCTTCTGCAACTTTAACAAACAATATAGAAACAACGAATGTGACAAATATTAGCACCAATAAAGCGTTGAAAATCCTGATTCCGAGATATTTGGCGAAGCTCATTGCCCAACCCTTTTTCTGCGATTGTTTTTAAAGTTTTTTCCCGAATAGAGTGATCAGAGAAAGTATTTAATAAAAATTAAAAAATTTAAATTTGGATCTCTGTTATCTCGCCCTTTTTCTTGTGACATATCCTACTGCAAGCAGCCCGATCAGTGCAGCAACCACTTCAAATCCCGGAGTCTTTTTCTCTTCTTTAGGTGGAGTTGGTGTTTCAGGCTTTTCTGTTGGCTTCTCTACAGGAGTCTTTTCCGGTGTTGGAGTGGGGGTTGGCGTCTTCTCTGGAGTTGGTGTTGCAACAGGCTTTGGATTTACACTTTTGAGCTCTATATAAAGTGACTCGGGATCGTACTTGACAATGTAATACGGGCCATTGCTTATAACAGCATGCCCATAGGCATCTATGAACTTGATGTCAGCCTCATACCTTTTGGTTGCCTCACTTGCAGAAACTTCCCCCTTAAGTGCTGACGGGATCGTTCCCTTCATATTCTCCAGTGCACTCTTTATTTGGACTACATGATCCTTGAGGAGCATGTCAATCTGATTAACTCCCTCCGTTGCCTCACTGAAAGACCATTTCTGATCAGCATAACCATTTGCAACCATTTCACCAAGCACATACCACAGCTCCCATGGAAGATCCGGGAAGAATGCATAGTAGCTGGCGGTGAGATCGTCTGCAACAACATGAGCGTAGTCCCCGTAAACCACATACCCGTCATCAGTGAAGACAATTCCCTTTATGTTTTTGAACACTTCAGCGTTTGCTTCAAGACTCTCATCGTAGTAAGGATCGTCCTCCCCATCCTGTGTGCTCCATTCCTTCGAGAAAGCAATGTAATACTTCACATCTTCAGGTGTTACAGGCTCCCCATTGTGCCATTTGCCCCAGTCAAGGACCTTGTACGTTACTTTCACTTTGGCCGTACCCTTTCCTGGTTCCCATGTGTCTGTGGTTGAGTTGTAAAGAACTGCTCCATCGGGCACTTCAAATTCACCCTTTTCCACCTTGTAATCGTAGACAACAGGCTGATACACACCATTCTGATCAATCCAGAGTGGTGGAGAGGTTACAAGTCTCCAGATGAGCATTGCATATATGTCATCACTGCCTATGGGGTTGAATGCACTCATGAATAGAGCTCCTGTGGATGAGAATTCTATAACCTTCAGAATTCTGTCAGGTGTACTCGCTGTCAGGAGAGCGTTTCTTGTATAAAGCCCACTGACCGGATCAACCATCATTGACTTCACATCGACTCTGTTTTTGTTCACAGGGAAGAATTCAGTCTGAGATATTGTGAATACCCTGACCGAATCCATTATCCCAAGTCCAAGACCCAGCTTCTGAAGATCCCAGTACTGATCGACATTCTCAAGTGTGAATGTCTTATCATCTTTCTCCAATTTTCCGTTGACAAGCAGCATAGTGATATCATCCACAGTGAAGTCGAGGATTTCACTGAGCATGTCTCCAGTATAGTAATTGAGTTCTATCTTGTCTGCACCTCCAATTGCATCAATCAGGTCTTTAACAGTTACAGTTGGCGTGTGCTGCCATCCCACAATTCCAGGAAGTCCCCAGTACCAAGATGAATAAAACTGGGGTAATTCGGTTTCTGGCCATGCTTCAGCTGCTTCTGCAACCCATCCTCCCGTGTAGTAATTCCATTCGTAGTTCTTTGGATCTGTGAGATAAACTGCTCGAATTGCTTTCTTTCTGTCCCAGATATTGTTTTCAACAGTGAATCCAGCTTTCTCAAGCACTGATGCAAAGTACGTTCCAACATCTTTTCTCTCGTCCTCAACTCTCGAAATTCCTTTTATCACAACTGGTTCTCCATTGAAATACCACTTTCCATCTTTCTTCTCCAATGTATACCCAGCCTCCGCCAGTTTCTGGGCTGCATTGTTCATTGCTTCATCAATCATCTGTATCGCAAGCTCTTCATCCCCTTCTGGGGATAAGCCAAGCGCCTCATAGAGATCCTTCATCCTTTCATTGAACGGGTAGAAGGTGTTGAAGGCACCATACTGCACTGCTCCGGATCCCTGATATATGTTTTGTACGATGTGTTCTCTGCTCACAAGCCAGTTAACAGCGTATCTAACCTCTCTTATTGCAAATGGATTCATGTACACCTTGTCACCAACAGTTATTATAGGTAGATCTCCCTCATCATGCACAGGGTTCAGTGTTAATTCACCGTAAACCGATGCAGATCTGATGAGTTCAAGATTGTCAAGTATTTTTGGATCAAGGTCCTTGTAAGCTCCTGAAGGTCTTGAAAACAGAAAGATGTCGTATTCCCCATTGGCCACAGATACAATGGCCGTTTCCTCGTTGGACATTGCATATACCTGTATCTCATTTGCCTGTCCATCGTTGGGGAGTACCTTTGCAGCTGCTGGGAGTATTGTTGCAATAAACAGTGCAGCCAGCAATACCAGAAATTCCACCTTTTTCATGTTTTCACCTCGCATTTCAAAACCTCACGTGAACTTATAGTTCAGAGGTACACGATCCTATTTAAATTTTATTCAGAGCAGTAATCAAAACGAACCATGCGCACCATTACATTTTTAAAATTCAATCCCAAATGCCTGATCGATGATGCCAATGAACCCCAAGCAGATGAAGAAGATGATGAAGCAGATGGGAATTGAGATGGACGAGATTGAGGCTGAGGAGGTTGTGATAGTAACAAAAGGGGAGGAATTGGTTTTTAAAAATCCATCGGTTGTCAGGATAACTGCCAAGGGCGTTGAGACGTTCCAGATCTCGGGAAGTTACGAAACCAGAGAGAGGCTTGTCATCAGCGATGAGGACGTCAGGCTGGTTATGGAGCAGGCTGGTGTGAGTGAAGAGGAGGCAAGAAAGGCATTGGAAGAGGCAAAGGGAGATATTGCTGAAGCTCTTTTAAAGCTTACAGAAGAATGAAACCTCCCGTTGTGCTGAAATCCGGAAGAAACTTTTATCTTGTGAATGAATTCAGCGGAGAGCTTCACACCCACAAGGGAATAATAAACCTCGAAGAGCTCAAAAATAAAGGCTTTGGGGATTCTGTAAAAACACACTTGGGTGTTGAATTCAAAATCCTACCTTTCAATGCTGCAGACTTCTTCAGGCTTTTCAGAAAAGCCCCAACCCCCGTGATGCCCAAGGACATTGGAGCCGTTATAGCTTACTCGGGGCTTCGGCCTGACTCGCTTGTTTTTGATGCCGGAACTGGCAGTGGAGTGACCGCCGCGTATCTTGCTTACTTCAACAAGTATGGAGAGGTTGTCACTGTGGAGAAAAGAGCGGAATTTGCGAAAATTGCAAGGGAAAATTTCAGAACAGCTGGGCTGAGAAACATACATCAGATTACCGGAAATGCAGTTGAGATAGCAGATGGATTCAGGAAAGAGTTCGATCTTGTTTTTCTTGACATGAAGGATGATGTTGCAATGATTCCCAAGGCATTCAGGATGCTGAGAAGCTCGGGATTTCTTGCTGTTTACAACCCGTACATCGAGCAGACCAAAGCGGTTTATGAGGAGATGATCAGAACGGGATTCAGGGATGTTGAGTCATTTGAACTTGTCAAGGTGAATCTCGAATTCAAAAGGGTTGGAACGAGACCCCAGGTTGGAATCTTTCACACGGGATACATAACCATGGGAAGAAAAATATCTTAGCTATTTTCTGATCCGATCAACAATCATTCTGATCCATTCAGGAAGTGCAAAGCTTGCAATATGGATTTCAGGATTGTAATGAACTGTTCTGATCTCTCTTTCGATAAATCTTCTTCTGATCTCCTCGGCTTCCGGATATCTTTCCGGATGAATCACATAGCTCCAGAGACCGAGAGGATAGGCTGGAACGAAGTTGATGTAAACCCTGAAATCCATAACCCCCGCAATGTTTTCCAGTACCTCCCTGAAATACTCAAGCTGGGCGAAGGGAGACTGGCTCTGAGTTGCAAATACGTCTGAGATTCTCTCGCATGCCTGATAAAACTCAGCACTTGAGATGTGCTGGCTGAATGGATTCGGATCGGTGCCATCAACAATGACAGCATCAAATTTTTCACCGGCAGAAATAACGTAGTCCATGCCATCCTCAACCAGAACCGTAACCCTTGGATCATCAAACGCTCCCCTGTCTATTCCGAGATGATTTCTGCAGACCTCTATAACATCTCTGTCCAGTTCAACCATCACAACCTCATCCGGATCATGCTTTAAAGTCTCTCTCACACTCCCACCATCTCCTCCGCCAATAATGAGAACTTTCTTTGGATTTCTATGGGTGAGCATTGGAACGTGAACAAGCATTTCATGATAGAACGCCTCATCCCTCTCGGTGAGCTGAATTTTGCCATCCAGCACAAGCATCTTCCCAAAGCTGTATGTTTCAAAAAGCTGAATCCTCTGATACCTGCTTTCAAAATCTGCAATAACCCTCTTTATTCTGATTCTGAGAGAAGCGTCACCGTAGCTTTCCTCAAACCATTCCATAAGCCTGACAGATCAATCAGATTTATAAGGTTAGCCCCCTCAGATTGGCGACTTCTCATCACCCATCAGTGGCGGGAGTAATCATCACAGGGGGCTGGGATATGGCAAGCACGGCGAGAAATACCAAGATCAGTGCCAGGACGTGTCTCATGCTGAGCCTTTCCTTCAGAAATATTTTTCCTGCCAGACTTCCAATTACAGGAGATGTTGCTGAGATCGGTGAGACAAGATTGCTGCCTATGAGCTTCACAGAAGTTACAAAGGAAAGGATACCAGCAACCGAGACAATTCCTCCGGCAAATCCCATGAAAATCAGAGATTGCCTGCCAAGAGGAATGCTTCTGACTACTGCAATGAGAATTGCAGAGTTTATTGCAAGCCTCAGGAATGCAAGCGTTAGCGGGGAGAGGTGGACGGTTAAATAATCAAGGGTAACTATTGATATTGACCAGCTCAGGGCTGCCAGAACTGCTGTGAAGCTCTTAACTGTGAACTTCCCGGTTTCTTTGGGAATCGCAATAACAGCAAGTATTGTGAAGAGCGAGGCAGCCATCACATTGAGTGTTATTGGAAATCCGTAGATAAAAAGGTCCAGTATGGCAACAAACACGGGATAGGTTGAGGCGAGGGGCAGAGCGTAGCTCACAGGAGAGGTTTTCAGGGCATTGAAGTAGAGTATATCTCCAAGAAAGAAGGCAAAAAACGTGGAAAAAATGAGCAAAAGAATTAACTGCAGGTTTAATGGCTCTATTCCCCTTAAAAGAACAAATGGAAGCATGAAGAGAACGGCAAAAATGCTTCTCAGCAGATTGCCTGAGAGTTCACTCTCATCTCTTAATCCGAGCTTGAAAATAACCCCACCGCTTCCCCAGCAGAGTGCTGAAACAAATGCAAGGGCAACACCAAGCATCACATGAGGATATCAGGCATACAGAATAAATATGTATGCTCATAATCTCATAACAATTATTCTGGGATGAGATTCATGCAATTAACTTTATACAATGAGCCATAGAATAAAGTTAATGGGAAATTTATCAGAAATATTAGGGAATGAACGGAGAATGCTCATGATAATTTTTCTGATAGAAAAGGGCGGAAACGCAACTGTTGGAGAAATTACGGATTACATAGTGGCTAAAGGCAAAAAAGATGGTCACAGGATTAGAAAAAGCGTTTATGTTAGCCTTACACAGACACACATACCCATGCTCGAAAGAGAGGGTTTTTTGAGATTGGAACGAGATATGGTTTTTATTGAGAATTCAAAGCTTTTTTCTGATCTTATAAATTTCTTGGAGGGCTTCAGATCTGTTTTCATGAAAAAGTAATCTCCCATTAACTTAGTACCATTCCAAGAATGCAGTAGCAAACAAAAAAGGAGTTGAAAAAATGAGCAAACTTAGATACGGATTGCTGGGAATAATTGCTGCCCTGGCGATTGTTCTTGGTGTGGGTGCAAATTTCAGCGATTACAACGCTGACAGAAGTGCCCACTGGACGATAGTGACGGATGATACAGAGCTAATAGATCTCGAGCCAATTCAGCCCTATGCATACATAGGAGATGATGGTCTCTTGAGAATTGATTTTTCAGCAAACAACCCCAACTACCCAGGGTATGGTGATGGTATAAGCCCGGCAAGCGAGTACAACTTTGATGAGGTGTTTGCAGTAAGCAACGATCTCTGGGAGAGATTCCCCATAGTTGTAAGGGTGACATCCAACAACACCCACGTGGAATTTTACGGACATGAGGGCGGAGTTTACGCAGTTGATGGTGGTCAGCTTGCAACAGCCTCAGACAGTGCAAGAGATGATGTATGCTTTGTTGTGAACCCGGGAGAGGCTGTGAAGATAGGTATGGACCTGAGTGCAAATGGTAACAATCCGGGAGAAATGTGGAATGTGGCCATGAAAGTGAAAGCATACAGAATGGGGACTGAGCCTGCAGAACTTGCTGATTGCGGGCAGGAGTAATGAGGTGAGTGAAAATGAGAAAAATATTTGGCATAACGCTTCTCATTGCCGGTTTGATACTTGCAATGAGTGCTGGAGCAAACTTCAGGTATTATGAAGCTGACAGAACAGTTACAGTAGCGGTTGTTGCAGATGATAACGAATTTATTGATCTAACACCAACACAGCCGTACGCATATCTCAACAACGGAAAGCTTACAATAGAGATAAGCCCCAACAACGCAAATTACAACGAATCTCTTGGCTTTGGGTCAGGTTTAAGTCCCAACTCAACCTACGTGTTTGAAGAGATGTTCAATGTAAGCAATGAGCTATGGGAAAACAATGCAACAGCATATCCAATATGTGTAACAATATCAAGCAACAGCGACAACTTGCTTTTGTTTGTGGGAGACTACGATGAGAATGCAACATACACCACACAGGTTAAGTTCACGGTTGAGCACGGCTCACCTGTACCTGTTGGAATGATATTCAACAATTATGGTCTCGGACTTGGATCACAATCGGCACAGCTCAGCATAAGTGCAGTTGCAGGGCCTTGCCCTACATAATTTTTTATTTCTGAGCCGTGATGAAATGAAAATTCTTGAAATTCTGGGGAATGTTTTTGTAATCATCTCACTGATATTTCTGATATCATCGGTTGTTGGTCTTACCTTGAATCGTCCTGTGCTTTTTTCCTATGCAATTTCTGAAAGCATGAAACCAACCATAGGTGTCGGTGATATGTTTTTCATAAACCCTTTTTCCAAGGGAGATGTTGGAAAAATAGTCGTGTTCAGGGCGGAGGACATATACGTTGTTCACAGGGTGTACGCTATTGAAAATAACGCCTACATCACAAAAGGTGACAGCAACATAGCAACCGACCAGCTTAACGGGAAAAATCCCCCCGTAAGCAAGGAGAGTGTTATCGGAGAGGTTGTTGAGTTTGCAGGAAAGCCTGTTTTGATTCCAAAAGCTGGAAGTATTGTAGATGCCTTTCATTCCAACAGCATTTTTCTGGCAGCTGCACTGATAACTTTGGGGTTTCTATCCCTTGGAAGAGAAGAAAGAAGAAAAGATAAAAAGAAGCTGAAAATCAGCACTGGATTTTTTTATGGACTCGTTTCCTCAGCTTTAATCATCTCTCTGATTGGGTCCACAATGCTTTCCTGGGGAGAAATGTCATTCAGCTACGCATCGACTCTGGCTGGAGGGCAGCGGGATGGATGGTACCTTCCGGGTTCAGAGTTTGAAAAAAATCTGAATTTTGAAAATAGAGCTTATTACCCCATGATATTCTTCTTTAAGGAGAAAGGAAAAAACGGAGAGTTACTATCAGATAAAACTGCATATCTTAATCCAAGAGAAAAGATGAAGCTTGAAATGAGAGTTTCAGTTCCGGAAGAGACGAGAATATATTCTGAGGGTGTTATGATTTACGCCTTTCTCCCAATCCTGCCTGTTTTCATGACTGAGACTTTATTCAAGATGAGTCCATTACTGCCATTAGTAGTACACATTTCACTTCTTTTCGGAATCCTGGTTGCTGTTTACCTGATTTCAGGATTTGGGGAAGACTACATAATTTTAAGAAAAAGGAGGTTGAAAATATGAAATTATTTTATGGTTTGAGTGCTCTTGTACTGAGCCTCATACTTCTAATTGGAGCAAGTGGAAATTTTAGAGAGTATGATGGTGAAAGAGGAACTATCCTCCAAGTTGCAGAAAACAACACATCTTATGTGGCATTCAACTGTCCAGAAACAGAGATTGTGGTTAAAAATGGAGAGACCTTTGCTGTGATGACACTCACAAACAACCTAATGGAGAGAGCTGATTTCTACATTGAATCACAGGGAGATCTGATAGAATTCGATAATCCCACAAGCATAGATTCCGGAAAAAGTGAGATAATATACGGAACGTACAATGGAGATGGGAGAAATTACTCCATTCCAACCACAATCAAAGTTCAGTGGATAAATGGATCAGCATCCGTTGATAGCTGTACTGTAAACATCTCATATCCTCTTCCAGAGCTTGAAAAAACCCTTATAAATGGAAATCAGACTGTAAAGACTGGTGTTAAGGAGACCTGGACATTCAGAATTGCCCTGACAAATTATGGAGAAAAAGAAACCTACACGGTTACAGACTCCATTCCGGCAGAGTACGAGGTCGTTAATGTTACTCCTTCAAGTGGCACCATTACTCTTGAGCATCCAGGAAATGGCAAAATGGGTGCAACAAAGCTCAAATGGATTGTTACAGCTGAAGATGTTGAATATGTATATGTGACAGTTTCAACCAAGCTCAATCCAGCAGGAAAGCAGGAATTTACATGTTCAGGTTTTTACATTCTAAACAGTGGAGCAGAAATAAAGGGTTACGGGATAACAAGTAACAGCATTACACTGAACGTGGAGGATGATTAAAATGAAATATGGGATTAAAAAGCTGATAACAATTCTTTTAATTCTGATTTCAACTCTTTCGTCCGTGATTGCAGCCTATGCAATCTCAATTCCAAGCAGTACGGTTCGTGAGGAAGTAAAAGAGATTTCAGTGATAAACGGTAAACTTAACTCATCAGCAGTTTTTACAGGAAAGTCTATCTACAGTAACGGGAGCAGTCTGAAGTACTATCCTGAGTCCATAACTCAGATAATTCAGGGGAAATACACAATTTCAACCAAACCACCTGAGAATGGGGAGTACCTTTTAAGAGTAAATACCACATACTACGTTCAGGAAGGAAAAACCAGAATTGTATTGTGGAGTGAAACTTTGATGACTGAGAGTGGTAATTTCACCGGTGAAAAGATTCTGAACTTCTCAATAACTCCGCCAAGACTTGAAGCTGATCTCGAAAGGATCAAAACCGGCGTTGGCATTTCGAGAATTCAGCAAGATGTGAAGATCAGGATAATGGTAAGAACAGATAATTCAAAATTTGATCACACCATATCTCTTCTAAAAAAATCTGGACTTTACAGCTTTTCCAGTTCAGAGAAAACTGAAAGGGAATCTTCAATAATAAAGATAAGTGAGAATAAATACCTCACAGGTATGAAGGTTGAAGATGCAAGAGCACTTTACGCAGGACTTGCAGTATCTGCCATAATACCTGCGATTATTTTAAACCGAGATTACACTTCAAAAATTGGGAAAAGAAAAACAGAAAGAGGAGTAATGATTGTTAATGGACAGAAAACAGGGAACAAGATTCTGCTTGAAAGTTTTGAAGATCTTAAAAAAGTATTCCAGCTTTCAGACAGTCCTGTGGTAAAAAGCAAAGATGGAAATAAAGAAGTATATACAATCGAAGCTGCCGGAGTTATCTATGAATACAGGAGTTAGCTCAGCCCAAGCTCCTCCCTAACATCCTTCAGACTTTCAATACCAACCTCATAGAGCCTTTCAAGGGGCATGAGTTTCTCAATCATCCTAATTCTGTTTCTGTCACATCCGGCTGCAAAGCTCTTCTCCTTGAACTTCTTCTTCACCGTTTTTGGTGTGACGTCCTCAATTTTCCCCCCTTTTACAAGAGCACATGCAATTATGAGACCTGAAACGCTATCGGCAGCCTGCAACGCAAGTTCAACAGGGTCTTCATAGTCACCATATCTCATGTGGTTGTGCCTTCTGACAACCTCAGCTATCTCACCATATCCCTCCTTTTCCAGAATCTCAGCTCCAGCCTCCCCATGCCTCTCCATGTCCTCCCCGACAATCTCGTAGTCTATGTCATGCAGAAGCCCTATTCTTGCCCATAGCTCCTCATCCTCTCCGAGTTCCCTTGCAATCCCTCTCATGACTGCTGAGACCGCGATGCAGTGCTTTATAAGCTTGTCATCACTGACGTATTTTTTGAGCAGTTCAAGCTCATTCAAAGCTCATCAACCCTCCTGCTTGCAGCTATCAGGGCATCAATGAACCCCTTTTCAATTCCGGCGATCTCCCTCAACCCCTCAGCAGTTGTGCCACCGGGAGTTGCTATCTTCCTTATTGTGTCCTCAAGACCGTATTTTGAATAGAGGTAGGCAGCTGACTGAAATGCAGATATTCCAGCCTTCAGGGCGTTGTCGTAGCTTATTCCCTGATGGAGGGCCGAGATGACAAATGCATGGAACAGCTTTGCTATCAGAGCTGGAGAGCTGCCAAGATATGACGTCATTGCATCAAGCTCATCCTCGGTTTCGCAGTAAATGAAGTCCGATTCGAGGAATCTGAGATGCTCTGCAGTTTCTGGGGGATAGCAGGCTATGACGCCTCTCTTCTCTATTCCGAGATTTGTCATCCCTCTAAACGGGTTTTCAATGTGCTTCAGCATCTCCTCAAGCCTTACCCCTGCAACAAAGCTTATAACAGGCTTGCTCTTTGCAACATCCCCTACTGTTTCAAGATGACTCCTGAAAACATGGGGCTTCAGGGCGACAAGGAATACGTTTGCCTCTCCGGCCTCCTGAATGTCGTAAACAAACTCAACCCCCTCAAGCTCCTGAAACTCCTCCCTTCTTCTCCTGACTGCAATTATCTCAACATTTTTCATTGCATTCCTTATCAGGGCCATGCCAAGATTTCCCGCTCCAATTACAGCAACCTTCATGGTTTCACCTCAGTCACAGACGAACCCCATAACCTCAACAACATCCTTCTCAGCCACCTCTTCAGGCTTCACAGCAGAGTTATCATAAAGCAGGATCATTCCATCTTCATAAAGTTTTCTTGCATAGCTGATTGCCTCACTTCCATTCATTTCGATCTGCTTTCCATCCTCCACAAACCTGAAAACAACCATCGGTTGAGATTGACTTTCAGGGTTATTAATGGTTTCCGGGTGTGAGGAGAGCTTTCAGAGAAGGAGTTAAATAAGTTCCGGAAATATCCATGCTCAATGTACAGATTCAGACTCCTGTTCGCAGCATCACTCGCCCACATGCACAACCACATGGCAATAAACCTCATAATAGCGATTCTCCCTGCCTTTCAGGTTTATCTGCTTCTCAACTACACCAAGACCGAGCTGATAGCAGCGGTCTTCTTCATATCCTACTCCATATCAACTCTTGTTTCCGGGATCCTTGGCCTGAGACATTCCAAAAAGCTCCTGGTTGTTGCAGGTCAGCTCCTTGCATTTGTGTCACTCCTCACGCTCACAGAATACAAGAATTACACGCTCCTCCTTATGATACAGGTGGCTTTTGGAGTTGGATGCGGAACCTACCACTCCCCCGGAACAACCCTTCTGGTTGACTCATCACCGGAAGATAGGGTGAACACGTACCTCGGCATTCACGGGTTTGCAAGCAGTCTCGGAATGATAATCTCTCCTCTAATCGTATCATTTTTCCTCCTGCATTACGGTCTTGAAAACCTGATCCTTTTCTTTGCCCTTTTCACCGCTGGAGTTGCTGGAGTTTACATGCTGTTCATGAAGCAGGACAGTCCGGAAAGCCACGGGCTTAATCATTTTTTCAGCTACTTCAGAAGGAGTGCAAGCAGATTCCTCGTGATCTCCTATCTGCTCAGGGATGCAAGCTTCTGGGGGATAATGTCCTTCATTCCACTCTACGCCTTCAATGTTGTTGGCCTTTCCAAGGTTTCATCAGCAGCGATCGTGGCACTGTTTCCATTCACGGGTCTTTTTGCAAACATCTCTGCAGGGTACCTGGGAGACAGAGTTGGAGCTGTGAACCTCGCATCACTGTGCGTATTTCTGGCATCCCTCTCACTTCTGCCAATAATACTCATTCCATCACCGGAAATATTCTACCTGACAGTTGTGGCTCTTGGAATCCTCCTCTACTCGACAATACCCCTTTACGATGCGATTGTTGCATTCCACATTCCGGTTCATTTCAGATCTCCAGCATACGGCATATTTCAGGGAATCGGATTCTTTTTTGGAGGACTGTTTTCTCTGAGTGCCGGAGTTATCTCTGACCTCGTGGATGTCAGGTTTTTCTTCGTCATGCTCACTGCTGCACTCTTTCTCAGCGGATTTCTGATTTTTGCAGAGAGAGGGGTTCTGAGGTAATCGCAAAAAGATTTCAAAAAAGATTTATTCTGATTGGCCATAAAATGGTTGTGAAACCACAAAAAATAAGTTCGAAATTGGTCATTATTGCAGCCCTGATCCTCACCACTGTGCTCGTTTCAGGATGCTCGGAGCAGGGGGCTGTGGTTGTATTTGACGTCAAGCACAAACCCATCTTCAAGCAGTATTCAGTTTTCAGGGAGATCTTTCGGGAATCGGGAGTCAAAGTTGTGGATAGTGGAGTTGAGGATCTCGAGAGAGCGAAAGCCTACATTCTTGCCGGCCCAGCCCATAAAGTTGATGAAAAGGAGATAGTCGAGTTTGTCAGAGAGGGGGGCGTTCTTGTTGTGTTCATACACATCCCCCCATCCAATATAAAACCGATTCTGGATGAATTCGGGATGAAGGCTGAGACGAGTCCCGTGGAGGAGAACATTGTGACAGGTGTGCCCATCAAAAGCAGCGTTCTCACAGATGATGTTGAGAGAATCATTCTTTACGGAGCCTTCAGGGTGAGTCACCCGATAATTTCTGAAAAGAGAGGAGAGGTGAGGTTTTCGGAAAGTGAGAGAATGGGTCTTGTGGGCTTTAAAAAGTTTGAAAAGGGGTACGTTGTGATAGTTGGAGATGACGCTGCATTCACGGATCAGTACATAGAGAGTGCTGACAACATGGTTTTTGTCAGGAATCTGGCAGAGTTTGTGCTCAGCAGATGAGATTATCTGGTGTTGGTTATGAGCTTTACCGGCAGGCTTCTTGAGATTGATCTGACAGAGGAGAGGTATGAGGTACATGAGGTTGATGCTGAAAGGTATGAGAAATATCTGGGAACAGTTGGAATTGCCTACGAGATTGCTGAGAAGCTTTCAGGGAGATACAATCCCCTTTCAGAGGAGAACTTCATAATTCTTTCCTCAGGAATTCTTGCAAACACAAATGTCCCGGGAGCTGTGAAGACGGTTGCGGTAACAAAGAATCCGCTAAACAGAACCTATGGACCCTCTGTTGTCGGTGGAGGGCTTGCAAGGGACATCAAAAGAGCCGGATACGATTTCATTGTGATAAGGGGAAAGGCAGAAAATCCTGTCTGGATTGACATATTCAATCACAATGTTGAGATAAGAAGGGCAGGGTTCTGGGGAAGAGATGCCATTGAGAGCTACGAAATTCTGAAGAAGAAAGGCAGAAGTGTGGTTACAATAGGCCAGGCCGGAGAGAATCTGGTGAGGTATGCCATAAGTCTTGTTGATGGTATTCACCACCTTGGAAAGGCCGGGCTTGGAGCTGTGATGGGTTCGAAAAACCTGAAGGCTCTTAGAATTGGAGGAAAACATCAATCAGCAGCAAAACATCAGAGCGAGTTCAGAGTTCTTTCAAAGGAGCTCAGAAGGAGAATCGCTGCCAGCAGGATTGCAAGGCTTTACGCCGAGATGGGAATAATGGCCGCCTGGAACAGCTGGGCCGAACACGGTTACCTTGCAAGGAACATGAAGTCAGTTTCTGTTGATGAAGAGATTGCAAGGGAGTTCGGAGCTGAAAAGTACTTGAAAGAGATTAAAGTTAAGAGTGCTGGATGCCCCGGCTGTCCATCTCCCTGCAAATCTGTTATAAGGGCTGTTGTTGATGGAAAGGAGATTGTGACCTCAGCATCACTTTATCTCGGAGTTGCATACGAGTTTGGTGTGAAATGCGGTGTTGAGAGTGCTGAGAGAGCAGTTCTCTGCCAGGACATTGCAAACAGATTTGGGATAGATGCCATGCTTTTTGCAGAGCTCTTCGACATCCTCGCAACACTCAGGGAAAAAGGGGAGGCAGATGTTGATGTTGAAAGAAGTGCCAAATCTGTCATTGAGGTTATGAGAGAAACTGTCAGAAGAGAGGGAATTGGAGAGGTTCTTGCTGAGGGAGTTGAAGGGCTGAAAAGAGAGTTTGATTTCCAGAACTACTTCATAAAGGGTGTGGAGCCTCTTTTCGATCCCAGGGTTTCCTCGGGAAGCGAGGCATTTGGACTGCTCACAAATCCCAGGGGGGCTCAGGAGGGGCCGGTAACGGTTACAGTTCTTCCCGGAAGAAAAAAGGAGAGCATTGAGAGGTTCATGAGAAATGCAGGTGCAGATGAGAGGCTGATTGAGGAGACATTCAGAAACGGTCTTAATCCAGGACTCTTCACTCTTGCTGCTGAGAACTGGCTCTGGATGCTTAACGGGATGGCCATGTGCAGGAGAGAAAGTATCGCAAGTTCCCTTGACGGAGAGATTCTGGAGAGACTTTTCAGCTCGGCAACAGGAATTGATGCCAGCATTTCCGAGCTTTTCAGTGCAGCGGGAAAAGCATTCAGTCTTGCAAGGAGGCTCAACTGCATGGAGGGGTACAGCATGAAGGATGATCTCCCGCCGAAAAAGTTCTTTGAGCCCCTGAAAACCTGGAACGGAGAAAAGGTGTGGAGGGATTACATTACTGGACAGGAGTACAGCTATGAAGATGTGCGGAGAATGCTGAGGCAGTATTACAGATTCAGAGGGTGGGATGAGAATGGCTGTCCCCGAAATTCTGAATGAAACTGGGATTTACAAATAACATTTTAAATCTGAGCTGCATAATTCCAAATGCTGTTGCTGAGGTGAAGGTATGGAGTATTCAGCCGAGCATATTGAGGTTCTGAGCGACCTTGAGGCTGTCAGGAAAAGGCCCGGAATGTACATAGGTGGAATCGGCATAAGAGGGCTTCATCATCTCCTATGGGAGGTGATCGATAATTCAATTGACGAGGCCCTTGCAGGATACTGCAGCAAAATCAGGGTCGTGCTTCACGATGATGGAAGTGCAAGTGTTGAGGACAACGGCAGGGGAATTCCCACTGAAATGCATCCTCTTGGCAGATCAGCCCTTGAAATAGTCATGACCAAACTCCATGCCGGTGGAAAGTTCAGCAAAAAAGCCTACAGAGTTTCTGGCGGATTGCATGGAGTTGGTGTTTCCGTTGTGAATGCTCTCTCAGAGTGGATGGAGGTTTACGTGAAGAGAAACGGAAAGATTTACTTCCAGAGGTTTGAAAGGGGACTGGCAAAAACCGAGCTGAGGGTTGTTGGAGAGAGCACAGAGACTGGCACAATTGTCAGATTCAAGCCGGATGAGGATATATTCGAAACAACGGAATTCAGGTATGATATTGTTGCCCACAGGCTTAAAGAGCTGGCATACCTTACCAGAGGAGTGGAAATCGAGCTTATTGATGAAAGAAAGAACAAGAGAGAGGTGTTTCATTCAGACAGGGGAATAGTGGACTACATAAGGTCTCTCAACAAGGGAAAGCAGAAGCTTCACGACCCCATATATTTCCATGAAAGGGTTGATGATAACGAGATAGAGGTTGCAATTCAGTTCACAAACTCAGACCATGAGGTTGTTCTTGCTTATGCCAACAACATCCACAACGATGAGGGTGGAACGCATGTGGTTGGGTTCAGAGCCGGGCTGACAAGGGCGTTAAACGAGTACGGAAGGAAGTTCATAAAAAAATACACGCCCCTTTCTGGCTTGGACATAAGAGAGGGGCTCACAGCCATAATTTCTGTAAAGCTGCCAGAACCCCAGTTTGAGGGGCAGACAAAGACAAAACTGAGCAACAGCGAGATAAGAAAGGCTGTTGAGAGTGTTGTTTACAGGAGAGTTCTTGAGTGGCTTGAAGAAAATCCCGATTCTGCAAACAGAATTATCGAGAAGTGTCAGACAACAAGAAGGGCAAGAGAGGCTGCAAGGAGAGCCAAGGAGCTTGTGAAAAAGAGAAGCGAGGTTGCTACCCTGCCGGGGAAGCTTGCCGACTGCTCATCAAGAGATCCGGCTGAGAGAGAGCTTTTCATCGTTGAGGGTGAAAGTGCTGGCGGGTCTGCAAAGCAGGCGAGAGACAGGAGATTTCAGGCCATACTTCCAATAAGAGGGAAGATAATAAATGTCGAGAAGGCAGGTTTGATGAAGGTTCTCAGGAATGAGGAGGTCAAGGCCATAATTTCTGCGATAGGTGCAGGGATGGGGAAGGAGTTTGACGTGAACAGGATAAGATACGGAAAGGTTATCATAATGACGGATGCTGATGTGGATGGAGCTCACATAAGAACTCTCCTTCTCACGTTCTTTTACAGATACATGAAGCCTCTGATTGAATACGGGCATCTCTACATAGCCCAGCCTCCTCTGTACAGGGTCAGGAAGGGAAAGAGGACGTACTATGTTTATTCAGACGGTGAACTTGAGGATCTGCTCAAAAGAATTGGAAATGCAGAGGTGCAGAGGTACAAGGGTCTTGGAGAGATGAATCCAGAGCAGCTGTGGGAGACAACAATGAACCCGCAGAACAGGGTTCTGCTAAGAGTGACTGTTGAGGATGCATCAATGGCTGAGGAGCTCATATCAATTCTCATGGGAGAGGATGTTGAGGACAGAAGGAATTTCATAATGGAGCACTCAGCAGAGGTAAGGAATCTGGATGTGTGAGCATGAGGATGGCTGCAAAATGCCCCGCATGCCTCCTTAACAGGATATATCAGGAGTGCAGGTTTGTAACTCAGGATGAAGAGCTCATCAGAAACATTATGAGTGTTTCAATGGACATGATACTTCAGGAGTTCAGAAGAAAGGAGATCAATGCCATTGCCTCAACCAGGGTTCACAGAATGGTTTACAGGATGCTGGGAGATAAGGATCCCTACAGAGATGTCAAGAAAAAGGCCAACAGGGAGAGTCTGAAAATTCTTCCATTTGTCACGAAATTGATTGGAGACGGTGACAGGTTCAGAAATGCTGTAAAGGCCAGCATAATAGGAAACAGCTTTGATTACGGCGTTCTGGATCACGATGTGAAGGATGAGGACTTCAGAAGATATTTCATGGAAGAATTTGGAAGAGAGCTTGCGATAGATGATGTTGACGAGATAAAGCACCTCTCTGCCGGCAGGGTTGTTTACATGGCTGACAACGCTGGAGAGGTGATCTTTGACAGGCTTCTCGTTGAGGAGATAAAAAAGATCGGGGGCTTTGTCAGCTTTGTTGTCAGAGGTAAGCCTGTTCTGAGCGATGCAACAGTTGAGGATGCAAGAATTGCAGGAATTGACAGAGTTGCAGATGAAATACTGACAAATGGAGATGGAGCAATAGGAATAATAGAGGAGGAGCTCCCTGAAATAACGAGGGAGAGGATGGAGAGTGCAGACCTCATAATCTCAAAGGGAATGGCAAACTACGAGTGCCTCTCTGAGAGCAGATATGAAGGGATAGCATTTCTGCTGAAGGCAAAGTGCGAACCTGTGGCAAAGGATATCGGGGTGAAGATTGGGGATATGGTGGCGATGCTTAGATGAATCTGAGAGAGAGAACACTGAGAGAGCTGTTTGAGACGCTTATGGGAATCGAGAAGGGAGAGTGCAGGTATTACCCATGCCATTTTGAGGGACAGGATTGCTCATTCTGCTTTTGCCCCTTCCATCCCTGCCTCATTTATGAAACAGGTGGTGAACTAAAGGGAAATGCGATATGGAGCTGCATGAAGTGTGAACTCATTCACAGACCCGATGTTGTTCATGAGATAAAGAATATCCTGTCTGCATATCCCTTTCAGGTACTTGCAGATGAGAAGTGGGTTTTCTTCAACGAGATAATTCAGGAGGTTGTTTTCGGTGAGGTCAGGGGAAAGTACCTGGGGAAGGCATATTCGGTTTACAGGATTGATGACGAGGATGAATGCTATCTGGTTATTCTGAACAATTTTGAGATTGCTGACATCATAAGGGGTAAGTGCAGGGAGCTGAGGGAAAAAGAGGGTGTTCTGATACCCCTCCCCTAAGCAACGCCTGTTTTCTCAACCACGAGCTCAAACTCCTCCCTGTCAGGGTCCACATCCTCAAGTATGGTGTACCTCCTCCTCCTTATTTTCTTGGCAAAAAGCAGGGCCTCGATTATCTCATCCTTTGTGAGTCCAATTTCCTTTGCAGTTGTTGGTGCCTGAACCCTCTCGAGGGATTCCTTTATTCTTTCCCAGTCTCCTATGCCATAGTGCTTCTGATGGAGATACTCCATTATTATCGCCCCGATGCCAACCTGCTCTCCATGCAGCCCGTTCCCATACCCCAGATAATCTATTGCGTGGCTGAACTTGTGCTCAGCTCCGCTTGCAGGCCTGCTTGAGCCAATGAGACTTATAGATACCCCGCTGAGAATCAGTCCCCTTATGAGCATCTCGAGATGTTTCAGGTTGCTTATATCGAGGTTTGCTGTTGTCAGCATCAAGCTTGCTGGCATTACTGCCATGGATGCCGCAACCTCACTGTACTCCTCATCCCTCTTTTCCTTGGCCAGCACCCAGTCCTTCACAGCGGTTATGTTTGAGATCAGATCTCCGTAGCCCGATCTCAGATACCTCACCGGGCTCTTTCTGATTATTGTCAGGTCTGCAAGAACAGCTGTTGGCGGGTTTGTTGATATCGAAACCGGCCTGTTCTCCTCCTTGAAGCTTGCAACAGGTGATGCTATTCCGTCATGGGATGCAACGGTTGGAATGCTTATAAAGGCAACATTCAGCTCAGAGGCAAGCACCTTTCCAAGATCCAGTACCTTACCCCCACCTATTCCGATGACGCAGTCAACATCGGAGTAGCCTATCTGAAATTCAAGCCGCCTAACCTCATCCATTCTCGCCTTCTCAACATGGAAAGCCTCGAGAACTCTGTCCTTCACCTTCTCATAGATTTTGGATCCAACAACCTCAAAACTCGTTTTTCCTGAGAGAAGAACTGCAGAGGTTAAACCAAAGCCATCCATAACCTTTTCAACCTTCTTTCTGGCATTCTCGCTTATTTCAACAAAGCTGGGAAGCTCAGCAATCTTCAGATATTCTCTCCTGTACTTTCTCAAAGGCTCCACCTCCAGTCAAAATGAGCATGATAAACATTGGGTATCTGATGAGGATAATAAAAAGTTTATTGCTGTTCCACTCAGATTCCTGTCCTCCTCATGAACTCCTCCTTTGACAGGTATCCAACCCAGCCATCAACCGGCCTTCCATCGGGGGTGTAGATTATGAAGGCCGGAGTGCTCACATCTCCACCAAAGAGAGGTGCAATCCGGCTCATTGCAGGATCCTTTGATGCATCCACAAGAACCGGAATAAAGCTCTTCTCAAGCCGAGCCATAACCTCACTGTCGCTGAATGTCTCCCGCTTCATCCTCTCGCACCAGACGCATGTTGGAAGGGTTACAAAAACAAGAACCTTCTTGTTCTCCTCCTTGGCCTTCTTCATGCCCTCATCAAAGCTGTACCACCTGCTTTCATCAAACCCACCATTTTCCTGAAACATCAGGCCGTAAGCAACGAGAACCACACCGATGACAATGACAGCGATTATGGCGTGTTTGGATTCCATAAAGGAGAAAGAGTTCCACCTGTAATAAACCTTTTGCGAAATTACTATATTCTGGAAAAACCGATGAGATCTGATAAGATGGAAATTGAAAGTCTCAGGCAATACATAGGGAGCTATGGGGTGGATATTCTCGAAAAGAGTGGTGTGAGGAAACTCTACCCTCCTCAGGCTCAGGCCATTGAGAGAGGACTGTTTTCATCAAGAAACATGGTGATTGCCATCCCGACCGCGAGCGGGAAAACGCTTATTGCAGAGCTTGCAATGGTTCACGAGATCATAAAGGGTGGGAAGTGTCTCTACACAGTCCCGCTCAGGGCCCTTGCGAACGAAAAGTACAGGGAGTTCAGAAGGTGGAATGACATAGGCATTGAGGTTGCGATATCAACAGGAGATTATGAAAGCAGGGATGACTGGCTGGGAAATGCGGATATAATAATTACAACAAGCGAAAAAGCAGATTCTCTTGTAAGAAATCAGGCTGAGTGGATAGGAAAGGTGAGCTTGCTTGTTATTGATGAGATACATCTGCTTGACTCTGCAAAAAGGGGAGCTGTTATCGAGATACTTGTCGCAAAGCTCAGAAAAATCAATCCCTCTCTGAGGATAATCGCCCTATCGGCAACAATCCCAAATGCAGATGAGATTGCAGAGTGGCTTGGTGCAGAACTTGTTTCAAGTGAATGGAGACCTGTACCTCTTTTTGAGGGTGCATTCTATCCCGGAAGAATTCTGAGATTGAATGGAGGCAGAATTGAGGAGATTAACTCCGGAAGGAGCATTGAGGAAATGGTTGATGAAACGCTGAAAAACGGAGGTCAGGTTCTGATATTCGAGTCCACCAGAAGGTATGCTGAATCCTCAGCTGAGAAGCTTGCAAAGGTGGCAGGAGATTACTGCGATGATAACAGAGATATCGCTGAGGAGATACTTCTTGAGAATGACGGAGAGATGAGTCAGAAACTTGCAAGGTGCGTTGCAAATGGCACAGCATTTCACCATGCAGGGCTTCTGAGCTATCAGAGAGAGATAGTTGAGAGCGGGTTCAGAGAGAGGAGAATCAGGGTTATCTGTGCCACGCCAACGTTATCGGCGGGAGTGAATCTGCCGGCAAGAAGGGTGATAATCAAGGGAATGAGAAGATACGAGTCTGGAACGGGAAACGTGCTGATAGGGGTTGGAGAGTACAAGCAAATGGCTGGCAGGGCTGGAAGACCAGGTCTGGATGAATTTGGTGAGGCAATAATTCTGTCAAAGTCAAGGTCTGAAGCTCTGAACTTCATTGAGAGGTACATCCTGGGAAAACCTGAGAGGATAACCTCAAAGCTTGGAGCTGAGAATCATCTGAGGTTTCACACACTCTCAATTATATCCGAGGAGATGGCAAACACACAGGAGGAAATTGAGGAATTCTTCTCATCAACATTTTTCGCCTACCAGAACGAGTTCACGATGAGATGGGAAATTCAGAGAATAATCCTTCAGCTGGAAAAGTGGGGGTTTGTGAATGGAGGCGAGGTTTACTCTGCAACCGAAATAGGGAGGCTCGTATCAAAGCTCTACATAGATCCCCTTTCCGGGTTCATTTTCAAGGAGTCCGCAAACAGATATCCCAGACTTTCAGACATTGCCATCCTCCATCTGATATGCAGATCCCCTGATATGGAGCATCTATACCTCAGAAAGAGCGATACATGGATTGAAGAGGAGGCCGAGTACTTTAAGGAGGAGCTCACATACTTCCCATCCCACTACTCCTCTGACTACGACTGGTTTATGAGGGAGTTCAAGACGGCACTGATGCTGTATGACTGGATAAATGAGAGAGATGATGATGTTATATGCTCCAAATACGGCATAGCTCCGGGAGATCTGAGAAGGATAGTTGAAACTGCTGAATGGCTGCTTCATGCATTCACGAGAATTCTTGAATTTTACGGCAGTGATCTTGCGGTGAGGTCCGGAAAGCTTGAGGAGAGGATGAAATTTGGAGTGAAGGATGAGCTTGTGGAGCTTGTGAGACTGAGATGGGTTGGAAGGAAGAGGGCAAGAAAGCTCTACAATGCTGGAATAAAAAATGTTGGGGATCTGATCAGAAACAGAAAGGTCGCTGAAGGACTGATCGGGAAGAGAATAGTGGACAGGATTGTTTCCGATCTTAATCTGAATGAGCAGGGCAAAAGTTGATTAATGTTCTGAAAAATTTACCGCAGAGGTGAGGAGATGTGATTGAGAACAACTTTCTTCTGAGTGATGAGACTGTCAGATTGAGAGGTGAGATGAAGGAGTTTGTGAACTCAGTTGATCCCGAGCTTCTCAGAAAAATGGACAGAGATGAGATAGATTACCCGTTTGAATTTGTGAGAGAAGCAGGAAAGAGAGGGTTGCTTGGACTGAGATTCCCTGAGGAATACGGAGGAAGGGGCTTGAGCTGGCTTGCAGAAAGCGTTGCGGTTGAGGAAGTGGGAGTGCTTGGGATGGGGCTTGGATGTGCCTACTCCATGGTTAGCATTGTTGGAGAGGCAATCCATCTCTTCGGACAGGAGTGGCAGAGAGAGGAATTTCTCAAACCGATGATAAAAGGCAGAAAGATCTCCGCTGAAGGTCTGACTGAACCAAGAGGAGGGAGTGACTTTTTTGGAACAACAACAAGGGCCGAGAAAAAGGGAAACAGATGGATTCTCAATGGAGTGAAGAGATTCATTGCAGGTGGAAAGGTTGCTGACTTCTATCTGATTTATGCAAGAACAGATCCAAACGCCCCAGGCCATAGAGCAATGACCGCATTTCTTGTTGAAAGAGATATGGGAGTTGAAATTGAGGATCTGCACAATCTTATGGGTTTCAGGGGAATGGGGACTGCAAGAATAGCATTCAACAACCTTGAGGTTCCCGATGAGTACAGAATTGGGGAGGTGAATAATGCAAGGGCTGTTTTCAACAGAATGATGATACCTGAAAGGCTGACATCTGCTGCCGGAGCTGTTGGACTGGCAAGGGCAGCAATAGAAGTTGCGATAAAGTATTCAGCAAAGAGAAAGGCATTTGGAAGAAAGATAAGGGAGTTTCAGGGAGTCAGCTTCAAGGTTGCTGAAAGCATTGCAAAGCTTGACTCGGCAAGAGCTCTCGTTTACACCGCAGCAAGGGCTGCTGACGACTTTGATTCCGGCAGGAGTCGGATGGATCCAAGAAGGCTTGTGAGCGAGGCAAAGATGATTGCCACAGACTTTGGATGGGAGATCGTTAACAATGCAATGCAGATTCTGGGCGGGATAGGCTACACTCAGGTTTACCCTGTTGAGAGAATGCTCAGGGATATGCGTCTTGCCCCAATCTGGACTGGAAGCAATGAGATCATGAAACTGCTTATCCAGCATGAAGCCTACAAAATGCTTGATCTCCCATCAGAGGACAGGGATTTTGAGAAAGATGCCATGGACTGGTACAAAGAATTTGAAAAGGTCTATGAATGAATTTTCTCCATTTTTCTGTCATCAGGGAGAATCAGTGTAAAGAGAAATGCCACAAGCACAACCACCGTTAGAAAGGCGAAGTAAGCTCTGGCGCTGTAGATAAAGTAGGGAGCCACGAACATCAGAAAAACCGATATTGCTCTGCTCACAAGCCCAACAAATCCTGTCGCACTTCCCTGAATGCTTTTCTCATGGAATCTGCCAATCCAGTCCATGATCAGAGGGTAGGCAGGGAGCATCAGCAGTCCTGAAAGTCCGAGAAACAGGAATACGAGAAGCTCTGACTGCACAAAGATCAGAACTGCAAAGAAAGAGGCAATTAAAGGAACTATCCCCCTCATGTACCTTGTCCTTGCACTCCTCTTGGCAACAAAACCCGGAATCAGCGCCACTCCCGCAAGACCGAGGACTATTGAGAGGGCAACAGCATCCCCTGCAATTTTTCCAAGACTGACTGTTTCAAGGGCAGGCTGAAGCCATGTGGCAAGGTTGTCAAAGGCAGCAACCCCGAGCCCGAGTATAATGCCTATGAGCCACAGATCCCTCCTGCCAGCAACATCTGAAAGGCTCATTCTGTACCCCTCAACTCTGTCAGCTCCAAGATAGTTCATTCCACTGAGAAAGAGCAGGAAACCCAGCAAAGAGATCAGGGATGATGGGGCTATCAGGTAAATCATCCCTCCAGAGGTGTAAAGCTCGTATCCGGCAGAGAGGGCAAAGACCGTGCCGAGATACATGGAAAGGCTGAGCACAGATATCACAGCTGACCTTCTCCTCTCATAAAGCCTTGAGGCAAATGGAACAAAGCCATTGAGCAGAAAAGGCTGTCCAACTGCCGAGAGAAGCTGGCATGCAAGAAGAAAGAAGTAGTTCGTGAACGCAAATACCCTTCCAACTCCACCCAGAAAGGTCATGAGAGCTCCAAAGAAAAGCCAGAACCTGAAGTTTCTGTCTAAAAGAACCCCTGAAGGAATCGTGAGGATCAGAAAAAAGAGGGGATAGGTTACGGCCAGATATCCCACAAGCTCGGGAGAGACATCGAGCTCATCAGCAACAAGCGTGACTGCTGGAGAGAAGGTGACCCAGATGGCCTGAGAAGCAAAAGTAATCAGAACGAAACCAACAAGAATTAAATGTTTCAGCGATACCACCCCACCACAAGCTCCTTAACAATCTCCCTTGCAATCTCTTCGCTGAGCTGTTCAAGAAGCATCGGGGCAAGGCTGGAGTCAATTCTTCCCTCCTGAAATTCACTGAGGATCTCTTCAAACCTCCCCTCGGAAAGTCTTCTCAGAAGTTCTCCAGAATCTATGGAGCCCTTTTCTTCAACTGCCTCCCCTGCATCTCTCAGAAAATCATCTGCAACAGCTTCATGAACCGGAGCAATCGTGAGGTGGATGTTGGGAGGTATGGAGTATTTCTCCACGCCCTTCTGCAGGTGAAAGTGCCATCCCCTCCTCCTCATTCCCTCCATGAAGCCTGTGATGTCGATGCTTTCATTGTAAAGCGAGAGAACCTGAGACTCAATTTCTGCCGTGCTTTCAAAGCCCAGATCCTTCATTCCCCTGTATATCCTGTTTCTGGCTGAAAGCACCTTTTTAGCCAGATTCAAATAACCTCTCTCGCCAAGATACCTTATCACCGCAAAAGCCGCTGCAAGAGGCCCGACAGATCTTGATGAGAGGACAGCAGGATTTACGAAAACATAACCTGGATTTGACACATCAACAAACATCGAATGCTTCTTCAGCTCTGCATCCCTGAAGATCACAGCCGATGCTCCCTTTGGTGTGTAACCGTATTTGTGGGCGTCTATGGAAATTGATGTGACACCATCAACCCTGAAGTCAAATCTCTCAACACTTTCTCCGAGCTTTTCAAAAAATGGAAGTACAAAACCACCAAGACATGCGTCAACATGAAGGAGGACATCCCTGTCCACTGCGATTTCTGCAATCTCTTCAACCTGATCGACAGTTCCAAATGGCCAGTTTGGAGCTGAAACAGCAATTAAAGCCGTGTTCTCATTTACAGCAGAGTTGATTTCATCAACATCAGCCTTCAGACTTTCATCCAGGCCAGCCATTTTCACCCTCAACCCTAAATAGTGGGCTGCCTTTAGGAATGAGGGGTGGATTGTGTAGGGCACAACAATCTCGGGAGTTGTACCGCCTTTCTTTTTTCTGAAGTGGTTTCTTGCTGCAAGAACCGCAAGCATTATGCTCTCTGTCCCTCCGTAGGTGAATGTTCCAACCGCCTGATCATCTGCATTCAGCAGTTTCTTGCAGAATCCGATGACCTCTTTTTCAAAGAATACTGCACTCCTGAAAACAGTGAAGTCAAGAATGTTTTTGTTGTAGAATCTTTTCAAGGCTTCAAGAGCAAGTTCTCTCAGCCTTTCATCTCCTGTTTCATAAATGTAGGCAAAGAGCTTTCCGGAGGTTGCATCAAGGTCATGCCTTTCAATCTCATCAAAAATCTGACTGAATTCATTCATGAAAAATTATTGAGATGACAGAGATATAAATTTGTTGAATGAACAGCACAAAATTATTAATCTTCATACATCAATCATCACCAATGTCAGATTTCACACTCACAGAACTGGCAGAAATTCTCGTGGCCATAAGGGTAAAGCTCATAAGGATTTTTCTGATCATAGCAATTGCCTGGTCACTTTCATTCTTCTCAATTTCAAATGCGATAATTGAGAAGATAAAGAACGATCTGCTGCCTGAAGGGGCAAATCTCATCTACAAAGCTCCTCTTGAGGGTATGATTCTGAAGCTGAAGATTTCCCTCATTATTGGCTTTCTCTTTGCACTTCCCTACATAGTCTACCTGACCTACAAAACTCTCAGAGACAGAACGGAAATTCTCTCAAACTTTCACATGTCAAAATCCCAGGCAGTGATATACGGGATCGTTTCTGCAATTCTCTTCATCATGGGGCTTGCTTACGGATACATGCTCATGCTCCCCATATTTCTCCAGTTCCTCTACCAGTCAGCAAAAAGTCAGGGAGTTCTTGCCTTCTACTCTCTCTCAGAGTTCGTGAACTTCATTGTGCTCATGCTCGCCATCTTCGGCATCATATTCCAGATGCCCCTCCTGATGTACATACTTGTCAAGAACGGTATTGCAAGGCTTGAAACCTTCAAATTCTACAGAAGACACTTCTATGTAGCTTTTTTCACGATTGGAGCCATTATAACTCCTCCTGATGTTTTCACCCAGCTCATGGTTGGGCTGCCAATGATCCTGTTTTTTGAGATAAGCATTCTGGTTGTGAGGATTCTCACCTGAAAACTGAGTTTGTGCTGAGTAGGGGTCAGCTAAAATTTTTTGCAGCCCTACTCCATAGATTGATACCCGCAACCTATATTAACCAAAAACTCTCCAGCAGAACTGGGGGCTCGTAGCTCAGAGGCAGAGCGCCGCATTCGCAATGCGGAGGCCCCGGGTTCAAATCCCGGCGAGTCCACTTTCATTTTTGCATGAGTGTTTCAAGGACGCGATGGCAATATCCAGTCGAGCTTTTTACTGTATTATCTCCAAAAAGATAAAATATGAAAATCTAATTTCTCTCTGAATTTTTAAATTAATAATCATCTCTGAGATTGAATATCCCTGATTATCCTCTCAAATTCCTCGTAGGGCTGTGCACCAACAACTTTCCTTCCATTAATAAACAGTGTTGGTGTTCCTCTAACCCCAAGGTCCATTCCTTCTTCCTTGTCCTTTAAGATTTCATCCCTGTATTTTCCAGAATCGAGGCAGGCCTTGAATTCCTCAACATTCA